>ENA-OQIC01000105-OQIC01000105.1-human-gut-metagenome-genome-assembly--contig:-NODE-105-length-36237-cov-2.677485_pt1 | contig 36237 bp, 29 predicted proteins | sample MGYA00242572_ERZ504736 | MGnify/ENA primary metagenome ERZ504736 (study PRJEB26092, sample SAMD00036201) | human gut metagenome | host: Homo sapiens | study: EMG produced TPA metagenomics assembly of...
CCTAAGTGTCGCACTACCGTGGCTGATGTAGACGGGAAACCGGTTGTTTTTAAATAAGGCAGTTTGCACATAATTTAAAGTAAATCAAATATATAATAAAAAAGGACTATTCTTATAGGAACATGCTATTCAAAGTACGAACAGCGTGTCTATGAGAGTAGTCCTTAATTTATACGTGCTTGTAAGTGCTTATAGTGAAAGGCACTGTATTATTAAATCGGGTTATAGGACATTAAATCCTATTAGCGAGAACGACGGCGTCTTGTGTTAACCCCTTTATGGCCTGTTGCCTTATGTCGTTTCGCTTTAGTTGCCTGATAGGATGATTTAATAGTCGGTTTTTTGGATGACGTTGTTTTTTTAGGTGCTTGGGCACGGCCTTTGGTTTTTACTTGACCGTCGGTCGTGTATTTTGTCAATGTTGCTTCAATGGCTCGTTCGATACGGCGAAGCCATGTTTCGTCCGCTTGTGTCGCATAGGTAATGGCAATGCCGTTGGTACCGGCACGACCGGTACGGCCGATACGGTGAATGTAGTAATCTACATCGTGCGGCACATCGTAGTTATATACATGACTGATGCCTTCAATGTCGATACCGCGGGCCGCAATGTCGGTAGCTACCAAGATTTGCGTACGGGCACGGGCAAAATCACGCAGAATTTGCGTGCGGCGACCTTGTGTTAAATCACCGTGTAATTCGCCGATGTTAAAACCGGCTGCCGTTAATTCGTAGGAGAGCTTAATGGCGCCTTCTTTTTTATTACAGAAAACAATGGCTAAATACGGATTGTCTTCTCTTAGTTGAGCCATTAAACGGTCCAACTTTTCTTCCGGTTTTACCATGATAACCTTTTGTTCAATGGTATCTAAGGTTACGTTATTGCCTTTAACCGTTACGGACATTGGTTTTTCATGTAAGTTTTGGCAAGGCTGCGGATGCGATCCGGCACGGTAGCGGAGAAGAGTAACAATTGACGGTTGGCGTTAGTTTTTTCAATAAGGGATTCTACATCCGGTAAAAAGCCCATGTGAAGCATCTGGTCCGCCTCGTCGAGAACTACGCGGCGCACCGTATCGAGGTGAAGGGAACCGCGCGTGGCGTGGTCTAATAAACGCCCCGGCGTGCCGAGGATTACATGAGGACGACGGCCTAATTGTTGTAGCTGCCCTTCAATAGTGCGGCCGCCGATGAGGGGAAGAATATCAACGCCCAAAATATCGCCGATAGCCTTGGCTTCGTCGGCAATTTGTTTTACCAATTCGCGGGTTGGGGCAATAATAAGTGCTTGTTCTTGGAACACTTCGATATTGATGCGCTGCAAAACAGGAATTAAAAATGCCAGCGTTTTGCCTGTACCGGTTTGCGCCATAGCGATTAAGTCGTTGCCTTTGAAAGCAGGGGGAATGGCTTGTTCCTGAATCGGAGTAGGCTCCTTAATACCTTGTTTGGCCAGGGAGTCTATGAGTTCGGGCACAACGCCGAGAGTTTGAAATGATTTCATATATATCTCCTTATCTTTAATTTGTAATACTTTGAGTGATGATTCCCGGAGGGAATAGGGAACTTCGTCAATTAGCTGTTAACGTTGATTTTGTAAAATAAATGGGATTCATTGGTATTAAATTAGCTAAATCTATTTTTATTATATCATACATAGATGATTTATATAAAAGAATCGATATATTTAGGACAATTTGAACTTAAGGGCATACTTTTTTTGCGAAATAAATATTTTAATAATTCATTGAGAATAGTTATTTAATTGATAATCTTTTGATAATATTTGAAGTTTAATTATAATTGAGAATAAAAGAGAAGACGTTTCAAATGAGAATGAGAATGGCGAGGCTATTATTCATGAGAAAATACTGAAAAGATGAGCAGTGATAATGAAAATTGAAGATTGTCTATCTACATTCATAAGATTCGATATTGAAAATGGTTATTGATTTTCTCAGTGACTATGTTATAATTTAATTGTAATTTTTTTTCAGTTTCAGTGCAGTTCTTAAGCAAATTTTGGAAGATGAGTTTGTTTGGTTCGGCCACAAGGAGGTGTAGATAGTGATAAAATCATTGGCGTCGATAAAAACCGGCGAAGCGGGCACAATTAAACAGTTGCGCGGTTCCGGTAACATCAAACACCGTCTCGTTGACATGGGCCTCGTTCCGGGGACTTTCGTGCGTGTTATGAAATTCGCACCTTTGGGTGATCCCATTGAAATTAAAGTAAAGAACTTTGATTTAGCGTTGCGTGTCAGCGAAGCAGAAACTATTGATATTGAAGTGAGTCAGGAGGCCTAGAATGAGTGACCAAAATACCACGTCTATCCGAATTGCTCTGGCCGGTAATCCGAACTGTGGTAAAACTACAATTTTTAATAATATTACCGGTGCCAAACAGCATGTTGGTAACTATCCCGGTGTAACGGTAGAAAAGAAAGAAGGGGAATGTACTTTCAGCGGTAAAGATTTACTCTTTATTGACTTGCCGGGTACATACAGCTTAACAGCTCGCTCCCTTGATGAATTAGTAGCGCGTAACGTAATTATCAATGATGAACCGGATGTTCTCGTTAACGTTATTGATGCATCTAATTTGGAACGTAACTTATATTTAGCGGCTCAATTGTTGGAATTGGAACGTCCGTTGGTTATGGCGCTTAATATGTCCGATGTGGCCAAAGAAATGGGTGTTCACATTGACATTAAAAAATTGAGTGAATTGACCGGTGCGACTATCGTAGAAACAGTTGGTCGCAATAATGTAGGTACGACCGAGTTATTACAAGCTGTTATCGATGTAGCCAAAGAAGCGAAAAAACCAAGTGCGACTATTGATTATGGTCCTGAACTTGAACCGGCTATTAGAGATATTGTTAATGAACTTGAGAAAGCAGATACTATTACTTATCCATTGCGTTGGGTGGCTATTAAATTATTGGAAGCCGATCCTGATGTAATTAAAAAAGTAAAAGCCTTTGAACGTACCGAAGCGGTTTTGGCAAAAGCAGAACAGTGGCGCGAAGAGCTTAAAGACAAAGTTGATTTAGAAATTATTTTCCAAGAATTCCGTCACAGCTTTGCCGTTGCTACTTATAATAATGCTATAAAAGGTACGCCTAAGGAAATCGAAACCCGTTCCGACCGTATCGATAAAGTGCTTACCCACCGTATTTGGGGCTTACCGATTTTCGTATTTGTAATGTGGCTCTTATTTAATCTCGTAAATACAATCGGTGCTTATCCGCAAGGCTGGATTGAAGACGCTTTCACAGCCCTTGGCGATTGGGCCGGTGCGGTAATTCCGGAAGGCCAATTGAATTCCTTGGTGGTTGACGGTATCATCGCCGGTGTTGGTGCGGTAATGAGTTTCGTTCCACTTATCGTACTCTTGTTCTTGGGCATTGCGTTCCTTGAAGATACCGGTTACATGGCGCGTGCGGCATTCGTAATGGACCGTATCATGCGTGCCTGCGGTTTACACGGGAAATCCTTTATTCCCCTCCTTATGGGTTATGGTTGTAGTATTCCTACTATTATGGGTGCTCGTATCTTGGATAATAACCGCGATCGAATGATTACGATTCTTGTTTCCCAGTTCATGACCTGTAGTGCTCGTTTGCCGGTATACACTTTGTTCATCGGGGCATTCTTCCCGGTAGCACAACGTGGTAACGTATTGGCTGCCATTTATTTTGCCGGCATCGTATTGGCTATTGTAATGGCTAAAATTTTCCGCAAATTCTTATTCCCGGGCGAATCCGAACCATTCGTAATGGAATTACCGCCATACCATATGCCAACTCTTAAGAGCGTGTTAATGCATATGTGGGAACGTGCTTTCTTATATCTTAAAAAAGCAGGTACTTTCATTTTAGCAGCGTCCGTATTGATTTGGTTCTTGGCATCCTATCCGCAAGATGTGCCAATGTCTCAAGACTTTGACGCCGCTCGCGATCAGGTAACCCAAGAATACGAAGCGCGTGATAATGCAATCTTGCTTCAGTACGGTATTGCTACGGATGAACAAAAAGCACCGGTTATGGCTATGGTTGACGAAATGACAGCTATTCAGACAGAACAAGACGAAGCTGCCGCTGAAGAAGGGGAAGAAGAAATCGGCGATGAAGGTCTTAACGGTGAAGCCGCTGCGACTGACGAAGCCGCTACAGCTGAAGATGCAAATGCTGCACCTGAAGTTCCTGATTACTTCCATGACCTTCAAGTAGCCAATGCTGATGCATTCCCGGTTGCTTGGGCTATTTACCTTAATAACCAAGAAAAAGACGAAGCTATCGGCGAACTCGACCAAAAAGAATCTACTGAAAAATTGGAAGGATCTTATGTAGCCTCCATCGGTAAATTCATTGAACCGGTTATGAGACCGCTTGGTTTCGACTGGAAGATGAGCGTATCCTTGGTTACAGCTCTCGCTGCTAAAGAAGTTATGGTAAGTACCTTGGGTACACTCTACTCTATTGCGGCTGATGAAGATAATGAACAGCCATTGCAAGTTTACTTACGTCAGGACCCTTCATTCACACCACTCGTTGCAGTTGGTTTGATGATGTTCGTTCTTATTTATCCGCCATGTTTTGCGGCTATGGCCGTATTCAAACGTGAAGCCGGCGGTTGGGGCTGGTTAACTTTCTTCGTTGTTTATTCAACGGCCCTTGCTTGGGTAGCAGCCTTTATCGTCTTACAATGGCGGTCGTTTACTTGGTTTCCATTGATTGAAAAAACAAGTTATTTATTAAATGATTCAAAACTGAAATGCGTTTTTCTGTTAAGTTATTAGCTTGTTCCCATGAAAATCTAAATGAGAATTGACTACTGATAATCGTTGAGAATATAACGCCAATCAATGTTTTTCTCAAAATTTTTTACAAATCACTATTGATTATTGATTAAGGATGGTGTATGATAATGGAGAACCTAATAGTATATCTTATCGGATTAATCGCTGTATTATTTGTTGCTCGCAAGGCGTATAAGACCTTAAGCGGCAAGAGCGGCTGCAGTTGCGGTTGCGGTGGTAGCGGTAACGGCAAGAAGAAAGAAATTTCTTCCTCCGGTTGTGGCTGCGGTTGTGGGGGCAACAAATAGGATTTCATAAGGGTAATGACTGACGAATACAGTGTATTCGATGGATTTACGGCAAAAGTAGCCAAGGTTCGGGTAGACCTTGGCTATTTTTATAAAGCAATAGGCGCTTATTTTATTCTTGTAAGGAACACTTTGGTGCCTTACATCTTGTAGAGGAAAGGTGAGATTTATATGTTCAACATAAACAAAGAAAAAGTAAAATCCGCTAATTTATTCGCAGCCGGTTTGGCTCTTGGTACTGTAGGTCTTAAAATGTTGACCAGCAAAGATGCTAAGAAAGTGTATGCCAATGTTGTAGCTGCAGGTCTTCGCGCTAAAGAAAGCGTAATGCAGACTGCTGAAAAAGTACAGGCTTCCAGCGGCAGCATTTTGGCTGATGCTCAGGAAATCAACGAAAATCGCCGTAAAGAAGAAGCTTTGTTTGAAGAAGAACAAGGCGAAGAAAAGGGTGAATAATTAATATGTTGAAGTTTTCGGTTATTCAAAGATTATCGAAACGTCTTCATGTTACTATTTCCGGTCACTTATTCGATGATGCCGAAGCCGCTTATGTTGAAACGACTTTAATGCAGAATCCGGCGATTGAAAAAGCTCAGTTTTTACGCGTTCACGTGACCTTATTATCCACCATACAGGGGATGAAATAGCTGTTCGTGATGCATTACTGGCACTTAACGATTTGAATTTCGAAGATGCACCGGCATTGACGGAATACTCACCGCGACTTGTCAATAAACAATACAAAGAGTCCATGATCAGTCAGACTCTTATGTATTTAGGTAAAAAGTTATTGTTACCGGCACCAATCAATATGGTATGGTCTTGGTTTAATGCTTTAAAATTTGCGAAAAAAGCGGTAACTATGTTATGGCATCGCAAATTAACTGTAGAAGTATTGGATGGCGTAGCGATTACCGTATCCTTGTTACGCGGTGACGTATCCACGGCAGGCGCCGTAATGTACCTCTTGGGTATTGGCGAAACCTTGGAAGAATGGACACTCCGTAAGTCCGTCCTCAATTTGGCCGAAAGTATGTCCCTCAATGTGGATAAAGTTTGGGTTAAAGTGGATGGCGTTGAAGTGAGTCGGCCTGTATCCGAAGTTGTCGAAGGCGACCTCGTGGTACTTCGTCAAGGTGAAGTGGTGCCATTGGACGGTGTAGTAGTAGAAGGCGTTGTCCTTGTGAACGAAAGTTCCATGACCGGTGAACCGGAACCGGTTCGCCGTGATGAAAATACTTCGGTATATGCAGGTACTGTCGTAGAAGAAGGCCATTGTGTAATCGAAGTTCGCGGTAATTCCAAATCATCGCGTTATGAACAAATTGTGGCTCTTATCGAAGAATCGGAACAGATGAAATCCGGTATGGAACAGAAGGCGTTCCACATGGCCGATAAATTAGTGCCAATCAGTTTTGCCGGCACTATCTTAACGTATTTGTTGACCCGTAATACGATGAAGGCCTTATCGTTCTTGATGGTTGACTTCTCTTGCGCTTTAAAATTAAGCATTCCGTTGGCGGTATTATCGGCCATGGAAGAAGCGTCGAAGCGTGGTATCACCGTTAAAGGCGGTAAATATTTGGAACAAATTGCCGCTGCTGATGTGGTTGTTTTTGATAAAACAGGTACATTGACTAAAGCAGAACCGGTATTTGAACAGATTATTACCTTTGAAGATCATGATCCGGATGATATGCTCATGCTTGCTGCTTGCTTGGAAGAACATTTTCCTCATTCTATGGCAAAAGCGTGGTTAATGCAGCGGAACAGCATAATTTGCCTCATAAGGAAAAACACTCCTCTAAGGTTGAATATATCGTAGCTCACGGCATTGCCTCCAAAGTGGGCAATCGCAAATGCCGAATCGGTAGTGCGCACTTTATTTTTGACGATGAAAAAGTTGTTATTCCGGAAGGGGAACAGGAAAAATTCGACAATTTGCCGGATTCCTCCTCTCATTTATACTTAGCCATCAGTGGTCGTTTGGCTGCCGTTCTTTGCATTAAAGATCCGGTGCGTGAAGAAGCAAAACAAGTTGTTAAAGAACTTCACGAATTGGGTATTAAGAAAGTCGTTATGATGACCGGTGACAGCAAACGCAATGCAGAACGGGTTGCACGTGAAATCGGCATCGACGAAGTGCATGCGGAAGTATTGCCGGGCGATAAAGCGGCTTATGTGAAGAAAGCTAAAGAAGAAGGGTATACGGTTATGATGGTTGGCGACGGCATCAATGATTCGCCGGCCTTGTCGGAAGCCATGTAGGCGTTGCGATGAATGAAGGGGCACCGATTGCCCAGAAAATCGCCAATGTTACGGTTTCCTCCGATAATCTTTCCAGTCTTGTAGACTTACGTCGCATTGCTATGCAATTGATGGATCGTATTCAATTTAATTACAACTCCATTGTCGGTGTTAACGGCGCTTTGGTAGGTCTTGGTTTATTCCAGGTATTGACACCAAGCACGACGGCATGGATGCATAATTTGTTTACGTTAGGTATTGGTTTACGCAGTATGACGCCATTGTTACCGGCTAAATCTGAAGAGGATGATTCGGTAATTGAAACGACGGCTCGTGTTGTAGCGTAAGCGGAACTAAGGTATTTATAAACAGTATTAAGGCGGTGTTCTTCGGAGCACCGCCTTTTGCGGTTGAGTTTTAAGGCGTTCCTATAGTAAATTATACTGTTAAGATAAGGATGTAGGAGGTTTTAGTATGAAGTCCTTGCGGATATTTTGGACGCACGCTATATATGAGTTTTTTCATCATATTAGTACCCTTAGGTGCCTACACTATTCATAACGGGTCCAGTGCTATGGTGGCACTTGTCAGTTATTTGGTGTTGTCATTATTGGTGCCGGTGGCGTATTTATCTTCGAAGCGAAGTGGTTTCGGTCCGGAAGAAAAGCGCGTGGGCCGTATTTTCTATATATTGGGTTGGGTCATCGTTCAACTGGCCACGTATCAGACCTTTTTTGTAGGCGATTTTTCATTCCTTTGGGGCTTGCCAAGCTTTGGTCGTGATATAGCCTTTGTAATTGTTATGTATATTCAGGTTTCGCTTTCATTGACGGCCGGTTATATACTAAATTCACTCGTAAGAGGGAGGGCCGCTAAATGATAAAAAATGTTTTGCGCATGTTTGTTTTAAATCTTTGCCATCGTATTGCCGGTGACAATGATTATATTGGCGTTGCAAGGTGTTTCATTGGGTATGGTAGCTTTCTTGGTACTTTCATTCTTGACGCCTATGGTGCTGCGCCGTCAAGATAAGTTGCAACAATTTTTGACCTATCCGTGGCGTAACAGTTTGTATGCGTATAGTTGGATTTGGTGCTTAACCTTTTTCTTCCTAGGTGACAGTGTCATTCCTTATGCTATTGCTTCCGGCAGCATGGGTATGATTATGCTTGGCTGGATTGTGGTATTTACGGTTTGTCTATTGGCCATGACTATTGTGGCCGTTATTTTGACACTTTTTGCGGACCGGCCACGGTTTAATCGCTGGTTCGATGATTCCTTGGATATGGCGGTCTATTCCTTGCCGGTACCGATGCTTTTATTAGGGGATGTGTTATTTTTAAATGTGCCCGATCCAATATTGGCAGCGCAACTCAGTCCGCAAGTATTTACCTTTTTACAACTTTGGCTCTATGGTTTTGTTATTTGGACCATGGGTGTTATTGCCATTTATTTGCATCCGCGAATGGGGCAAAAACAAGGCCTTCGTTTGGCTCGTATTATGGTAACCGCCTTGGTATGCTCGCCATCAACGGCCACTTGATGTATGGTTGGAAGCCGGACTTCTTTATGGAATTGTTATACTTCCTGATGCCGGTATTCCAAGGCAATTGGTTGGTGTACATCACCCCGGGCTTGCTTGAATTCATTGTACTTGGTATGTCTGTTGGTTTAGGCATACTTTTAGAAGATTTTATTTTGAAAAGACAGGCAAAATAGCCTTTACGGCACATCATGTAATATGTCGTACTATGTACTATATGGTATAATAGTTTTTGTGCAATTTTAAGCAACTGCTTTTTTGAAAAATGAGGTTTTAGAATTAAATATGTATTCGACTTATATCCGAATAGGAATGAGAACGGAGGATTTTTACATGGAAAAAGATAATATGGATACGAAAAGTCCGTATCCGCGTCAGCGATTTAGCTTGCGACAATTGACTGTTATCGGTTTGTTGTCCGCGTTAACCGTAGTACTGGGTGTCAGCGGGTTAGGATTTATTCCGATTCCACCGATTTATGCGACTATTTTGCATATTCCGACTTTAATCGGCGCACTTTTAGAAGGCCCAAAAATCGGTATGGTTATCGGTTTCATTTTCGGGTCTTACAGTTTGGTTCAAAACATGGTACAGCCAAACATTATGTCTTTCGTATTTTTAAACCCGATAATTTCCATATTACCACGTATGTTAATCGGACCTATTGCGTATTATGTGTATCGCTATTTGCCGATTCAAAGACCGGTGTGGCGTGTTATGCTTGCCTTATTCGTAGGCACAATCGTGCATACCGTAATGGTAATGGGCTTGATTTACCTTATCTATGCAGAACCTTATGCAGCAGCTAAAGGGATTCCTGTAGACCATGTGGCAAATATTGTAATCGGGGTAGCCGTATTCCACGGACCGCTTGAAGCATTGGCGGCTGTGGTAGTAGGTACGCCGGTAGTCATGGCGCTCAGGGCTAAACTTAAAACAGATAAATAATATGTTAAACCATTAGCCCCGACGTCATGTCGGGGCTTTTTGAATGTATATATTGATATATGAATAGATATTGATGAAAGAGAGGCGATGAAATGAATATTCAAATGAATTGGCGCAAATGGCGTCTCACAGCTGTGTTGACTATCATTTTGGTAGCGGGCGCCGCCATACTGGGAGGCTGTAGTTTGGGAGATAGCACCGGTAATGACGGTAAAGGGGGCTTACCCGTAGTGGCAACGGTATATCCGGCCTATGATATAGCGAAACAAGTAGCGGGGATAAAGTGAAGGTAACTTTATTGGTGCCGCCGGGAACAGAACCTCATGATTGGGAACCGACCGTGAAAGATTTGAAAGCAGTCGGTCAGGCAAAAGTATTTATTTACAACGGCGCGGTTTGGAACCGAGTGAAAAATTATTGGCTCCTGATATCCTAAAAGAGGCTAAACCGGTGGAACTGGCTAAGTCGGTTGACGTTATGCCGATTAAAACCGTAGACCTTGACAAGGAAGCGGAAGCTGACCATGATCACGACCATCATACCGATGCAGCGCATCATGACAATGACGGCCATGACCATCATCATGGTACGGTGGATCCTCATATCTGGCTCAATCTAATGAATGTGGTAAAAGAAGTGGACGCTGTAGTGGCCGCTTTTAGTGAAGCTGATCCGGCCAACAAAGATTATTATGAAGCTAACGGCAAAGCCTATAAAGAAAAATTGACAGCTTTGGATGCACAGTATGAGGCATTTGCTCAAACTGTTCCAAGTAAAGAGTTGGTCGTAACTCATGAGGCATTCGGTTATTTGGCCAATCGTTATGGTTTTACCCAATTGGGCATCATGGGGGTAGCGCCGGATGCGGAACCGACACCGGAACGGATGGCGTCGATTATCAGTTTTGTAAAAGCTCATAAAGTAAAGGCTATCTTCAGTGAGGAACTGGTTAATCCGAAATTAGCGGAAGCTATTGCCAAGGAAACGGGCGCTAAGGTGTATATGTTAAATCCGGTAGAAGGCTTAACGGAAGAACAAATGAAAGCAGGGGCCACCTATTTATCCATCATGGAAGATAATTTGAAGGTATTGAAAACCGCGTTAGGCGCCCAATAATATGCATTTTATAAGAATGTTAAAGGCAGCTTGAGGCAGTTTATAATACTTTTTTGAGGCTGAAAAGGAAAGAGAATTATCAACGTATTTCTCAATCACATAGGGGATATTGATATTTCGCATTAAGAGAACTATTGCCGATTATCGCGTTACTATGTTAAAATAAATGTAACGTATAGTAGTATTTTGAGGAGGTTGAACACCATGGCAAAACGAATTCGTACAATCAACACTGAATCTTTACAGAAAACTGCTAAAACCGGTGGCTGCGGCGAATGTCAGACTTCTTGCCAGTCCGCTTGCAAAACAAGCTGCACTGTAGGCAACCAGGTTTGCAAACAGAAATAAGATTTTTTATCTGTTTTGATACGTCAATGACCCAATAAGATCCAATCATTATGTATTAGTGATTGGGTCTTATTTTATTTTCATAATTTAAAGTAATTCAAGCTGTATTAAAACAACTTAAGTTATATTTAAAACAATTCAAGAAATATTAAAATACCCCAAGCTATATTCAAAATAACCCAAGGTATGCAAAATTAATAAATCAGAATTTTTGAAAGGTCTTGTATGTCATTATTTCATATATGGTAGAACCTTTTTTTTAAGCTAAAAGTAGATAAATGATGTATAATATAAAGGTAGTAGTAACTATTAAATATATGGAGGTACCATGTTAGAATTAAAACCAATGATTCACAAATTCAAGATGAAGGATAAGTATTTCTGTCTTGATGTTAATAGCGGTATTATTCACGTGATTGACGAATTTACCGATAAAGTGCTCGATATTTATGACGGCACGAATCGTGAAGCGGTTCATCAGGCTTTTGACGGGGTTGAATCACCGGAAGAAATCAATGAATTATTAGACGAATTGGACTCTTTGATTAAAGATGAAATGCTCTATGCACCAATGTCTGAAGATTTCAAATTGGTGGCAGCTGAAAAACCAATCGTTAAAGCCTTATGCCTTAACATTGCTCACGACTGCAACTTGGCTTGCCGTTACTGCTTTGCCAGTCAGGGCGATTACGGCGGGGTAAAACGTGAACTCATGAGTTTGATGTGGCCAAACGTGCCGTTGATTTCTTAATCTCTATGAGTGGTCCTCGTCAACATTTGGAAATAGATTTCTTTGGCGGCGAACCATTGATGAACTGGGAAGTCGTTAAACAAACCATCGAGTATGCTGAAAAAGTAGGCGCTGAGCACAATAAGATTTTCAAAATGACCATGACCACTAACGGTGTGTTGTTGACTCAGGAGAAAATCGATTACCTCAACGAACATAAATTGAGCATGGTGTTATCCATCGACGGCCGTGAAGAAGTGCATAATCACATGCGTCCGAGCGCCGGCGGTACGGATACATATAAAACTGTTGCCAAAAACTTGATTAACGCGGTTAAACAGCGTCATGGTCTTGAATACTATGCACGCGGTACCTATACGCATAATAATCTCGATTTCACGAAAGACGTTATTGCCATGTCCGACCTCGGTTTTGAACATTTATCCATGGAACCGGTAGTCGGTAAAGAAGGGGACTATGTACTTCGTGAAGAAGATTTACCGGCTTTGATGAAAGAATACGAAAAGCTTGCCGATTTGTATTTGGAACGTCAAAAGGAAGGTTGGGGTGAGAAGTTCAATTTCTTCCACTTCCGTATGGACTTATATCGCGGCCCATGTATGGCTAAACGCTTGCGCGGTTGCGGTGCCGGTCATGAATACATGGCCATCGTACCGAACGGTGATATTTACCCATGCCATCAGTTTGTCGGTCGTGACGGCTATGTATTGGGGAATGTGTACGAAGGTCTTAAGAACTTTGATATTCCTCGTGAATTCCGCAATACTCATGTATTTACGAAGCCGACATGTGCCGCTTGTTGGGCTAAATTCTTCTGCTCCGGCGGTTGCCATGCCAATAATGAAACCTTTACAGGGACTATTCACGAACCATATGCTTTAGGTTGTGAATTGCAGAAAAAACGCATTGAATGCGCCATTATGATCCAGGCTGAGCTTGATGAATTGCGAGAACAAGGAATTGTGCCGAAGGAGGATCCGGCCTTCCAGGAACGCAAACAGCACAATTGGATGTAAAACTAAATACCGTATAACAAGTAAGCAAATAGTATATAATAAAGGAACTATTTATGAAGCGACAAGGTATACGATTTACAGGGATAGTACAGGGGGTCGGTTTTCGGCCCCTGATTGCGGTTGTAGCACGAGAATTGGGATTAACGGGTTTTGTTTATAATGACGATGCCGGTGTTTATGTAGAAGTGCAGGGCACGGAGAAAGCGTTGGCAAAATTTGTTGATGCTGTAAAAGAGCGCAAAGGACCTATAGCACGGATTGACTCGGTTAAGGCATATGAGATTCCTTTAAAAGAGGACAGCTTATTTGTCATTGCCCCTTCGCCGGCGGGTAAACAACCGGCTACGTTTATCGGCGCTGATACGGCGCCGTGCAAAGCGTGCCGAAGGGAATTGCATGATCCGATGAACCGCCGTTTTCACTACGGCTTTATTAACTGTACTCATTGCGGACCTCGGTACACCATTGTGGAAACAGTGCCTTATGACCGTAAGTTTACATCAATGAAGGAGTTTGCCCTTTGTCCGGCTTGTAAGAACGAATATGAGTCGGAAGACAATCGCCGTTATCATGCGGAACCGAATGCGTGCCCCGTATGCGGGCCGCAGTACACTTTGTATGAGGTAAATATTGAGAAATTGGAGCCCACCTCAAAGGATTTGGATCCACTCACTTTGGGCCGTGACTACGTCATGACCGGTCACATCATTGCCTTTAAAGGGGTAGGCGGTTATCACTTGGTATGTGACGCCACGAATGAGAAGGCCATTATGACTCTTCGAGAGCGCAAACAACGGCCGCATAAACCTTAGCGGTTATGGTGGATTCGTTGGCAACGGCGAAAGAAATTGCCCATATTACGCCGGAAGAAGAAGCACTCTTACAATCGCCGGCGCGACCTATTGTATTAGTGCCGCAACGAAGCGATGCTAAAGTGGCGTGGCAGGCGGTAGCGCCTAATAATCACTATGTGGGGATTATGCTTCCTTATGCGCCGGTCCATGAAGTTTGGCTTCCGGCCGGTGCTGTTTGGGTTATGACCAGCGGCAATCGTAGCGGTGAGCCGGTGATTTTTAAAGATGAGGAAGCAATCAGTCAGTTAAAACATGTGGCGGATTATTTTCTCGTCCATAATCGACGTATTGTGGCCTCCATGGATGATTCCGTGGTACAGGTTGTTAAGGGTGAAACCTTACAAGTACGACGCAGTCGCGGTTACGTACCGACATCGTTTAAAGTTCGCTTGCCGAATGAAGGCAAAAAGACGATTCTCGCCATGGGGGGCGATTTAAAAAATGCCTTTGCCATGAACCGTGATGAAGCGGTACTTATGGGACCTCATATCGGTGATTTGGCGAATATGGCGATGAATGACAGTCTTGTCTGGACGATTGACCGGTATAAAGATTTATTCGGCCTTACGCCGGAAGCGGTAGTGGCCGATTATCATCCGCAGTATTTCTCTTCGCAATATGGTAAAACTTATAGTGAAGAGCATAATGTTCCGTATATTCAGGTGCAACATCACCATGCTCATGTAGCGGCGGTTATGGCTGAATACGGGCTGGATTCGGAGCCCGTGTTGGGTATCTGTTTCGATGGCACCGGCTATGGTCTTGATGGCACTATATGGGGCGGTGAGTTTTTACTCTGCCAAGGTCATTCCATGCAGCGTTTGGCTCATATACATACGGCCCCGTTACCGGGCGGTGAAGCGGCCGTCAAAGAACCGTGGCGTCAGGCGCTTTGGTATGTACGCGATAAATTCGGCGATGATACACCGGCTTGGCTTGAGCCATGGTTTAATCAATTGCCGGATAATTGGGAATTGTTGGATTTTATGATGAAAACAATATGCCTATGGTTGACGCCAGCAGTGCAGGCCGTTTATTCGATGCCGTGGGTTGCTTGTTAGGCCTTGGTAACGAGCATACCTTTGACGGGCAAATTGCCATGAGCCTCGAACAATTAGCCTATGGTGAGCGTGGCAAAATTAAGGAATTTATTTTTGACGGCAAAATCCTTGATTTTAAACCGCTGGTTCAGGATATTATCGGTCATTTGGGCGACGGTATTTCTAAACGCGTCTTGGCGGCGTCATTCCATCGCACCTTAGCCTATGGCATTACGGAAACGATGGAGCATTTGTGCACCCAATATAATATTAAGCAAGTTATTCTTTGCGGCGGTGTTTTTCAAAATAGACGCCTTATCGAAGAAATGATGAGTATAAATCACGATCAAGTTATGCTGTTGCCGCGTCAAGTGCCGCCTAATGACGGTGGTTTGGCGTTGGGACAATTATGGCTGGGTCACCAAAAGTTGGCTGACCTATAAGCTTGTTCTGAAAAACGTGAATAAAATCGTGAATAAAACCGTGAGATATATAGAGTCATATATTTTGTCGGCAGCAAGCAGTTTTGATCAAAGAAGTTATTAAAACTCCGTTTGAAAGTTAGGAGGAAATACTATGTGTTTAGCAGTACCTGCTCAATTAATAAAAGTAAATGAATTCATCGGCACGATTGAGCTTACGGGAGTAACTAGGGATGTCAATCTCATGTTGGTACCGGAAGCCAAGGTTGGCGATTACGTACTGGTTCATGCCGGTTGCGCTGTCCAAATCGTAGATGAAGAAGAGGCTAATGCAACAATGGAAGCCTTTAAGGAGTTGGAAGAACTTGAAGAAAATTACTTTGCAGGAAAAAACGCAGGTCGCTAATGAACTGTTGGAAGAAATAAAAGCACTCCATACGCCGGGCGAACAAGTTCGGTTCATGGAAGTGTGCGGTACGCATACGGTGGCAATTTTCCGCGAAGGGATTCGTCAGTTGTTGCCGGACGGTATCAAGCTCGTCAGCGGCCCGGGCTGTCCCGTATGTGTAACCGACCAGGTATATATGGATAAAGCGTTGGCCTATGCGGCCATGGATGATGTCATTGTGGCTACGTTTGGTGATATGTTAAAAGTACCGGGCACGCACAGCAATCTGTGGGAAGCGAAGAGTGCCGGTGCCCATATCCACATTATCTACAGTCCTTTGGAAATTATTGAACTCGGTAAAGCCAATCCGGATAAAAAATCGTATTCTTGGCTATCGGTTTTGAAACGACTATTGCCGTCATTGCGGCGGCCGTTAAGGCAGTGGCTATGTCCGGTCTTAAGAATGTGTTCTTCTTGGTATCCCATAAGTTGGTGCCGCCGGCTCTGCGGGCTTTAGCTAATCAAAAAGAAGGCCACCTGGACGGCTTTATTTTACCCGGTCATGTGAGTGTTATTATTGGTGAAGAACCATATAGCTTTATTCCGACGGAATGCCATATGCCGTCCTGTATTGCCGGTTTTGATGGTCTCGAAATCTTGGCGGCGGTGCGCGATTTATTGGCGCAGCGCAAGAGCGGTCAGTACTATGTGGGCAATCAATATAAGTCGGTGGTCGCTAAAAAAGGGAATCCCGTAGCGGTGAAGCTTATGGATGAACTCTATGAAGTGATTGATGATACCTGGCGCGGTATCGGTGTGATTCCTAAGTCCGGTTTGCGCTTAAAAGGTGAATATGCCGCCTTTGATGCGGAACGCATGATTCCACTGGGCCCGATTGAAAGTGGCGGTGTGCCGAAAAGCTGTCAATGCGGCCGTGTGTTGCAGGGCTTAATTCGTCCCGATGAATGCGGTTTATTCGGTAAGTTATGTACGGCCGACCATCCGTAGGTGCCTGCATGGTATCCGTAGAAGGCAGCTGCGCGGCTTGGTATAAATACGGTCGTGCCAGCGGCGGTATGACTTGGGAAGAATAAAAGCCGACTAAGGAGTAATTTATGGATGAAACAATACGTTTGGTTCATGGTAATGGCGGCCGATTCAGCCATGAACTGATGGAAAAATATATTATGCCTCATTTTAAAAATGAAGCATTGGCAAAATTACATGACGGTGCTCAATTTGAAGTGCCCGCCGGGCGCATGGCGTTTACCACCGATTCCTACGTGGTTACACCACAGTTTTTTCCCGGTGGCAACATCGGTAAATTAGCTGTATGCGGTACTGTTAACGATTTGGCCATGAATGGGGCTAAACCGCTATATCTCAGCTGCGGTCTTATTCTGGAAGAAGGGTTGTCGGTGAAAACCTTGGATTCCGTTTTGGCGACTATGGCCGATATGGCCAAAGAAGCGGGCGTTTCCATTGTGACCGGCGATACAAAGGTTGTTGAAAAAGGCGCTGTAGACGGTCTTTATATTAATACCGCCGGCGTGGGTATGATTCCTGAAGGAATTAATATTGACCCCGAACGTGTTAAGCCGGGCATGAAGATTATCGTATCCGGTTCGCTGGGTGATCATGCCATTGCTGTAATGGGCAGTCGCTACGAATTGGCTCTGCCACCGACGATTAAAACCGACTGTGCACCGCTTAATCATATGGTTATGGCCGTACTTGAGGCAGTGGGAAATAAAGTGGCTGTTATGCGCGACCCTACGCGCGGTGGTCTCGCTACAACGCTGTATGAAATTGCCAGTCAGGCGAATGTGGGGATTCGTGTAGATGAACATGCCTTGCCGATTCATGATGAAGTACAGTCAGTGTGCAGTATTTTGGGTTACGATCCATTGTGTTTAGCTAATGAAGGTAAAGCCGTATTTGTTGTGGAAGCGGATGTGGCCGATACAGTGCTTGAAATCTTGCGTGCTAATGAATATGGCCGTGAGGCTGCTTGTATCGGTGAGGTGCTTAGCAGTAACGCCGGTAAGGTTGGTCTTAAAACAGCGCTTGGCGGGGTTCGCTTGCTTGATCAGTTGGGCGAGGATCAAGTGCCGAGAATTTGTTAAAGGACTCTAATATTTTTTATAGATAAAATTTAATAGGTATATGCTAAAGCAGTTATAAAATTTTTATTTTATAACTGCTTTTTTGATTTATAAATTTATTAAAATTAAAATGAAGTGTTTATTTAGTTGATAAATATATTTAACGATTCGTGTATAAAAAACGTGATAAAATAGATGACTTTTATATAAAAAAGATGAATCAGTGTTAATTTTATAGAAAAATATGAAAAATAATTATTATTTTTAAGTTAAAATTATTCTTTGTTTTAAGTTAATCGAAAATCATAAATAAGGCATGAATCATGGTTTATTCATAAAAAAGCTCGTGCGTGAAATTTTAATGTAATCTTGTTTAAAAATACATAATTATTGGAATAGTCCGCTTTTTGGACTATATGCTTTACTATCGGTAATTTTGATTTCATAAAAATGAAGAGTCATTTGGTAAATTATGAAGAGTTAAATAACATTAACTTCATCTAATCATTAGGTATATGATAGATTAGAAATCAAGTAATATTATTTACTCCTATATATTTATTTATGTTAGTTGTGAGTGAAAGAAGATGCATACAATAAAAAATATATTTGATGTGAATAATGGTTTGATTAGACTCAACATGAAAAAATAATTAAAATTCATCGGGGGGGGTAATCGGACTTTTACTGTGGGATTGTAGTGTAGCGAGAATTTGGATAGGGAGACTTGGGGACAAAAACTAGACAAGTGTGTTGCAGTTTTGAAAGAGGTATGACTATGAAAAAAGGGAAAAACATTAAGTTGGCAACTAAATTAGCGTTAGCGGCTTTGGTTGGTGTAACGTCTTTGAGTGTGTATACGGTTGATGCAGCGGGTTTGACCGGGTCTTATGTAGGGATTGGTAAAGAACCAACAAGTACGGATGTCCTTGATAAGGGTACTGAAGTGAATACGGCTACAGATAGTATTATCGATTATCTCAAACGACCAATGCTCAAGGTGCTGTTTTTTCTAGAACACCAACTAACAACAACAAAAACGGGGAAGGCGTTGATGGTCAATCGGCAGGTAATAAAAATGATACAAATAGCACAGGCAACACAGCTATCGGTATTGGTGCTTATTCGGCTCGTAACTACAGTACGGCCATTGGTACTTATGCTGAAGCCATTACTGGTTCTACAGCTGTAGGTTCTGGTGCTTATGCTGGCGATAAAAGCTCGTCTTTTGGTAAAAATACTTATACGAAGACGAACGCTGTTTCTTTAGGTAACGGGGCACGTTCTTCACAAGGCGTTGCTATTGGCTCTGGTGCTTCGGCAGGTCTATTTTATAAATACTTACAAAGCGATGGATCTCAAAACTATAACGTAATTAATTATAGTATGGCTATTGGTAACGATGCCACAGCCGTCGGTGGCATTGCTATCGGTGCTAACTCCTCGACTAGTAGCGTGTATGGTGTAGCGCTTGGCCAGAGTGCCAAGGTTGCTTATAGCGGTGTTGCTTTAGGTACAGATGCTAACGTTAAAGTTTCGACCGGCGTTGCTTTAGGCACGTCATCTATCGCTGATCGTCGCTCTAACACGATCGGCTATGTTCCGTTTGCCGATGACGGTAATGGTAGTTATGTACCTGCCAGTGCAGAAGCTTTGGCAGGGGCTATCAGTGCCAGTGATGTTTCTAAAGACTTTGCTACCACTTATGCAAGCCAAATTACAAAATTTAATGAATTAAATGCAGCTTATTATGCGGCCGCAGATGAAGTTGATAAACAAGATGAAATTATTAGGAATACTAAAGGCAGTACTATTGCATCTGAACAAGAAGCTTACGCAGCTGCAGTAACTGCTAAAGCCAAAGCTCAGGCTGATGCCGTTGCCGCCACGAATGCTTTAAACGCATGGACGAAAGCTAACCAAGATTTTACAGCAGCTTTAGGTCAACAACGTACTGAACTTGGTGTTTTCAAATCTACCGGTGGTGCAGTCAGTGTTGGTGCTACAACATATAGCAGTGATGGTCGTGTAACTTCTATATTGACTCGTCAAATTACAAATGTAGCTGCAGGTACTACTGATACTGATGCAGTCAACGTAGCTCAGTTAAAACGTGTAGCTAACGCTACTATTTCTAATATTACAGTAGGTGCCGATAAAGCTAGCACAGCTGACGGTTTAGCCATTACTAGTGATGCGGATAAAACCCGTATCGATATTGTTGGTGCTAACGATAATATTACGACTTCCGTTGATGCAGATAAACGTTTAATTCAGGTTGGTTTGAGCAATACTTTGGATTTATCCGATGCCGGTAGCATCACATTTGGTGAAAACGGTACTACTTTAAATAACTCCGGTTTAACTATTGGTGCACCATCCGGAAGCAAAACATCCAACATTATAATCCAATCCGGTAATGTAAATATGGGTGGTAATATAATTAAAAATGTTGGCAATGGCAGTGTAGTAGAAGGATCCACTGATGCCGTTAACGGCGGTCAGTTGTATGATGTTCAGAAACAGATTAATGATATTGCTGGAGAAAATGGTAGCTTGTCTCAAAAAGCCAATACCAACTTGGATAATCTTAACGAAGCAGGTAAAAAAGTAATTACTGATGCAGCACAGAAAGCCGTTACCGTTAAGAATGGTGACAACTTCATTAAAGTTGGCTTAAATGAAGAACAACAGAAATCCGGTGTAAACCAATATGACGTATCCTTAGACAAAGACGCTTTGCGTGATGCATTAGGTACAGGTACTAATACAGCCGGGGACAAGAACCTCATTACCGGGGATACTTTGAACCAAGCTATTAATTCTGTTGTGACTGGTCAGGCTAGTGATACTCATATCACAAATGTTGCTAAAGAAAACATTAAATTAGCCGATGGTAATAACACTACAGTTAGAACAGTAAGTGATGTTAAAGATGGTGCAATTACTTATGCCGTAGATGTTTCCGATGACGCTATTAAAAATGCAGTTAAACCTGAATTGGATCAGAAAGCTAATATTGACGGTTCCAACTTAAGTACTGAAAACATCAATAACTGGAAAAATACATTAGGTGTTACTAATGTAAATCAGAGTGTTACGGAAGTTACTAACCGTGTAGATTCTTTGGAAACTAATGTATCTAACTTAAATGACAGTGTAAGCAACTTAAACGGTCGTGTAAACAGTTTGAATGATCGTGTAGATAAAGTTGGTGCCGGTGCTGCTGCATTAGCAGGTTTACATCCATTGGAATTCAATCCACAAGATAAATTCTCCGCCGCTGCTTCCTTAGGTAGCTATAAAGGCGATTCCGCTGCTGCTATCGGTGCATTCTATCGTCCAAATGCTGATACTATGTTCAGCGTAGCCAGCACACTTGGTGATGAAACAATGTTTAATGTTGGCGTATCCTTGAAATTCGGTCAAAAAGGTGATGCTATTTACAGAACAGGTACAACTGTTGACGTAAGCGGTTTACAAAATGAAGTATCCGACCTTAAAGCTCAGAATAAAGGCTTGGCAGATACCGTAGCTCAACAGCAAACTGAATTAGAACAACAACGTGCCTTGATTCAGCAGTTGATGGCTAAAGTAGGTATGTAATATCGAACCTATAATATGAGGTAACAGTTTTAATACTATTTATTTGATTTAATATAGTTTTACTATGAAATCACAATAAAATGTAAGAAATAAAGAAGAAGTCAAAGTAATTTTGGTAATTTACCTAAATTTTACTTTGACTTCTTTTTTCTATACTGTTTTTGTATTATCTATTGAAATTTTTTAAGTACCACTAATGTAATATTTCAAATGAGTAAAAGACATTGACTTTAGAAAATAGAAGGATTTTTAAATAATATATTAAATTATATTTCAAAATTTATATATAAAAAAAAGATTACTGTCAAAAATTAATTGCTTTCATGAAAACTTTATGATATGATTTTACAAAATGAATATGAGATGTAGTTATTCAACAAGATATAACTTTATGAGATATTATAGTTAATTAAAAAATATTTTAATTTTATATAAAATTATTTGCATTTAATATGTTGATTAGAAATTGCTTGTAAACTATTATTTTACAAGGAGTATACAATATAATATCTTAAAAAGTTATTTGTTGATTTTTTCAAAATAGACTTAATGATTATTTATTTTTTAAGGGAAAGCTTATTCATTAAATTACATTTAAGTGATTAATGAAATTAAGATAAAAATAAAATAGGAAATATTATTTTTGGAAATGTGTATTTTACTGCAGAATATATTCCGTTAAATCTAACATCTTTTTATTTGATGTTAGTGTTTAGTTAGTGTAGGTGTTTTGAGAGCAAGAGGAGTTTGTAGATGAAAAATAAAAAACAATTGGCGTTGGCAGTATCTTTAGCAGTATTAGGCGGCACAGCTTTAACAACACAGTCATTAGCTGCGGAAGTGGCAACACCTTCAAAAGCTAATGAACTTCAAGCCGGCAATTATGTATATGTTACGAATGCTATTAGTGTAGGTACGGCTACTAATAGCACTGTGGGGAACGTTGATAATGGAACTCAAACATATTCGGTAGAGGTAGGGTATTCGGAAGATAAGTCTGCTACGGATGAAACATTAGCGATTAATGTTGACAATGTTAATAATAAAGTAACCGGTGCTATGGCTACGGGGTATGGTGCGTCAGATACAGGTTTATTGGCCAATGCCAATGGTGTAAAATCTCAAGCTAACGGTGATGCATCGCTAGCGTTTGGTACGCAAGCCATAAGCTCTGGTTCCAGTACTATTGCCATCGGTACTGATGCTCAGGCCGGTAATACCAGTGGTATTGATTCCTCCAGTGGTGATGGTGCCATTGCTATCGGCTTGGGATCACGCGCTAATGAGAATCTGAGCCTCGCGATTGGTGGTAATGCTCAATCCAGTGCGATTTCCAGTACTGCTATTGGTGCATTTGCCAGAACAAGCGGTATTTCGTCTACTGCCATCGGTGGCGCGGCACAAGCTGAATATGACGGCGATATTGCCATTGGCGTGGTAGTTATGTAAATAGTGCGGCGGTAACTCCTGTTGGCACTGCTGCTGGTGGTGCCGGCTTAGCGGTTGGTTATTTGGCAAAAACGACAGGTGCTTCGGCATTAGCATTAGGATCGAAGGCAAAAGCCAATAGCCAAACAACGATAGCAATTGGTTCCGAGGCTACGGATGCACCGGGAAGTATTCAGTCCATTGCTCTTGGTACCAGTGCTAAAGCTTTTAATAGAATTGCTTTAGCTGTGGGTAGTAATTCCGTTACAAACGGCCAAAGTGGTATTGCTGTAGGCAGTTATTCAAAAGCTCGTGGCGATTACGCGATTGGTGTAGGTAGCAGAGCTAATGCCATCGGTTATAAGAGTATAGCAATTGGTGAAAATACACGTGCCGTTGGTGATGCAGTTGCCATTGGCAATGCTGCGACTGTAGGCTCTACCAGCAGTAGTAACGCATCTGTCATTGGTGGTGTAGCCATCGGTAATAATTCCAAAGCCACTGTATCCTATGGTGTAAAAGGCTACGATCCATTAAATAATGCAGTTGTTTCAGAAATGAACACAGTTTTGACCGGTGATAATTTAGCAACTTATGAAAAAAATAAAGATGCAGTTGCCGGATACCGAACTGCTTTGGAAAATGCAGAAAAAGCATATAAAGCTTTTGATAGTACTTACCAAAGTAAGGTGACGGCTATTATGAATGATGGGACCAAAACGGATACTCAAAAACAATCTGAACTACAAGCTCTTTATACAGAAAAAGGAAGACTAGCCAATTTATATAATCAAAGTACATTATGGGTCTTTGCTACTGATGAAGGGGATGAGGCGAATGATTACGGTAAAGCAGCCGGTGCTTGGGAATCTACTAATAGTGCCTTTGCTATCGGTAACAGCGACCTCGGCCTTACTCGTCAAATCACCGGTGTAGCTGCCGGTACCCAAGATACCGATGCGGTTAACGTGGCACAGTTAAAACGTAGTCGCGTAACCTTGGTTGCAGGCAACAATGTAACACTTTTAGACGTGGCTGAAGATAAGTCCACTGGTATGGTATACAAAGTAAACGCCTTACGCACTGATGTGGCTGTGGACGGAACATTGAAATTAACTACTGATTCATCTAAAGCAGTAACTGAAGGTGTTACTACTTACACTGTTGGCTTAAGTGATGATTTAACTTCGAAGATTAATAGCGCAGCAAAGCAAGATTTATCTATCTTTCTGATGATGGCAAAACAGTTGTTCGAGACTTAGCAAAAGCTTCAGTAATTGTAACTCAAGCTGACGATGCGCAATATATTTCGGTAACACCGGACAATTCTGATGCTAACAAAACGACTTACAAGTTGGTCTTAATTTAGATAGTCTTAAAGCCGGTTTAACTGCCGGTGATAAGAGCCTAGCTACCAAAGCTGACGTAACAGGCTCAGTGAAGTTGTACAAAATCAAATTAAGAGTTTAACAGATAGTCAGTTGAAAGAAGCGGATGTAAAAGATATTGCTAAAGATTCCATCAAGGTTATAGATGGTGTCAATACAACTGTTACAGAAGGTGTTGGTGAAAATGGTGCTAAAACCTTTGCAGTTAACGTATCTAATGATGCAATCAAAAATGCCGTTCAACCGGAGCTTGATAAGAAGTTAAATTCAGACGGCTCTAATTTGAAAGATACATTGGTAGATACATTAAAAGATCGATTAGGTGTTAACGATGCGCAACAAGGTCTTAAAGATGTAAACAGTCGTATTGATGCAACCAATACCTTGGCCACTGAAGCACATGATCGCATCACAGATACTAACACTCGAGTAAATGACATTGACACCAAAGTTCAGACCATTGATGGTAAAGTAACGACTATCGAAGGCAATGTAAGCACATTAAGAACTGATGTAAACAACATTTCCGCCAATGTAAGTACTTTAAACACCAATGTAGATACGCTCACTACGAATGTGAACACGTTGACAACAGATTTGGGCAATCTTACAAATGACGTGAATACACTTTCTGAAAATGTAGGTGCAATCGCAAGTGATGTTTCGGCTATTAATAATCGTGTAGGTAAACTCGACCAACGTCTTGATAAGGTAGGGGCATCCGCGGCAGCGTTGGCAGCTTTACATCCGCTTCAATTCGATGAAGAAGATAAATTCACCGTAGCTGCCGGTATCGGTAATTACAAAGGTGAACAGGCTATGGCTCTCGGTGCCTTTTACCAAGCTAACGAAGATACTTTGTTTAGTGTAGGTGGTACGCTTGGTGATGAAAACATGGTAAACCTAGGCGTGTCCTTACGTTTTGGTTCCAAAGGTGAAGGCGACCGTCCAAGCGGTCCGAAAGCTGTTCGTGCACTTACTTCCGAAGTAGCGACTTTGCAGGCTAAGAATACAAGCCTTGAAAATACGGTAGCAACGCAGCAAGATCGTTTGGCTCAGCAAGAAGCTGAATTAGCGGCACAGCGTCAATTGATTGAACAGTTGGTAGCCAAAGTAGGCTTATAATTTCCGGCAGTATTACATTAAAATCATCAGAATGGGCATCTGTGGTTTTAACAAAAGAACTATTGAGGTTTAATCATTACAATTAATCGTTACATTATTTGTTATATAATTGTTTTTACAATTATATAATAAATAGAGGGAGTGGCTTGTCAGAGAAATTTGACAAGCCCTTTTCTTATTTCATCAAACTTATAAATCTAAACAATAGATAAATTTAAACGTAAAGGGTACCTCTATGCCTCTTATTTATGGTAAAATACAAGTGAACAATAGATTTCGAAATATTTCGAAATAATGGTAAGGTCATTTTTGTTTTATTTGTGATTTTAAAACATGTGAGTATATGTTTTATATAGAGTTAATTAGTATGAGGGTACTGAATGAAAGCAGAAACAAAGGTTAAAGTATTTGTTGTTGTATTAGCAGTCGTTTTATTGGCTAGCTTGGAGCTCATTGTGCCGGGCTTTTACGGTGATATGATTGACTTGATGGGCACCGGTGATGTACATCACATTGCGGAAGTCCTCCAAAGTTATGGTGCCTGGGCATGGGTTATCAGCTTTGTGCTCGATGTAATTATAAATATTGCGGGCTTTTTGCCGTCCATTTTCTTTTCAACCGCGAACGGTCTAATCTTCGGTTTGATTCCGGGGATTATTATTTCCTGGCTCGCTGAAACGGTGGGTGTTATCATCAGCTTCTTACTCATGCGTTATATTTTGCGTGACTCTGCTGAAAAGCTCATTCAGAAAAATAAGTTTTTACTTAAAGTTGATTGATTTCAGCAGTAAAACGGGCTCGCCGTTATGCTGTTTGCCCGTACGATTCCTTATTTTCCATCCGGTATCATTACCGCTTTAGGGGCTATCAGTCGTATCAGCTTGCGTGATTATGCCATTGCCAACTTAATCGGTAAGTTTCCGTCCACTGCCCTTGAAGTAGTGGTAGGTCACGATGCAGTCATGTTGCATCAGCATTTGGATCGTTTGACGATTATTGTGGTGGTCGCAACTGTTGTGTATGCCATAGCTTGGTATGGTTATAAGCGTTGGATGAAAAAGCGCGAGCAAACGCCGGAATAAGTATCCGCTCATTAAGGCTGATTTAAGTTAAACGAAATGTGTTTTTCAAAAACGGAAAATGAATTATCCGGTCGTCGCTTAATATAAACAGTGGTCAAATTCAAAGTTTCATAGTAAAATAAATAACAAGTTAAATGTAAGCGTACCTACTTGGGTACGCTTATCGTTTATCCAACATGTAGCTTGGCAGTATAGTAGTAAAAGGAGAGAGAGTTATGAGTTTTACATTTCAAATTCCGGACAGAGCCGTAATGAAAGGCCCTAATTTTATCCGTAAAGTATTTGAACGCGGTGCCGGTATTCCCGGTTTTATCAGTTTTGGCATCGGAAATCCCGCTTCGGAAGCTATTCCTGTAGAAGCCATTCAGGAAGCCTTCGATCATGTGGTACATACGAATCCGATTGAAATATTACAGTACGGCCCAATGGCCGGTGATGCCCGTTTAGCGGAACAAACTGTTGAACGCCTTGTTAAAGTTCGTCATATGCCGACGGAAGGTCAACAAATTTTGATTTCCATCGGTGCCGGTCAAGATTTGGGGCTTGTTCCGCGTACTTTGTGTGAACCGGGTGACGAAGTGTTTATGGATGCTTATTCTTTTACCAGCGGTATCAATGCGGTTCGCAATGTGGGGCTAAAGCCGTGGGCATCGCTATGGACGATTTCGGTATGATTCCGGAAGCCCTCGAAGAACAGGCAAAAAAAGGCAAGGGGAAATACATCTACTTAATTCCTAACTTCCAAAATCCGACCGGTATTACTATGCCATTGGAACGCCGCAAAGCGATTTATGCGATTGCCGCTAAATATAATCTGTTTATCTACGAAGATGATCCATACGGTGAAATTCGTTTTACCGACAACATTGTGCCGACGTTTAAAGAAATGGACACGGATAATCGCGTCATCTATGCCGGTTCTTATTCTAAAACATTATCCGCCGGGTTACGTGTTGGTTTCCTATATGGCCCGAAACAGGCGATTGACGCCATTCAGGCGCTTAAAAATAATCAGGACGGTCAAATGCCGCTCGTTACACAGCGCGTTGTATCCCGTTTACTCGATGTTATTGACTATGACGCTCAGATTAAACACGTATCAACAGTGTACAAAGAGAAAGCAGACTTGATGATGCAAACTCTTCGCACGCATGGTAGCGATAAAGTTCATTTTGTGGAACCCACAGGCGGTATGTTCTTATGGCTTACCATGCCGGACGGTGTCGATTGTGACGCTTTCTTCGAAGCCTGTATGGAGCATAAGGTAGGTATCGTACCGGGGGCAGCCTTTGCGGCCGACGGTGTACCGGCCGGTCAGTCGTTCCGCTTCAGTTTTACCTTCCCAAGTAAGGAACAAATCGTGGCAGGTATGACGATTGTAGGTCAATTGACGAAATCATTTATCAAATAGTCATATTTTTTGATTGATTAGACTTTACAATTACTTCATAATTTCGTATAATTACAAATCATCAGAGTGCATGGGCATAACAGATTATCATGTTTGCCATGCACTCTCTTATATTGATAAAAGCTGTTTTATATGCTACACTTTAAATGAAGAAAGAATTCTTCAAATAATTAAATGAATATATCGCAAGGCCGATTGAAAGTAGGTGTATTTTATGGCATGTGGTAGTTCAGGCGGCTGCAGCGGTTGCTCTTCGGCATCCTCTTGCGGCAGTGCCCAACAAACGCCGCCGGATTTGACGGCAAAGCTTAATGATTTAAGCAGTGTAAAACATGTTATCGGCGTAGTCAGCGGTAAGGGTGGCGTAGGTAAATCCCTCGTTACATCTTTATTAGCTATTACGATGGCACGTCGTGGTTTTAAAGTAGGGATTCTTGACGGTGATATTACCGGTCCTTCCATCCCTAAAGTATTTGGTATTAACGGTAAAGCCCATGTAGATGAATTAGGTATGTACCCGATTCAATCTAAAGGCGGCATCGACGTAATGTCGGTTAACCTTTTACTCGAGAACGAAAGTGACCCTGTGTTATGGCGTGGTCCTATCGTAGGCAATGTAGTTAAGCAGTTTTACACGGATGTAATTTGGAAGGATTTGGATTATTTATTCGTGGATATGCCACCGGGAACCGGCGACGTAGCCATTACCGTATTCCAGTCTTTGTCTTTAGACGGTATTGTAGTTGTAACATCACCGCAGGACTTGGTATCTATGATTGTTGAGAAGGCCGTTAAGATGGCTGAACTCATGCAAATTCCGATTATCGGGGTTGTAGAAAACTTCTCGTATTTCCATTGCCCGGATAACGGCAAAGATTACAAGATTTTCGGTGACAGTCATATTGATGATGTACTTGAACGTTATAATTTATTGTTGTTAGGTCGTTTACCAATTGATCCAAACGTAGCAGCTCTTTGTGATGCCGGCAAGTTAGAAGACATTGAACAAACGAACTTAGAATCTGTAGAATTACCTCAATAGCATTACATAAGGTATTAAACTCAGGTTGCTTATTTTCTTTATAGAAAAGGGGAGTAGCCTGTGTTTTTTATATGTAGGATATTATTCAAGTAACAAAGTTGTTAAAAGGGAAAGGGAGGAACATTACGTGAAAAAGTATATGTCATGGATTACTCCCATCTTAGTAGGTGTCATCATCTGGTTTATGCCGGTACCGGAAGGTCTTAAACCGCAAGCGTGGCACTTATTCGCTATTTTTGCCGGTACTATTTTAGGATTCATTTTACAGCCACTGCCAATCGGGGCCTTATCGATTATCAGTATTGTCATTTCGGCTGTAACCAACACTTTAAAAATCGGCGAAGGCTTAGCCGGTTTTGCCAATACAGCTATTTGGTTAATCGTAGCTGCTTTCTTATTCTCCCGCGGTTTTATCAAAACCGGTTTGGGTAAACGTATTGCTTACACTATGATTACAGCGGTAGGCAGTAACTCTTTGAAATTATCGTATGCTCTTGTTGTCAGTGATTTTATTTGATCGCCGGCCACACCATCCAATACGGCTCGTGCGGGCGGGGTTATTTATCCGATTACTAAATCGTTAGCATCTGCTTTCGGTTCCGAACCGGGCGATACAGCTCGTAAAATCGGTGCCTATTTGATTCAAACAATTTATCAAGGCAATACCATTACATCCGCTATGTTTATGACTTCCATGGCCGGTAATACCTTGGTGGCTTCTTTAATCGCTGCTTCTTTCGGTTACACCATTACTTGGGGCGATTGGGCTATTGCCGCCATCGTTCCGGGCTTAGTGGCCTTGATTGTTATGCCGCTGATTTTATACTTTATTTATCCGCCGGAATTAAAAGATACCCGTGAAATTCAAGCTCATATTGCTAAGGAATTAAAAGAACTCGGCTCTATGAGTTTTGCTGAAAAGGTAATGCTCGGCGTATTTATTTTATCTCTAGTTTTGTGGGCTACCGGTCAGTTTACCGGCCTTAACGCAACTACGGTTGCATTATTGGGCGTAAGTATCCTCCTCGTTACTAAAGTGTTAACCTGGTCCGATGTAACGGAAGAAAAAGGCGGCTGGGATACTTTAATCTGGATGGGTACTATGATGGCCTTGGCATCTCAATTGAATAAATTAGGTTTTATTCCTTGGTTTGCCAAAATCGTCGGTGACCAAGTAGCCGGTATTGAATGGATCATGGCATTCATGATTTTGATTTTGATTTACACCTATTCCCATTACTTGTTCGCAAGTCTTACCGTACATATTACGGCTATGTATGTAGTGTTCGTAGCGGTTGCTATCAGCGCCGGCACACCTCCGTACTTGGCAATGCTTGCGTTCGCATTCTTCTCCAACTTATGTATGTCCCTTACTCACTATGCAGCCGGTCCTTCACCAATCTTGTTTAACTCGGGCTATGTTCCGCAGAATACTTGGTGGCGCTTAGGTTTCATTGCTTCTGTAGTCAACCTTGTTATTTGGCTCGGTGTCGGTTCCATGTGGTGGAAAGTCTTGGGCCTTTGGTAATAAATTTTTAATATATTTCATAGAATAATATCCAACCTAAAAAGAGAAAGCACTGCCCTTTGCGCGGCAGGCTTTCTCTTTTTTGTTTTAGCTTCAATTGTGTTATAATATTCAGTGTAATTAAACAAAATGAGGTGTACTATGGATACAGTAGCACGATTGTTAGATTTTATAGATAATAGTACCTCCCCGTATCACACGGTGAAGACCGGTGCCAATGAGCTGAAGGCTAAAGGTTTTACGGAATTATTCCTTGAAGATGTTTGGGCTCTCGGTGAAGGGGACTACTTTGTAAAGGTCTACGACTCCACGTTGGTAGCTTTTCATATCGGATTGAATCTTCGCCATTCTATGCGCATTGCTTCGGCCCATACGGATTTTCCGGCTATTCGTATTAAGCCAAATCCGTTGGTAGATGCCAAAGGCTATGGTGAGCTTAATGTGGAGACTTACGGGGGACTGATTTTAAACACTTGGCTTGATCGCCTTTGTCTATGGCCGGTGCGGTAGTGACACGTACGGACGATCCCTTCCGGCCCGACGTTCACTATGTGGATGTGGCAAGGCCGCTTTTGACAATTCCTAATTTGGCTATTCATATGAATCGTCAAATTAATGAAGGGGTAGCGCTTGATAAGCAAAAGCATATGTTGCCGCTTTTCATGATGTGTAATGATAAAATTAATACCGACAGTGAGTGGCGTGAATTTTTGAGCGAGCTTGTAAAACGACCGGCTGAGGATATTTTATCCTATGAATTGACGCTTTATCCGGTGGAAGGCGGTACAACCTTTGGCCGTTATGATGAATTTATCAGTTCGCACGTATCGATAATCTTACGTCCTGTGTAGCTTGCCTGGAAGGTATTTTTGAAGCTAAAGCAATGGACGCTGAAGGGCTTCGGATGGTTGTGTTATTCGACAATGAAGAAGTAGGCAGTCGCACTAAACAAGGCGGGGCTTCTACAATTTTGTCACAATTGGTTGAGCGTATTTATATGGCGACCGGTCATACAAAAGCGGAATGCTATGCCGATATAGCGGCGGGCTTCATGATTTCCGCCGATGTGGCACACGGTTATCATCCGAACTATCCTGAAAAAAATGATATTACCAATTATCCTATATTGAATAAGGGTGTTGTTTTAAAAATGGCATCCAGTCAATCCTATGCCGGTGATGCGTGGGCTATTGCACGGTAAAGGCTTTGTGTGAAAACGATTCTATTCCGTATCAGATATATGTAAATCGCTCGAATATTCCGGGCGGTTCTACGGTAGGATCCATTACGTCCGCCATGTTGGCTATGCGTACTATGGATGTGGGCGTACCGATTCTGGCTATGCATTCGGCGCGCGAAACCATGGGGCTGATGACCAGGAAGCGTTGGATAATTTAATGAAGGCGTTTTTAAGGTAGGTATTTATGCTGACTGAGTATACAATGCTTATCACGGACGTTCTAGGCACTTCCTATGGTAAGCTCACGTTAATCGTATTAATTTTCTTGGCCGGCTTTGGCATGTCGCTGGTGCCGGAAACGGTGGCCACGATTTTGCCACGCTTGGCGGGACATATATATAAGCGTATTTATTTTGCCATTGGCATGACCGCATCTATCATTGTGGTCGGTGTCATCGGTTCGCGTATTTTAGGCCCTACCAGTATTGGCGGCAGTTCCTATGTGATTTGGGGCGTCTTGCTCGTAGCCATGTCGCTGCAAGCGTTTGAGTGGATTGCCTTTATTCATCCGGCGCCGCTTAAAGGGCGCGATGAACGACGCATTGAAAGAGCCCGCACGCCGATAGGCCGTACTCTGGCTATTGTAAAACAGGGTCTCTTGGTTGGTCTCTCGTGGCGTTATGATCGGTTGCCGATTTACATCTGGCTCGTTGCTACCATTGCCGTAGCGGGCTGGAAACTGGCATCGGTGATGATTATTTCATTTATTATAGGCTATTTAATTCCTGTATTTTGGCTCACCAATCGTTTGGAACGACTGGCTAAATTGGTGACACAGCCAAATTATCGGACAGGTATTTTTTGGTTCAAACGTCTTATGGGCGTAGTTATGTGGCTGGAAGCGTTATATTTTATCGGGCTTTTGGTGACATACTAATTATGGTTATCTCATGTATGTATTGTGTATACATGGTAAATAAAGGTTGTATTCCTTTGGGAATGCTCCTACAATGTAGAGAGGTAACAAGTTGAGGAGGAAGTCTCATGAAAGAAATTAAATCTGTGTTGGTTGCCAACCGAGGTGAGATTGCTATCCGTGTTTTCCGTGCGTGTAACGAAATGGGAATTCGCACAATAGCAATTTACTCAAAAGAAGATTCGCTTTCTTTACATCGTAATCAAGCGGATGAAGCGTACTTAGTAGGACGCGGTAAAAAACCGGTCGATGCGTATTTGGATATCGAAGATATCATTCGTATCGCTCATGAACATGATGTAGATGCCATCCATCCGGGCTACGGCTTCTTGGCAGAGAATGCCCGTTTTGCCAAACGATGCGAAGAAGAAGGTATCACATTCATCGGACCTCGTCTGGAACATTTGGAAATGTTCGGGGACAAGGTAAACGCCCGTATTCAGGCTAAATTAGCCGGCATTCCTATGATTCCGGGGAGTGACGGACCTCTTAACAATTTTGAAGAACTTGAAGAGTTTGCCAAAACTCACGGTTTCCCATTGATGATTAAAGCCGTTAACGGCGGCGGTGGTCGCGGTATGCGTGCCGTTGAATCCATGGGCGAACTTCGTGAAGCCTATGATCGCGCCAAATCCGAAGCGAAAATGCCTTTGGCGATGATGATGTATATGTTGAAAAATTAATCGTTGAACCTAAACATATTGAAGTACAGATCATGGGTGATGCTCATGGTAATGTAGTTCATTTATATGAACGTGACTGCTCCGTACAGCGTCGTCACCAGAAAGTTGTTGAAATGGCACCTGCTTTCGCATTGCCTATGGAAACACGTCAACGCATCTGTGATGCAGCCGTTCAAATTATGAAAAATGTTAAATACATAGGGGCCGGTACCGTCGAATTCCTAGTTACCAATGACGGCAATTTCTACTTCATCGAAGTAAACCCTCGTATTCAGGTAGAACATACTATTACCGAATTAATCACCGGTATTGATATTGTAAAAACTCAAATTCGTGTAGCGGAAGGCTATTCTTTATTCGATAAAGAAGTAGGCATCCCTGCACAAGAAGATATTGAATGTAACGGTCAAGCTATTCAGTGCCGTATTACCACCGAAGATCCAAGCAACAACTTCATGCCTGATACCGGTAAATTGGTAGCCTATCGTTCCAGTGGCGGTTTCGGTATTCGTCTTGACGGCGGCAACGCTTTCACCGGTTCCGTAATTACGCCATACTATGATTCTTTATTGGTAAAAGCTTCTTCCTGGGCGCTAACTCCTGAAGAATCCATCATGAAAATGCTTCGTTGTTTGCGCGAATTCCGTATTCGCGGTGTCAAAACGAACATTCACTTCTTAATTAACGTATTGGAAAGTCCTGAATTCATGTCCGGTACTTGCAATGTTAACTTCATTGATGAACATCCTGAATTGTTTATTTTTAAACAAGTTCGTGACCGTGGTACTAAAATGTTGCGTTACATCGCCGATGTAACCGTTAACGGTTACCAGGGTCTTGGTCATCAGGAAGTACCTGATTTTGAACCGATTCAGATGCCGGCTTTGCTTCCGGGTCAACCACCGGCAGGTACCAAACAGAAATTTGACGAATTGGGACCTGAAGGGTTCTCCAAATGGTTAAGTGAACAAAAACAGGTATTTTTCACCGATACAACTTGGCGTGATGCACATCAGTCCTTGTTTGCCACTCGCTTGCGTACCGTTGATATGGCGCGTGTAGCCGGCGAAGCGGCTCGCGGTGTATCCAATTTGTTCTCCTTGGAATGCTGGGGCGGTGCTACCTTCGACGTAGCTTATCGTTTCTTGCATGAAGATCCATGGGAACGCTTACGCATGTTCCGCAAACAAGTTCCGAATGTATTGTTACAGATGTTACTTCGCGGTGCCAATGCGGTAGGTTATACCAGCTACCCTGACAATGTAGTACGTCAGTTCATTAAATTGGCGGCCGATAACGGTGTCGATGTATTCCGCGTATTCGACAGCTTGAACAGCCTTGATAATATGCATGTAGCTATCGATGAAGTTCGCAATCAGAATAAGATTGCCGAAGTATCCTTGTGCTACACAGGCGATATTCTCGATGCAAGCCGTACAAAATACAACTTAGATTACTATGTAAGCATGGCTAAAGAAGTAGAAAAAGCCGGTGCCAACATTATCGCCATCAAAGATATGGCCGGTCTTTTGAAACCACAAGCTGCTTACAACTTGGTATCTGCTTTGAAAGATGCTGTTGATTTGCCAATCCACTTGCATACACATGAAGGGGCTGGCAATGCTATTTATACCTATGGCCGTGCTATTGATGCAGGCGTTGACGTAGTTGACGTAGCCTACTCGGCATTTGCCAACGGTACCAGCCAGCCAAGCATGAACTCCTTGTATTATGGTTTGTCCGGTCATGACCGTCAGCCTGAATTGAATGCAGATTACATGGAACAGATGTCTCATTACTTTGCATCCATTCGCCCATACTACAAAGGCGTGGATAAAACTAATCCATATCCAAGCACCGAAGTATACCAGCATGAAATGCCGGGCGGCCAGTTCTCCAACTTGCAGCAACAGGCTAAGAGTGTAGGTCTCGGTGAACGTTGGGATGAAGTTAAAAAAGTATATCATCAAGTAAGCATGATGTTTGGCGATATCATCAAAGTTACGCCATCCTCTAAAGTAGTCGGTGATATGACTTTATTCATGGTTCAAAATGACCTTACGGAACAAGACATCTACGATAAAGGCGAAACCCTTGATTTCCCTCAATCCGTAGTAGAATTCTTCCAAGGTTATTTGGGTGTTCCATACCAAGGTTTCCCTAAGAAATTACAGAAGATTATTTTGAAGGGCAAACAGCAGCTTAAAGGTCGTCCGGGGGCATATTTAGAACCGGTTGATTTTGAAGATGTACGTAAACACTTGGTTGATTTAGGTTCGCCGGCAACCGATGAAGACGTTATCGCATACTGCTTATATCCTAAAGTTTACAGCGACTATGTAAAATTCAACAGCGATTATGACGATATTTCCGTATTGGATACGCCAACCTTCTTCTTCGGCATGCGTCGTGGTGAATCCATCCACGTTACCATTGAAAAAGGTAAAATGCTCATTATCAAATTAATTCATGTGAGCGAAGTGGATGAAGACGGTAATCGTATTGTAAGCTTTGAATTCAACGGTCAGCCTCGTGATATTAAGATTCGCGACAAACACGTTAAAACTACCGGTGTTGTTCGTCATAAAGTTGACAAAACTCAACCTGGTGAAGTTGGTGCAACCTTGTCCGGTTCCGTTGTTAAAGTTATCGTTAAGACAGGTCAAAGCGTCTTGAAGGGCGAACCGCTCATCGTAACCGAAGCAATGAAGATGGAACGACTATTACATCGCCAATCGACGGTATCGTTGGGGAAGTATATGTTCGTGAAGGCAGCCGAATCGAAAGTGGCGACTGCTTGCTCAAGATTCAGGACCGTTCCAACTCTTAATAACATACTGCTTGTTAAAAGTGCATGACTTTAAGCCGACCTTCTCATTTGAGAAGGTCGGTTTTTTG
>ENA-OQIC01000106-OQIC01000106.1-human-gut-metagenome-genome-assembly--contig:-NODE-106-length-36102-cov-2.533815_pt1 | contig 36102 bp, 40 predicted proteins | sample MGYA00242572_ERZ504736 | MGnify/ENA primary metagenome ERZ504736 (study PRJEB26092, sample SAMD00036201) | human gut metagenome | host: Homo sapiens | study: EMG produced TPA metagenomics assembly of...
AAAGAACCACTTCTAAATTTAGTAAAAAGCACCAAAACATAAGGGTTTTCAGTTGTATACAAATGAACATTGGTCAGTTTTTTCGTGTTAAGATCTGATAATTTTTTTCTGCTTCTTAACTGAATCTTAACTGTTTTTTATCATCTTCAAAGTGATTTTGTATACAAAAAAGACATGCAAACTGTTGATCACTTCTAAAAAACTGTCTGCATATCTTCTTTATTCATATGGCTTATATCTTATTTTTATATAGCTTTGATTTTCTCTTCTAGTCTTCGATCATATTGATACGACGAATGTGTCTCTCATCATTGAGAATTCTGTCTCAAGGAATGTATCAACGATATCAAGTGCTAAACCTTCTCCAACAACACGTGCTCCCATTGCAAGAATGTTTGCATCATTATGTTCTCTTGTTGCATGTGCGCTGAATGTGTCACTGCAAAGTGCTGCACGGATTCCCTTAATCTTATTCGCTGTAATAGAGATTCCGATTCCTGTTCCACAGATTAAGATTCCCTGTTTTACTTCTCCGTCTTTGACTGCATTCGCTACTGCTTTTGCATAAACTGGATAATCACAGGATTCTTCTGAATAGCATCCATAATCTTTCACTGCATATCCTTTTTCTTCCAGATGTTTGATAACTGCCTGTTTTAATGCATATCCACCGTGATCACTACCAATACCTATCATTTTGTTTCCTCCTAGTCTTTCTTGCCATATTTTCTTAACTAAACGGGCAATCTGTTCAAAACAGCGCTCGTAGTCGTCATCTTCCATGCCGTATGGGTCAATGATCGCACCTTCCACTCTGGCATATTCGTTCAATGTCGCGATCTCTTTGTATCCATGATATTCTTCTAAGATCTTATCTTTCTGCTCTTCTGTCATGGTTAAGATCAGATCGCTTTCTTCCACTTCTTCCTGCGTAAGCTGCGCCGACCGAAAATCAAGACTTTCAATCCCGCATGTCTTTATTACCATGTCTGCTGCTTTGACATGGACAGGTTCTGGAAATAATACGACCAGCCCTCTTGAGATCACTTCAACATTCTTCTGATCTGCATCCAAAAGATACTGGCGAAGGATCGACTCTGCAATAAAGCTTCGGCACGTATTATTCGTACTCACCATTATTATCTTCTTCAAAATATTCTCCTTTTTAAATACGGAGGATTTCATGTCCTGCTGCTTTTACCATACGGTTCATAATCGCCTCACTTAAGGGTTCACCTTCAAATCCTTCGGAATAGATCATATCAACATCCTTATGGTCAAATTCTCTTAATACATCATATAAATGTGCTGTTACTGTCTCGAGATGTGCTCTCTGTCCTACAGAAATAACTTCATCTGCCTGATAGAGGTCTTTTGTCTCATCCGATGCAATGATTCCTATCTTCTTACCCTGTTCCTTTTGTTCTTTCGCAAGCTGATTGATATGATCAACGACTTTCTCCTGATCATCGCCTAATACAAGCACCATCTCCGCCTTTGGTGCATAGTGTTTGTACTTCATTCCAGGTGCTCTTGGAATTCCGTGATCGCTTGCTTTTAAAGATGTATTCATCAATACTTCACACCCAAGAAATTCTTCCATGGACTCCTTTGTGATCCATCCTGGTCTTAGGATCACTGGAACTGTTTCTGTAAAATCAATGATCGTTGATTCTACACCTACCATAACAGCTCCCCCATCTAAGATCATCGGAATCTTTCCATGAAGATCTTCCATGACATGTTCTGCTTTTGTCGGACTTGGACGCCCAGATGTATTCGCACTTGGTGCTGCGATCGGCACTCCTGATCTTCTGATCAGCTCTAATGCAACTGGATGATCCGGCATACGGATCGCTACTGTATCAAGTCCGCCTGTCACACAATCTGATACCTGATCCGCTTTCTGCAAGATCACCGTCATAGGTCCCGGCCAGAAATGTTCCATCGCACGTCTTGCATTGTCTGGAATCTCTTTGACCAGAGATTCTACCATCTGCATATTACATACGTGAAGGATCAATGGATTATCAGAAGGTCTTCCCTTCGCTGCATAGATCTTCTTTGCCGCATCAGGAAGTAATCCATTCCCTCCAAGGCCATAGACTGTCTCTGTTGGAAATGCAACAAGTTCGCCTGCTTTGATCAGCTCTCCTGCTTCTTCCATGTCCTTTTTGCAATCTTCCATATTATTAATTTTTACAAGTCTTGTTTCCATATTAAACTCTCCTGACTTTTAATCTTTCTTCAATGATTAAATGTAGTCATTTGGATTTATTATAACATTAAATATGGAAAAATAAAGTATTGCACCATTGAGACTTCGCAATTTATACTTTTGACACTTACATCATATAATGATTAATAAAAGAAAAGGATGTTCTTCCTATGAATCAACAACATCGTTTCATCTTCTGGGGTGTTCTTCTGATCGTCGTTTTATTATCTGTTTCTTCTATTACATTCCCTATCTTTGTTGCACAGACTGTCAAGAATCAAAATGTGATCTGTATCGATGCCGGACATGGGGGTTCTGATCCTGGGAAGGTTGGAAATTCGAATATTTTAGAAAAGGATATCAATCTTTCTCTTGCATTAAAGCTTCAAAAACTTCTGGAAAAGAAAAATTATAAAGTATATATGACAAGAAATGGGGACTATAATCTTGCGGATTCGAAAGAAAATGAGAAACGAAGTGATCTGTCCAATCGAAAGCAGCTCATTTTTGAGAATGATCCTATGGCAGTGATCAGCATTCATCAGAATAGTTATCCAAGCAGTGATGTCCATGGAGCTCAGGTTTTCTATCCGCAAGGGTCTGAGAAATCAAAGCAGTTAGCGGATCATATCCAGTCTGCTTTGATCAAGGGGCTTGATCCGAACAATCACAGGGAGGCAAAGGCAAATGCTGAGTATTATCTGTTTCGGGATAATCCTTATCCGATCGTGATCGTGGAGTGTGGTTTTTTATCTAATCCTGAGGAATTGAAAGCTCTTCAGGATGATGGGTATCAGAAAAAAGCTGTTCAATGTATCTTAGATGGCATTGAAAGCTATCTAGCAGATATATAATGAGCTGGGAAATTAATCTCCCAGCTCTGCTATACTCTTTGCATATTATTCTTTGATTTTCTGATATTCTATGGCGTAGATCTCTCCTTCCTGATCGTTGACATACTCTTTCATGTAAGAATCATCTTCGTTGAGTATTAGATTTAGATGTTCCAGATTCGCATCACTTATTGTAATGCCGTCCACACGGATCGCCAGTCCTTGTGACAGATAATAAGATAATTCATCATACTCGTCATACGTACCCTCCAATCTTATTAAGCAGATGTTTCTTGTTTACTTTCTTAATCTCATACAATGAAAGTTCCTTCCTTACATCGTCAGTGTTTCTTGTGGTATATAAAAATTCCGCACTGTTTCCAAATGTAAGTCTTGTCGCGACATAATGTAATTATATACATAATTGGAAATTATTTCAAGCTATTTATGGATAAAATTGTAAATTTCTTGAAAAAGCTTTACACACTGCAAAAGTAATACTATAATAACATCAAAGTAGTAAAGGAGTGATGATTATGAAAATAGAACGTATCAGTGATAATCAGATCCGATGTACTTTAAATAAAGAAGACTTAGAAGGAAAGGAAACTCTGTTAAGTGAACTGGCTTTTGGTTCTGAGAAGGCAAAGGGTCTGTTCCGGGAATTGATGAATAAGGCAGCCACAGAGCTTGGATTTGAAACAAGTGAAGATAATCCTTTGATGGTTGAGGCAATTCCTGTATCCAAAGAATGTCTGATCCTTGTGATCACAAGAGTGGATAACCCGGAGGATTTCCGTGAACATTATAAAAAACTGCCGAAAAGTCTATTGGCTGGACAGCTCGCGGGAGCTGATGAAGACATTTTATCTAATCTTCCAGATCTGCTTTCAGACTTTGGAAAATCCACATTTTCAGCAGATTCAGGAAATGATATGAAACGTGTACTCGCCGATGACGGAGTTGGCATCTTTGCTTTTACTTCTCTCGATGACGTTGCATTTGCTTCAAAGTTACTGAACAAGTACAGCCTGTCCAGTACTTATATAAAGATTCTGAAACCAGTGCTACTATCTTTCATTGACGGATCTTGACGATTCGCCGAACAGCACGGTCATGGATGAGATTCATCAGCTTTTATCAGAATATTGCAAACGTCTGCCAAACACATATGCAACGAAAGCTTTATTTAATGAACATCTGACGACGATTATTGAAAAACAGGCCGTTGAAGAAATGGCTGCTTATTAAAACAAACGAAAAGGAATCCCCGAATATTTTGTGTTCAGGAATTCCTTTTTCTATTTTATAGATACATGGCTTCTTATTGGATTTATTTTGCTGTTTTATAAATTTCTACTAAGTCCTTTGCTGACAATTTTTTAAATGCACCTAACTGCTGTGTGTCATGATTCGTTGCTTTCATTGCCATATCTTTTATCTGCTCGTCGGTTGGATTGATTCCAAGTTCTTTCATATTTGTTGGCATCTCGATCATTCTATAAAACTCTTCGACTGCTTCAATACCTTTTAATGCTGTTGATTTTACATCATCGCTTTCTTCTACTCCCATAACATCGACTGCAAACTGTGCAAATCGTTCTGGTTTCTCGTCCATAACATATCTTGCCCAGCTTCCCCATACAGCTGCAAGCCCTGCTCCATGAGCCACATCAAACATTCCACCAAGCTCATGTTCAATCAGATGCGTTGCCCAGTCACCTCCGCAAGTTCCGCAGCCTGTCAAACCATTATGTGACAGAGATCCACACCACATGATCTCTGCTCTTGCTTCATAATTCTCAGGATCCTTCTTTAAGATCTTTGCATATTTCATGACATTTTTCATAACGTCCTGAGCGATCTTGTCTGTGATCTCCATTGTATCTTCTAATACAAAATAACGTTCCATTGTATGCATCATGATATCTGCACATCCGCACTGTGTCTGATAGTCTGGCAAGGTATATGTGATCTCTGGATTCATGATCGCAAATTTAGGTCTGGCAAGATCTGTATCCAGTGCTTTCTTATACCATCCTTCTTCATTGGTGATAACGCAGGAATTACTCATTTCACTTCCTGCTGCTGCGATCGTTAAGACGCTTCCTAGTGGATAACATGCTTTTGGTCTTGCCTTTCCTGTAAACAGATCCCATACATCAACCTCTGGATTTCCAAGTCCATACGCAATCGCTTTACAGGAATCGATAACACTTCCTCCTCCAACTGCAAGAATGAAATCTACTCCTTCTTTCTTGCATAATTCGATTCCTTCATATACTTTTGAAAGATGTGGATTTGGAACTACACCTCCAAGTGTTACATAATCAATGTCAAAATCCTTTAATGCTTCGCAGACTCTGTCCAACAGTCCAGACTTTTTAGCACTTTGTCCACCATAATGTACCAGAACTTTCTTACACCCTTCTTCCTTTACCAACGGACCAACTTTCAATTCCGCATCTTTGCCAAATACAACCTTGGTCGGTGTAAAATATTGAAAATTTAACATAACATACCTCCTAAAAAACAGTACACTATAATATCTCTATTACAATGTACTGTTTTATCTTTATAAATCACATGCTAAGAATTATAAACTTTTTGCAAATGCCTGCATGATCAGCGATGCAACTTTGGCTCCTGGATCTTCCAGACTTCTGGATGCTTCTCCTCTTGTTGCAGCACGTCCATGAACTGCTAACATTGTTGTAGTAGCTTTGAATCCTTCTTCTGCTGCATCAGCGGCTTTCCCTGCCATATCTGCTAAAGATTCCCCTGCTGCTAAAGAAGCCTGTAAGCTTTCTACTGCTGGATGAAGTCCATCAAGGAATGTCTTATCTCCAACCTTCGCTTCACCTAATTTCGCAACTCCCGCTTCGTAAGAAGCAAAGATCTGTACTACATCAGCATCTTCTAGTGTTTCTTTTCCTTTCAGATCTTTTCCAGCCTGTTTTAAACCAGTTGCCATCAAAGATCCCATTGTTGAAGGAACTTTATTCGCCATTGCTTTTCCTGCTGCAAATAACAGTTTTCCTGCATCAGCGATTGCTCCGTCAGATACTGCATCGTATGCTGCTTTGAATCCATCGGACATTGTAAGACCTAAGTCTCCATCACCAACGATTCCGTCCATCTCGATCAGCTTATCTTTATTCTCAGCCATAATGTCGCTGATCTCTTTTAATAATTTGATTAAGTAAGATGTTTCCATACTAAAATGCCTCCTAAACCTGTTTGAAGAATGGTGTATCAACTGGATGGTCGATATATTCTTTTAATTCATCATCAAGTTTTAATAATGAGATTGAGAATCCAGCCATTTCAATCGCTGTTGCATATTCTCCCACATAGTATTTGTATACGCTGATTCCTTTTTCTTCAAGAACCTGATTGATACGACGTGTTACAATATACTGTTCATCTAATGGAGTTGCTCCAAGACCATTTACAAGTACTGCAACTTCGTCACCATTTTCATATGGAAGGTCCGCAACAATCTTCTCTAACATTTCGTCAACAATCTGATCAGCTGGCTCTAATTTACCACGACGGATTCCTGGTTCTCCATGAATTCCCATTCCGATTTCCATTTCGTCATCTTCAATTTCGAAACTTGGCTTACCGACTCTTGGCACTGTACATGGTGATAAAGCTACCCCCATTGTACGCACGTTGTTATTTGCTTTATCTGCAACACGTTTTACTTCTTCTAAAGAAAGCATCTTATCTGCTGCAGCTCCTGCACATTTGTATACGAAGAAGATTCCTGCAACACCACGACGTGTGCTCTTTTCTCCTGGTGCAGATGGACCTGCTGAAGCAACATCGTCTGCTCCTAATACTTCTGCTGTTTCGATATCATCTTCCATCTCAACTTCATCAGCTGCTGGACGGAATGTGAAGATATCTCCATTGTAATTACCGTAGATATATAATACTCCGGCACCCTGATCTGCATCTCTTGTTAATGCGATCGCCTGGTCTACACTTGGAGACTGGAATACATCACCAACTGCACATCCATCAATCATACCTTTTCCTACATATCCTAAGAATAATGGAAGATGTCCTGATCCACCACCTGTGACAATACCTACTTTACCTTCTTTTTTATGTTTAGAAACAAGAACCTGTAAGTCTCCATCTACACATGCAAGATCGTCTTTATGTGCGATATAGATTCCTTCTAACATTTCTTTGATATAATTATCTGGCTGGTTGATAATTTTCTTCATTGCATATTCTCCTTCTTCTATGTAAGCGATTATTTGTTAGGGAATTTGATCTGAGATGGATACTCCCATTTCTGTAATTCTTCTGGTGGGAAGAAGTATGGTTCTTCGCCCTGTCCTGCACAAAGTGCATTGTAGTATAACTGAGCTAATTCTTCGATATAAGCAGCTCTTAAGTATGCATCATAGATGTCACCCTGAGATACAGCCACTGCTCCATGTCCCTGTAATAAGAATACGTCTGCTTCCTGAACTGGTTCAATAACACTATCAGACAGATCTGTTGTTCCTGGACGTCCGTAAGGAGCTACTGGGATTCTGGATTTTGTTACACCTAAGTTAGCAATTTCATATACAACCGCTGGAATTGGTTTGTTTAATACAGCGAATGTTGTTGCATACATAGAATGTGTATGGCAGATTGCATTCACATCTGGTCTTGTTTTGTAAATCTGAAGATGCATTAAAGATTCACTTGTTGGACGGAGTCCTGATTCATTTTCGATAACGTTTTGCATCAAGATCAAGAACAACCATATCTCTTGCTGTTAATAAATCTCTATCTACTGTGTTGGTGTGATCACTACATATCCTGTTTCTGGATCTCTTGCACTTAAGTTTCCAGATAAATGTTTACATAATCCTTCTTTTTGAGCACGTTTTGCCATAGCTACAACGTCTTTTTTTAATGATTCTAACATTTCTTCTTCTCCTTTTCTCGTTTTTGAATAAGTTTAATAATATCTTCTGGCTTTTTCGCTTTCTTTAAAAGCTGCAAGCTTTTTTTATCTTCAATAATGTGATTTAACTGTTCTAACACTTCCAGATGTTTCGTTGGATCAGGAGTTCCGATCATAATGACGACATCAGCTTCCATATATCCGTAAACATCCGTTCTCTCTGGCATCGTAAGCAATGATAAGCATACTCTTTTCGCTCCATCATCAACCCTGCATGCGCAATGATCACTCCGTCTGCGATCATGATAAATGGTTTATCTGCTTTGATATTGTCAATTGCCTTCTGAACATATCTCTCTGTGATATCCCCACGATCCAGCAACGGCTTGGCCACCGTTTGGATTGCATCTTCCCAAGGAAGTACATGATCTAATACTTGTACCGTTTCCTCTACTAAACATCTTTCAGCCCGATCTGAAACTTCGTTCTTACATTGTCGGATTTTTCCTCTTCTGTCTCTGGATTGAGTGCTACTGCGAATTCCCTTTTCAGAGCTTCTTCATCCTTAATATCTGCATATTTTCGAACGACATCTAATAATGTAGAAACATCTAGCTTACGAGGAACGATCCCAACTAATTCTCCCATGACTTTGTCCCTGAATTTCATCTTAGATATCTCATCAAGGAATGGCTTTACAACAAATTGTGTCTTTGCTGTCTCTAGTCTTACCATCGTAAATACAATGTCAAACTTTGTTTCATCATAGGTTGCAAAATCTCTCATAGAAAGGCATGCAATAAAATCAATCTCTGGAAACAGTTCTTTCAATGTAAAATATAAAAAATTTGAAACCGATATTCCATTGGCACATACAACCACTGCTCGTTTCTTTGCTTCCGGTGCAAGTTCAAGAATTCCTTCTCTTCGAAGCCATGCTCCAAACAATGCTGTAATATATACGAGCTCTTCGTCTGGCACCTCGACTCCAACTAATTTCTCAACCGGTCCGATCGACTTACGGACAACTGCATGAAGTGATGCATATTGTGGGAGGACCATATCTAAAATACTTTGTTCGATATGATAATGATACTTCATGCGATAAATGCTGGCTTGATGTGCTGAAACAATGCTTCTAGCAAGGTTTCTCTTTCATTGATCGTTACACAGATCAGATTCTCAAAATTAACGATCACTTCTTCTGAAGCTCTCATCAATTCTTCTTCCTGTGCAGAATCTCTTGTCTGCAGTGTATGGAAATTAGAAATCTGAATCTGAGCTGTCAAAAATAATTTTTCTGTCTGCCAGGTAATTCCGTATTCTTTTGCAAACTCAAGCATCACAGAATACTCTTTTGTACCGGCAATATGTTGAAATGTCTCTGGAAGCTCCCGAAGAATCCTTCCCTTCTGTGTTCTGATAATGATCAAACACATGATCAAAGGAAGTTCTTTCAGTCTCTCATCTGTAAAACGAACTTGCAGACGTTCCTCAATCATTGAAATCTGTTTTTCCACCTGCTCCATCATCTCTTCACTGATCTGACAGATATCCATGATCGTCTCTTTTCCTCTTGGAATCTTTAAGATTCCACGAATTGATGTGACCATCATCTCACGTTTTGCATATTCACTGCCGACTAAGTGATATCCTTCCTGCCGGCTGTATAATACTTCCAATGATATTCTTCTAATCTTTGTTCCAGTTTCTTAAGATCTGTTAGAAATGTATTTTTACTGATTTCTAATTTTGATGTGAAATGATAATTGATAGTTCTTCGCGTACACAAAGAAGCATCAGAAAAATTAAAAGTCCACGTTCTTTATCCGTATAAATATACGTTGTTCCATCTCCAGTGATCTCTTCTGTCTGATATTGTTCAATGACAGCAACTGGTATGATAAATTTTCCAGTCCTTAACCGCTCGATCTTTGGCATTCCATTGTCCTGCAGATAATCATTGATCTTCTCGATCGCATAGCTTAGCTGCTTTCTGGATAGCTGTAAAGACGCTTCCACTTCCTTACCCGTGATCGCGGGATTATTCACAATCGTTTTAAGAACTGTATAACCTCTTTCATCTAAATACAATGGTGCACCTCTTTCATCAAGTCTATTACTTTAATAAGTTTACACTTCAATTCCTGGAGATTTTGCCTCGTAATCAAGCAATTCTTTTAATTCATCATCTAATTTAAGGACAGTCAATGCTGCTCCGTTCATATCAAGAGATGTTACATAATCTCCAATAAATACTTTGTAAACTGATAATCCCTGTTCTTTCAGGTATTCTTCTACTTCATCATATAGAACGTAAAGTTCCATAACTGGAGTAGCTCCTAATCCAGACATTAAGACTGCAACTTCGGAACCTTCTTCTGGTTCCATATCATCAATGACTGCCTTAGCCATCTGTCTTGCAATATCTTTGGCTGGTTTTAAATCCTGTACATTGATACCAGGTTCTCCATGATGTCCGATTCCAAATTCCATCTTTCCATCTTCAATCTGGAAATTTGGATGTCCAACTGCTGGAATTGCACATGGACTTAATCCGACACAAATACTTCTCGTATTATCTACAGTTTTCTGTGCTACGTCAATGACTTCATCCAGTGTTCCACCTAAAGCAGCTTTCGCTCCTCCGATCTTCCACATGAACACACCACCTGCAATACCATGACGTTTCTCTTTTGTCTCTTTTGGAGAAGACGCAACGTCATCAGTTGCTACTACATATTTTACAGTTACACCCTGTTTCTTTGCTTTGCGGATCGCCATCTTTACATTCATATTATCCCCGGCATAGTTACCAAATAAACATGCAACTCCCTGCCCGGAATCTACTGACATAAAAGCGTCATAAAATGCTTGAGCAGAAGGTGAGGAGAAAATCTCACCTACTGCTACTGCATCCATCATATTCTTTCCGACATAGCCAAGAAACGCAGGTTCATGTCCTGATCCACCACCTGTTACAAGACCAACTTTGCCTTCTACAGGAGCGTTTACGTACTGGACAACGCGATCATTTGCTTCTGAACGTTTGATCAGATCTTTGTGTGCTTTTACATATCCTTTTACCATATCTTCTACGATATAATCTGGATCATTAACAAATCTCTGCATATTAAAACCTCATTTCTTTTTTGCTGTCTGATTATTATGTATAATTGTGAATCAATCTTAGTTGATTTCTCTTCCTTCTGCTTCTTCTTTTCCAAGGTATTTGTAAAGTGCAATAAAGCATACAACAAAGATTACACATAATACTAATGGTAAGAAGTTTCCATCCATGATCTTAAATACATGGGAGAATGCATATGTCTGGATAGGTCCATCGATAGATGAGCAAGAAATTAATTCTCCAGCTTTTAATGCAACTGCTCCTGTTGAACGAGCAAGATCAGAGATGAATGGTGCCATGATTGTTCCTACCCAAAGGTAAGCTGGTGCAAATAATGTAACTAAGATTAACATACGGATGATGTTACCACCTGTTACAAGGAATGCTGCTACTGCGATCGCATTGTTTACGATACCAGCGAATGGAAGGATTTCATTTCCTGGTAAGAACATTGAGAATACTAATGTTACAGGGATAGCCCAGAATACTGCTAACCAGATTTCGTTTGCACCACCCATGAATGGCCAGTCAAGACCTACAACTAATGTTCTGTCATCGAATTTCTTGTTCATGAAAGCACTGATTGCTGATGAAATTGGCTCTAATGCATCATGAAATATTTAGAGATTACAGGGAACAGTGTTAATGCACATGAAGCCTGAATACCTAATGTTAATGTAGCTGCTACACTGTAACGAGCTAAGATACCGAAGATAATACCAAGGATGAATCCTAATACGTGAGATTCAGCGAAGATACCGATCTTATCTTTTAATGCTGCTGCATCGAAACGTTTGTTTAATGCAGGGATTTTCTTTAAAATACAGTCAATTGGGAACATGAAGATTGATGTGAATCCCATTTTATGTGTACATGTTACTCCTGGAATTCCAGAAAGTTTTTCAATACGATACTGATACATATCTGCCATCTTTAACTCGAAGATGATCTGAATACCAGCTACGATAAATGCTAATGCGATAGAAGCTGCTGTTCCAAAGTATGGTTTAGATACGGCTGCTACTGCTACACCAGTAAAGATTTTTCCCCAAACATTCCATAAGTCAGCGTTGAATGTTTTTGTCTTGTTAATGATCAACATAAGAATGTTTAATCCGATCATCAGTGGGAACATTAAAAATGCATATGGCCAAGACCATGCGATTGCTGATAATGTTGTCCAACCACCATCAACGATTGGTAAGTTGATTCCTGTGTGTGTTAACATTGCCTTTGCAGCAGGTCCGATAGCATCAGACATAAATCCGATCAGCATTGACATACCAGTGAAGGCTACACCTAATGTGATACCAGCTGAAATGGCATCTTTAAGTTTCATTCCTACGATTAATCCTGCGATGATAATGATGATAGGTACGAAGATTGCAGCACCTAATCCCAGGATCCAGTTAATTACATTTCCTAAAACACTCATATAATTCTCCTTTTCTCTCTTTCAAAAATCAGTTAAAACTGTTTTGCCTCTTATGCGTTTACAGCGTCAACTAATTTTTTGAATTCAGCATCCTGTCCAACACCTGTTAAAAATGCGATACCATTGATAACTGGGATAGGATATTCTTTTGTTACCTTTGTGATTGCGATGTAAGCACAGCTTCCTGCAATGTAACGGTCTACAGATTTGATATCTACTGCTAATACTTCAGCAGGGATATTGTTTTCTTTTAAAAGACGATTTACCTTGCTTGCTACTGTCTGAGATGTTGCTACTCCACTTCCACATGCTACTACGATCTGTTTCATTTTAAGACCTTCCTTTCTAAAAACCTTTATTAGTTTTGTTTATTGGTTATTTTAAAGACCTTCCATGGAAAGTACTGCTTCCATGTACTCATCTTCAGTTTTAGCGTTTACTAATCTGTCCATAACTTCTGGCTTCTGGAAGTTTGTTACCAGTACCTGAAGTAATTCAACATGTTCGTTTCCTGCATTTGGATCATCATGTCCACCGAGGAATCCTAACATGAAGATGAATTTTACATCATGCTGAACATCATTGTTTGCCATCTCACACCATTTGATCGTATCTTTTAATCTTGTACATGCGATAAATGGTTTGATGATATTCTCTGGGTCTGAATGAGGGATAGCTACCGGATATGGTTCAACCGGAAGAGCTGTTGGATAATTTGCTTCTCTCGTTTTAATTGCATCTCTGAATGTATCTTTTACATACCCAAGCTCTAAAAGCTTATCTGTCATCTTGTCAAAAAATTCGTTCTGATCTTTGACTTCCCAGTCAAGCTGGATCAGTTCTTTGTAAATTGTGTCACGATTTGCCACGACTTATCACTCTCCTTTTATTATTCTTACAGTCAGGTTGTTTGTTACATTTTGTAAGCTTCGTTCCTTACCTGTTGATTACATTATATCTGGGTATTTTTATCAATACAATTCTCTTTGGGTTCAAAAAATGGAGCAACTATTGCTCATTCCTGTGATGTGCAACATTTTTGCTCAACGTTGCACAAATATAAAAATTTTATAAACTAATCGTAAATTTGGCATAAAATCAAGGTTTTTGAGTGATATTTTTTGGCTATTTTTACAATTTTCCAACAACGTTTTTATGATTTTGATGATGAGTTTTGGTACTTTTACCACTTTGATCATTATTTGCAAAAAAGAAAGGACTATATTACTTAGTACTTTTAATACACTAAGTAATATAGTCCTTTTCACTTTTAATTTCTTATTGCTCGATTAATTATGCTTCTTTTGTCTGAGCATATTCGTTTAATCTTCCAAGCAGTTCATCTAAGTCCATTCCATGAACATAAGCTGCCTGTTCAATGCTTTCTCCCTGAGATGATGGGCATCCAACACATCCCATTCCAGATGCCATAAGAATTGCTGCGTAGTTTGGATCTAATGCGATCAGATCTGCGATGATCATATCTTTTGAAATTGCCATTTCGTTTGTTCCTCCATAAAATTTAATAATATTTTCAGAAAATATGTTTTGCGATACATGTTTTCTAAAATAGTTTAAACTAACATTCATAGTATAATACATTCTATTCAAAGTGTCAAAATAACTTTATAAATTTTCCACTTATTATTGTTAAAAATACAACAAAATTACTTGATATTCCTTCCTAAGTATATTAAAATAGAAATGGTCGAGCGGGGTTTACCCGCTACTAATGATTATACTATTTATATAAGGAGGATATAACTATGGCATATGTAATTTCAGACGCTTGTATTTCTTGTGGAGCTTGCGAAGGAACTTGCCCAGCAGGAGCTATCAGCGAAGGAGACGGACAGTACGTAATCGATGCAGATACATGCATGGAATGTGGAGCTTGCGCAGACGGATGTCCAGCAGGAGCTATCAGCAGGAATAATTTCCAGGTACGTATATTGTTCAAGCAACAAAAAGAGATGCATTTTTATGCATCTCTTTTTTGTTCCATATATTCTCTTACTTGTTTCGATGTTGGCAGAGATTCTATTGCCCCTTCTGTTGCAATAGATAAAGCTGCTGTATAATTCGCGATCGTCAGCACTTTTCCAATAGAATCATCCGTACAGATCCTTGTACAGAATGCCCCGATAAATGCATCTCCTGCGGCTCTTGGATCGACCACCTCTACATCTTCGATCGCTTTCTTATAGTAAAAACGTTCTGGTGTGTTCATGATCACACCCTTTTCAGCCAATGTGATCAGTACTGTTGGTATTCCTCGTCCACGGATCACCGCAGATGCAACTCTTGCTTCATCGAGATTAAATCTTGTCCATTCCCTCTTCCAATCACCATGGATCTTAATACCTGTCATTGATTTTGCTGCCTGCTCATTGACGATCAGGTATGTAACGCACTCCATAAGTTCTTTTGAAAGCTTCTTTGCCGGAATAGGATTCAATACTACATCAACTTCATGTTTATATGCATAGCCCGCAATTGCTTCATTGACTTCCATCGGTATCGCATTCTGAAGCACAACGAGATCATATTTGTCCATCTCATCTTCCAGATATGCGATCTCATCAACCGTTAATTGTGTTGTTGCCCCTGGTATAACGATCGATCTTTTCTTTACTTTCTGTCCTGGAACAGTCTCTAATAATACAATCGAAGATCCTGTTGGGAGCACATCATCATAAATGATCTGTTCCGTGTTCACTCCTGCTTCCTTACATACTTTAACCAGTTCTTCTCCATCCCTATCTCTTCCGATCTTACCGATCAGCGTAACATCTGCCCCAAGGCGAGCCATCTGTACTGCCTGATTAGCCCCCTTGCCTCCGGGTGATTTCTTAATATCTTCACCCATCACTGTCTGTCCTTCTTCTGGGATCACAGATGTTTCTATGCCTTGATTCATCATAAGACTTCCGACTACCAGAATCTTTGGTCGTTTCTTCATATTCGAATTCCTCACTCTATCTATTCACTCCTCATCTGTTACAGATCAGAGCTGATAAATTTATTATAATATTGTCTGAATCCAAATACAATCTTTACTTATCTTTCTTTTCGTTTTCTTCTGAAAATCTTCGTTTTTCTCTGGATGCTGCAATTTCTTCTCTTGCTTTTTGCTGATTTCTGATCATCTCATCTAGTTTCTGAAATCTTTTTTCTTCTTCAGCTTCTCTTAGCCGAAACTGATAATCCATTTCTTTTACTACTCTGTCTGAAACCTTAGAACTGATCTGATCTGCAATATGATCTTTCTGTTCCAGAATCGCCTGTCCCATGATCTTTACCAACACTTTTTGAAACTGCATCATTTTATCAGACGTATTCATCTGTTTTTCTTCCGGAAATGGAATGATATTTCCGGATAATTTCTGTTTGATCTCTTCGCTGTCTAATCCAGCATTTCTCATATCACGGATCTGTTCAAATGTATGTATTTCTTTGTCTCCATAACAACGATATCCTTTTTCATTTCGAGGGATCGTTAAGGAAAATTCTTCTTCCCATGTTCTTAAATGATATGTTTCAAGGCCTAACTGCCTAGCTGCTTCTGATATCATACGTCTTTTTTCTTTCATATGTCCCTTCCTTTCCTCCCCTTCATTATAAGGTTTGAAAAGGACTTCAAACAAGAAAAACCGTCCTCTAAAAGATGACGGTTTCTGGCATTTTTCTCTTTATTTTTTACTTTTTAGATTCCAAGATCATCCATCGGACCGCTTTCTTCGGATTCATTTGCGATCTGATCTAAGCGCAGTGCAAGGGTTGTATACCTCCGTTGCTCATTGACATTCTGGATCATGGAAAATAACATATTTCTGTCTCCTACGATCGTTAAACAGTTTTTTGCTCTTGTGACTCCTGTATACAGAAGGTTTCTGTGAAATAATACTCTTGGTCCGCTTAAGATCGGCATCACAACCGCTGGGTATTCGCTTCCCTGTGATTTGTGGATTGTGACTGCATATGCAAGTTCTAATTCATCAAGACTTGCATACGGATACTGGACTTCCCTCGTCTCATCAAATAAGACTGTGATCTTCTCTGTGTAATCATTGATTTCTGTGATGATTCCCATATCACCATTGAATACTCCAACTCCCTTATCTACGGTGAATCCTTTGCTATTTCGCATTTCCCATTCAATCTGATAATTGTTCTTGATCTGCATGACTTTGTCACCTTCCCGGAATAATCCAAAGGCGATCTCTTTTTCTTTCTTCTCATCAGATGGTGGATTCAAATATTGCTGCATGACCTGATTGAGCCTCTCAACACCAAGTTCACCTTTTCGCATTGGTGTTAAGATCTGGATATCATATGGTTTCACATGGACATATCCTGGTAGTTTATCCCGCACTAAATATACTAAAACTCCCAGTACATCCTGAATATTATTTCTCTGTAAGAAGAAAAAATCTCGGCTCTTATTATCTAATTCAACTGGTCTTCCCTGATGGATCAGATGGGCATTTCTTACGATATGGCTGCCTTCTTCCTGACGGAAGATCTGGTTTAATTCCACGACTTTAAACTGTCCTGATGCGATCATATCTTTTAAGACATTTCCAGCACCGATCGATGGCAACTGATTGGCATCTCCTACAATGACCAATCTTGTTCCAGGCACCATAGCTTGCAGAAGTGCATTCATCAGATATAGGTCTACCATGGACATCTCGTCAATAATGATCACATCCGTTTCCAATGGATTGCCCGCATTGCGTTCAAACATGGATGCATTTCCCTTTTTCATGTCACGTTCCCTGTCCGCTTCCCCATTGATCTCTAACATACGATGAATCGTCATTGCCTCATATCCTGTTGCCTCTGTCATACGCTTTGCTGCTCTTCCTGTTGGTGCTGCCAGACGGATATCCAGCCCTTCATGTTCAAAATACTGGATCATTCCATTGATCGTTGTCGTCTTACCAGTTCCCGGACCTCCGGTTAAGACAACGATACTATCCTGTGCCACTGCATGGATCGCTTCTTTCTGTTTTTCAGCAAATGTAATCTGCTCTGTCTCTTCGATCATTGCGATCATTGTCTCCACCTCAGAAATGGAAACATCATAATGGATATTTAAATCCAGCAGCATTCTTGCCGTATTGACTTCCATATGATACTGTGGTGCTGCATAAACTCTTGTCTCTTCATCCTCTTCAATGACGATCTTGCGATCGATCATCATTCTAATAAATGCTCTTCGATATCTTCTGGTGTTACCCCTAAGATATGAGCTGCATTTCTGCACAAAATACGTTTTGGCAAAAATACATGGCCTTCATTTAGTGCCCGCATTAAGGTGTAAAAAATTCCAGAAATGATACGGTAATCTGAGCTGCTTCCAATCCCGACTTTCTTCGCGATCTCATCTGCTATCTTAAATCCGACTCCTGCAATATCATCCGTCATCTTATATGGATTTTCCTGAATGATCGTATACAAATGATCACCATATTCTTTATAAATCTTCACAGCAAGATTATTATTGATTCCATATCCAGACAGAAACATCATCGCCTGACGCATTTCCTGCTTCTCACTGAATTCCACGGCGATCGCTCTGGCTTTCTTCTCGCTGATTCCTTTTACTTCTGCAAGACGTTCTGGCTCCTCTTCGATAACTCGGAAGGTATCCATCTTAAACTTCTTTGTAATACGTTTTGCAAGTGCAGGTCCGACTCCTTTGATCGCTCCGGAACCTAAATAGCGTTCCATGCTGTCAATATCATCTGGAGCCACAATCTCATAAGTTCTCATCTGAAATTGTGGTCCATGCACTGGGTGATCGACATAATCTCCTTCCAAAGATATGTATTCTCCATCATTTAAGAAAGGAAATGATCCAACGACAGTCTCTTCATCTCCATCGACATCAAGGCTTAATACAGTATATCCGTTATCTTCATTCCGAAAACGTATATGATCTACGTATCCTTTCAAATATGCCATTGTTTTCTCTCCTTTCTTCTGATCTACAGTATAACGTGAATTAAGGCCAGGATGAATTGCCATCCTGGCCTCTTTGAATCTCTAATGATTATTTGTTCTTTGATTTTTTATCATCATCTGCTAAATATTCGATATATTTTCCTGTACCGATTGCTACAGCTGTTAAGGATCTTCTGCTGTCATTGTGTTGATTCCAGTCTTTTCTTCGATCAGTTCTTCTAATCCCTGAATTAAAGATCCACCACCTGTTAAGACGATTCCACGATCAGAAATATCAGCTGCTAATTCTGGTGGAGTTCTCTCCAGTACATTGTGTACTGCGTCTACGATCTGGTATGCAGGTTCTCTTAAAGCTTCTTCTGTTTCTTCAGATGTCACAGTCACTGTCTTTGGAAGTCCTGTTACAAGGTTACGTCCGCGAACGTCCATTGTAAGATTTTCTGGGCGTTTGTATACTGTACCTACATTGATCTTGATCTCTTCTGCTGTACGTTCTCCAATTAATAAGTTATGTTTCTTACGCATGAAACGTACGATTGCTTCGTCAAAGTCATCTCCAGCTACTTTGATAGAGTTGCTTACTACAACTCCACCTAAAGAGATAACTGCGATATCAGCTGTACCACCACCGATATCAACGATCATATTTCCACAAGGTTTTGCAATGTCGATTCCTGCACCGATCGCTGCTGCTACTGGCTCTTCGATGATGGAACTTCTCTTGCTCCTGCCTGATATGTTGCATCTTCTACGGCTTTCTTCTCTACTTCAGTTGCACCACTTGGTACACAAACACTGATGCGAGGTTTTCTTCCAAATAAAGACTTACCAACTGTTCTGCTGATAAAATAACTTAACATCTTCTCTGTAACTGTATAATCAGAGATAACTCCCTGACGTAATGGACGAACTGCCACGATATTACCTGGTGTTCTTCCTAACATTAAACGTGCTTCTTCTCCGATCGCTTTGATCTTGTTTGTATTTCTATCAAATGCCACTACAGATGGCTCTTTTAATACTACACCTTTTCCTTTGACGTAAACTAATACGCTGGCGGTTCCTAAATCAATTCCAATATCTGTTCCTGCTGCCATAGCAAAAATTCCCCTTTCGCTTTCTCTTATCTATCATTATTATGTTATTTCTACTTTATCCGTATACGTGCAGTTCTACACACGTACACATACTCTCTTATTATAAACATTTTCCAAGAAAATTCAACGATTTTTTACATATTCTGCGAAATTTCAGTAAATCTTAAGAACTTACTTTTCCCAGCGTCCAGATGCCCCACATGGAAGGACCAATCCGTTGGATGAAACTGGTAATCCAATCTCATCTGAGACTACTTTCCACCAAATTTCGCTGCTACCTGAGTCTCTAACATATAAGTTAAAACTGCTGGCTGTAAACCTGTTGTATAGGAGTTTACAAGGAAGAATAATGGGTCATCGGACAGAATCTTTGTACATAGTTCGATAAATGGATAAATCTTCTCCTCAATCTTCCAGATCTCTCCCTTTGGTCCTCTTCCGTATGATGGAGGTCCATGATAATTCCATCGTAATGATTTCCTCTTCGGATCTCACGTTCTACAAACTTCACACAGTCATCGACCAACCAGCGGATTGGTTTCTCTCTTAATCCAGAAAGCTGTGCATTCTCCTTTGCCCAGTTTACCATACCTTTGGATGCGTCAACATGTGTGACTGATGCTCCTGCTGCTGCCGCTGCAAGTGTTGCCCCTCCTGTGTAGGCAAATAAGTTTAATACTTTTACTGGACGATTTGCTTTTCTGATTTTGTCTGAAAACCAGTCCCAGTTCACTGCCTGTTCTGGGAATAATCCTGTATGTTTGAAGCTGAATGGCTGTAAGTGGAATTTTAATTCTTTGTACTGAATATCCCATGTCTTAGGAAGATCAAAGAATTCCCACTGTCCGCCGCCTTTGTGACTTCTGTGATAATGTCCATTTGGCTTCTTCCACTGTCTTAACTTCTTTGGGGTGTCCCATAGAACCTGTGGGTCTGGCCTTACCAGAAAATAATCTCCCCAGCGTTCTAATTTCTCACCGTTTGATGTATCTAAGACTTCATAGTCTTTCCATTGGTCTGCTAACCACATATTGTATATTCTCACTTTCTGTTTCTTCTATAAAATATCATCTTGTTCATGTATCTACATACTTATGTTTATTATAGCCTAAAGACAAATTCTTGCGCAAGGGTTCCATATAGAAAAAAAGAACTTTCTGCATCTTTTCCATGCAGAAAGTTCTTAAACTATGTAATTCCTATGATTTTTAAGCCTGAAGTCCCATTAAATGATTAATAAACTGCTGAGCAGTACGTCCAGAGATTCCTCCATGGCTTAATTCCCATTTATTTGCTTCAAGTTTCAATTCATCTTCACCCATGTTGATTCCTGCTTTGCGGGCAAGTTCGAATACGATCTCGAAGTATTCTTTCTGGCTTGGTTTTGAATAGTTGATCGTCACACCAAAACGGTTTACCAGAGATAATTTTTCTTCCATTGTATCGGACCTGTGCATTCCGTTGCTGTTTTCCACATCAGATCTGTCATTCCATGTCTCTTTGATCAGATGACGACGGTTAGATGTTGCATAGATTAAGATGTTTTCTGGTTTTGTTTCCACGCCACCTTCGATGACTGCTTTTAAGAATTTGTATTCAATCTCAAATTCTTCGAAAGAAAGATCATCCATGTAGATGATGAATCTGTAGTTTCTGTTCTTGATCTGTGCGATTACATTGGAAAGATCTTTAAACTGATGTTTGTAGATCTCGATCATACGCAATCCCTGATCATAGTATTCATTTACAATCGCTTTGATACTTGTGGATTTACCTGTACCACTGTCACCAAATAACAGAACATTGTTTGCTTTTCTTCCTTCTACAAATGCTTCTGTATTCTCAACAAGTTTCTGTTTCTGAATCTCATATCCAACAAGGTCAGATAATACGACTTTATCCATGTTGTTGATCGCACGGAAGCGGATGTTGTTGTCTCCACATTCTTCGATACGGAATGCTTTGTTAAGACCAAACATACCAACTCCATAGGCTTTGTAGAAATCTGTGACCATGTCAAAGAATTCATTCTCATCTTTGGCTGTCTCTAATCTCTCGCTTAATGCCTGAACTTTCTCGCTGACATTCTTATTGTACATTAATTCTGGTTTACCGATTGCCTGATAATCAGAGATTCTGCTGAAGCAATCTACACCTAATTCATCTTCGATTCTGCTAAAGTCAAAGTCAAATAATTCTTTAAATGCCTTAAAATCACTCTTTGCAAAGTGGTTGACACTTCCTTCACTTGCTCCGACTTTCTCGCATGTGATACTGAATGGATTTTCATTTGTGATCAGTAAGTATGTTAAATAGTTGTGCCACAGATTCTTGTCAAATGCATAGTCTGTTGCAACTTCTAAGATTCTCTTTACCTGTTTAAATACTCTTGTTCTTAAAACATCTTTTGTCTGTGATCCTTCGTCCATGCAGCGGAAAATATCACTTAACTGCATTAAGATGGATTCTTCGTCCATGTCACCGTAGATCAGTAATTTTGATACGATATTATACATCTTTTTTATCCCCCAAACTTTCTCCTAAAATCATTCTTTTGTAACTGTTCTTAATTGTTACATTTATTTTGGTCTTAGGTACGATTTTATACCTTTTGGTTTGTAGTTTTCAATAGTTTTATGCAATTAATGTATAAAACTTTTTAATATTATATAGTTTCTGCATTTTTTTGCTTTGTTTTATTATGATTAACAAACTTTTGAAATATATTTTTTGTAAAAAGCAATATATTCATACAAAAATAGTGAGACAAGAATTTTTATTTATTCTTATCTCACTATTTTACTTACGATATTTTTATTTTAATGCTTTTATCACACGGAACACTTGCTCTACCGTATCTATCAAATTCTCCTGTGCATTTTTCTTCTTCATAGCATCTTCTAATGATACCGCAGATCTTACAATTGGAAAATATGCATCAATCCCTGCTTCATTGCAAGCAGTTGCACCTTTGGTCACTGCCCCTGAGAATCCCAAGACTAATTTCCCATATTTCTTCGCAAGTTTCGCTACTCCGATCGGTGCTTTCCCCATCGCTGTCTGGGCATCTAGGCATCCTTCTCCTGTGATCACGATATCTGCATCTTTAATCTCTTCTTCTAATTTTGTTTCGTGTAAGATCAAATCTACACCTGATTTTAAAGTTGCATTTGTAAATGTTAAAAATGCAAATCCTAAACCACCTGCTGCACCTGTTCCTGGTTTATCTGCATCTGCTTTTGTAAAGCTTTCTTTTGCGATTTTTGCATAGTCTGCTAGCCAGTGATCCATATCTTTTATCATCTGTTCTGTGGCACCTTTTTGTGGGCCAAAGATCACACTGCAGCCCTGTTCTCCACATAATGGATTCGTTACATCACAGGCGATATGAAATTCGCAGTCTTTTAATTCTGGGATGGCTTTATCATCTTTGATCTGTACTAAATCTTTTAATCCGATCGCACCATGTTTAATCTGGTTTCCATCTTTATCTAAGAAATCATATCCTAACGCCTGCAGCATTCCGACACCACCATCATTGGTTGCACTTCCACCAATTCCCATGATAAAGCGCCTGCATCCTTTGTGAATCGCATCAACGATCATCTGACCGACTCCGTAAGTTGTTGTATATAATGGATTACGTTCTTTATCGGTTACCTGTGTGATACCTGCTGCCTGTGACATTTCCATAATGGCTGTGCTTGTTTCTTCCATATCTGATTTTGTTGGACGGATAATTCCATACTTTGCTAACACGGACTTCCTTGCCGGACCCGTAACTTTAATAAATTCCATGTTACCACCCATACCATCTACCAGAGCATCGACCGTTCCTTCTCCGCCATCTGCAAGAGGTTTTATGACTACTTCTGCTTCTAAATCGACTTTTTTTATTCCTTTTTCTATAGCTTCTCCCGCCTGAATTGATGTTAAGCTTCCTTTTAGTGAATCAATCGCTACCACTATTTTCATCATAAAAACCTCACCTATTTTCCACAACCAAACAGAAATTTTCTCAGACAATCCACAGGAATCATCGTCATTGATAACAATACTGTAACAATCCAGCCTTTTGCTCCAAATGGAATACAACTAAACATCTTTCCGATCCATATAAATACTTGAAATGGAATTGCCGCTGCGTTTACGATCATAATCTGTACCAGCATGATAATAAAAAATACTTTCAGAAAATCCGGGTTCTCATTTAATCTTTTGAAATCCCAAATCGTTCATCCCTGACATTAAATCCGTTAAATAATGCACTAAAGATAAATAAAACAAAATATGCTGTTAAATGCTGTGCTTTATTATCAAATAGATTCGTGATCACTGGTAATTTTAAGAATAAGAAACTTAATATAACCAGCCATATCCCCATAAATCCTATCTGCGTCATCATATCTTTGCTGATAATACCCTCATCACGTCTTCTCGGTGCTTCTTTCATATATTTTGAAAGTGCTGGTTCATTTCCAAGCATCATTGCTCCGAGCCCGTCCATCACAAGGTTTACAAATAATAAATGTGTGACTTTTAATGGTTCTTCTATTCCCAAAAATGGTGCAACTGCACTGACAACAACTGCTGTCACATTGATCACTAACTGGAATTTACAGAACTTCAAGATATTATGATAGATCGTTCTTCCATACCAGATTGCATCCTTGATTGATGAGAAGTTATCATCCAAAATAACAATCTTTCCTGCCTCTTTCGCAGCCTCTGTTCCACTTCCCATTGCAAATCCAACATCTGCACGTTTCAATGCTGGGGAGTCATTCACTCCATCACCTGTCATACCTACAACAAGATTCATTTCCTGACACAGGCGCACCATTCTTGACTTATCCGTTGGCAATGCTCTTGCGATCACACGGATCTGCGGTAAAATAGCTTTGACTTCCTCATCACTCATCTGATTTAACTGTGCAGAAGATAAAGCTCTATCTGATTCATTTTTTAACAATCCTGCATCTTTTGCGATTGCTACTGCCGTCTCCAGGCGGTCTCCTGTGATCATAACAACCTGAATTCCAGCTTCCTGTACCTGCCTGATGGCATCTTTGGCTGATGGTCTGACATCGTCTCTGATCGCCACTAGTCCAATGATCACAAGGTCGTCGTTGATCTGATTCTTCACAAGCTCTTTTTCTGAATATCCAAAAGCAAGAACACGCATTGCTTTCGCTGCCAGAGAATCAATTTTTTGATTTAATGCTTTCTGATCGATCTTTTTGATCTGTCCATCACCATCTAAATATTTTGTTGCTTTTGCAAGCAATCGTTCGGGTGCTCCTTTATAAAATGTCTTGCCTATGCTCTCAATTCTCGCCTGACTGAACTTATTGGAAGAATTGAATCCTTGATGGGCACTGACCTTACATCCGTCATTCCCATCCAACATACAAAATGTCTCTTCACCAATAAATTTCAACAATGCCTGATCCGTTGCATTTCCACCAATGACCTTATGATAAACATCAAACATCGCCTGTGTATTCTTCCCGATCGCAAGATCTAACAGCCCTTTCACCTTCCCATGATGTCTTAATTCATTTGCAGAAATTGAAGTTCCATCCGCTGTAAAGAAATCTACAACTTCCAATTCTCCCTTTGTGATCGTTCCTGTCTTATCACTGAATAAAATATTTAAAGATCCTGCTGTCTCAATTCCTTCTGCCTTACGAACTAATACATTATGATCTAACATTTTACTTGTATTTTGCATTAATACAAGAGATATCATAAGCGGCAATCCTTCTGGTACTGCACATACAATGATCACAACCGCAAGTGACACTGCATCGATCAAATCCTGCACGACCTTTGCTGGTCCCATAGAAAAATATGCCTGAAATCCACCTGCCATTATAATAAAATATACAAAATACATAACTGCGATCACGATTGCACCGATATATCCAAACTTCGATATCTGATCAGCAAGTTTTGAAAGTTTTACCTTCAATGGAGAATCTGGTTCTTCTTCCTGCATCTCCTCAGCCATCTTCCCCATCATCGTATGAAGTCCAACCTTCTGAACATCCATTATACCTTCACCATCAAAGATCACAGCTCCACGAAACAGAGAATATGAATCAACAAATGTATCTCCTGTAATCTCCTCCGCAAGATAAACACCCTCTCCGGCTGCTTTCTTCTCACACTCCTCTGCTTCTCCATTTAAAGCAGAATTATTGACTTTCAGGTTTCCTGTATGCAAAATACCATCCGCAGGAATCTTATCCCCAGACTGCAGTAAAACCTGATCCCCAACAACCACGTCATCAACATCGATCACTGCAACCACACCATTTCTGTGTACCTTACACTGATCCTTCTTCGTACTCTTCTTCAACTCTCGGTACTTTGTATCACTCGCAACCCCTGTCTTCGCCGTAACAAAAGCAACGATCAACACCGCAATGATCGTCCCCATCGGTTCATAAATCTCAGCATATCCAAAGAAAAACATCACGATCATCAACACCGCGATCGCAAGCAAAATTCGAATCATCGGATCCTGAAACGTCTCTTTAAACTCCTGCCAAAACGTCGTAGGTTCTGAATCTGGAATCTCATTGGAACCAAACTTCTCTCTCGATTCCTTAACTTCTTTATCTGTAAGCCCTTTTATATCCATGTCGCTCCTCCTAACCAAATAGCTCGTCAAATTGACTTTCAATTTTCTTTAGTATAACAGAAAATCAAAAGAATGAAACATTTTTGTAACATTTTAGCTATTTTTTTGCAGAAGAGACTTCATCGAAATTTCCTATGAAATAAAAATGGGCTGCTTCTATGCAGCCCAATCTAATGAAAAGAGAGGATTAAAATATATATGAAAAACTATGTCTTAAGTATACCAAAATCCCCACTCCATTCAATATTCTAAATCTAAACAATTCTAAAGAAAATATAAACTTCTATAAAGAGAAAATTATCCACAGTCGGATTTCGTGTCCGCTACGTGCGAATCCGAGCGAGAGCGCGTCACCAGATAGTTTATATGAAACGGTCTACCAACTGCCGCCTCCTCCGCCTCCGAAGCCGCCTCCTGAGAATCCTCCATCTCCTCCAGAAAAGAATTCTCCAACTCCTCCAGATTCTGATGGTTCTACAACTGTCAGGTTCTCAGAGACCACATGATCCATATAGTGCCCCATCATATAATAATGGAAATAAGGATCACTGCCGCCATAGACATACCAGTCTGGCGCAGGAAGTTTTAATGCATCCAGTTTCTTTGCATAAAGATCAAACAACCCAAATACCATGGAATAAGGCAGAATATGATAAAACATGTCTGGATGATCTTTCGCCAATACCTTCATTCGGTCTAATTCCGCAGTTTCAATAAAATCACGAAGTCCTGCTAGATATCCCATCCATTCCACACATTGATGGGTTCTCTTCTTCATAAATGCAGTCAGGATCACTCCGATAAATGATACTGCAACGATCACAAGATACACATGGAAGAAATCAAATAATTCTCCTCTTTGTATCTTCACATAATAATATAATCCATAGAAAATAAATCCAAGAATAGACAATACTGCCGATGCGATCGGAAGTCCCGTTCTTGCTCCCTTTGAGATTGCATACCATTTATCTACACTATGGCATGCAAGAAACATTCCTATAAAATACAATATCCACGCCATCAATGGAAGAATCAGATTTAAGATCCCATCTGGACTAAATATCATCATAACGAATGCAAATAAACAGATTGGAAGCTGCAACAGTACAAAGGATACGATCCTTGCAACTTTCGAAGATTTTGTATAAATATTTTTCTTATGATCATATTTGATATCATCTTTCACTACCTGCACGGTATCTGCAAATTTGTACTGTAAAGAAGAAGCTTTTACTTTTTTTCTGTTCTTAAATAAAGCTTCAAACATTGTTTTCTGATATCTTGGTTCTGAATCTGGAATATCTTTGAGTTTGATAAATTCCATATCCTTCTGCCCTTTTTCCTTCATCTTCAGATAACCCTTATCTGCCCAATAAAGGATCAAGGAAATAACATCCTTATCATCTACGGAACCGTCCACAACATATCCGACAACCGCACTGTCCATTCCTTGTGGCGGCTGATATTGAATCGATGGATGATCTTCTCATCACGTCCGAATAAAACAAATAACACTGCTGTGATCACAAGAACTCCTATTGATAGTCTAAAAATCCATCGATCCGCTCCGATCTCATGTTTTGCTGTAAAATATCCATCACCCAGATCACTGTAGCATGTTAATCCATTTTTAAATGGCAGTGTCTTCTTTAATGTTCCTTTAATCTGGTTCTTCTCCTCATCATATTTCAAAGTGATCACATCTTTTGCATACTTTGATTCCCCATAACGTCCATAATAGAAATTTACGCCCTTAAGATCTGTTTTCTTTGGAAAATGAATTGTAAAAGTACTTCCTTCTGGAATCTTATTTCTCCAAAGTGTCGGGAAAATATTGTAGTACAAATAATCGTAGGTATCTCCCTGATATTTAGGGATCAGTTGATACGTAAATCTATAGTTTCCTTTACTTACGGTATAATCCGCAGAACCAAACCTCAATACCTGACTATTACCGTCAGAATCTTCATCTACATCTGTCTTACTGTCATTTGATAACAGTGTAAAATCCGCATAATAAGTAGTTTTTCTGATCTCCATTTTTATCGCTTGTTATCACCTTCCCTTTGTATGGGATATAACGATAAATTCCATGCCTCGGATTGACAAACTTGACTTTGATATTCTCTGTTACTGTATAACTTCCATCTTCTCCGACTTTTGACATCTACATCAAATTTCTTTGTTTGCATATTAGAATCATAAGTGACTTCATCATTTGCAAACACATTGTTTCCTGTCCCCATAAAATCATGCAGCCATCATGACTGCCATTATGGTACAGGTGATCCACTTTCTCATAGTGCTTTCCCCCTGTCCGTTCCTTAGAATTTTACTTGTACATTCTCACGCTCAGATTCATTCGAAACTTCAAATAATGGTTTTCTCTTAAATCCAAAGATTCCTGCGATGATATTGCCTGGGAATAACTCTGTCTTGGTATTATAGCGGTTTACAACTCCGTTATAATATCTTCTGGAAGCTGCGATCTCTTCTTCTAATCTCTGAAGCTGATCCTGCAATTTATTAAAGTTCTCATTAGCTTTTAATTCTGGATAACTTTCAGACACTGCAAATAAAGATTTCAGTGCTCCTGACAGTACATTTTCCTGTTTGATCTTATCATCGATATTCGTTGCTGTCATCGCCTGATTTCTTGCGGCTACGACTTTCTCTAATGTCTCTGATTCGTGTTTCGCATAACCTTTGACGGTTTCTACATAGTTTGGAATCAAGTCATAACGCTTCTTTAATGACACATCGATTGCTGAAAATGCCTCTTCTGTCTTGTTTCTTAATGTTACAAATCCATTGTAGGAACTGATCAGCCATATCACGATGATAAGCACGATCACTCCGATTACGATCCCTGGTATCATGAGCTCTACCCCTTTCTTTGTTTGGTCAGTTTTCTTTATCATACGTTATTCGTATCAAAACTTCAACACTAAAATAAGCTGATCAACTCTCCCATATATTTATCATAATAATAGATATTTTCTGACAGAAATTCTTCTTTGCTTAATTGCTGATCAGACTTCTCTAATATGTGCAATAGATCCTCTTCCTGATCTTCTCCGTCATCAAACAGTAATAACATTTCATGAATACTGGTTGGCAGGAGATACAAACTCTTATTATATTTTCTTGAAATGTCGCCTAGAAAATCTTCATAGCAAATCACACCTGCTCCATATCTCTGTATTTTGTTTGACACCATAAATACCGGTCTGTCTTCGGTATGTCCTCGAAAATCTTTATATACAGGCTCAAATTTAGCAGGCAGAAACTGTTTTGTATTCTTCTTTGCACTCTCCCATAAAAACTGATCCGACCATTGTTCTTTGTTTGCCTTTTTATGATCGATTCTTTGTATGGATCGATCATCCAGATCAAGAATATCAAAAACAATTGCCATATCTTCCAAGAGTAAATATGGTCTCTCACTCCACTCCTTATCCTTCTCATCAAAATGCATCAAATGATAGATAATACGCTCGTTTTCTCTCTGCATGACTCCTTCTTTCTCGTTTTTTCTCATTTTCCTATCTATCATAACATTCAATGTTGCTGTCAGCAATATTTATAGTTGTCACTGTCACTGTTGGATAGTGGTTTTTCATAACTCCTGGTAATACTATTTTTATGGAGGTATTTTATGAAAATCGATTTAAAAGAATTAGGAAAACGCATCAAACTTACCCGAAAAGGCAAGATCTGACACAGGAAATGCTTGCTGAAAAAGCTGGTGTCAGTCAGCATTATATCTATGAAATCGAAGCTGGACGCAAAGCCATGTCTATTCATAGTTTTGCTTCTCTTACTACTGCATTGGATGTATCTGCTGATTATCTTTTATTTGGTGATGGGCAAAGAATATTTGATGTTGATACCCCGGCTCATCACAATAATCAATTGATGGAAATTGCAGCTGAACTTAATCCATCACAGAGAGATCATGTGCTTGAGATTCTGGAAGTGATGGTTCCTTATATTAAAAATTGATTGATTGCAAAATACGATAGATTTTTCTAACGTAAAATAGTGGGGCTGTCGCATTAATGATTAAATAAATCATAGATGCGGCAGCATCTTTTTAACGTTTTTTACAAACTCTAATCATTATACTTATAAAAATTTAACAATAGCGTACTTTAATATACCTTCTAAATATTTAGAAGAAAAATAGCAATTATATTTTGAACTTTCGAAATTTCATATCTTCTTTTACGTTCGCAAATGAGCCTTCTGCCTGTATAATTCCCCTTGATACACTTTTCTTTGAACGGACATCCTTTACACTCATGGCATTGATAAACAGTCACCGTCCGGAGATATCCAGTTGCTGTCTTTTGTTTTCTCTGATATTGGACTGTTAGCATTTTTCTGTTTTGACAACGATAACTGTCTTTTTCAGGATCATATTCCATGTTTTCCATTTTCCCGATATCTTTTTTATATTTTCGTGTTTTTGAAATCTCATAATTCATGGGTTTGATAAAAGATGACTGCCCATGTTTCAATATCTCTGCTAGAATAGATTCGATTCATACTGGCATAAATGATAATCTTAAACAGTTGTCTTGGGGACGCCTGATTTTTCTTTATCTTTTCATAGGTTTTATAAAGATCGCTGAGTTCCATTCCCTCCACAAAAGCACTCAGTAGGCGGACCGGGTCATCTGCTGGGATTAAAATTTCAAGATCCAGTGGAAGTTTGATTTGATAGTACAGAGAAGATAAGGTATAATCTTTCTGTAAGATTTTGTTTTTGTTCATATTTAAATCTTACACCAAGAGCCGGGCTTTGCAAAGCTCGACTCTTATTCTTTTTTTCAAAAAAGACTGCCGCTTAATGCGACAGCCCCCTTTAAAATTTAACTAACATATGGTAATTGAATCACAATCGTGCTTCCTTTTTTCTTTTTTGTAACCGGATAAATATTTTTGAACCACCCGGACTGTACTTGACCGCATTATCCAGAACGTTGATCACTGCTTCGCCAAGCCACCTTTTATCCTGCATAATCGTGCATGTTTCCAGCTCTTTTTCATAGTCAAAAACGAATTCCATTTCTTTCTCATCCGCTTTGGGATAAGTGCGGTTCGCAGCAGATATGACAGTATCAATATTGCTCCAATAATCGCCTTCCCTGTTCGTTAGTTTCAATATCCTTATCCTTAAGCAATTCCGAAACAGCATCCAGCCCGGAAAATTCTTCCTTTTGACATTTGCTCCATCCGTCCCCACCAGATACCATTCTCTTGCCAGATAGCACCGGAGATCTGTATCCGGAAGAAATACAAGAATTGAAAGAGATGGTGAAAGAATTATGGCGTATCTTAAGATCTTCCCTATTAAAGTAACAGACAAGAAAGCTCTGCAGAATCAGCAATCGTATCTGTCATGAAATGGACTTGCCGCCAGTATGTCAACTGCACGATTCACTAAAAAAGAGCTTCAGGATCTGGGCGTTACCAAAATCCCTAGCTCTAAAAAATCCAGAAACGGATTGAAAACCTTGAATCTAAACAGGCTGCTACGGTCCGGGAGAAACAAGAATTACTGAAAAAAAAAGACTTTAAATATCATTCGTCAAAATTTCACTGCTCTGCTTAGTGAACAAAGTTCACAGATTTACCCTTCTCAACGAGATAATGTACAACTATAAAATGTTTTTCTTTAGTCGACTGATATGTAAGAAGAACACTGACTGCAAAATCAGTGTCCTTCTTTCTTCCTTTACATATATTTCATAATAGTCGGCAATAATACATTCATATCTATTGGTTTTGCAACATGATCATTCATGCCACTTGCCAAAGCCATCTTCTTATCTTCTTCAAACGCATTTGCTGTCATTGCAACAATTGGAATCTGCGATTTGTTACCGTCTTTCAGTTCTCGAATTCTCCTGGATGCTTCATATCCGTTCATAATCGGCATCTGAATATCCATCAGAATCAGACTGTAGTAATTTTGCTTTGCTTTGTTAAACATATCAATACATGCAACGCCGTTCTCGGCTCTTTCTATCATGATTCCCTCTTCCGTCAAAAGTTCCGTTGCAATTTCTGCGTTCAAGTCATTATCTTCTACCAGAAGAACCCTTTTTCCTTCCAGTTTTTTGATATTCAACTGACCGTCTGCATGTTTCGGATTCCTTTCTTCCGCATTTGCTATTTTTAATGGAAGCGTGATTGTAAAAGTAGAACCTGCTCCCGGTTTGCTCTGAACTGTGATCTTGCCATTCATTAAATCCACCAGTTTCTTCACAATTCCCATGCCAAGTCCGCTACCTTCTATTCCGCTGTCTGACGAAGATCGTTCCTGTGAAAATGATTCAAAAATATGTTTTTGGAATTCTTCTGACATTCCGATTCCGTTGTCTGCTATGATAAGCTCTAATACACTCCAACCTTCTTTTTCGCCGGGATATTGGTTCAATGTACAGCTTATGTTACCGCCTTCACCCGTGTATTTCACAGCATTACTCAAAATGTTAATCGTAATTTCAGATGATCTTGCATCATCCATATACAGGTATGGATATCGAATGTTCTTATTGACTTTCAGTGTTTGATGTTTTTCTTCTATCGGTTTCCTAAACATATCAATACATAAATCAAAGTTTTTAGAAACATCTGTTATTGTTTCATCCAGCGTTGCTTGGTTGTTTTCGATTCGTGCTAATTCAAGAATGTTATCAATCAAATGCAGCATTTTCTTTCCGCACAATAATATTTTTTCAAAATAATCCTCTAATATAGTTGGCTTCTTTAAATATTTCTCTCCCAATTCTGCATATCCAATGATTGCATTCATAGGGGTACGAATATCATGAGACATATTAAACAGAAATGTTGATTTTGCTTTATTAGCTGAATCGGCCAGTCTTGCAGCTTCCTGCAACAGTTTTTGCTGTTTCTGCTCATTTTCTTTTTGCTTCTTATATACAAAATATCCACAGGTACATAATATTAACAAAATACACGCTGTAATGCATCCCAGTCCAATACTTAACTTATTCGTCTTCTCAACCATTCCATACGCTTTCTGCATATCCATTTCTATGCAGAAAGCACCTATCACTTCATTAGATTCATCTTCCGCTGTCACAGGATAACAGGCTGTAAAAATAGGTCCCCATGTTGTATCAACAATATCCTGAGAATATACTGTTTTTCCAGAAAGTGCTTTTTCTATATAAGGAACCATCTCCTTTTCAATCGGATCTCCTGGATGTCTGACGTCACCAGCCGATGGATCCAGTCCGTCTACAACGTAAATCAATCTACCATCTTCATTTCTGGTTGCTGTGTAAATATATCTCGTAGAATTCAGCGTTCTGATTTCATTCATATATGTCGACATATTCTTGAATAGTTCTGTATTCTCATCAGCTTTACTTTTTATTTCATTAAAATCTTTTCGTCCCAGTCTGTCATTTACCAGCTTATGAACGCATCTGCACTGGAAATATCTCGTTCAATTTCTGTTTTCAGAGCAGTTTGGGTATATGCTTGTTGTAAAATAAAAGTATATGCAACAATAAACAAAATCACCATTGCCAGAAGGAATACCAACTGTCCCTCAAAATTTCCAATGATTTACCGGATTTGATCTTTTCTTTTTGTTTTATATAGTTATTTTTCATCATCGTATTTCATATGCCTTTTCCCTAATTTTAATTTAATACAAAAACGCCTCAACTCTTCACTTATGGTCTGCTTAATTTTTTCATCATCCAACGGCTTTGCAAGATGTGCGTTCATTCCTGCTTCCATACACCTTTCGGCATCTTCCTGAATGCATTTGCAGTCATAGCAATGATAGGGATTGTTTTTGCATCTTGCCGTTCCAGGGATCTTATTGTTTTTGTGGCAGTAAGCCCATCCATCACCGGCATCATGACATCCATTAAAATAACATCGTATGTTCCCGGTTCGGAAGCTTCAAAATGCTGAACAGCTTCTAACCCATTTTTCACTGTTTCTACTTTAGCCCCATTTTCCGTCAGCATAAATTCTGCTATTTCTGCATTCAGCTCATTATCTTCAACCAATAATATCCGGACACCTGATATATCTGCATTGAAATCTTCTTTTTCTTCTGGTCGTGCATTCGTATCAATTTTAAATGGAAGTATTACAGTAAAACAGCTTCCTTCACCAAGCTTGCTTTCAACTGTTATGGTTCCGCCCATCTTTTCTACAAGTTGTTTCACAATAGGCATTCCCAGACCTGTCCCATTATAATCAGAACGTGGGGAATTGTCTGCCTGTACAAATGGAGTAAACAATTCATTTTTTATAAATTCTTCTGACATTCCAATTCCATTATCTTTTATTTTAAATTCACATGTCATGTGATCTTCTGATCTTTCAATCGTTCTCATACTCATGTAAATAGAACCATTCACCTTATTGTACTTCATGGCTGTTTGTAAACAGATTCATCAATATTTTTTCAGATGAACTGCATTGCTCCAAACATATATACCACTGTAATCATCATGTTCTCCTATAACATGAAGTCCTTTTTCTTCTGCCTGAAAAGATAGTGACTCCGTGATTTCCTGACATACCTGATCCAGATTGATGGATTCATCACTAAAAACCACGGTATCCGATTCTAACTTTGCCATATCCAAAACATCATTTACCAATGATAATAGCAGTTTCGAAGACTCATTTATTTTATTCAGGCAATCTTTTGCCCGCTCACCATCATTTCCGCTTTTTTCAAGAATTGTAAGCATGCCCATAATGCCATTGATCGGTGTCCTGATGTCATGAGACATGTTATTTAAAAAGGAAGTCTTAGCCTTATTGGCACTCTGTGCTTCTACAAGTGCATTTTGTAATTCCTGCTGTTTTTCTTCAAGCTCCTGATTCAGCTTCAATGCTTGCTCAGCAGACTTCTTGGATTTTTCTTCCGCACGTTTGATTTTTTCAAAGAATCAAGAATTATACACAGGACAACAAAAATAGAGATTCCAACTATGAGTGAGACAGCCAGTAAATTGTCCTGAATAAAATCCTTCGCTGTAACTTTTCGTGAAGAAGCATTATACGAAACTACTGCACCTGAAAATTGAGTTGTAGGCATAGATGTCAGTGTTTTATTCAGAATAGACAAAAGAACCGGTTCTCCCTGATGAACAGCAAATGAAACATCAGCTTCTTTTGTCAGGAAAACGCTATGAAGCTTATTATTTTTCAAATAGTCTGAAACAGTACCTGAATTGCTTACAATACAATCTGCCTCCCCTTTCTGCATTGCTTTTACTGCTGCATCTGATGTTTCATATTCCACAACCTTCCATTGCGGATAATTGTATGAAAGATATGCTTTCAATGCAAAATCATCTTTTTCAACGGCAACTGTATTCTCTTTATTTTCATCAAAAGAATCCTTTGCCGTAATTGCTGCCATATTGAGAGTCAATAGCGTATCCGACAAATCAAATCCTTTTGTTTCTGCAAAGTATGGATTCTGGTTTGCATGAAAAATCAGGTCTATTTTTCCATCCTGCAATGCCTGAAGCAGTTCACTTCTTGTCTCATATCCATTTAATTCAAATTCCAGAGTCTAACCTTGCAGACAATTTTCTGCAAGATCCACATAATCTGTGATAACACCTGTCAATTTGCCTGTTGATGGATCTACACTGCTGATACCTCCATCCTGATTCAGATACCCTACCCTGATTGCTCCATGCTGCCCGATCCACTCCCTTTCTTCTTTTGAAAGAAACGAGCTGCTCTGTGCAGAAAGATAACGCCTGTAGAGATCATCTGTGTAAAATGGGTTGTCATCCTTGATTCTGCGCATAGCACTAT
>ENA-OQIC01000107-OQIC01000107.1-human-gut-metagenome-genome-assembly--contig:-NODE-107-length-35993-cov-4.579909_pt1 | contig 35993 bp, 39 predicted proteins | sample MGYA00242572_ERZ504736 | MGnify/ENA primary metagenome ERZ504736 (study PRJEB26092, sample SAMD00036201) | human gut metagenome | host: Homo sapiens | study: EMG produced TPA metagenomics assembly of...
GCCAGTCGGTGATAATTTGCATTTGCAATCTCTTTTCTTTCAATTGGCTTCCTTCTGTGGTCTTTAATTGGTTATCGCTGGTTACCAGATCATCCTATAGTTGATGCTACTGAAGAGGCTATTGAAGAGCAAGAAATTGAAAAAAGCGAACTTCCTGCTTGGAAAGAATGGACAACAATTCTTGCATTTATCGTTAGTGTTATTGGAATGATGTTGTTAAATTATTTAGGAGAAGCAGCCTACATTATCCCTGGTTTGGCTGGAGCCGTTCTTCTTTTTATCGATGTTCTTGATTTTAAAGAGGTTCGTGATAATATGGCTGGTCCTATCGTTTTGATGACGGCTGGTGTTATTGGAGTTGCGGATGCTCTTGGAAATACAGGATTTACTGCTATGATTGGTGATTCGGTTGCTAATTTGGTAGGTAAAGATGTTAATCCGTTTCTCTTCATTTTAATTTTTGCTTTGCTAACAAGTACTTCGGCAACTTTTACGGGTTCAAATATGGGCTCTGTTTATATCTTTGCTCCAATCGCTATTGCTACCAGCGTTAGTCTTGGACTTAATCCGGCTGCAGCTGCAACAGCAGTAGTTGTCTCAGGATGGAACGGTGGTTATATGCCTGTTGATGGTATGCCAGCAATGATTCTTGGGATGGGGAACTATAAACTTCCTGAATTTTGGAAATTTACTGTTCCGATGTATTTAATTAGGATTGTTGCCCTATGTATCGGTGCAATGGTTATGTTTCCCTAATTGAGAAATTTATCTTTGCATCTATATTATTAAATAAAATAACGTCCTTAGTTTTAAGAATCTAAGGGCGTTATTTTTTAATTAAACAAATTTTTTATTTAAGAAATACAAAAATTTAAGTATAATCAGTCCATCTTTAAAAATCTCCAAAGGGTTGTACGACTTATACCCAACTGTTTCGCAGTTTTAGATTGGTTATTATTATTGTTATTTAGTACAGCTTTTATGATATCTTGTTCGTAATCAAAAAGTGTTTTGTTATTATCAATAACATTTCCGCTACTTGGGAAGTTTGATAGGACACTGTTTTCTTCGTAATTTAAAATTTCAATGACTTGGTGTTCTGAAATATAATATCCAGAACAATTAATGACAAGTTTTTTTATCACCTTTTCTAGTTGATTGAAGTTTCTTGGCCAATTATATTTATATAATTCTTCCATAGCGTTGGGTTCTAGCCCCATGACTTCGCAATGACATTCAATATTAATTTTATTGAGAAGTAAGGTGATTATTCCTGATAATTCACTTTGTCGTTCTTTCAAAGAAGGTGAATAAATACTACTGCAGTCTAGTTGAGTCATGATACGGTCAAAAATTTCGGAATTCTCCTCTTCACCGCTGGTGTAGGTAAATAATAAATTATTGCGCTGTAGAAGTTTAGCGCTATTAATAATTGTTAGTAATTTTTCTAAATTTTCTAGGGACATGTGGTTAATATCCCTAAATAAAAATGTATTACCTTTCTCAACAAATGGACCATTCGTTGCATTTACTAAATATTTCCAAGTTTTATCATTAACTAATTTGGAATTGATCGTGATTAAATTGTTATTATTTTTCTTTTGTTTTAAAAAGAGACTATAGGCTAGGCTCGTCTTCGCTGTACCAGTTTCACCAAAAATCATTATTGCGTTATAGTGAGCTGTTAATTTATCCATAAGCTCTTGCGATTTTTCTTGTATAAAGGAAGTGAACAGCATTTTTTCTGAAACCATTTTGTTATATCATCGTAATTAAGAAACTGAATTCCAAAGTTACTTGTCAAAATAGAAGGATTTCCTTTTTTGATTTCACAAAAATAATAATAGTCCTCATTTACCCTTACTTCTTTAGTTTTAATGTTATAAATAGTATTTTTAAAAGAGTGGTAAAAAATTTATCGTTTGATAAATCTTTTCGACTTTCTAAATAACGTTTAATTGAAAGACTTAATTCATTGTCTAAATTAGATATTTCTATATCTAGATTATTATTAAAAATGATAGCTTGGGTAGACTGCTTTGAAAAATATTCTGTTAAAATTGAATTTTGCTCTCTAAAGAAACGATAATCCTTTACAATTGATATTGCTTGGTTGATAGCGTGTTTTATACTTTTAATACCTGATGTTATTAAAATTGTATCAATTGATTTTTTTATGGCTAACTTATTAGTCACGGCATCGCATAAAATCATCTTACAGCCTTCCGATTTTAGAGTCTCCAAAATTGATTCTGTATTGCTTGTTTCTGAGATAGTGATGATTCTGATATTGTATTGTAAGATATTACAGAGAAGGTGTGCTGTCTCTGTAATACTTGGATAACCGATGATTACAAAATCTTCAGTATAATTGTTAGCTAGTTTAATTGCTCCGAGAATGTCGTAAACTGAGATGGAAACATCAATTACAGGGATTGATACTGATTGTTGGATAAGATTAGCAGTGCCTCCTCTAGAATGATAGCATCATAATTTTGGTGAAAAAGCGACTGAGCAATTTCTTGCCCTTCTTCTAAGTCACCTGTAAAGACATCTATTGATATATTTTCAAATTGTTCCCCGACTATTGTCAATGAATTAGCTAATTCTTCGTATGGAGCTATTCCTAAAAAATTTAATTGCTTCATAACATTTTTTCCTCTTCTAGTTGAAAGTTTCATTTATAAACATATTTTAACATTTTTATTGCTAAAAAATTAAATAAAATACAATTGTTTCAAAATAGAACGATAAAATTAATAAATCTGATTTTGATTTTAGAATGAAAGCGTTAAAATTTAGAGTGTAAGGAGGGAGAATGATGCCGAAATTACTGGTTATTGCTGATGATTTCACAGGTGCGCTAGACACGGGTGTACAATTTTCTAATTATGGAATTAATACACTTGTTACAACGAATAAAAGTGTTGACTATAAAAGCCTGAAAGAGAAAATCGATGTGCTAGTTATTGATACCGAAAGTCGTTATCTTTCAAGCAAGGACTCCTATCAGATAGTTAATGACATTGCGTTGAGAGCTAGTAGATATAATATTAGTTATATCTATAAGAAAGTTGATTCAGCTCTTCGGGGAAATATCAGTAGTGAAATTAAGGCACTTCTTGATGCTTTCCCAAATATAAAAATACCGATGATTCCAGCTTTTCCTGATGTGAATCGTGTGGTTAAGCAAGGGCGGTTAATCATCGATGGAGTACCTGTCTCAGAAAGTGTTTTTGCAGATGATCCTTATGAACCTGTTGTGGAAAGCAATATTTTAAAGCGTCTACAATATGAGGAGGGAATTTCTGGAAGTTTGATAGAAAGTGGAAAAATTGACTATTCAAGCCAGCTATTACTGTTTGATAGTGAGACTAATAGTGATTTAGAAAATATTTCTAATTTTCTTTTAGTATCAAATCTGTTGAAGGTGAGTGTGGGTTGTGCTGGCTTTGCCAAATATCTTGTCAAACAACTATTTCCCAATAGAAGGCGACAAGAAGTTTTTGTAAAAAAACCACTAGTCGTTATGTGCGGTTCTGTTAATCCTATAACGCGTAGGCAAATTGAATTTGCTGAAAAAAGAATTATAAGCGTATTTCTTTGACAGCTCGTGATTTATTAGAACCTGATTTTTGGTTATCAGAGGATGGCACACAAAAAATATCTAGTTATCTTGATGAAATAGAAACAGCAGATTTATTGATTTTTGAAACCTTAAGCAAAAAAACTAGTCAAGGTTTAACAGAGTATGCAAAAAAATATAATCTTTCTAAGCAAGATGTTAGGTTTAGAATTGGGCAGTCACTTGGGATGTTGACAAAACAATTATTTTGTTATGGAGTTAATAGAACTTTCTTATTTACTGGTGGAGATACTTTGTTTCAATCTATGAGTGTCTTGCATATTGATCAACTGCGACCAATTGGTGAAGTAACATCGGGGGTTGTATTAGCAGAATTAGACTGGAGAGGCAAAAGTATTCAGGTTATTACGAAGTCAGGAGGATTTGGACCACCAGATTTATTTGATAGTATCGTGAAATTATATAAAAATTATCAGGAGGATGAACATGTTAGTTGATTATAGCTTAAAAATGCCTAGAAATGTTTTAGCTGGTGAGCATGCCTTGGAAGAAATAATAACGGTTATTCCAAAAGAAACAAAAAAAGTTGTTATTTTTACAGATAAGGGAATTATAAATGCAGGTTTGATTAAACCGGTAGAATGCATTCTAAAAGAAGAAGAAATACCATATACGACTGTTTCAGATATTCCACCTGAACCCACCTATCATCAAGTCCAAGAGGTTGTTGATCGGTTTAAAGAAGAGGGTGCTGACTTTATTATTGCCGTTGGTGGTGGCTCAGCTATGGACTCAGCTAAATTAGCTTCGCTACTTTCAACTGATGACTATGGTGTGAAAGATTTATTGGATAATCCTTTACTAGCACGAAAACAAGTACCTAGTTTGTTAATTCCAACTACTGCAGGAACAGGTTCAGAAGCTACTCCAAATGCAATTGTTAGTGTTCCGGAAAAGAATTTGAAAGTTGGTATTGTCAACCCAGAAATGATTCCAGATTTTGTTGTTTTGGATGCACGCTTTATCAAAAATCTTCCTGCACGGATTGCAGCTGCACCGAGTGTGGATGCTATGTGTCATGCGGTAGAATGTTTTACTTCTAAAAAACGCAATCCATTTAGCAACTCATTCGCCTTAGAAGCATTCGATTTAATTTTCAATAACATCATTGAAGCAACCTTAAATCCAGAAGCGATGGAAGCCAAGAAAAAAATGTTGATTGCAGCTTTTTATGCAGGTGTAGCTATTACAGCTTCAGGAACAACAGCTATCCATGCCTTGTCATACCCACTTGGTGGTAAATATCATATCGCCCATGGTGTGTCAAACGCTATTCTCCTGATGCCAGTCATGAAATTTAATGAGCCAGCTATTGAAGATTATTTAGCTGAAGCTTATGATCGTGTGGTTCATGATGGTGATAAGACATTATCAGTGAAAGAAAAATCACATTATATCATAAATAAGATGGATGAAATTGTGGAGACGCTTAATATTCCTAAGAGTTTGAAAGAATTTGGTGTACCAGAAACTGATTTAGAGGGACTAGTTGACTCAGGAATGCAGGTGACTCGCTTACTTAATAATAATATGCGTGAAGTAACAGCTGAGGATGCACGAAATATCTACAAGCAAGTTTTATAATTTAAATACAAAGAGGAGAACTTAAATGGTTGAAATTAAAGGAATTATTGCCCCTATTATTACCCCAATGAATGAAGATGAAAGTGTTAATTTTGATGAATTTCGTAATCAAATTGCCCGCTTAATTAGTAATGGCATTCATGGAATATTTGTATTTGGGACAAATGGAGAAAGCTACATTTTGTCAGAGGATGAAAAGTTAGAAGTCATTAAAGTAGCTGTTGAACAGGTTGCAGGACGTGTGCCTGTTTATGCAGGTACAGGACTGGTTGGTACTAAAGAGACAATTCGCTTCTCATTGAAAGCAAAAGAACTAGGTGTAGATGCACTATCAGTAATTACTCCTTGGTTTGCTGCAGCTTCTCAAGATGAATTATATAATCACTTCAAGGCTGTTGCTGAGTCGGTTGATTTACCAATTATTCTCTATAATATTCCTGCAAGAACAGGAAATTCGATTGCTCCAGCAACAGTTGGTAAATTGAGTAAAATTCCCAACATCGTTGGTGTAAAAGATTCTAGTGGTAATTTTGATAATATTTTACAATATATTGAACAAACCCATGATAATGATAATTTTGTAGTTTTATCAGGTAATGATTCACTCATTTTGTGGACCCTTCTTGCTGGAGGAGCAGGTGCTATTGCGGCATGTGCAAACGTATATCCTTACACTATGTCACAAATTTATGAACAATTTGTGGCTGGTGACGTAGCTAAGTCACGCCAATATCAAGATTCTATTCGATCATTCCGTAATTGCTTCAAATTTGGAAATCCAAATACAATTGTGAAATATGGTGTTGCTGAGCTTGGCTATCCTGTTGGTAAAGCGCGTGCTCCATTTAACAAATTATCTGAAGAAGGACTCAAAGCTCTTAAAGAAGTTATTGCTGAAAATAAATCAAATGGAATGAAATAGTGAGGAAAAATAATGACTAAAAAATTATAGGTGTCACTCTTGGAGATCCAGCCGGGATTGGACCAGAAATTTCAATAAAAGCTTTTAATAAACCAGAACTATACGATAGAAGTAAACCTCTGTTAGTTGGGGATGAATCAGTTGTTTCATACTATTTAAATAAACATCCAGAATTGGGTCTACAATTAAATGTTATTGATAAGCCAAGTGAAGCAAAATTTGAATTTGGGACGATTGATCTTATTAGTGTAGGAGTTGTTCCAAGCATGGACGATTTTCCTATCGGTGAGGTTTCTTCTATTGGAGGAGATGCAGCTTTTCAATATGTAAAGAAAGTAATTGAGCTTGCCTTAGCTAAGGAAATTGACGCTACTGTAACAAATCCTCTTAATAAGGAGGCGATGAATCTAGCTGGTCATCATTATGCTGGTCATACAGAAATTTATGCTGATTTAACAGGTACTGATAAGTATACGATGATGTTGGCGGATGGCAACCTTCGTGTTGTTCACGTTTCAACTCATGTTTCGCTTAGAGAAGCTTGTGATCGTGCAACAAAAGAACGTGTTTTAGATGTTATTAGAATTGCAGATAAGGCTTGTAAAGATCTAGGAATTGCCAATCCTCGTGTAGCAGTTGCTGGTCTAAATCCACATTGTGGTGAAAACGGCCTCTTTGGACGTGAAGAAATTGAACAAATTAATCCAGCAGTAGAAGCCGCAAAATCTGAGGGGATTAATGTCGAAGGAAGTTTGCCAGCAGATACGCTATTCTCAAAAGCTAACGGTGGTATGTACGATATCGTTGTTGCAATGTATCATGACCAAGGTCATATTCCGTTGAAATTACTAGGCTTTGTTTATGATCAAGAAAAGGGTAGTTGGAAGGCAGTGCAAGGCGTTAATATTACTCTTGGTTTACCGATTATTCGTGCCTCGGTTGATCACGGTACAGCTTTTGATCAAGCTGGACATTGGACAGCAAGTGAATTCAGTCTAGAAAACGCTATTGATTATGCTATTCGTTTGGCAGAGAATTCAAAATAGTGAGGTGAAAGTCTATGATTATTGACCGTGTAGAACGTTTGGCTAGGTATCAGTCTATTTTGCCTAAAATTTCAACAGCTTTGGAAGCAATGGAAGAGCACAAGGAAAATTGGAAAGCTGGAGAGCGTTATCCTTTTGACGGTGGAGTAGTTTTCTTCCAATCTGGTCAAACAAAAGCTTCAGAGGATACTCAATTTGAAGCGCATCGCAAATTTGTTGATGTGCAGGTTGTGCTAGAAGGAGCAGAATATGCTGCGTTAGAAGATTTGTCGAATCTTGAAGTGATAATTCCATATAATGATGAACGTGATGTTGAAAAGTATACAGCAGATACAGAGCATTTTATGAAAATGACAGCTGGTATGGTTTATGTTTGCTTTCCTTGGGATGGTCACAAAGCAGTTTTCATACGGATGAACCATTAGAATTTACTAAGGCAGTTATTAAGTTAGAAGTATAGGAGGTGGCATATGGTTGTAGAATTACCAAAAGTGAGAGTATCAAATCCAGATGGTATTGTGTATCGTGATGAGTTTCTTGGTGTTGACTTTGCTTTAATTCCTACTGGAGGTAAAGCAACAGCGCATGCACCAGCCTTAATTGAAACAGTTGATGGTGGTTTGCTATGTGCTTGGTTTGCAGGTTCATTTGAGGGATCGGGTGATATTTCAATAGTTGTGTCAAAATTGAATCCAGATACCCAAATTTGGTCAGAAGCAGAAATTGTTTCAAAAGGAGTTGAACGCTCTGAGCAAAATCCAGCTTTCTTTCGTCATCCAGATGGAGCTATATGGCTAATCTATACTTCACAATTAAGCCGTCAAGAAGGGAAAGATAACATGCAGTTTACTTCAATCATTATGGTTCAAAAATCAACTGATGAGGGGAATAATTGGAGTGAACCAGAGGTTTTGTTTCCAGAAGAAGGAACTTTCTCACGTCAAGCTATTCAAATTTTAAGCAATGGTCGCTGGATTTTTGCAACTTGGATTTGTGAAGACTCTCCAGAAGGTTTAACAAATGATCCGACAGAATTTCGAGTATCTGATGATGCTGGACAAAACTGGAGAGTTGTTCGTATGCCAGAATCAGCAGGTCGTGTTCATGCCAACATAATCGAAGTAGAACCTGGTCATTTGGTCGCTTTTATGCGCAGCCGCTTTGCAGATAACATTTATATTTCTAAATCTCATGACTTTGGTGATACATGGACTGTCCCTGAAAAAACTGTATTGCCAAATAACAATGCAAGTATATCAGCTATTAGACTCCATTCAGGTGAGATTGCGCTTGCCTACAATAACAACTCTGTATCAAATCCTGAATTCGGTAAAGTAGCATGCCAGGACTTCGTAATCCTGTTGCCGTTTCTGTTACAGAAGATTTTGGGGAAACTTGGCCTATTGGACGTATTTTTGAACAAGCAGAGGGATTTATTGGTGTAGAAAATAAAACAAATAATTTACAGTATGAATACCCAACTCTTTACCAAAGTAAGGATGGACTCCTTCATTTGGTCTATGCTTATAAAAACAGACTTTGTGTAAAATATGTTAGATTTTCTATAAAAGATCTCTTTGGTGAAAAACGTGAAACTGAGGGCTTATATAATCCAACATCAGGTGCTGGGGTTGAAAAGTAACACAACTATCTTGTAAATTGTTCATTATTTTGGTATAATAACTAAGTATTTCAAGGGAGTAGCAGGCGATTTTTGTCTTTATTTTTGCATCCTCTGTCGGTACCTTGCTTTGCTGGATTCAATTCTAATCTGTAGCTATGGTGCCTAGGATGAACACAAAACTAAATGATAAACCTTCAGTACGCAATTTGCGACTGAAAAATCGCGTTTATGTCGTCATTACGAAATCGTTGATTTCCGGCATAATCTTAAACAGCGAGACTTGTTTTTTTAAAAAAACAGGTCTCTTTTTCTATTTTTGAGACCAGAGGAGGAAGCTATTTTGTTTAAAGAACAAAGTAAAGCCTTGTTTTACACACAAGGAAAAGATGAAACGTTAGATGAGTTACAATCATCACGTGAAGGTTTATCTACTGCGGAAGCACAAAAGCGCTTGGATGAATATGGTCATAATGAACTTGAAGAAAGTCAAAAACGAAGTTACTAGCAAAATTTCTTGACCAATTCAAGGATTTAATGATTATTATTTTGCTAGTTGCAGCAGCTCTTTCGGTAGTTACAGAGGGAAGCGAAGGGCTAACAGATGCGCTTATTATTTTGGCAGTTGTTATTCTTAACGCAGCGTTTGGTGTTTACCAAGAGGGGCAGGCAGAGGCTGCAATTGAAGCGCTGAAAGATATGTCGAGTCAGATTGCACGTGTGCGTCGTAATGGTCATATTGTTGAAATTGATTCAAGAGAATTGGTTCCTGGTGACATTGTTATGCTTGAAGCTGGTGATGTCGTACCTGCTGATATGCGCTTGTTGGAAGCTGCGTCATTAAAAATTGAAGAAGCAGCATTGACTGGTGAATCTGTTCCTGTTGAAAAAGATTTATCGGTAGAAGTTGCAGCTGATGCTGGTATCGGGGACCGTGTTAACATGGCTTACCAAAACTCAAATGTCACTTATGGACGTGGTTCTGGTGTTGTTGTTAATACTGGAATGTATACAGAAGTTGGTAAAATTGCTGATATGTTAGCTAATGCTGATGAAACAGATACTCCACTTAAACAAAATCTTAACCAATTATCTAAAGTTTTGACTTATTTGGTTGTAGCTATTGCCATTGTTACTTTTATTGTAGGGGTCTTTGTTCGTGGAGAATCTCCAATTGAAGGCTTAATGACATCTGTTGCATTAGCTGTAGCTGCTATACCTGAAGGTTTACCTGCTATTGTTACGATTGTATTATCAATGGGAACAACAACATTAGCAAAACGTAACTCAATCGTACGTAAACTTCCTGCTGTTGAAACACTTGGTTCAACTGAAATTATTGCCTCTGATAAAACTGGAACGTTGACCATGAACCAGATGACTGTTGAAAAAGTCTATACAAACGGTGAGCTACAAAGTGCTGCTAGTGACATTGCCTCTGATAATAATACTCTTCGTATTATGAATTTTGCTAATGACACGAAGATTGATCCAAATGGAAAACTCATTGGCGATCCTACAGAAACAGCTCTTGTTCAATTTGGACTGGATCACAGTTTTGATATACGTGAAGCTCTTGTTGAAGAGCCACGTGTTGCAGAATTACCATTTGATTCTGAACGTAAGCTGATGTCAACCATTCATAAGGAAGCAGATGGCAAATATTTTGTTGCGGTAAAAGGTGCTCCAGACCAATTGCTTAAGCGTGTTACTCGTATCGAAGAAAATGGTCAAGTACGTGATATTACCGCTGAAGAAAAAGAAGGCATTCTTGCTGTTAATAAAGATTTGGCCCGAAAAGCGCTACGTGTCTTGATGATGGCTTACAAATATGTCTCTGAGGTCCCAGCCCTTGAATCAGATATTATTGAGTCTGATTTGATTTTCTCTGGATTGGTCGGAATGATTGACCCTGAACGTCCAGAAGCTGCAAAAGCTGTTGCTGTTGCTAAAGAAGCTGGTATTCGTCCAATCATGATTACTGGAGACCACCAAGATACAGCGGAAGCTATTGCCAAACGCCTTGGTATCATTGAAGATGATGGTCAAGACCACGTCTTTACTGGTGCTGAACTTAATGAACTTTCTGATGAAGAATTCCAAAAAGTTTTCAAACAATACTCCGTTTATGCACGTGTGTCTCCAGAACACAAGGTGCGTATCGTAAAAGCTTGGCAAAATGAAGGTAAGGTTGTTGCCATGACTGGTGATGGTGTCAATGATGCGCCTTCACTCAAGACAGCTGACATTGGTATTGGTATGGGGATTACAGGTACAGAAGTATCTAAAGGCGCTTCTGATATGGTTCTTGCTGATGATAACTTTGCTACAATTATCGTTGCAGTTGAAGAAGGACGTAAAGTTTTCTCAAACATTCAAAAATCTATTCAATACCTTCTCTCAGCTAACATGGCAGAAGTCTTTACGATTTTCTTTGCAACATTATTTGGTTGGGATGTGCTTCAACCTGTTCATCTTCTTTGGATTAACTTGGTAACCGATACACTACCAGCTATTGCGCTGGGTGTTGAACCTGCCGAACCTGGTGTTATGAGCCACAAACCTCGTGGTCGTAAGTCTAATTTCTTTGACGGTGGTGTCATGGGAGCGATTATTTACCAAGGAATTTTCCAAACTGTTCTTGTTCTTGGTGTCTATGGTTGGGCGTTGATGTTCCCAGAACATGCTGCTAATCGTATGGTACACGAAGATGCTTTGACAATGGCATTTGCGACACTTGGTTTAATTCAATTGGTTCATGCTTTCAATGTTAAATCTGTTTATCAATCTATCTTTACTGTTGGAGCTTTTAAAAACAGAACCTTTAACTGGGCTATCCCAATCGCCTTTCTTCTCTTGATGATAACGATTGTAGTACCTGGATTTAATGATTTGTTCCATGTTTCGCATCTAGCGTTACACAATGGCTTGCTGTTATTATCGGAAGCTCACTTATGGTTGTTCTAACTGAAATCGTCAAAGCTATTCAACGTGTCCTTGGACAAGATGAAAAAGCAATTTAAAAATATAAAAATGAATCAGATTGATTCAGCAAAAAGCAAATCTCACACATGAGATTTGCTTTTTATTATAATTCAAAAATAGTCATGGATTTTCGGAATTCTTGTGCCAAATTTTGACGTTTGTAATCAGTAAAGTCATAAATTTTTTGACAATGTTGTAGCGTTTGCTAAGATTCCAGGTTTGATTTGGGTTGAGTTCGGGGTGTTGATTGACATAATCAATAGTCAAATCCCACTCACGGATATAACCAAGCGGTTTAGCATGGTAAGTAATATTGTCAATTTGCTGCGAAGCGATACTATGATGAGTATGCCCAAAAATCACGTCGTTAACCTGATGTTTTTTGAAAATATCATGAAAAACTTGACTACCTAAAAAAGCATTAAATGGTTTAAAACGCTCGTGTTGCAAAGTAAATTGGTGATGTGGCACAAAATGCAGACTGACAATCACGTCATTGGCAATTGTTGATAAGGCTTTATCAAGTTTTTGTGTTGTTTGGCGCGTGAGTTCTTTGTCAGAAAAGTTGCGATTTAAACGTCGGTCAAACCAGAAAGTATTTTTAAATTTGATTGTTTCAGCTTCAGATTTTTCTGGGAAAAAGGAATAATCATACCAACCATGAAAAGCCAAGAGTGTCTTTTTCCCCAACGGAATAATTTGAAAATCCAAAGCATCAATCACCTTGTCATCTAAATCAAGCATATCGTGATTGCCGAGATTATAAGTAACGTCAAAATGCTTGCTCATTGTTTCTAAAAATGAGTAAGAGATGTCATAAAAATGGTTAGAAATATCTCCAGCGAAATGCAGATGAGAAATTTTTTCTGCGCTTAATGTGTCAATGAGTGTCTGGATTTCAAAATCATCAAAATGATTTAAATCAATATGTAAATCACTCATAATAGCTAGTTTTGTCATGGCATTATTGTAACAAAAAATCTTCTAAAAAGCCTTTGATGTGTATTTTATCTCTTCTAAAAATATGATAGAATACTTTCAGGAGGCTTTCATGATAAAGGCAATAATATTTGATATGGATGGTGTCTTATTTGACACTGAGAATTTTTATTTTAAACGACGTGAGACATTTTTAGGCAGTAAAGGCATTTCGGTCAAACACTTGCCGCCAAAATATTTCATTGGCGGGCGCATGGATCAATTTTGGGAAAATATCTTAGGTGATAAGATTGCAAATTATGATACTAAAGCACTAGAAGCCGAATACACAGCTTATAAAAATACTCATCGACCAGCTTACGATGAGCTAGTTTTTGCTGATGCTCGTAGGGTTTTGGCAACATTAACAGCCAAGGGAATCATCCTAGCATTGGCTTCTAATAGTGCGCGTGAAGATATCGAAGATGCCTTGGAAAAATCAGGCTTAAAGCAGTACTTTAGTCATATTCTATCGGGAAGCGAATTTGCAGAAGGTAAACCTAATCCTGCTATTTATAATGCCGCTTGTGAGAAATTAGGCTTTGCAAAAAAAGATATTGTGATTATTGAAGATAGCCCAAAAGGGATTCAAGCAGGTGTGGCAGCTGGTGTGCGTGTTCTAGCCATTCGTGATAAAGTCTTTGGTGCTGACCAATCAAAAGCAGATATTTTGATTGATAATTTGACAGAAGTGCTGCAATTTGTCGAAAATGAAAAACATAACAGCTCTATCTAACCTCATCTTTTGTTACCGTTTTGTAATTGTCCTGCCTTATTTGAATTATATTTTTAGCTTAAAATAGAAACTACTGAGTGTTAATTTTCTATAGAAATATTTTTGGTGGTGAGAAAGCCACTTATCATGTGGTTTTGATGCAAATGAAGTATGGCGTATAATGGTAATTTTGCGGGCTTTATGGTAGAATAAGAAAACAGTAGTGATATAGGATAAGTTCTAAAGGTAGCGTAAAAATTCAATGTTTACTTTGCTTTCTTAACGGACTTAGTATCTTAATTAATTGAACTCGTCCTAAAAGCGTCGCGAAAAAGATAATTTTTCCTGTGTCCTAGGACACAGTGTCAAATTCCTATTTTCATCTCGCTTTCTTAACGGACTTAGTATCTTAGTAAAAGGAGTTATTTCATGGAAGTAGCTGAAATTCGTCAAAAAATAGTAGAAAATCAAGAGAAGTTGACTAGCTTCAGGAGGTCTCTTTGACTTAGATCGTTTAGAAGAGGACATTGCGCTTCTTGAAAATAAAATGACTGAGCCAGATTTTTGGAATGATAACATTGCAGCTCAGAAAACGTCTCAAGAGTTAAATGGTTTGAAACAAACCTATGAAACCTTTAATGAAATGCAAGAGTTGTCTGACGAAACTGAACTTTATTTGGAAATGTTGGACGAAGATGATTCTGTTCAAGCTGAATTAGAGGAAAGTCTTGAAAAGCTTGATAAAATCATGACAAGTTATGAAATGACCTTGCTTTTATCAGAGCCTTATGACCGCAACAACGCTATTTTGGAAATTCATCCAGGGTCAGGTGGTACCGAAGCTCAAGACTGGCTGATATGCTTTTTCGTATGTACACACGCTACGGCAACGCCAAAGGTTTTAAAGTTGAAACCCTTGATTATCAAGCAGGGGACGAAGCTGGTATCAAATCTGTTACTCTTTCATTTGAAGGTCCAAATGCTTATGGGCTTTTGAAATCTGAAATGGGAGTTCATCGTCTAGTGCGTATCTCACCGTTTGATTCAGCCAAACGTCGTCATACATCGTTTTCTTCTGTCGAAGTTATGCCAGAATTAGATGATACAATTGAAGTTGACATTCGTGATGATGATATTAAAATGGATACTTTCCGTTCAGGTGGTGCTGGGGGACAAAACGTCAATAAGGTATCAACTGGTGTTCGTTTGACCCACATTCCAACAGGAATTGTTGTAGCATCAACGGTTGATCGTACTCAGTACGGAAACCGTGACCGTGCGATGAAAATGTTACAAGCCAAACTCTATCAATTAGAGCAAGAGAAAAAAGCGCAAGAAGTGGATGCCCTTAAAGGTGATAAAAAAGAAATCACATGGGGAAGTCAAATTCGATCTTACGTCTTTACGCCCTATACAATGGTTAAAGACCATCGTACAGGCTATGAAATTGCTCAAGTTGATAAAGTTATGGATGGTGACATTGATGGCTTCATCGACGCTTATCTAAAATGGCGTATTGATTAATTCGAAAGTAAAATTTTAGGATAACAAAATCGTAAAGGAAAATACAAATGGCATTAATTGAAATGAATGGTGTAACCAAGAAGTATCACCGCTCAACGACTGCTTTGAGAGATATTAACGTATCTGTCAATTCAGGTGAATTTGTTTATATTGTTGGTCCTTCTGGTGCCGGTAAATCTAGCTTTATTAAACTATTGTACCGTGAGGAAAAAGTATCTGCTGGAACTCTTAAAGTTGGGGAATTTAACCTAACAAAATTGAAAAAACGGGATGTTCCAATCTTGCGTCGTAGCATTGGAGTTGTTTTCCAAGACTATAAACTTCTTCCTAAAAAACTGTTTTGAAAATGTTGCTTATGCAATGCAAGTTATCGGTGAAAAACCACGTGAAATTAAAAAACGTGTGCCAGAAGTTCTTGATTTGGTTGGGCTTAAGCATAAAATGCGTTCATTCCCAGAGCAATTATCTGGTGGTGAACAACAACGTGTTGCAATTGCACGTGCGATTGTTAATAATCCTAAAGTTTTGATTGCTGACGAACCAACAGGTAACCTTGACCCAGAAATTTCATGGGAAATCATGCAATTATTAGAACGCATCAATCTTCAAGGAACAACTGTTTTGATGGCAACACACAACAAACAAATTGTCGATAATCTTCGTCATCGGGTTATCGCTATTGAAGACGGTCGCATTGTACGTGACGAGGAGGAAGGAGAATACGGATATAATGATTAGAAATTTTTTCCGCCATTTATGGGAATCCATTAAAAGTTTGAAACGTAATGTTTGGATGACCGTCGCTTCAGTCAGTTCTGTTACCATTACATTGACACTTGTTGGTGTGTTTGCTGCTGTTCTATTGAACGTTGAGCGTATCGCAACAGGTATTGAAAATAACATTCAAATTAATGTTTATTTGGATGTTGACTCAACAGATAGCTCTGAAACAACAACTAACGAAGTTGGTGAAACAGTCACTAATGATTCGTATCACCAAGTTTATGACCAAATTTCAAAAGTTTCAGGTGTTGAATCAGTTACTTATTCAAGTAAAGATGAACAACTTGAAAAATTACAAGAAGCCTACGGAGATGATTGGACGCTTTTTGATGGTGACTCAAATCCATTGCAAGACGTTTACATTGTTGAGGCAGACTCACCATCAGATGTGAAGAAAGTGGCTAATAAAATTACTAAAATTGAAGGTGTTGAGTCAGTGGATTATGGTGGCTCAAATTCAGACCAACTTTTCAGTATTGCTAAATTTATTCGTACATGGGGATTTGCAGGAACAGTGCTTTTGATTTTTGTAGCGATTTTCTTAATTTCCAATACGATTCGCATGACAATCATGTCTCGTCAACGTGACATTGAAATCATGCGTTTGGTAGGTGCTAAAAATTCTTATATCCGTGGACCATTCTTCTTTGAAGGTGCTTGGGTAGGGCTTCTTGGAGCGATTGTTCCATCAATTATCATTTACTTTGCGTACAAGACTGTTTACTCATCGGTTAACCCACAATTTGAAGTCCAAGGCTTGTCATTATATCCAGTCGACACATTTCTGCCACTTGTCATTGGAGGTATGTTCTTAGTCGGAATTATTATCGGAGCACTTGGTTCAGTTATCTCAATGAGACGTTATCTTAAAATTTAATCTAAAAAATGACCTTCTGATATTTCAGAAAGTCATTTTTTAATCAATAAAATCAGTAATGCCTAAAGTAATTTGGCTTTCTTGTTCTGTTTGGGAAATGGTTGCTTTACCGTCTTTGGTTTGTTTGCCGTAATCGCCAAAACCACTATGATTACCACCGACGATAGTCAAGTATTCGGTATCGTCAGGGAGGCGCTTTTTAGCTTTTTCGTAATTGTCCCATTGCAGTACCTTATCATTGCTAGCAGTGATTGATAGAACTTTTAAATTACTATCAGATAAGTTAGTTTTTTCAGATGGGTAGCTCGCAAGTAGAATAAGCCCAGAAATGGCTTGAGAGTCAGAATCAGCGGCATTTAAGCAGGCAACAACGCCACCTAGTGAATGTCCAGCTAGGTAAACATTGGAGAGATTGTTTTTCGCAATCACTTTTAAGGCTTTGTTGCTTGATAAAACTGGCAGATTCAAAGGTGTTTTTAAGAGATAAACGTCAAAACCTTCTTGCGCTAAGTTTTTTGCCAAACTTGCGTAGGCTGTTTCCTCGACGAGAGCACCTTGGTAAAAAACAATACTAGCTTTAGCGGTGCCAGAACTTTGAAAAAACAGATAATCTTTTGTGCTTTCGGCAGTTTTAGCAGCTGTCTGTGCTTCTGAACTTGCTTGGTAAGTTTTTTGATGAAGTACCACTCCACTAATGGTAATTAGAATAGCAATAATCAGAAGGAAACTTAAAGTAAATTTTTTGATTTTTTTCATGGCTAATTGAAATATGGGTTAAAATTCTTCTCGTGGGCAATAGTCGTTTCACGAGCGTGACCAGGGTAAACCATGAAATGATTTGGCAAGCTGAAAAGTTCAGCTTTTATACTATTTAGTAATTGTTCAGAATTTCCCGTTGGTAAATCTGTGCGTCCGATTGTTTCACGAAAAAGAGCATCGCCAGTTAAAACCAATTCATCATCTGGAAATACTAAGGAAACACTACCGCAAGAATGTCCAGGCGTTTGACGAACATGAAAACGAAAACCAGCGATTTGATAATCATCATCATACTGATAATGATGTTCGGCAGGCGCTAAGACAACATCTGGCAAATCCGCATGGCGCTCCAAACCTGAAAAATTATCTTTCGGCGAATAAAGCCAAGACGCTTCTTTATCAGAAATGTAAACAGGTGGGTGTCCAAAAGCGTCACGAATGACATCAAGTCCCATAATATGGTCATAATGAGCATGTGTGATTAAAATTGCCACAACTGGTTTATCAAATGAGGCAATCTTTTCTTGAATATGGTCAACATCACTACCTGGATCAACAACAATAATGCCTTGGTCATTGACCAATAAATAAGTATTTTCACGTGCAACGTGATTTAATAATCTAAAAATCTTCATAAAAAAAGTGTATCAAAAATTTGGCTAAAAGTCATATTTGTGAGATTTGGAGATATGTGAGATTAAAAATAATGTTGAGATTAGATGAATGTACCTAGCAAAAATGGTATAATCTATGTGTTATGATGCAAGTGAATTCTCAAAAATATGCTATTGTGGATTTGGAGGCAACGGGTGCCCATGCAATGGCAGAAATTATTCAAGTTGGGATTGTGATTATTGAAAATGATGAAATCGTCAAGACCTATCAAACGGATGTCAATCCCCACGAGGCTTTGTCTGAACATATTATTAATTTGACTGGTATTACAGATGAGCAATTGGCAAAAGCGCCAGATTTTTCACAAGTTGCGCAGGAGATTTTTAACCTAATTGAGGATTGTGTTTTTGTGGCTCACAATGTCAAATTTGATGCCAATCTGTTAGCAGAACAATTATTCATGGAAGGCTATGAATTACGAACACCTCGCGTTGATACGGTTGAATTGGCGCAGGTTTTTTATCCAACTTTTGAGAAATACAGTTTGGGAAATTTAGCTGATGTTTTAGCTTTAGATTTGGCAGATGCTCACACGGCAATTTCAGATGCCTATGCGACTGCGCAGCTATTTTTAAAATTGAAAGCAAAAATGAAAAGCCTGCCCAAGGAAGTCTTGGAAAGCCTTTTGCCTTTAGCTGATAACCTTTTGTTTGAAACAGGGATGTTAATTGAGGAAAGCTTCAAACAGGCTAAGGTTTTATCGCCAAAAGATTTTCAAGAAGTTGGTGGCTTAGTGCTACGACAACCAAAAACGATTGGTGAAGCGCGTCAATTATCAGAAGCATTTGATGTCAATTTGGCGCTTCTGGGCTTGGATGCGCGTGAAAAGCAAAGTCAGTTTGCACAGTTGGTTAAAGATGATTTTCAATCGTCACAGGTCTCATTTTTAGAAGCGCAAGCAGGACTTGGAAAAACCTATGGTTATCTTTTACCTTTGCTCCAGTTAGCTCAAGATGAGCAGGTCATTGTTTCCGTACCAACTAAGGTTCTTCAAGACCAAATCATGGCAAATGAAGTCAGAAAGATTCAAGACGTTTTTCACATACCGTGTCAATCAATTAAAGGTCCTGGTAACTATATTAAATTAGATGCCTTCGCGGATAGTTTGCGACGTGAAGGGGATAATCGTTTGGTAAATCGTTATAAAATGCAGCTTTTGGTTTGGCTGACTGAAACGGAGACTGGCGATTTAGATGAAATCAAACAAAAACAGCGATTTGAAGCTTATTTTGACCAGATTAAACATGATGGAAATTTAAGCGAAAAATCCCTTTATAAGGATGTTGATTTTTGGAATCGTACTTATGAAAATGCGAAACATAGCAAACTATTGATTATTAATCATGCTTATTTTTTAGAACGTGTGCAAGATGATAAGGCGTTTGCGGCTAAGAAAGTGCTTGTTTTTGATGAAGCCCAAAAATTGATTTTAAATTTGGAGCAATTTTCACGTCGTCGTGTTAACGTAACGCAATTGGTGCAAAAACTTGAAAAGCACTTAGATGCAGCTTTATCGACATTGGAAAAACGATTGATAGAAAGCCTTTCTTTCCAATTGAGCCATTTGGCAACACGCTTTTACCAAAATCAAGAGGTCTATGTGACAACAGAGGACGCTCGTCGTTTAGAACAAGCAACCAATGAATTGCTGGCTTTCAATCCTGATTGGCGATATATTTGTTTGGAGGATTTGTTAGCCTTATTTGCGCAGCCTTTTACTGATTTTTGGTTTGAGACAATTGTTGAAAATGAAAAACGTCAAACTTACCTAAATGCTAGTAGTGAAGAATTGTTGAATTTTCAAGAATTTCTACCCGAAACACGCAAGACTTATATGATTTCGGCAACCTTGCATATCAGTCCGCAGGTTAGTTTAGCTGATTTGCTAGGCTTTGAACACTATCATTTCATGAGCATTGCGCATGATAAGCAGAATGCCCAACATATTTGGATTGATGAGGAAATGCCAAATGTCGCTGATATTTCTGAGGAAGAATATGCTTCAGCCATTGCAGAGCGTATTTATCAGTTAAAACAATTGGATGAGCCGATTTTGGTGTTATTTAATGCCAAGAAAACAATGCTTGATGTTTCTGATTTGCTAGATGATATGCACTTCATCATTTGACGCAGGAGAAAAATGGTACGGCTTATAATGTCAAACGTCGTTTTGAACGTGGTGAAAGTCGTATTCTTCTTGGAACAGGCGCTTTCTGGGAAGGTGTGGATTTTGTTCAAGCAGATAAAATAATTGAGGTCATCACACGATTGCCGTTTGAAAATCCTAAGGATTTATTTGTGCAAAAAATCAGCAATTATTTGCTAGCGCAAGCCAAATCACCGTTTTATGATTATTCATTACCATTAGCAATCTTGAAATTAAAACAAGCGATTGGACGTACGATGAGACGTGACAATCAACGCTCAGCTGTGCTCATTTTAGACAATCGGATATTGACAAAATCATACGGAAAAATGATAAATGATGCTTTGACAGAAGAATTTTACCTTTCTTCTCAAAAATTTTCAAAGAGTCTAACAGAAATAAAGAATTTTTTGCTATAATAAAGGGGATAAACTAAAAGGGAGAAGTAAATGAAAAAATTAACACCAGTAAAACAGTATTTACTTGGTTTTAGCTTGATTTTCTTAGTTCTCTTGATTTCTGTGGTGACGGTTTTGTATCTATCAGTGAAACCGAGACTGGACGCAGAAAAATTGGCTACCCAAGTTGCCGTTGAAAAAGCTGATTTGACAGAAACATCTTCAGTTGACCTTTATAATGGTTCAGAGACTTATTATAGCGTTTATGGGACAACATCATCTGGAGAGCAAAAGATTGTGTCTGTTGGCGAGGACAATGGTGAAGTTTATGTCTACTCTGTAAATGATGGTATTAGTCGTAAAGAAGCTAAGCAAGTTGCGACAGCAAATGGAGCGACTGGTATTTCTAAGGTTGTTTATGGTATTTATGACGAAACGCCTATTTGGGAAGTAACAGCTACTAATGGTTATTATCTTGTGAATTTTGAAACAAGTGAGCTCGTGAAGAAGGAGGGCATATGACAAACTTATCAAATCGCGTGTTGAACATGGAAGAAAGTGTGACATTAGCAGCAAGTGCGCGTGCTAAAGCCTTAAAAGCAGAAGGTCGTGATATTTCATCACTTACTTTGGGAGAACCTGATTTTGTAACTCCTAAAAATATCCAAGATGCAGCTATTGAGGCAATTCAAAATGGTAAAGCAAGCTTTTACACAGTTGCTTCAGGACTACCTGAATTAAAAGATGCTATTAATAGCTACATGGAAAAATTCTATGGCTATTCAATCAATCGTAATCAAGTGGTTGTGGCAACAGGTGCAAAATTTATCCTTTATACTTTCTTTACAACTGTTCTTAATCCAGGCGATGAAGTCATTATCCCAACACCATGCTGGGTGTCTTATGTTGACCAAGTCAAAATGGTTGATGGTGTGCCAGTAACTGTTGCGACAACTGAAAGCAATCATTTCAAAGCGACCGTTGAACAACTTGAAGCAGCTCGTACAGAAAAAACAAAAGTTCTCTTGTTAAATTCGCCGTCTAACCCAACAGGTATGATTTACACACGTGATGAATTGGAAGCTATCGGAAATTGGGCAGTAGAACACAACATTATAATTCTTGCTGACGATATTTATGGACGGTTGGTTTATAATGGTAATGAGTTTACACCAATCTCAAGTATTTCAGAAGCTATCAGAAAACAAACTGTTGTGGTTAACGGTGTTTCAAAAACTTATGCCATGACAGGTTGGCGTGTCGGTTTTGCGGTTGCTGAAGAAGAAATTATTTCAGGAATGGCAAAGTTATTAGCCAAACAACCTCAAATTTGACAGCCGTTTCTCAATATGCAGCCATTGAAGCTCTTACTGGTCCACAAGATTCTATTGAGACAATGCGTCAAGCTTTCGAAGAACGCCTTAATACTATCTATCCATTGCTTAATGCAGTTCCTGGATTTGAAGTGATTAAACCACAAGGGGCATTCTACCTTTTCCCTAACGTGAAAAAAGCGATGGAAATGAAAGGCTATACAGATGTCACAGCATTTACAACAGCTATTCTCGAAGAAGCTGGTGTTGCTCTTGTCACTGGTGCAGGTTTTGGTGCTCCTGAAAATGTTCGTTTGAGCTATGCCACTGACTTGGACACTTTGAAAGACGCTGTTAATCGTTTGAAAGCCTTTATGGAAAAATAAGCTATGTCTAAAAGACGAAAAATCATTATTGTATTAGTCGCCTTTTTAGGAATTGTATTAGTCGGATTGGGAATTCATTTCAAACCGAGCTCTCCCAAGCTAACAGAACTTGGAGATTATCGTGTTAGTACAGATGAAAAGACCTTTGAAATTGATTTGGCTAGTAACAGCAGCACGGGATATTCTTGGGTAGCTAGTGATGTTAATAGCGAAGCTATTACTTTAGAGGGTGTAACTTATCACACTTATCCAAGTAAATCAGATACCGTAGGTTCTGGCGGTTATAGTCAATTGACAGGAAAGGTGACAAAATCTGGAAAGCAATCTTTCAAGTTAACCTATTGTCAAGACTGGGACGGCGGCGAAAAAGAAATGACCTACCAAGTCACAATCAATAGCACAAAAAATAAAATAAGTAAGATTAAACTGACAGAAGTGTCAGAGTAATAGTTGAAAAGAGGAAATATGTCTAAAGATTACGTATCTATTATTGATGTTAAAGACCATGTTGGTGAAGAAGTCACAATCGGTGCTTGGGTTGCCAACAAATCAGGAAAAGGAAAAATTGCCTTCCTACAACTTCGTGACGGAACAGCATTCTTCCAAGCTGTTGCTTTCAAACCAAACTTCATCGAAAAATTTGGTGAAGAAGAAGGAACTGAAAAATTCAATACTATCAAACACCTTAACCAAGAAACTTCTATCCTTATCACAGGTATTGTCAAAGAAGATTCTCGTTCAAAATTTGGTTATGAGCTTGATGTGACAGACCTTGAAATTGTTGGTCACTCAGAAGATTACCCAATCACTCCAAAAGAACATGGTACAGATTTCCTAATGGATCACCGTCACTTGTGGTTGCGTTCACGCAAACAAATGGCTATCATGCAAGTTCGTAATGCAATTATCTATGCAACTTATGAATTCTTTGATAAAAATGGCTTCATCAAATTTGATAGCCCAATCTTATCAGGAAATGCGGCTGAAGATTCAACAGAATTGTTTGAAACAGACTATTTTGGTACACCTGCTTACTTGAGCCAATCAGGTCAATTGTACCTTGAAGCTGGTGCTATGGCGCTTGGTCGTGTCTTTGACTTCGGTCCTGTTTTCCGTGCTGAAAAATCAAAAACTCGCCGTCACTTGACTGAGTTCTGGATGATGGATGCTGAATATTCATTCCTTTCACACGAAGAATCTCTTGATCTTCAAGAAGCTTATGTTAAAGCTCTTATCCAAGGTGTTCTTGACCGTGCTCCACAAGCCCTTGAAATCTTGGAACGTGACGTTGATTTGCTTAAAAAATACATTGCAGAACCATTCAAACGTGTTTCTTACGATGATGCTATCTTGCTTCTTCAAGAACATGAAAATGACGAAGATGCTGATTACGAACATCTAGAACACGGTGATGACTTCGGTTCACCACATGAAACTTGGATTTCAAACTATTTTGGTGTTCCAACATTCGTTATCAATTATCCTGCAAGCTTCAAAGCTTTCTATATGAAGCCAGTTCCTGATAATCCAGAACGCGTTTTGTGTGCTGACCTTCTTGCACCAGAAGGTTACGGAGAAATCATTGGTGGTTCAGTCCGTGAAGATGATTACGATGCTCTTGTGGCTAAAATGGATGCCCTTGAAATGGATAAATCGGAATACGAATTCTACCTTGACCTTCGTAAATACGGTTCAGTACCACACGCTGGATTTGGTATCGGTATCGAACGTATGGTAACATTCGTGGCTGGAACAAAACACATCCGTGAAGCCATTCCATTCCCACGTATGCTACATCGTATTAAACCTTAGTATATACAAAAAAGACGCTAATAGGCGTCTTTGTATGCAGGATAACGAGTACGACTATTTGAAGCGCTTTTAAAATTTGGTTTCTTTTAAGTTTTCTTTGTTATGTTTTTAGTGGAGGTGATAAACATGATAACTTATATCACGGAGATTACCTTTTTTGATTCAATTTTTCGTGTTGCTCTAAAACTTCAACGAGTACCAGAAAAACTTTTACTGGAAATAAAACGACAACTCAATCAAGTCGAATACGACTTGAAATCTTGGGAAGAAAAATTTTCCCAAAGCGATAACTTTTTTTCTGACTTAGAACGATTTTATAGGGCATTTTTTATGTGGATTCTACAAAATAATTTCTCAAAACTTGGGCAACACGAAGCAATTGTTTCAATCACTTGTAAGAAACTTTAATAAGGGGTTAGATTACAAAAGCCAGCTGATTTCAGCTGGTATTTTTTGTGCATAGTAATCAAAAAAATCCTCAAAACATCTTTGCAAAAATGCAATAATGTGTTTAGATAGTAGCTAAAAAATTTATTAAGGAGGCTAACTTGGATAAAACAACATTAAAGGATTTAGCAAAAGCAGAATTACATTGTCATTTGGAGGTTTCTATCTCACTGGGGGTCATTCATCAATTGGCAGAAATGGCAAATATAACAGTGTCAGATAAAGAGCTGAAACAATTGGTGGTTGCGCCAGAAAATGCAGAATCTTTAATGGATTATTTCAAAACTTTTGATTTTGTTCGTCTACTTTTACAGACCAAAGAAGCGCTACATTTGGCAGCTTATGACGTTGCAAGACAAGCAGCACAAGAAAACGTGATTTATACTGAAATTCGTTTTGCGCCTGAAGTGTCAATGGATGAGGGCTTGAGTGCTTCTGAGACGGTAGAAGTAGTGCTTGCTGGGCTCAAGCAAGCTGAAGAAGACTTTGGCATTGTCGCTAAAGTGCTCGTCTGTGGCATGAAGCAGTCGCCAAAAGAAGTGACGCGAGATATTTTTGAACATGTTGTTGAGTTAGCTGAAAAAGGTTTGTTTGGTTTTGATTTCGCGGGAAATGAATTGGACTTTCCACCTGCTCAATTGGCCGATTTGATTAAAGAAACACAAGCGCTAGGACTTCCAATGACTTTTCATGCTGGAGAATGTGGCTGTGCGCATTATATTGCAGACTCTATCGCCCATGATATTAAGCGCATCGGGCATAGTACAGCTATTTACAATCAGCCTGAATTAATTCAAGAGTTCATCGAAAAAGGTGTTACAGCAGAGCTAGAGCTATGTTTAACAAGTAATTTACAGACAAAAGCCGCTAAATCATTGGATGAATTTCCATTTCTAGCTTTAAAAAATGCTGGTGCTAAAATTACGATTAATACGGATACCCGAACAGTTTCTGATACCAATTTAACCAAAGAATATACTCTTTTTGTCAAACACTTTGGGGTAAGTGTAGCTGATTTTCTAGCCTTTAATAAAAATGCTATCCAAGCTTCTTTCACAAATGAAGCCCAAAAAGCTGAATTATTATCAAAAATTGATAATTATATGAAACATTTCTGTAAAAATATGCTACAATAGTGGTAGTTTATGTTTGGAGGAAACTATGGCTTTAGTTAAGATTGTCTATGCCAGCATGACAGGAAACACTGAAGAAATTGCTGACATTGTAGGAAATAAATTTGAAGAACTTGGACACATTGTCGAAGTTGACGAATGCACAACTGTTGATGCAGCTGATTTTGAAGATGCTGATGTTGCTATCGTAGCATCATACACTTATGGCGATGGTGAATTGCCAGACGAAATCGTTGATTTCTACGAAGATCTTGCCGACGTTGATTTGTCAGATAAAATCTTTGGTGTTGTTGGTTCTGGTGATACTTTCTACGATTATTTCTGTAAAGCAGTTGATGAATTTGAAGCTCAATTTGCATTAACTGGTGCTACAAAAGGTGCTGATTCTATCAAGGTTGATTTGTCAGCTGATGATGAAGATATTCAAAAATTGGAAGCTTTTGCAGAAACAATTTCTGAAAAAGTAAATTAATCAAAAAAAGAGGTTGAACCTCTTTTTTGTTGCCTAAATGCTGATAAAAGTTATTTTTATGTTAAAAAGCTGTATTTTAATACTTTTTATGTGAAAATCTTTGTCAAAGAAGGTATAATAATTAAATTAGCAGGGCTTTGATATTACTGAATTTTGAAGCTATTTAAGTAATTTTCTCTCTTTGCGGAGCCTGACTGATAAAGAAAGTTTTAGCTGGTCATATAAGGATGAAGTCTTGTTTAGAAATGAGGTTTTATATGGCAAAAAATAGAGAATACGATTATGGTTTTCACGATGATGTCAATCCGACCTATTCCACAGGTAAGGGGATGACAGAGGAAATTGTACGCAATATATCAAAGGTGAAAAATGAGCCTGATTGGATGCTTGAGTATCGCCTAAAAAGTTTGGAGTTGTTCCATAAACTCCCAATGCCTGATTGGGGGCCGGACCTTTCTGGAATTGATTTTGACGATGTTATTTATTTTCAAAAGTTATCCGACCGTCGTGCCAATAACTGGGATGATGTTCCTGACAAAATCAAGCAAACCTTTGAACGTCTTGGGATTCCAGAAGCGGAACGCCAATTTTTGTCAGGTGCAGTGGCACAGTATGAGTCTGAAGTGGTTTACCACAATATGAAAGATGAATTCAAGAAGCAAGGCATTATCTTTACAGATACAGACACAGCCTTGCAAGAATACCCTGACCTTTTCAAAAAATATTTTGGAAAAATCGTTTCTAATAGCGAGCATAAATTCGCTGCTTTAAACGGTGCTGTTTGGTCAGGTGGAACCTTTATTTACGTTCCTAAGGGCGTGCAATGTGACATTCCTGTTCAAACCTATTTCCGCATTAATGGTGAAAACGCTGGGCAATTCGAACGTAGTTTGATTATCGTAGATGAAGGTGCTTCCATTCAATACATCGAAGGCTGTACTGCGCCAAATTACACAACCAATAGTCTGCATGCGGCAACGGTTGAAATTATCGTTAAACGTGATGCAAGTTTCCGCTACACAACCATCCAAAACTGGTCTGACAATGTCTATAATCTTGTTACCGAACGTGGAACAGTTGAGGAAAACGGTATGTTAGAATGGATTGACGGTAACCTCGGAAGTAAGGTAAACATGAAATACCCATGTTCCATCTTAAACGGACCACACGCCCGAACATCAGTTCTATCTATGGCATTTGCAAATTATGGACAACATCTGGATGCGGGTTGTAAGGTATATCACAATGCTCCACACACTTCTTCAACCTTGATTTCTAAATCAGTTGCCAAAGACGGTGGTAAGACAGACTATCGTGGTTCTGTTTATTTTGGCAAAAATAGCGGTGGCTCAAAATCCCACATTGAATGTGATACGATTCTCATGGATGATTTATCAAGTTCAGATACAATTCCATTCAATGAAATTCACAATTCAAACGTGGCTTTGGAACATGAAGCTAAAGTTTCCAAAGTATCTGAGGATCAGTTGTACTACATGATGAGCCGAGGTATTTCAGAAGAAGAAGCAACAGCAATGATTGTCAACGGCTTTATGGAGCCAATTACGAAAGAATTACCAATGGAATACGCTGTTGAATTAAACAGTCTGATTACCATGAGCATGGAAGGTTCAGTTGGTTAATCAAATAAGATGCCTTAATCATTTTAGCTAACATGTTCAAAAAGCCTTCTACACATCATCTTGTCAAGTGAAAAAGTTTTCTTTATAATGGTAGCGGTATGAAAAAATTTAAGTACGGGTACGATGACCTACGCAAGATTTTAATAACGATTGGTGTTATTGCGGTAGTTAGCTATTTTGTGATTTACGTGATTGGGCATTGGGACATTATTGTCACTTTTTTGCAATCACGTTCTCAAGCTGAAATGAAAGCTATTCTGTCGCAATTGCGCTCAAAAACAATCCTCAATTTTGTTATTTTAATTTTGTTAACGGCGGTTACGGCTGCTATTCCATTTATGTCTAATGCTATCTTTGCGATATTTAACGGTGTTGTTTATGGTCCTGGTATCGGATTTTTGATGAACGTTTTTAGCAATATTGTGGGAAATTTTGTTTTTATCAAGATTCTTAAAATGATTGACATCACAGATAGTGAGAAAAAATTGAAAAATCGATTTGCTGGCATTGACGTACTTGAAAATACAGATTTTGGAATTATTTTAGGCTATATGATACCGATTATGCCAACGATTCTTGTCAATTATCATGTCGCTGAAACCAAGCTTTCTTGGCGTAAATGGCTTCTCTATATAACCATTGGAGTGGCTCCGAGCAGTTTCGTTTACGCGCTTGGTGGTGATGCGGTTGTTGCAGGTAATCTTAAACGTATCGTAGTGCTTTTGGTTATTGTTGCTGTTGTTTATTTAGTCGTTACTTATTTGAAGCGAAGAGGTAAAAAGAAAGCATAATATAAAAATGAGCTATTAGTTTAGAAAGGGCATCTTATTGATGAATTTAGATACTATCCGTCAGGAAATTGATCACGTTGATCAGGAGTTGGTCGCTTTATTGGAAAAACGCATGCAGTTGGTTAATCAAGTTGTTGCTTACAAGAAGTCTACAGGAAGACCTATTTTAGATACTAGCCGTGAAGACGCAGTGCTTCAAAAAGCAGCAAGTTGTGTCGAAGATAAAGCGTTTGAACAAACGATTGTTAACACATTTGCAGATATCATGAAAAATTCACGTGACTACCAAGCAAAACAACTTGACAATGATTGAGCTTGAGAGGTGTGAGAAGATGATAAAGAAACTGAAAGACAATGAAGATTATTCTTATCTGCTCTTGCTAAAATTAATGCTAGTTAGCATTGTTATCGGGCTTTTGGTTGGTTTTGTTGATACCGTATTTGGTCGCGTGTTACTTTTTCTTAGCGATTTTCGAACAGAACATTTCAACTATCTTATCCCATTTTTAGGAATTATTGGGCTTTTAATTGTTTTTCTTTATCAAAAGGCAGATGAGCGAGTAAGTAAAGGAATGGGCTTAGTTTTTGCGATTGGTCAAAGCCAAGAAAAGGAAATTCCGCTTATTTTGGTTCCTCTAGTCACTTTGGCAACATGGTTGACACACCTTTTTGGAGGTAGTGCTGGACGAGAAGGCGTAGCGGTTCAACTAGGGGCGGCGATTGCTCATGGTTTTAGCCGTTTCTTTGATTTTGAAAATAACTCGCGCCTTTTTCTGGTTACAGGTATGGCAGCTGGTTTTGCAGGGCTTTTCCAAACGCCCATAGCAGCCGTGTTCTTTGCATTAGAGATTTTGGTGCTTGGCAAGTTGCAATTACAAGCTTTACTTCCAATGACTGTCGCTTCTTTTGTAGCAAGTGCGACTTCACACTCATTAGGATTGGAAAAATTTTCTCATCTAGTGAGTGCAGATTTGACACTTGATGTGATGACTTTTTGCAAATTAGCTGTACTAGGCATTATCTTTGGCTTGGTTGGAAATCTTTTCGCAAAATTGTTGGCTATTGCTAAAGAAAAGGCTAAAGATGTCATGGATAATCCTTATTACCGTATCCTATTTGGGGGTATCTTATTAAGTCTGATTTTTTTGATATGCTATCATGGACGTTATTCAGGTTTGGGAACAAATTTGATTGAAGCAAGCTTTGCAGGTAAAGAAATTTATTTCTACGATTGGTTGCTCAAATTGCTTTTAACGGTAGCGACTTTGGCTATCGGTTTTCAAGGTGGCGAAGTGACACCACTCTTTGCGATTGGTGCATCTCTTGGAGTTGTTTTGGCAAATCTTTTTGGCTTACCTATTGAATTTGTCGCCGCAGCTGGTTATATCAGCGTATTTGGTAGTGCAACCAATACACTTATAGCCCCTATTTTTATTGGTGGTGAAGTATTTGGCTTTGCTAATTTACCATATTTTGTTGTGGTTATGATTTTTGCTTACAGCGTTAATCGAAAACATTCTATCTACGGCGGACAAGAAGTTCTGACATTTTAAATGATTTATCAACAGCGTTTAGGTAATGACTAAACTATGCTTTTAAAATTAAGTGTTTTTTATTAAAAAACCACTAAAAATCTGATTATCCCCTAAAACACTGTATCTATCAGCATTTACAAGGGAGTAAAAACATCAAATTACTACGATTTTACTACGAATGAATGAGCCTTGATACGTCCTATTCCCTAGATTTGCAAAGATAAGGTACAGCACATCAGTATTGAAACAAGAAAAAATTGAATGATTGATAGACTGTGGAACGCCTAAAATGACGTTCCTTTTCTATTTCCAGCCGTTCCTAGTGGACGGCTATTTTATTACCCAAAATGAAAGGAGCATTAAGAATTATGAAAAAGATATTCAAGCGATTATGTACGGGCTTCTTAGCCTTTGCGACTATCGTTACCGCCTTGCCGACTACCGCTGTTCATGCAGAAAGCAAGCAATACTGGACACAATCGAATGAGCGTGTCGGTATCGTTGAAAAAGTAATGAATGACGGTTCTATCGGTTCAACCTTTAATGAGGGACATTTGACCGTTGACGGCGAGGACGCATACTGTATTGATATTAACACCGACTTTAAAAATGGATATAAGACAAGAGCTGACGCAAGCACACGCATGAGTGCCGACCAGATAGCCGACGTTGCCTTATCCATTGAATACGTCAAGCAATACACAGCCAGCCACAGCGGTTTAAGCAGTAATCACGCTTATCTATTAAGACAGTTGGTTGTTTGGCAAAGATTGAGCGTACATCTAGGCTGGCAATGCGATAACGTACGAGCTTCCTATGATGAAATCCCAAAGGCAACGCAGGACGAAGTATTCGCAGGAGCAAAAGCCTTTGTCAAAGAGAATAAAGGACGCTATGAATGTGGCGGATATATCTACTCTGGCGAGGGGCAGGAATTGGGACAGTTCTGGGCGAACCTTAACGTAGGAAATGCCACCCTACAAAAGAGTTCCACCAACACCAGCATTACAGACGGTAACGGTAATTACAGTATCGCTGGTGCGACGTATGGTGTCTTTTCTGATAAGGACTGCACAAACCAACTTGCCACTCTTACGACAGATAGTAACGGCAATACCGAAACCGTAGAGGTCAAGGCTGGTACAGTCTATATCAAGGAATTATCTGCACCGACTGGCTACAAAGTTGATGATACTGTGTATTCTTTAAAGGTTGAAGCAGGAAAAACAGCCACTTTAAAAGTAGCTGATACACCAAAAGTAACAGATACCTTGATTGAGCTTTTCAAGATTGATATGGAAACACAGAAAAGCAATCCGCAGGGCGACGCTACTTTAGAGGGTGCGGAGTTCACATGGAAGTATTACGCTGGTTATTACAACAAAGATAATCTTCCTGCTGAACCAACACGCACATGGACGACAAAGACAATCGCTGAAAAAGACAGCGACGGTACAATCCATTACGTTACCCGTTTAGCTGACGCTTACAAAGTGTCTGGCGACAGCTTCTATATGCAGGACGGGAAAGCCGTACTTCCACTTGGAACATTGACCGTAGAAGAAACCAAAGCACCCGACGGCTATTTATTAGACGGTGCATATATGCTGGCAAACGGCAGTGAGGAACAGATAAAAGGAATGTATCTGACACAGATTACAGAGGACGGCGACCTTGCCGTATTGACTGGAAGCAATCAGTTCTCCGTATCAGACAAGGTTATCCGTGGCGGTGTCAAAATCCAGAAACGTGATTTAGAAACCAAAGATACCAAAGCACAAGGCGGAGCTACTTTGAAAGATACTGCCTTTGAAATCATTTCCCTAAATGATACTGCCGTATTGGTTGAGGGAAAATTATACAAGAAAAATGAAGTCGTAAAGACCATTCATACTGACATTGAGGGCGTGGCTTCTACTTCTGCTGATTTATTACCTCATGGGAAATACCGTATCGAAGAAAGTGAAGCACCAGAGGGGTACTTGACGGACGGTGCAAAAGCGATTGAGTTCACAATCACAGAGAATGGAAAAATCGTGGATTTAACGGACGAAGCTCATTCTATTTACAATCAGATTAAACGTGGCGACTTAGAGGGCGTGAAGATTGGAGCAGGTACGCACAAGCGTCTTGCTGATGTTCCGTTCAGGATCACAAGCAAGAGACGGGCGAAAGCCATATTGTCGTAACGGACGATAACGGGCAGTTCTCCACTTCTTCTGACTGGGCTTCTCACAAACATAACACCAACGAGGGCAAGACCAGTGAGGACGGTGTATGGTTTGGTACTTCTGAACCAGACGACAGTAAAGGGGCGTTATTATACGATACCTACATCATTGAAGAATTGAGATGTTCTTCTAATAAAGGCTTTACTCTTATCCCACCGTTTGAGATTGTGATTTCCAGAAACAAAGTAACCGTTGATTTGGGAACATTGACCGACGAATACGAAAAAGAAATCTCAATCCATACCACAGCGACCAGCAAGGACGGCGAAAAGACAATCATTGCAGGCAAAGAGGTAACAATCATTGATACCGTCAAATTAGACGGGCTTGTGAAAGGTACAAAGTATCAGTTGAAAGGCTGGCAAATGGTTAAGGACGAAAACGCCGAACTAATCATTGACGGCAAGCGTGTAGAAAATGACTATACCTTTATTGCTGATGATGAAGAAATGAAAGTTGAGATTGCCTATACATTCAATGCTTCCGCTTTAGGTGGCAAGAACCTTGTAACCTTTGAAGAATTGTACGACCTTTCCGATAAGGACGAGCCTATCAAGGTGGCAGAACATAAGGATATTGAGGACGACGGGCAAACCGTATTGATTACCGAGCGTATCATCAAGATACATACCACAGCTACTTTTGAGGACGGCAAGAAAGAAATCGAAGCAGGAAAAGATGTAACGATTATTGATACCGTTACTTTAGAGGGCTTGGAAGTCGGCACAAAGTATCAGCTTGTGGGCTGGCAGATGTTACAAGAAGAAAATGCGGAGCTTATCATTGACGGTAAACGTGTAGAGAACGATTATACCTTTACCACTGACAGTGAAAATATGGAAGTACAGATTGCCTTTACCTTTGACGCTTCCGAGCTTGGCGGTCAACAGCTTGTAACCTTTGAAGAATTGTATGATTTAAGCAATCCAGACGAACCGAAAAAGGTTACGGAGCATAAGGACATTGAGGACGAGGGGCAGACGGTAACAATCAAGGAAGTACCAGAAGTTCCCGAAGAACCAGAGAAGCCAGAAACACCAACAACACCCGATACGCCAACCAGAACGGACAGTCCAAAAACGGGCGACAGCACTAATCTTATAGCGTTTATCGTGATGTTGATTGCTTCTGCTGGCGGTCTTGCAGGTACATACTTCTATAAACGCCGTCGCTTGAAAAATCATAGGACGGTAACCGTATGAGAAAAGAAAAATCACGCTCTCCGCCGTTCCCGTGTCGGCAGACTTCCGCTTATTCTGGCTTGTCTGCTACAACCTGCAAGAACACGGATAGTCAAGGGTGCGAAGCATTTATTTACCCTTTACTATCTGGGGGCTTGCTGGTATTTCCTATACCGCCAGAATAAGAACCTATCAAAATAAATGTAAAGAAAGAAACGAGGTAAAACACTATGGAATTAAAATATGTTGTGCCGAATATGGAAAAGACATTCGGCAATTTGGAATTTGCAGGCGAAAGCAAGGTGGAACAGCAACGCATAAACGGACGCTACACACCCGTATCAAGAAGCTATAACTTGTATTCAGACGTACAGCGTGCTGATGATATTATCGTAACCATTCCTGCCAAAGCTGGCGAAAAGCATTTCAAGCCAGAGCAGAAAGTCAAACTGATTAACCCACGCATTACCGCAGAGGGCTACAATATCCGTGGGCGTGGATTTACAAACTATATCTTACTGGCTGATGATATGTTGCCAGTGGAAAGTAAATAAGGGGGTATTCAATTATGAGATTAGCAAATGGAATTGTATTAGATAAAGAAAAGACATTCGGTGTGTTGAAGTTCTCTGCCCTTAGACATGAGGTGCGTATGGAAAATGAGGACGGGACGACAAGCGAAGAAATCAAACGCAGAACCTACGATTTAAAATGCAGTGTGCAGGAACGCATGATACAAGTATCTATTCCTGCTGATGTAGCACTCAAGGACTATCCGTATAATGCCGAGGTGGAGCTTATCAATCCCGTAGCCGATACAGTGGCAAATGCCAACTTTAGAGGGGCTGATGTGGACTGGTATATCAAGGCTGACGATATTATCTTGAAGAACAAAGGCAACCAGCCAGCAGGAAATCCACAGAACAACAATCCGCAGGGACAGCCGAAAAATAAAATGATATATCTTTATGTATGACTATGCAGTATAATAAAGATAAGGAACAGAACGAAAGGAGGACGAGGTTATGGGTATCTTTGTAACAAAGTAATAGCAAGGTGTACCTATGTTATTACGCCTTGCTAATCAATCTTGGAATTGTCAAAAATGATTAGGAGGCAAACGAATATGGCATATTTTAAATATCAGTCAAAGAATATATTTTATAAGGAAGTCGGACAAGGTAAACCACTTATTCTGTTACATGGCGATACAGCTTCATCAACAATGTTTGAAATGCTGTTGCCTTTATATCAAGAAGATTTTCGAGTTATTTTGATTGACTTCTTAGGAAACGGTAAATCAGAAAGAATTGATAGGTTTCCGCCAGATTTATGGATTTCACAAGCGTATCAAGTTATTGCACTTATTGAGCATTTGAACCTCACAGAAGTAAATCTTCTAGGAACAAGTGGCGGTGCTTGGGTTGCAGTGAATACAGCATTAAAACGCCCAGACCTTGTAGATAAAGTAATTGCTGATAGTTTTGACGGCAGAACTTTAAATAAAGATTTTGCAAAGAATTTATTGAAAGAGAGAGAATTTGCAAAACATGATACTTTCGCAAAGCAATTTTATGAATGGTGTCAAGGCGAGGATTGGGAGTATGTTGTAAACCTTAATACGCAGGCATTAACAGAATGTGCAGAACAAAAATTACCTTTGTTTTGTGAGCCGTTAAATACACTGAAAGTTCCTATTCTTTTTATGGGAAGTTTAGAGGACGATATGTGTCGAAAAAATTTGCGTGAGGAATACGCAGAAATGAGCGAGCAAATTTCTAATGCAAAGATACATATTTTCCAAAGTGGCGGACACCCTGCAATAGCCACAAATGCGGAATTATCTGCTAAAGTAGTTATTGATTTTATAAATGGTTAATTACACCATTTGACAGTTAATAATTATATTAGGCAGGTGGTCGTATTTGAAAGTGTTAATCGTTGAATTTGCAGACACCGAAGAACGACTATATCAACAGACGGTTGAATGGTTATCAACTAAACTTTCTAATGCTCCCTGCTGTTTAGAAAAAATGCAGAGCAGTTTTTCCATAAATCCATATACACGGATTTGTACCACACAAACGGGAAATGAAATAGTGATGACAGCTAAGGAATTTGATTTGTTGTATTTCTTGTTTTCTCATAAAGGGCAAGTGTTTTCAAAAGAGCAACTTTATGAAAATGTATGGGGCTATGAGCTATATTATGTTCAAGTAATATGACTTCTTTCATTAGAAAGTTAAGATTAAAAATCGAGCCTGACCCTGCCAACCCACAGTATATCCTTACTGTTTGGGGTGTTGGGTATAAATTCAATGAAGAAATAATTTAAGGAATATTAAGCAGTTAGTCTTTATAGATTGACTGCTTTTTCATACCCAGAAAGG
>ENA-OQIC01000108-OQIC01000108.1-human-gut-metagenome-genome-assembly--contig:-NODE-108-length-35736-cov-2.843467_pt1 | contig 35736 bp, 41 predicted proteins | sample MGYA00242572_ERZ504736 | MGnify/ENA primary metagenome ERZ504736 (study PRJEB26092, sample SAMD00036201) | human gut metagenome | host: Homo sapiens | study: EMG produced TPA metagenomics assembly of...
GGACTGAAGCTCAGAGATTATACATGATCTGTAGACGTACGAGCTGTACATCGATCGAATGCTCAGACGTACGTAGCTGTACATCGATCGATGCTCAGACGTACGTAAGTGTACATCGATCGATGCTCAGACGTACGTAGCTGTACATCGATCGAATGCTCAGACGTACGTAGCTGTACATCGATCGATGCTCAGAACGTACGTAGCTGTACATCGATCGATGCTCAGACTCCATGCGAACCGCCTTCCATGAAACGATCTCCACCAAAGTATGGCTGCCAGTTTGCATCGTGGAAACCAATACCGCCATTAAACGGCATCCAGTACGTTACCGGCTGTTCATATTCGTATTTACCGTTTGCCAGCTGTTTACCTCTGAGCACATCCGGGCTCTTCTTATAATAAATCGTATAAATACCGGCCGGAGTCTGACGGTCAGAATATCTCATATCACCGGAAACAATATCTGACTCAAAGATATCTTCTCCGTTCTGGTAGAAATACATATGCTGTTCGGACAGATCCACTTCAATATAAGTATTTCCTATATCATTGTAACCATGTGCATTGGCTGTCATAGAATAAACCGGCTCTCTGGTTGTCTGTGTCCCTGACTGGATTTCCTGTGTCAGCTGTGCAACCTCTGAAGTCTGGTCTATCTGCCATCCATATGCAGAACCGTATACACTGACAGTTCTCCCACTTGTTGTCTGGAACTCTCTTTCAGTTCCCACCGTATCATGGGCCGCTGCAAGCTGCGCCACATAATCTGCGATGTGCTGTCTGAAAGATGTATCATCCATGATCAGCTGTCCTTTTTCATCAAAATTCAGCCAGTCCTTGATCGTATTTCCATCCAGGGTTTCCGTTTCATCTCCAAAAGTATACGTAATGCTTGCTTTTGTGAAATTGTTACATGCATTAAGAGACGCCTGCAGATCCGGATTGTCGCTGGTAATATCTGCTTTTACATACACGTCCGGCTCACTGTCGAAATCAACCGAAGTTTTATTTCCCGAAACAGCTTCCGAAAGCACGTTATAAGCATTTTTCAAATCCAGCTTACTTCCCTCTGTCTCCGGAACAATCTCAAACTGCGAATCTCCATATGCGACATATGCATTCTCAGGAGCTACCTGATTCTCTTTCTGTGCACAGTTAAGTGCCTTCACCTGTTTTTTCAGCTTTTCTTTATCGTAAGTCGTGTTCTCAGCGGCTGTATAGCTCTTCTTTTCAAAAAAACCTCTGATCCATTCATAAGGTTTCTGATCTTTCAGAAGTTTCAGAACACTTCCATCAGAAACATAACTATAGCCGATCTGATCTCCGCTGATCGTCTGCGGATCCAGATTTCTGGAATCAACCTCTATGGAATAATTCTCTACTGTCTTCGCAATCTTCTGTTCTGCCTCATAAGCAGTTTTACCTGAACAGTCAATGCCATTGATCGATGTTCCTTCAAAGAATTTATCCGAATAATAATATGACATACCTGCATATGCGGCTCCGGCACTTACAATAACCATTGCCACTGCGATTCCTGTAATTTTTAATCCTTTATGCTTCTTGCGAACAGGCGGTTCATAAGGTGCAAGATCTTCATCACTGATCGGTACATACGAAATTCTCCCCGGTCTTGCGGATTTATGGCGTCTGCCAGTTGTTTCCTTACTGCCATTTGGGACTGTGTTGTTTTTTCCTCTTTGTTGCCCATCTATTTTCTCCTCAACATAAATGTTACCGTTCATTTTTCCTGAAGCCTATTACTTTTGAATCATATTACTGTTGATTCGGTTAATTAAGAGGCTTGCTATAATTCTTAATAATACGCTTCACAATACACAGAATTTATGTACTGATCACATAAACCTGCGCTGCATGTTTCATTATAACATAATTCTTCCAATTTGCACCTACTATTCACCTTTTTCTCATTTTTTATTACTGTTTGCAGGTAATATCCCCGAAAAATGTTTTCTTTGGCAAATCCCTTGTGATTTTTCTTATTTTTACAGGCCAAGTCTGCGTTTCATATCCTTCATCACATAGAAATACATGATGATCAGAAGTCCTCCTGCAAGCACCCATGCCATCGGACTGGCCATACATGCTCCAAAGTAACTCTTATGAGCTGCCGCAATCATGGCAGTGATTCCACGTCCTGCCAGTTCTGCAACACCGGCAAGCATTGGAAGCAGTCCGTATCCCATACCCTGGATACCATTCCTGAGCGCATTGACAAAGTGAAGTGGTATGAAAAATACTGCCACGCATTTCACATAAGTATCAACCATAGGAATGACTTCTGCGGCATTATCTGAAATAAACAGATAAGACAGATATTTGCCAAAGAAGAAAATGATCACACCTGTAACAATAGCATAGGTAATTCCTATAATATGCGCACTGTTAAATCCCTGTCTGACTCTGTCCAGTTTACGCGCTCCTATATTCTGTGCATTATATGTTGCCATTGTTGTTCCGATTGCAACATATGCCTGGGTAAAAATATTCTCAATCTTATTTCCTGCCGTAAATGCCGCTACTGCATAGGAACCAAGAATATTCAGCGCAGACTGTACCATCATGGTTCCGATCGCAGTGATGGAATACTGCAGTCCCATGGGAATGCCCACAAGAATTTCTTTTTGGCAATCTCTGAACGAAATCTCCAGTCATCCGCTTCAGTCTCAATTCCGGTACGTATTTTATAATATAAATCAGACAGAGCACTCCGGATACTCCCTGTGCTGTGATCGTCGCCCAGGCAGCCCCTGCAACTCCCATATGGAAAACAATAATAAACACCAGGTCAAGTACTATATTCAAAAGTGCCGCCAGAATCAGAAAATACAATGGTGTCTTACTGTTTCCCAGTGCTCTCAGAATACTGGCCAGGATATTATATAATACCTGTGCAAAAATACCTCCGCATATGATCATAATGTAGATATATGCATCCTGAAAAATATCCTCCGGTGTATGCATTAATGTCAGAAGCGAGTGCATCCCCACCATACTGACAGCCGTCATTATAACCGATATGATAATTGAAAGTAACGCCGCATTTCCCACTGACTGGCGCATCTCATCCATCTTTCCCGCACCGAATTTCTGTGAGGTCAGAACTGTAAAACCGGCTGTCAGTCCCGTAAGAAAACCTATGATCAGAAACATGATCGTTCCTGTTGAACCAACCGCTGCCAGCCCTTTTGTTCCTACAAATTTTCCTACGATTATGGCATCTGCCATGTTGTAAAACTGCTGGAATACATTACCTATAAATACAGGTATCGTAAAGTCAAGTATCATCTTCATTGGTTTCCCAACTGTCATGTCTGTCTGCATTCCAATAAACCCTCCCAATCCTTTTTTAATCCTCTTTATTTGCTGTTTTCGATATCTGTTTTATCAGATATCAGAGCGATTATAGTTGAAAAAATTTTCCATTTCAAGATGTGTTTTTTAATTCCATGATTTTCTACATAATCACCAAAACAAACAAAAACCCTCTGATTTGTGTCAGAGGGTTTCGTCAATATCACGAACTGCTGATGTCTGCCAAGCAGTTCTCACAGTTTTTGTATTATATTATTTCTCTACAAGAAGAGATTTTCCTGTCATTTCTACAGGCTGTTCCATTCCCATAAGCTGGATCAGTGTAGGAACGATATCTGCAAGACATCCGTTCTCGCGCAGTGTATATTTCGGATCTGCATTTACAAGAATAAATGGTACAGGATTTGTTGTATGTGCAGTCCACGGAGCACCTGTCTCATAGTCGATCAGCTGTTCTGCATTTCCATGGTCAGCACAGATAAACATCTGTCCGTCCACTTCCTTAAGAGCCTCTACTGCTTTGCCAACACATTTATCAACAGTTTCCACTGCTTTGATGGCAGCTTCCTGTACACCTGTATGTCCAACCATATCCGGGTTTGCAAAGTTGATCACGATCACATCATATTTGTCAGATTTGATCGCATCTACCAGTTTCTCGCAAACCTGAGGTGCACTCATTTCCGGCTGAAGATCGTAAGTTGCAACCTTCGGAGATTTAACCAGGATTCTGTCCTCTCCTTTGTTCGGCTCTTCCACACCGCCATTGAAGAAGAATGTAACATGTGCATATTTCTCTGTTTCAGCAATACGCGCCTGAGTCATATTGTGCGCTGCAAGATACTCGCCAAATGTATTGTGAAGCTGAACCTTGTGGAATGCAACCTGTTTATTCTGAATGGTATCATCGTAATCTGTAAAGCATACGAAAGTAACCTGTGGTCTTGCTTTTCTTTCAAATCCCTGGAAATCATCATCACAGAATGCTCTTGTGATCTCACGTGCGCGGTCAGGACGGAAGTTAAAGAATACAACAGAATCTTTATCAGATACAACACCTGTCGGCTGTCCGTCTTTCTCGATAACTGTAGGAAGAACAAACTCATCTGTCTTATCATTATCATAGGAAGCCTGAACTGCTGCCGGGGCATCTGTTCCTTTTACGCCTTCTCCTGATGTAAGAGCATTATATGCCAGTTCTACACGATCCCAGCGGTTATCACGATCCATCGCATAGTAACGTCCGGAAACAGTAGCAATCTCACCTACACCGATCTTCTTCATCTCTGCTTCAAGAGCCTCTACAAACTCTTTACCTGATGCAGGAGGTGTGTCACGACCGTCAAGGAAACAATGTACGTAAACCTTCTCAACGCCCTCTCTCTTAGCCATCTCAAGTAATCCATAAAGATGTGTATTATGACTGTGCACACCACCATCAGAAAGAAGTCCCATGAAATGTACTGCAGAGTTATTCTCTTTTGCGTTCTTCATTGCTGCAAGAAGAGCTTCATTCTTAAAGAAATCACCGTCCTGGATTTCTTTTGTGATTCTGGTAAGTTCCTGATATACGATACGGCCTGCGCCATATTCATATGTCCTACTTCAGAATTACCCATCTGTCCGTCCGGAAGACCTACTGCCAGTCCGCTTGCGTTTCCTTTTACAAATGGATATTCTGCCATCAGCTTGTCCATAACCGGTGTTTTAGCCAGATATACAGCGTTTCCTTCCTTTTTGTCATTCAGACATATCCATCAAGAATCATTAATACGGTTGGTTTTTTGCTCATAATGTTCTCCTTTTATGTTTATTCATAATTGATAACTGTTTTGCTGATATCAGGAGCAGAAAACTGATCATCTCTGCACAATAAAACTTTTATATCTGACATCTCTTATATAGTATCAAAATCTCAGGATTTTTCAATTCTTTTTTTGTATCTGTTTCATTTTCATTACTATATATATGAAAAGAACAGTAACTTATTTTCCATATACACGAATGATCGTTGAAATCTTTCTTACGGAATCCCTGTTTCTCAGTTCTTCGATGGCAGTTCTGAAATCACCTTCTCTTACCTTCTCAGTGATCACAACTACTTCCGCACACCCTTCCACCTTGGTATCTTTCTGGATAATCTGTGCAACACTGACCTGATATTTGGCAAAAATAGCAGTCATCTCGGCAAGAACACCGCAGCGATCCTCTACTTTGAGACGGAGGAAATAACGGTTATGTGTATCTTCCATTTTCTTAACAGGGATATTCTTGTAACAGGTACATCCGATTCTGCCGCAGCATCCTGCAAGAATATTTCTCACAATATCAAATACATCACCCACAACTGCACTGGCTGTAGGAAGTTCTCCTGCTCCTCTTCCGAAGAACATGGCATCTTCCACTGCATCTCCATGGACAAATACTGCATTATAGGAATCATTTACAGTTGCAAGCGGATGGGAACTGGGGATCAGCATCGGGCACACATATGCTTCAATTCCGTCTGCTTCGTTTCTTGCAACACCCAGAAGCTTGATATCACGTCCCATTTCTTTCGCATAATGAATATCTTTTGATGTGATCTTGGCAATTCCCTCTGTATATACATCGTTAAATACCACACGTGAGTTAAATGCCACAGATGCAAGGATCGCTACCTTACGTCCTGCATCCAGACCTTCGATATCAGCAGTCGGATCAGCCTCCGCATATCCAAGTTCTGTTGCAAGTGCCAGGGCATCCTTAAACTCCATACCTTCCTGAGTCATCTTTGTCAGAATAAAGTTTGTGGTTCCGTTTACAATACCCATAACTTCTGTCATGTGATTTCCTGCCAGACACTGTTTCAATGGTCTGATGATCGGAATACCACCTGCTACTGCTGCTTCAAACAGAAAATCCACTTTACTCTCATGTGCCGCATCCAGAAGCTCATGACCATGTACTGCGATCAGATCCTTGTTTGCAGAGACTACATGCTTACCGGCTTTTAATGCAGAAAGGATATACTCTTTTGCAGGATTAATCCCACCCATCAGTTCAATCACAATCTCAATCTCCGGATCATTTATAATCTCATCCCACTGGCTGGTGAGCAAAGAGGCATCTTCTATCTTCGCTGCTGCCTTCTCTATATTTCTCACAAGGATTTTCTTTATCTCAACTTTACAGCCAATCTTGGCCGACATTTCCTTTTCCTGATTCTTCAGTACCTTATATACACCTGTTCCTACTGTTCCAATCCTAACAGTGCGGCTTTGATGACATTTTCATTCATTTTGCAGGATTCCCCTTTCGTTTTCGTTGGTTTTTATAGTATGGCAGAATTTCCTATTTGTCAAGTTTGTCTGCATTTTTAAGCAAAATCTTTATCATATTTCCAGTTCTTTGTTCCGTCTGCGAAGCCATCTCACATACCATAATATCCCCACTCCTGCCACCCAGGCAGAAATACAGAATATTCCATCCAGGATCATATAAACAGTTCTCTCTGTCCCCCTGGCAGGGGCTCCACTCAGGAAGCAGTAATACATTGCCACTGATATGCAGCTGCGGCCACGCCTTCCATTATCTTTCTGATCGTCTTCATTATATCACTTTCCTTCTCAATAGTGTCTTTATAAAGACACTGTTACAAGACCTATTTTAACCCGATAATAAATATGAATCAAGAACAAATCGGACGGTTATTACATATGATAAGCTATAGAAAATTATGGAAGACTATGAAGGAGCGGAAAATCAGCAGTATGCCCTGTACACTCACTATGGCATAAGCACTTCTTTTCTGGATAAACTCCGTCATAATGAAAATGTGGAAATCCGCAGTCTTGATATCTTATGTTCAATCCTTGACTGCGATTTCGGTGATATTGTAGAACACATTCCGGATAATGCTGAACCTGAGGAAAAATAATTTTTTCGGGTTCAGCATCAATATGATGTAGTTGTGCCCTTTTATAGAACTATTTGTTCTTTTTATCTTTCTCATGATGTTAGGTCAAAAGGTATTTTACCCCTAACCTGATATCTTCTCATATCTATAATATATTTTGCTTATCATATCCTGCAGAAAGTCAGGCGGATATTCGCAATCTCCACAGGGGACTTACCTGATTCGGTTAAAACATTATTTATAATGTTATCCTATAAGTCCATTCACAAAAACATAAGATTTTTTCATTTATTTATGATATACTTATTACTGTCTCCTTCGTTCTCAGTAACGCAGACTTATCTATGGCATTCTCTTCAGACGCATAATATCATCCGCTTCGCAATTTATCAGTTAAATAGTGCGTTCAGGAGACTTGCTGCAGATTTACAAAATATTTTTACCTGAAAGGATCGTAGTATATATGAAATATGATGTAGTGATCATCGGCGCAGGACCTGGCGGTATTTTCTCTGCCTATGAACTGATGAAGCAAAATAACGATTTAAAGATTGCTGTTTTTGAGGCTGGAAATCCTCTCAGTAAAAGACATTGCCCAATTGATGGTGACAAAGTAAAAACCTGTATCAAATGTAAAACCTGTGCCATTATGAGCGGCTTTGGCGGTGCCGGTGCTTTCTCTGACGGCAAATACAATATCACAAATGATTTCGGCGGAACACTTTATGAACATATTGGAAAGAAAGACGCTCTTGACCTGATGCGTTACGTAGATGAGATCAATGTTGCCTAACGGCGGACAGGACACAAAAATGTATTCTACAGCCGGAACCAAATTCAAAAAACTTTGTATGCAGAACAAATTAAAGCTTCTGGATGCTTCCGTACGTCATCTGGGAACAGACATTAACTATGTGGTTCTTGAGAACTTATATGCAAAATTAAAAGAGCATGTTGATTTTCATTTCAACACTCCTGTAGAACGTCTGGAAGTACTTGAAGACAGATACCGTATCATCACAAAGAATGATACCACTGACTGCAGCAAATGCATTGTATCCGTAGGCAGAAGCGGAAGCAAATGGATGGAACAGATCTGTAAAGAACTTGATATCCCAACCAAATCAAACCGGGTAGACCTGGGTGTACGTGTAGAACTTCCTGCTGTTATCTTCTCACACCTGACAGACGAACTGTATGAGAGTAAGATTGTCTACAGAACAGAAAAATTCGAAGATAATGTGAGGACTTTCTGTATGAATCCTTATGGCATCGTTGTAAACGAAAATACAAACGGCATTGTCACAGCAAATGGACACAGCTATGAAGATCCGTCCAAACAGACAGAAAATACAAACTTCGCACTGTTGGTAGCCAAACATTTCTCCGAGCCATTTAAAGACAGTAATGGATATGGCGAAAGCATTGCCCGTCTTTCCAATATGCTGGGCGGCGGAGTGATCGTACAGCGTTTCGGCGATCTGGTGCGCGGAAGAAGGAGTACGGTTGCACGTATCGAAGAAGGTATGGTACGACCTACTCTCGCAGCTACTCCCGGTGATCTGAGTCTTGTTCTCCCGAAACGTATCCTTGACGGAATCATTGAAATGATTTATGCTCTGGATAAAATCGCTCCCGGGACAGCTAATGACGACACCCTCCTCTATGGTGTGGAGGTTAAGTTCTATAATATGGAAGTTGATATTGATGAAAATCTGGAAAGCAGATACAAAGGCCTGTATATCATTGGAGACGGAAGCGGTGTAACCCATTCCCTGTCCCATGCTTCTGCAAGCGGTGTATATGTAGCACGCCAGATTGTTGAGAATCTGTAAAAGACCGGATTTCTTCTGATGGATACCTCCAACTACAGCAATCAATAACCTTAAAGTCCCCATCTGTCTCTTACAGTTGAAACAGATAGGGACTTGTTTATTATATTTTCTGGTATGCCATCCATTTATCCATTCCCAGACGTTCAAATGAACCGCAGTACTGAAATCCGCATTTTTCCAGAAGTTTCTGCATGGGGATGTTATCGCTGTATGTATCCATACGGAGATTCAGTGTCTGAGCATAGGCCCAGTCCAGACAGAATGATGCGGCTCCTCTTACTATTCCTGTGGACGCTACCCTGTGAACTACTCCATAGGGTTCTTCATTCAGCCATTTTCCATTAATTTCTTTATAATCTTCATCTTCTTCCGCCGCATAATAGAAAACACAGGCAATCCGCCCTTCTGACATGCACAGATACATTTTATCAATATCATGCTCTATCAGTCTGCTGAGGGGTAATCTTCACCCACTGTTCTGCATTGCCATTTTCTCTCATAAATTTGCGGGCTTTATCATAAACTTGCATGATCTGCCCAAGATCCTGCACTGATGCTTTTCTTATTTCCATGAAACCTTCCTTTTCTTTTGGTATTTATATTCTTTTAGTATTTGTATTCGTTTTGATTTTTCGTCTGTTTCTCAAATTTTTTCGTCAAAAGACAAATATTTTCACAATGGTCTGTAAAACTGAACATATCTACCGGCTGTATTTTTCTCACATCATAGCCATGTTTTGTCAAATACTCCAGATCTCTTGCCAGTGTTTCCGGTCCACAGGAGATATATACGATTCTTGATGGATTCAGTTTGATAACAGAGGACATAAACTTTTTATCACTGCCGGTACGTGGCGGATCCATAAACACAACATCTGCATGTTCTCCGTTTTCTGCCATGTTTTCCATAAATTCTCCTGCATCTCCCTGATAGAAACGTGCATTTGTAATCTTATTTTCCTTTGCATTGATTCTGGCATCGCGGACTGCATCCGGATTTAACTCCACACCAATGACATTCTTTGCCCGCTTTGCGGCTACAAGTCCGATTGTTCCTATTCCGCAGTATGCATCTATCACTGTTTCTTTTCGTTCCAAGCCCCGCATATTCAATTGCTGTCTTATACAGAATTTCTGTCTGTTACAGGATTTACCTGATAAAAAGACTGCGGAGAAATGCGGAATGTACATCCGCAGAGCGTATCCCGGATATATCCTTTTCCATAAATGACGATATCACGCTCACCCAGTACCATACTGGTCTTCTTATCATTGACGTTAAGCACAACTGTTGTAATCTGTGGATATTTCTTTCTCAGAGCTTTCACAAAATTATTTTTTGAAGGAAAGATCGGGGAACCAATCACAATAACCACCATGATCTCATCTGTGAAAAACCCTCTTCTCACCAGCACATGGCGCAAAAGTCCATATCCTGTGTCCTCATCATATGTTTTGATTCTAAAAGATTTCAGCATATCCCGAATTGTACGGATGATTTCCTGACTGATCTTATCCTCGATCATGCACTCTTCTATCGGAACAACCTTATGTGTTTTCGCTTCGTAGGTTCCACAGATAATATTACCTTTTTTATCCCTGTCAAATACTGCATGAACTTTATTTCTATAATAAAAGGGATCATCCATTCCAATGATTGGTTTTACATTTGCAAACTTTCCAAGAAGCTTCTTCATCCTTTTCTGCTTGGCGGCAAGCTGTTCTTTATAAGGAACACCCTGATACTGGCAGCTTCCGCATTTCTTTGATACACTACATTTTGTTACTTTTTCTTCCATAAAATATTAACCTGCTTTCTATAATTACACATTTTTTACATTATATCAGCGAAAATGGATTCCCGCAATCAGACAATCTTTATTTATCTGTCAATTTCCTCTCCGAATGTCGAAAAAGCAGGGATCTGTCGAAATGTTTTTGACTGATTTCTGTTGAAACTTGTAGACGAATGTAGAAAAATATGATATAGTTTGTACATACAAAAGAGAAAATCATCGAATTGCCAAAGAGAAAAAAATTTATATCACCAAGGATAAAAACTCAGAAATACTCCAAAATACAAAAGATAAAATACATGAACTAAATACACCTGATAAATAGTCAAAATACAAAAGTATCGAGGCATTCCTTTCGTACAAAAGAGATTGACCCAAAGTACAAAAGAAACAGCTTACAGCAGATTTTTACACCAGATAAAAAAGACAGTTTCAGTAATGAAGCTGTCTTTTTCTTTATACATATTAATTTCATAAGATACTATGTGTCTGACATAGCCAAACAAATATTCGCAACAGCAATTAGAGCAGGTAACTTACCTGCTTCAACTATAACAATCCCCTGAACACAATCCAATCAGTAAAATTACCAATTTTCCTGTATTCAGGGGCATTATATTATTTCTCGTTTGGACACAAAGATTATCTGCTTATAATCAGTTTTTTATTCTTATTTGTAGTTTACGATCTTTCCGAAATCAGCTTTCAGAGAAGCACCACCTACAAGGCCGCCATCGATATCGTTCTGAACGAATAAGTCAGGTGCTGTTGCAGGATTTACAGATCCGCCATACTGGATACGGATTGCTTCTGCTGTTGCTTCATCATAGATTTCAGCGATGCATGCACGAATACCTGCGCATACTTCCTGAGCCTGCTCAGTTGTAGCTGTTTTACCTGTTCCGATTGCCCAGATTGGCTCGTAAGCGATAACTGCTGTCTTAGCCTGATCTGCTGTAACACCCTGGAATCCAACTTTAACCTGCTGACGGATGAAATCCATTGTCACGCCCTGTTCTCTCTGAGTAAGATTTCGCCACAGCACATGATAGGTGTAATTCCATGTTCGAAAGCTTTGAGAACTTTCTTGTTAACATCTTCGTTTGTTTCTCCGAAGTATTCTCTTCTTTCGGAATGTCCAAGAACAACATATTTAACTCCGGCATCTACGAGCATTGCAGGGGAGATTTCTCCTGTGTATGCACCTTTCTCTTCAAAGTACATGTTCTCAGCACCAACCTGGATGTTTGTTCCCTTAGTAGCTTCTACAACCGGGATGATATCGATTGCAGGTACGCAGAATACTACGTCTACTTCATCGTTAACTACTAATGGTTTTAATGTTTCTACTAATTTAACGGCTTCGCTTGGTGTCATGTTCATTTTCCAGTTACCAGCGATAATTTTCTTTCTTGCCATGATGATTTATCTCCTTAGTATCCCTGTGGGATGTTATTATATTCTTATTTATCGTTTGCTGCTGCAACACCCGGGAGTTCTTTTCCTTCCAGGAATTCAAGAGATGCACCGCCACCTGTGGAGATGTGTGTCATCTTGTCGCCATAACCAAGGATGTTAACTGCAGCTGCAGAATCACCACCACCGATAATAGTTGTGGCATCTGTTTCAGCAAGTGCTTTTGCAACAGCTTCTGTACCATGAGCGAAGTTTGGCATTTCGAAGCAGCCCATCGGTCCGTTCCATACAACTGTCTTAGCATCTTTTACAGCATCAGCAAAAAGCTTCTCTGTTTCCGGTCCGATATCCATTCCTTCCCATCCGTCCGGAATCTCACCACGTTTAACAACCTGGATATTACAGTCATTAGAGAAGTTATCACCGATTCTGTTATCTACCGGAAGAAGAAGTTTCACACCTTTGTCTTCTGCTTTCTTCATCATGTCCAATGCATACTGAAGATAATCATCCTCACAAAGAGATGTTCCGATATGTCCACCCATAGCTTTTGAGAATGTGTAAGACATACCACCACCAATGATAAGAGTATCTACTTTATCAAGAAGGTTATTGATTACAGAAATCTTGCTGGAAACCTTAGCTCCGCCAAGGATAGCAACAAACGGTCTCTCAGGATTGTTCACTGCATTTCCAAGAAATCGATTTCCTTCTGCATTAAGTAACCAACAACTGCTGTATCAACATATTTGGTCACACCAACATTAGAGCAGTGTGCTCTGTGAGCTGTACCAAATGCATCATTAACAAATACATCACAAAGAGAAGCAAGTTCTTTGCTGAATTCGTCTCCGTTCTTTGTTTCTTCTGCGCGATAACGTGTGTTTTCAAGTAAGATAACATCTCCGTCTTTCATCTCAGCTACTGCTGCTTTTGCGTTAGGTCCTACTACTTCAGGATCTGCTGCAAACTTAACTTCCTGTCCTAATAATTCGGAAAGACGTTTTGCAACCGGTGCAAGAGATAATTCCGGTTTCGGCTCTCCCTTCGGTTTTCCAAGGTGGGAGCAGAGAATAACCTTTCCGCCGTCAGCGATCAGCTTCTTGATTGTAGGAAGAGCTGCAACCAGACGGTTCTCATCTGTGATCTTTCCATCCTGAAGAGGAACATTGAAGTCACATCTTACAAGAACTTTTTTGCCTTTTACATTGATATCATCAACAGATTTTTTATTCAGCATTTGTGGTGCCTCCTTAATAATATTCTTTAACAGTTACTGCATATCTGTAAACAGTAACTTATTGATTTCCTGCTGTCATTCCAGACCACGCGAAAAGGGTCCGGTCCAAATCAGACCGGACCCTTCGTTGGAGTCTATTCCTTTACACTTACTGAAAATTAAGCGTTCAGTAATTTACCAAAGTGTTTGATTGTACGAACCATCTGGCTTGTGTAGGAGTTCTCATTGTCATACCAGGAAACTACCTGTACTTCTGTTGTGCCATTCTCAAGTGGAAGAACCATTGTCTGAGTAGCATCGAACAGAGAACCAAATCTCATACCAACGATATCGCTGGATACGATTTCATCTTCGTTGTATCCGAAGGATTCATTAGAAGCTGCTTTCATAGCTGCGTTGATCTGTTCTTTTGTTACGTTTCCTTCAACAACTGCTGTTAAGATTGTTGTAGAACCTGTTGGGGTAGGAACACGCTGAGCAGATCCGATAAGTTTACCGTTCAGTTCCGGAATAACAAGACCGATAGCTTTAGCAGCACCTGTGCTGTTAGGAACGATGTTAACTGCAGCTGCACGAGATCTTCTTAAATCACCTTTTCTCTGTGGTCCGTCAAGTGTCATCTGATCGCCTGTGTAAGCGTGGATTGTGCACATAATACCGGATTTGATTGCAGCAAGATCATTTAATGCTTTAGCCATTGGAGCTAAGCAGTTTGTTGTACAGGAAGCTGCGGAGATGATGTGATCTTCTTTTGTAAGAGTTTCATGGTTTACATTGTAAACGATTGTCTTAAGATCGTTTCCAGCCGGAGCGGAAATGATAACGTGTTTAGCACCTGCATCGATATGAGCCTGAGCTTTGTCTTTGGATGTATAGAATCCTGTACACTCAAGAACTACGTCTACACCGATTTCTCCCCATGGAAGTTCAGCAGCGTTAGCTTTTGCGTAAATTTTGATTTCTTTTCCGTCAACTGTGATGGAATCTTCTCCTGCTGTTACTGTATCTGCAAGAGCATATTTTCCCTGTGTTGAATCATATTTTAATAAGTGAGCAAGCATTTTAGGAGATGTTAAATCGTTGATTGCTACGATTTCAAATCCTTCTGCTCCAAACATCTGACGGAATGCAAGACGTCCAATACGTCCAAAACCATTAATTGCAACTTTTACTGCCATGATAAAATTCCTCCTATGAATTAAGTGGTTAATTATGGTAATCCTTTGTTTGTTAAAGAATCATCAACCTGTAATGTATTGTACATAATTCTAAACAAAAATTCAAGACCATTTTCCAAAAAACAGATAAAAATTAAGTAAAAAATGTAAATTATATGTTATACTGTGTATACAGTGCTTTATGAATACACTGATCCGGGCCTGTAATTGTGATATTTCAGGTGCAGATATATCCATTTAAGAGGACACAGTATTCATTTATAATATATCACACGCAAATATAACAGTACTGTTTTTACAGAAGAAAGGACTGAAATTATGGACAGACAAATATTGTGGGATTGTCATATGCACTCTTCTTTTTCTGCTGACTCGGATACGCCTATGGAAGTTATGATCCATCGCGCTGTTGAAACGGGACTACAGGGAATTACTTTTACGGAACATCTGGATCCGGATTACCCTGTTACTCCGGACAATCTGGATTTTTCTCTGGATATTCCGGCTTACAAAGAAAAGCTGGCTGAACTTTCAGATATATATAAGGATAAAATTCAGGTACGTTTCGGAATTGAACTAGGACTGCAGATGCATCTGGGAGAATATTTTGACTCACTTCTCTCTCAGACACCTTTTGATTTCGTTATCGGTTCATCCATCTTGTCCATGGGTATGATCCTTATTACCCGGAATTTTTTGAAGGACGTAAGGAATTTTTATGTTATATGGAATACTTTGAATCCATTCTTGAAAACATTTCCGCATATGACGGATTTGACGTTTACGGACATATTGATTATGTTGTCCGTTATGGTCCTAACAGGAACCGGGAATATTCTTACGGACGGTATAAAGATATTCTGGATGAGATTCTGAAGAAACTGATTTCCATGGGAAAAGGCATCGAACTTAATACAGGCGGATATCATTATGGTCTTGGAGAACCCAATCCATGTACTGCCGTAATAAGGCGCTATAGAGAACTTGGCGGAGAGATCATCACCATCGGAGCAGATGCGCATACTCCGGATAAAATCGCCTGTGCATTTGATAAAGCTGCCAGTGTACTGGAAGCCTGTGGTTTTCGTTACTATACAATCTTCAAAGACCGTAAACCGGAATTTATTTCTCTGTAAAACGTGTCAGTACTTGCCTATATGGCAGTTCCTATAATATAATATTACATATGATTTCAGAAGCCCAATTTCCAAACTGCTCCAAATACTGTTTCTCTGGTCTGCATCATAGCTGATCATGATAAAAAACTGACAGCAGATATGGAAATTGTAGCTTTCTGTATATATTCGTAACTGTCCGGTGTCTCCATATTTATGTTTTATATATCCCGACACTGCCCGGTTACTGTATTTTTCATAAACCAGGGAGGAATATTATGGCTAAAAAAAGACTCCAGAAGAAACGTTCTTCATCAACAATCAGAAAGCAGGAATCAGAAATTTTACAAGTGACTACTTCCAAAACTGAGCCTGTCAGAGTTGAAACTTCTAAAGTAGAACCTGTTAAGGTCGAGACTTCTAAAGTAGAACCTGTTAAGGTCGAGACTTCCAAAGTAGAACCTGTTAAGGTCGAGACTTCCAAAGTGGAACCTGTTAAACTGGACGTTCCTGTTGATCTTACTTTATATAACGAACGTTTCAGAAACATTATGATGAGCTGAAATGGTTATATTGCGAATTATATCAGGATCGTGATGATGTCATGACATATCTGCATGATCTTACTTCTAATATGGAAGCTTTCTATAACAGCAGAAATTCAGCATTAAAGGCATCTGATAAAAAGCGTGAGGCTGATCCGGACTGGTATAAACGCAATGACCTTGTAGGCATGATGATGTATGTAAACAATTTTGCACATACTTTAAAAGGTCTGGAGGAACATCTGGATTATGTGGAAGAATGTAATGTCAATTATCTTCATCTGATGCCTCTGCTCGCATCTCCGAAAGGAAAAGTGACGGTGGTTACGCAGTAGCTGACTTCCGCACAGTGCAGCCTGAGCTTGGTACTATGGAGACTTTTCAGAGCTTACCTCCAAATGCCATGAACGCGGCATCAACATCTGCCTTGATTTCGTTATGAACCATACTTCCGAAGAGCATGAGTGGGCAAAACGGGCTCGCGCAGGTGAAAAAGAATACCAGGACCGTTATTTCTTCTTTGATACCTACGATGTTCCTGCTCTCTATGAGAAGACCTGTCCACAGGTATTCCCAACTACCGCACCGGGCAACTTTACATGGCTGGATGACCTTCACAAGCATGTCATGACTACTTCTATCCATACCAGTGGGATTTAAACTACAGAAATCCTGTTGTGTTTAACGAAATGGTCTACAATATGTTATATCTGGCAAACCAGGGTGTTGACATCGTACGTCTCGATGCAGTTCCTTATATCTGGAAGCAGCTTGGAACAAACTGCCGCAACCTGCCACAGGTTCACACAATCGTACGTATGATGCGTATGATCTGCGAGATCGTGTGCCCGGGAGTCCTTCTTCTCGGAGAGGTTGTCATGGCTCCTGAAAAAGTTGTTCCATATTTCGGTACACTTGAAAAGCCGGAATGCCATATCCTGTATAACGTTACTACTATGGCAAGCACCTGGCACACAGTTGCAACCAAAGATGTATCTCTGCTCCGCAGACAGCTGGATATTCTGGGATCTCTTCCAAAAGAATACATCTTCCAGAATTATCTGCGTTGCCACGATGATATTGGCTGGGGACTGGATTATGATTTCCTGAAGAATTTCTCAATCGATGAGGTTTCTCATAAGAAATTCCTGAATGATTTCTTTACAGGCAAATATCCGGATACATTTGGCCGCGGTGAACTTTACAATGATGACCCGCGTCTGGGTGATGCAAGACTTTGCGGTACTACCGCATCTCTGTGCGGCATTGAGAAATATGGTTTTGAAGGAAATGTAGCTGGTGTTGACAGAAGTGTGCGCTATGACATCACACTTCATGCATTTATGCTTTCCCAGTCAGGTATCCCCGTAATCTACAGCGGAGATGAGATTGGTCAGGTAAACGACTATTCTTATAAAGATGATCCTGACAAGGCAGTTGATTCCCGCTATCTTCACAGAGGAGAATTCAACTGGTCACTTGCTCCAAACAGAAATATCGCAGATACAGTACAGGGAAAACTTTTCCACGCACTGGATCATCTGGAACATATCAGAAGTTCACACAGCGTTTTTGACACAACAGCTGATCTTCGTACAATCGATACCTGGGATTCTTCTATCCTTGCAATCGTACGCGAAAATGCAGAGGAGAAATTCATCGGAATCTATAACTTCAGCGATCAGGATAAGGTTGCATGGATCAACGAAGATGACGGCATATACACTGATCTTATCTCAGGACATGAGATGGAAGCTAAAGGTGTTATGATTCCTGCATTTGGATGCTTCTGGCTGTGCAAAAAGAAATAAACCATTAATCTGCATAACGCAGACCGCATAATGCAAACGAGGACAATCTGCATATTTTACAGATTGTCCTCGTTTTTTACTTCTGGACTCTTTCCAAAAATCTTGCAAAAAATCCTTTATTTTCATCTTCTCTGTCCAGTGACTTCTCATAAATCCTCCTAATCCATTCTGTAATAGTTTCGATCAGGATTGGAGAGAATGTCATCAGTACAAATACCAGAATGATCATTCCAAATTCCAGAGAACCAGTGTCAGCAAATCCTGCAATACAACCGCACTTATAAAAAATGCAAACTGCATTCCATAAATGATCACTTTTCTGTATGTGTTCAGCGGCGAATAAACTGTACGCAGTGCAGACATATAGTTCCACCCCGTAACCAGAACACAGGCTGTATTAAGCATGACGTTGGAATGGTATACATCCTGACAGACCAGCATGATTGTAAATACACATCCTGTAATGGTTACTGCCGCAGGAAATGCATTCATAAATACGTGCCTCAGGAATGTATGGTCAATCTTATTGTAATTATTTTCCTGTGTCAGAAGAAATGTAGGAATTCCCACTGCGCAGGCACTGATCAGTGACATCTGGATTGGTTCAAAGGGATATGCATCTCCAAAGAAAATTGTGATCAATGACAGTAAAACCGAAAAAATTGTTTTGATCAGAAACATGGATGCCGCACTTCTGATATTGTTTACAACACGACGGCCCTGATTTACAATATGAGGCATTGCCCCGAAATTAGAATCAAGAAGAACGACATTTGCAATATTTTTAGCTGCATCGCTTCCTGCTGCCATGGCAATACTGCAGTCTGCTTCCTTGAGTGCAAGTACGTCATTTACACCGTCACCGGTCATCGCAACTGTATGCTTCTGTGACTGAAGAGCCTGTACCATCTGTTTCTTCTGCTGTGGTGTTACACGCCCGAATACACTGCACTCTGCAACTGCACGCTGCATTTCTTCCGAAGTTTTGATTGTTGTTGCATCGATATAATGATTGGCATTTTTCAGTCCTGCTTTCTTTGCAATCGCAGAGACAGTCACAGGATCATCTCCTGAGATAACTTTAAGGTCAACTCCCTGGCTGTCAAAAAAAGCCAGAGTATCCGGTGCTTCCTCACGTATCACTCAGTGATGAGAAACAGTCCCAACGGTTCAAGTCCTGTCGGGCGTTCCGTTCCTTTTGTCTCCTGTTCACTGTGAGCCAGAACAAGGATACGGTATCCCTCCTGTGCGTAACTGCTGCAATGTTCCAGAAGTTCTTCATTTCCTTCCGGAAAAAGGAACTGTGCAGCTCCCATCAGATAAGTTCCTCTTCCTTCAAAAACAGCACCACTGTATTTCCTGTCTGAGGAGAAAGGAATGGCATGGATCAGTTTCAGGTCATTTCTTGAAGGAAAGCGCTTTCTCAGCGCATCTGCTGTTGCATTCTGATCATGAAGAACTGACATCATATTTCCCATAATGTGGTCAATTTCCTGAAGCTTCTGTCTTTCTTCCTGAGATACCGTTTCTAAATTTACTGTTTCCTGTATCTGTCCGTTTTCCTTCTCTGCTGATACCGTAACCTCCGGTTTTAATGCTGACACATTCTGAACAGGCTCCCCTGTTTCCGGATCAAATTTTGCTGTATGTTGTACAACAGTTGTCTGTGCTGTATCATACAACTGCACATCTTCAACCTTCATGGTACCTTCTGTGATCGTACCGGTCTTATCCAGACAGAGCGTGTCAACTCTCGCCAGCGTTTCAATACAGTAAAGCTCCTGCACAAGTGTCTTCTTTGTAGCAAGAACCATAGAACCCAATGTCAGTGCCACACTTGTCAGAAGTACCAGGCCTTCCGGGATCATTCCAAGTACTGCGGCAACCATATTTACCACAGAATCCTTCAGTGTATCTCCTACGATCATATATTGCTTGTAAAACAACATGGCACCAAGAGGCACGATAATGATACTGATCACCTTCAGAATCGCATTCAGAGAATTGCGAAGTTCCGAATTATGACGTTTAAATTCCTTTGCTTCACTTGTGATCTGCGATGCATAATTATCTTTTCCAACATGGATTACCTGACAGCAAGCTTCCCCTGATGTCACAAAGCTTCCTGAAAAAAGTTCGTCTCCCTGGCTTTTGGACAGATTGTCCGACTCACCGGTGAGTAGAGACTCGTTTACTTCTACAGTTCCCTCCAGCACCTTTACGTCAGCCGGAACCTGATCTCCTGTTTTCAGAAAGATCAGATCATCCAGAACCAGTTTCTCTGTGGAAATACTCCATTTCTTCCCCTCACGCAAAACTACTGTTTTACTCTCTGTAAGGATTGCAAGTTTGTCAATCGTCTTCTTTGCTCTGATCTCCTGAATAATACCTATCACTGTATTGATCAGAATGATTCCCATAAACATGGAGTTCTTATAAGATCTCACAAAAAGCACCAGAACAAGCAATGCAATATTTAAAAAGTTAAAAAATGTAAGCGTGTTTTCCAAAATGATCTGCTTGTAGGTTCTGGTATTCGGGTTCTCGTTGACATTAACTTTTCCTTCTGCAATCCTCTCCTGCACCTGTTCATTTGTAAGTCCTGTCATTTCTACCTCCTGCAGAAAATATTTATAGCAGCATCATATAATAAAAATTGCGGGAACTGCTTCACAAAATATCTTTTGTCCCTGGTATCATATAATGCCATAATATAAAGCACAGGCAGATGATGAGTATCACCCGCCCCTTCTTTATAAATAACGATTTCAGATTACAAACAGATTCAGATTTTTTGCTATAATCAATATTCTTCTTCCTCTGCTTCTTCACCTTCGTGAATATCAGACTTTGGTTTCTTAAGACCTTTAATCTCAATATGATGCTTCTGTGCATAATCCCACAGAGCCGCATGGATTGCTTCCTCTGCAAGCAGGGAGCAGTGTACTTTTACAGGCGGAAGTCCGTCCAGGCTTCCATAACTGCCTTATTTGTAACTTCCATAGCTTCTTCGATGGTTTTTCCCATTACCATCTCTGTTGCCATGCTGCTGGTTGCAACTGCCGCACCACATCCGAATGTTTTGAATTTGCAGTCTTTGATGATATGTGTTTCATCATCGATATCAAGAAAATCCTCATGATATCACCGCATTTTGCATTTCCCACTGTACCTACGCCACTTGCGTTCTCTATTTCTCCTACATTACGCGGATGCTGAAAATGATCCATTACTTTTTCACTGTAAGCCATTTGTGTTTCCTCCTGTTATCCTGACTTTCTTTTAATATTATTTCTGTTGTAACTGCAAAAATACAAACAATTATCTTCTGTTTTGTTATTTATTCTGTTTTTTCATGAAATCTTCATATAATGGAGACATGCTTCTTAAGTGCGCTACAATTTCTTTCAATCTGTCCACTACGAAATCTACATCTTCCATTGTTGTCTCTTCGCTGAGTGTCATACGCAGAGAACCATGTGCAATCTCGTGCGGAAGTCCGATTGCAAGAAGTACATGGGACGGATCAAGAGAACCTGATGTACAGGCAGATCCGCTGGATGCACAGATTCCATAATTATCCAGCATCAGCAGGAGAGATTCGCCCTCAACAAACTGGAAGCTGACATTTACGTTATTTGGAAGACGTTTTATACGGTCACCGTTTACTTTTACATAAGGAATCTCTGTCTCAATTCTGTGGATCAGATGATCTCTGATAGCGATTTCTTTGTCAGTACGTTCTTTCATGGATGCATTTGCACGTGCTGCTGCTACACCGTATCCAACGATTCCCGGCACATTCTCTGTACCTGCACGACGTTTACGTTCCTGTGCACCGCCATGTACAAAGGAACGGATTTTTACGCCCTTACGAATGTAGAGGAAACCGATTCCTTTTGGTCCATTGATCTTATGTCCGCTGGAGCTTAACATATCAATGTTGCATTCATCCACATTGATCGGAACCTGACAGAATGCCTGAACAGCATCTGTGTGGAAAAGCACTCCATGCTCTTTTGCGATACGTCCGATTTCCTTGATTGGCTGGATAGAACCAATCTCGTTGTTTGCAAACATTACAGAAATCAGGATTGTTTCCGGTGTGATTGCTTTCTCAAGTTCATCCAGTTTTACAATACCGTTCTCGTCTACATCTACATATGTGATCTTTGCGCCGCGTTTCTCCAGATATTCACAGGTATGGAGAATTGCATGATGCTCGATCTTTGTTGTGATGATGTGGTTTCCTTTTGCTTTATATGCCTCAAAGGTAGCCTTCAGAGCCCAGTTATCAGACTCGGAACCACCTGCTGTGAAATAAATTTCTTCTTTCTTTGCTCCAAGAACTTCTGCGATCTGCTCTCTTCCTTTGGTGATTGCCTCTTTGCTCTTGCCTGCAAAATCATAAATACTGGACGGGTTGCCATAATATTCTGAAAAATATGGCAGCATTGCCTGGACAACCTCCGGTGCTGTTTTAGTTGTTGCTGCATTGTCCAGATAAATCATTTTTCCCATTTTCTTGTCCTCCTGTTTTATTTAAGTATGTCCGGTACATTTTCTTCCATGCCCTGACTTCCATTTTTTCTTCATGTACTCTTCTGCTTTCCTCGATCAGCTGACCAAGCATCAGGGTATCGACAGCGCTTGTAATACTGTCATTGATTCTCTTCCAGACGAGTTTTGCCACACATACATCACTGCCATGGCAGGTTCCGTCATTCTCAATCCCGGGACAGGCTGCTGCTTCCAGGCTGCCTTCCAGCACACGCAGGACTTCACCGACCGAGATCTCATCTGCCGGCTTGCCAAGCTGGTATCCGCCGTAAGCCCCTCTGCTGCTCTTTACAAGACCGGCCTTCTTAAGCATGGCCATAAGCTGTTCGAGGTAGCTTGTGGAAATATCCTGTCTCTCCGCAATACTCTGTAAAGATATCGCTTCATTCGCACTGTGCAAACCAAGATCTATCAATGCTTTCAAGCCATAACGGGCTCTTGTTGAGAGTTTCATTTTCTCACCTCGTTTTTTAATTCCCAGTGTTTCCCTCGGATTTCATGATTACTTTACCAGAAACAAACCGTTCTGTCAAGGCTGTTTTGTTCATATATTGCTGTAAAGGCGTTTCGGCAGGTTACTGTTTTTTAGTCAAGCGGATATTCGCACCTGCTGCGCATGAAAAGGTCTGGATTTTTCATTATGTCAAAAAAACTTTTTATCAAAGGAACTTTACTTCTTACATTTGCCGGTTTGTTAAGCAGACTTATGGGGTTCTTTTACAGAATATTCCTGTCACACACTATTGGTGCACATGGGCTTGGTATCTTTCAACTTATACTTCCACTGCAGATTCTGATCATGTCCATCTGCGCTTCCGGTATCCAGACTGCAATCTCCCGCCTCACTGCCGCAGAAAAAGTTTCCAAAAATCCCAGTCGTCATATCTCAGATTATTTTGTCGTGGGAACTATATTTTCTGTTGTTTTCTCCCTGGTATTCTCCTGGTTTCTTTACAGCTATGCGGATTTCTGGGCAGTACAGATTCTGAAAGAGTCACAGACCTCCGGTCTGATACGGATTCTTTCTCTGAGTATTCCGTTGAGTACACTTCATACCTGTATCAGCAGCTATTATTTGGGAAGAAAACAGGCCGGATTTCCCGCAGGAGTCCAGCTTCTGGAACAGCTTTTCCGCACAGGCGGATGCTATATTCTTTATCTGATCTGTGCATCGCAAGGGCGAAACATCACTCCGGCAATTGCAGTCGGCGGAAATCTTATCGGGGAAATAGCCTCATCTTTTATTTCTCTTTTCGCAGTCAGTATGCATTTTAAGGTAACACATTATAATATCCGGAATATCAGAAGACCGCTTTCTGTTCTCAGAAAATTGCTCCATATTTCCGTTCCTCTTACCATGAATAAAATACTGCTCACCCTTCTGGGAAGTATTGAAGTGATTCTTATACCTGCAAGGCTGCAAATGTCAGGACTTACTCCCAAAGATTCCCTGAGTGTTTACGGAATCTTTACAGGGATGGCACTTCCGCTTATTCTTTTCCCCGCTACGCTTACAAACTCGGCTGCTGCCATGCTGATTCCCTCCATTACCCAGCTGCAGACTCTGGGGTATCAAAAGCGAATCCAATATGTGATCGGCAGGATTTTCCGATACTGTCTGCTGCTAGGCGGATCCTGCTTGGTTTTTTTTCTGTTTCTTGGAGAATTTCTTGGAAATTTTCTGTTTCACAGTCAGACAGCCGGAATCTATATCCATACCATGTCCTATATCTGTCCTTTTCTGTACCTGAACACCACTCTCACCAGCGTACTCAACGGCCTTGGAAAATCCGGCATCTGCCTGCTGCACAGTGTGATCAGCGTCTGCATCCGGATCAGTTTCGTGCTGTTTGCAATCCCTGTTCTGGGAATCCGGGGATATCTGTACGGGATTCTCTGCAGCGAACTGGCGCTCAGCATCCTGCACAGTTTACAAATACTGCAAAACAACTATAGCAATCCCCGTAAATAATGCATCTTGATTAAGAGACTTGATAGTTACTATTCACACTCCACTATCCCGCGAGGTGTTTTGGCATGGATATGCCAAATTCCATTGCCGCAGGTAATCTGGAATGAATTTTGGCTACGTTACTGAGAACGAAGTGAACAGTAACGCTTGATATGATCGCAGAAAGTCATCCGAAAATATTTTGGCTATCGACATTCAGATAGGAATGGTTTATAATAAATTCCGAAAAAAGCAAGACAAATAGACACAAAGGAGATATTACTATGGGATTCGATTTTATCAAAAAATTACCAACCCCTGAAGAAATCCGTAATCAGTATCCCATTGATGCTGAAATTCAGGCTGTTAAAGATGCAAGAGATAAAGAACTGCGTGATGTTTTTACCGGAAAGTCCGATAAATTCCTTGCAATCATCGGTCCTTGTTCAGCAGATAATGAAGATGCTGTTCTGGACTATCTTACCAGATTACGCAATGTTCAGGAGAAAATAGCTGACAAGGTTCTGATTGTTCCACGTGTTTATACAAACAAACCAAGAACAACAGGAGAAGGCTATAAAGGTATGGTTCACCAGCCGGATCCCGAGAAACAGCCAAATCTTCTTGCAGGGCTTGTAGCAATCCGTAAAATGCATATCCATGCAATCCGGACCAGTGGTATGACCTGTGCAGATGAGATGCTTTATCCGGAAAATTACCGTTACCTTTCTGACCTGCTTTCTTATGTGGCAGTAGGTGCACGTTCTGTGGAAGACCAGCAGCATCGTCTTACCGTCAGCGGCATGGAAGTTCCTGCAGGTATGAAAAATCCAACCAGCGGCGATCTTGCAGTCATGCTCAATTCCGTTGTAGCAGCTCAGGGCGGACATCGTTTTATCTACAGAAGCTGGGAAGTAGAAACAACAGGTAATGAACTGGCTCATACAATTCTCCGCGGTGCCGTAAATAAACATGGGGAGGCAATCCCGAACTATCATTACGAGGATCTTCGTCTTCTCTGGGAGAAATATCAGGAGAAAAACCTTAAAAATCCGGCTGTTATCGTTGATACCAACCACTCTAATTCTAATAAACAATATGACCAGCAGGTTCGTATTGCAAAAGAGGTTCTCCACAGCCGCCAGGTAGACCCGGAACTTCATACTCTGGTAAAAGGGCTTATGATCGAGAGTTATATTGAACCGGGAAATCAGAAGATCGGATGTGATCATATTTACGGAAAATCTATTACCGATCCATGTCTTGGATGGGAAGAATCCGAACGTCTTCTGTATACAATTGCCGAGATGTGTTGATCCGTTGTTATTGTTTATAAACAACATTCCATACTCTCTGATCAGATGGATCGCTGTAATTACATTATCTGTAAATAGCGCATGTTATGACATTACAGAAAAAAACTATTCAGCCACCCACTGCTTATTGCTCTTCGCAATTAAAGCAGGGGACTTACTTGATTCAGTTAAAAAAGCTTCTATAAACTGTTCAAAACAGACTATAGAAGCTTTTTCATTTAACATTATAGCAATCCTCATAAATAATAAGTTTTTAATGACGTGGATGTGTTTTCATATACACATCACGCATTTTATTCATATTCATGCCCAGATAAACCTGCGTAGTGGAAATATCGGAATGTCCCAGCATTTCCTGAACGCTTCGTATATCCGCACCATTCTGCAGCATATGCACAGCAAAAGAATGTCTCAATGTATGCGGGGCAATATCCCTTTTGATACCGGCATCATCCGCATATCCCTTTAATACTTTCCAGAATCCCTGACGGCTCATCGCTTTCCCTGAACAATTTGTAAATAATGCTGTTTCTTTCTCATCTTTCACAAAAACGGTTCTGGCTGTTTGCAGATACCGTTCCATTGCCTTCTTGCATGGAATACCAATAGGGATAATCCTCTCTTTTCCATTCTCATTACAGACCACATATCCAAACTGGAGATTGACATCAAAAATCTGAAGATGAAGCATCTCACTGACTCTCATACCTGTTGCATACAGCAATTCCAGCATTGCTGAATCTCTTATCCCTTTAGGGGTATCCAATTTCGGCTGCTGAAGTAATTTATCCACTTCTTCTATGGTAAGTATCTCAGGTGCCCTTTTCTCAACCTTCGGAGGTTTCAGGTTATCTGCCGGATCTTCTGCGATCACGCCTTCCTTCCACAGATACTGAAAAAATGCTCTCATAGAAGCAACGCTTCTGGAAATGGAAGATGACGCAAACTTCTCACGTTCCATGTAACTGATATACCCTTCAAGCTCAAGTTCTTTTACATCTTTATAATTTCTGATTCCCCGTTCCTTCAGAAATTCCGCCATTTTTTTCAGATCTCTCTGGTATGAGATCTCTGTATTTGCCGATGTTTTTTTTGTATTATGCAGATATGTAATAAATTCCCTTATTTCTATGTCCATATTCCCGTTTCCTTTTAATCAAAATATCCGCTGCCTGTAGCTCCTGCGATCAGACGAAAATTAATCCTCTTCGCAGTTTATCAGCAGAAAATCGTACTCTCTCCGATAAAATGTATATGTATTATACTGTTTATTTTACATAAAATCAAACCTTTTTTTCGAGAAAAATCCTTGTATTTCAAGCTTTTTCAGCATCAAATACCATATGTCGGAGATTTTATGACAACCAATACTAAATATAGTAAATATGTCATTAAAAAATTTTTATATATTTCAGAATAATGTCAATGATCAGAGGGTTCACATAGCATTCGATAAGTATTCCCAGAAAATATCCTACTGCTGCAATGCACATTTTTTTAAGATAAATACTGACTTCTCCGGAAATCAGACCTCTGTTTCTCCATATTTCTGATGATATCTTCCATTCCTGTTCCATAGAATAAAGCCAGACCGGAATGTAAAATAAATATTGCGGCAGCAAAAGTCCCATTCCGATCACCCCGCCTGCAAATCCAAATTCCAGTATAGAAACAGTCATTATCATACCTGCATACAATCCTGATCCCAGAAGCGTTATAACAGCAAGCGGCGCACCAAAAACCGAAAATCCACAGATTATATTCAACAGATAAAAAACACCTCTGTATTTTAATATTTCTTTCAGATATTCAATATTGCCTGTGTTTTTTCCTGCAAATGTACTCAGAAAATATACCGATGCCCATGTTTTCTGCTGCCATTTTGCCTTCCAGATTATATTCGGTATCAGATTTCCGGCCAGAAATCCAAGAAGAAATAAAATAAGCGCAGGAAATTTTTTGGTTCCCGTTCTGTTTTTCTTCATTCTATCACCCTGTACCAGTTTACTGAGAAATTCCAGGAAGTATTCCTGTCTTTACAAGAAAGAATCGTGCCCGGAGGCTTTTTATGTTATAGGAACATTACGGAGTAATTTCCTATAACATAACATAAAAAACTGCACAGACTGTATAAATACAATCTGCACAGTTTATATCTGCAAAGAACTGTCCACGATAGTCCATAAAATGAACAATCATATTATTTCGCATAGTCAATCGCTCTGCTTTCACGTATCACGTTGACTTTAATCTGACCGGGATATTCAAGTTCTGCTTCAATCTGTTTCGCAATATCGCGCGCAAGGAGAACCATATCTGCATCATTAACATGCTCCGGCACTACCATTACACGTATTTCTCTTCCCGCCTGAATAGCAAAAGATTTATCAACACCTTTAAACTGGTTCGTAATATCCTCCAGTTGTTTCAGACGATTGGTATAAGTTTCCAGCGTTTCTCTTCTTGCACCAGGTCTCGCCGCTGAAATAGCATCTGCAGCCTGTACAATACATGCAATCAGAGATTCCGGCTCACAGTCACCATGATGAGATGCGACCGTATTGATAACAATCTGGGATTCCTTATACTTCTTACAGAGATCCACACCAATCTGAATATGAGATCCTTCTACTTCATGGTCAATTGATTTACCAATATCATGAAGAAGACCTGCTCTCTTAGCCATACGGACATCTACGCCAACCTCACCGGCCAGCATTCCGGATAACTGAGCTACCTCAATAGAATGTCTTAAAGCATTCTGTCCATAACTTGAACGGAACTTCATACGTCCAAGAAGTTTCAGTAATTCAGGATGAATACCATGAACTCCAACGTCCATAGCTGCATTCTCACCATCTTCGCGAATCTGCGCTTCTACTTCTCTCTGGCTTTCTCAACCATCTCTTCGATTCTGGCCGGATGGATACGTCCATCTACGATCAGTTTCTCAAGAGCTACACGTGCAACTTCACGACGGATCGGATCAAAAGCAGATAATACAACTGCTTCCGGTGTATCATCAATAATAAGATCCACACCTGTAAGTGTCTCAAGAGTACGGATATTACGGCCTTCACGACCAATAATCCTTCCCTTCATCTCATCGCTCGGAAGCTGAACAACCGAAATGGTAGTTTCAGCTACATGGTCAACTGCACATTTCTGGATGGCATTGACAACATATTCCTTAGCCTTCTTACCAGCTTCTTCCTTTGCCCTGCTTTCCAATTCCCTGTAAAGTCTGGCTACATCCACTTTACATCATCTTCAACGGATCTGAGTAATTCTTCTTTTGCCTGTTCGGAGGTCAGACCTGAAACTCGTTCCAGTTCCTGTACTCCTTTTTGCTCAAGTTCTTCTACCCGTTTTTCTTTTTCTGCACCTCAGCTGCTCTCGCTGTGCATTCCGCTTCACGCTTCTCAACTGCATCTGCTTTCTTGTCAACCGCGGATTCTTTTGCTAATACACGATTTTCATATTTCTGCAGTTCGTTTCTTCGTTCCTTGGTTTCTTTCTCCAGTTCATTTTTTGTACGGAGAGATTCTTCCTTCACTTCCAATAAAGCTTCTCTTTTTTAGTCTCAGCTGTTTTCAGAGCTTCATCTATGATGCTTCTTGCTTTGTCTTCTGCTGTCCCAACAATCTCGGCATCCTTCTGGATTTTATTGTTCACAGCGACTTTGCAAGTAACAGGAACTGCAATAAGTAGCGCGACTACCACAGCGACAATTGCAACAATAATTGTTGTTGTCACAGGAGCACCTCCTTATTTAGTTTTCATTGTACAAATACAACAATACAAGTTTATCTTTTTTTCATACTTATGTCAAGTTTTTCAGGATAATTGTTTGAATATTTTTCCTATATTTAATTACTGTTCGTTCTGTTCTCAGTAATATATTTTGCAATATACATACAATGGAGTATACTATGATTCATCCGAATATGTATGTACAAGTCTGATATTCATATTCTCAAGAATATCTGCAATGTCTGAATATCCAAATCCTCTTCTCACAAGATAACCATAGAGCCGACGCATTTTTTTCTCATCCAGCTCAGTATCCGGCGGATATTTCTTTTCTATGGTTCGATAGAGGATTTCTTTTTCATCAGGCATATTTAAGGCAGCCTCTTCCTCCCATGCATTTATCGCTGTTTTCCTGTCTATTCCCTTTCCCATAAGTTCCCGGATGATCTTCTGCCGGCTCTTTATATCCATTCTGTATGCAATATAAGTTCTGGCATATCGTTCATCATCTATATATCCATAGGCTTCAACATATGTCAGAGCATGATCAACCGCCTGACTGGTAAATCCCGCCTGGCGCAATTTCTCTCTCAATCCCTTCTCCGTCCGATCCATATGTTCTAAGAGACGCATGGCTTTACGCCTTGCGTCTCTGTATTCTTCAGGTTCTTCCGTTAAATTTTTCTGTTGTTTCTGTACATCTGTCTCTTTAAAGCCTCTGCATTCCTGAGAAATTCTCTCAGATCTCCGGATGAATTCCCCATGATCACTCCTCAGAAGCATCCGGTGCATCACCTGTTGCCGGCACCGGCTCTTTGGCCTGTCCTTCTTCATCCGGAAGAAGATGATAATGGATTCTGACTTGCTTCTCAATCTCATCACAGATATCTGTATGCTCTTTCAGGAAAATCTTTGCATTTTCACGTCCCTGTCCGATCTTATCTCCGTTATATGCGTACCATGCACCGCTCTTATTTACAATTCCGCATTCCGCTGCCAGATCAAGAATATCTCCCTCTTTGGAAATGCCGGTTCCGAACATAATATCAAATTCTGCCTGTTTAAACGGCGGAGCCACCTTATTCTTCACAACTTTGATTCTGGTGTGGTTTCCCACCATCTCACCGCCCTGTTTCAATGTCTCTACTCTGCGGACATCCATGCGGATAGATGAATAAAATTTCAGAGCACGCCCACCTGTCGTTGTCTCAGGGTTTCCAAACATAACTCCAACCTTCTCACGCAGCTGATTGATAAAGATAACTACACAATTAGATTTACTGATCACTGCTGTAAGTTTACGGAGAGCCTGTGACATCAGTCTGGCCTGAAGACCTACATGGCTGTCACCCATATCTCCATCAATCTCCGCCTTCGGTACAAGTGCGGCAACCGAGTCAACGATCACAATATCCACAGCTCCGGAACGCACCATCGTCTCTGTGATCTCAAGTGCCTGTTCTCCATTGTCCGGTTGTGATATGTACAGGTTATCGATATCTACACCGATATTCTTTGCATAGACAGGATCCAGAGCATGTTCTGCATCAATAAATCCGGCAATCCCGCCTCGTTTCTGCACTTCCGCAACCATGTGAAGTGCAACGGTTGTCTTACCGCTGGATTCCGGTCCGTAAATCTCGATGATACGTCCCTTGGGAACACCACCTACTCCAAGTGCAATATCAAGACTTAAAGATCCGGTAGGGACTGTCTCCACCTGCATATTTGCTCCGGATTCCCCGAGTTTCATGACTGATCCTTTCCCGTAATGTTTCTCAATCTGTCCAAGCGCTGCTTCCAGTGCTTTCTGCTTTTCTTCATTTATCATTTATTTTAATCTCCTTCAGCCCTTTAAGAACTTATGTTCGTTTTCTATTCATTATAGTATTATACTTCCTGTCAAATGTCAAGCTTTTTATTCTGCCTGAATAACCTTTTCATGTTACTGGTTACTGTTCACTCCGTTCACAGTAACGTAGCCAAAATTCATTCCAGATTGCCTGCGGCAATGGAATTTTGGCTTGTATGTCTCGGGATTTTGGCATATTCATGCCAAAACACCTCGCGGGATAATGGTGTGTAAACAGTAACAACATAACAGTAAAAGCAGGGAATGTGCTTTTTTACATTCCCTGCTCTTTCGTAGTTTTTAATATTTCTCTCTGTTTCTATTTATCACCAATCAGCCAGTTGTACATTTCTTCATACTGCCGTGCGGAATTACCCCATGAGAAATCAGCTGCCATAGCACGATCAACCATTTTATTCCATTCACGTTTCTTATCATAATAGATTCTTTCCGCATTGCGCACTGTTGCAAGCATCTCATGCGCATTGTAGTTTCTGAAAGAAAATCCGTTTCCAGTTCCCTCATATTCATTATAAGGTACGACCGTATCCTTCAGTCCACCTGTTTCTCTGACGATCGGAAGTGTTCCGTAACGGAGACTCATCAGCTGACTCAAACCACATGGCTCAAATAAGGACGGCATCAGGAACGCATCTGCTGATGCATAGATACGGTGAGACATTTTCTCATCATAATAGATCTGAGCAGATACCTTTCCATGATATTTCCAGTCAAAGTGACGGAACATATTCTCATAACGTTCATCACCGGTTCCAAGAATTACAAGCTGGATAGCATCCTGCAAAGCTCATCCATCACATATGCGATCAGATCAAACCCTTTCTGATCTGTCAGTCGTGATACAATACCTACCATCATCGTCTTCGGATCTTCCTGCAATCCAAGATCTCTCTGCAGCTGAAGTTTGTTCTTAACTTTCTCTTTTCTGAAAGTTGTTGCATTATAAGTCTTTGTGATATATGGATCTGTTTCAGGATTGAATTCATTGTAATCAATACCATTTACAATTCCACGCAGGCTATTTGCACGCGCACACATCAGACCGTCCAGTTTTTCTCCATAGAACGGTGTCTTGATTTCCTCTGCATAAGTATTGCTTACAGTAGTGACTGCATCTGCAAACACAATACCGCCCTTCAGATAGTTGGCATCTTTATATGCTTCCAGTTTGTCTGCTGTAAAATAATAATCGGACAGTCCTGTGATATTCTTGATTGTCTGTACATCCCATACACCCTGGAATTTAAGGTTATGTATTGTCATGATCGTCTTGATATTCCAGAAAAATTCATTCTGCTGGAAGCTGTCGTGCAGATATACGGGAACAAGTCCGGTCTGCCAGTCATGACAGTGTATAATATCCGGTCTGAATCCGATAACCGGAAGAACTGACAGTACAGCTTTGGAGAAGAATGCAAATTTCTCCAGATCCCATGTTCCTCCATCATACGGTTTGGGTCCGCTGAAATAGTATTCATTGTCAATAAAATAAAACTGAATTCCTTCGTACTCCATGTGCATGATTCCTACATAGCAGTTCTTATATCCAAGATCCATGTAGAAATGTGTGATATAGTTCATTTTATCTTTCCATTCCTGTTTCATACAGGCATATTTCGGTAAGATCACACGAATATCAAAATATCGTTTATCAAAATATTTCGGCAATGAGCCAGCTACATCTGCCAGACCTCCTGTTTTGATAAATGGTACAGCTTCAGATGTTGCAAATAAAATATTTTTCATGCGAAAAACCCTCCTTGGTAGCCTTTATTGAATAATTATACTCCAAACTATGACTATTGGAAAGAGCGATTTTTATATTCCAGTCTGATCTTATCTGCAATCAGAGCAATAAATTCTGAATTTGTGGGTTTCCCTTTTCCTGTACTGACTGTGTAACCGAATAATTCATCTATTGTGTCCATTTTTCCTCTGCTCCAGGCAACTTCAATGGCGTGTCTGATAGCCCGTTCCACTCTGCTGGCTGTTGTCTGATGCTTCTTTGCAATCGTAGGATACAGTATCTTGGTAATGGAATTGAGCATCTCCATGTCATTAACTGACAGGATGATGGCGTCACGCAGATACTGATATCCTTTAATATGTGCAGGCACTCCAATCTCATGAATGATATTTGTCACGTCTGTTTCCAGATTTCTCACAGGTACCGGATTGTCTTCTGTCCTTTCAGGCTGCCGCCCGATCTGACGTATTCTTCTCTCGCCGGCTCTGCGCACATGTTTGATACGATTAAGCAGCATCTGATTATCGAAAGGCTTCAGGATATAATAATCTGCCCCTAAGTTAAATGCATTTTCTGTAATACGTTCCTGACCGACTGCCGAAACTACGATAAATGATGGGATCTTTTTGAGACTTTTGTCATTGGCAAATTTCTCCATTACTGCCAGTCCGTCCATTTTCGGCATAATAATATCCAGAACCACAACGTCCGGTTCCTTTTCACGTATAATATTACAGATTTCTTCTCCGTTATGCGCTTTTCCCACAAGTTCCAGATCTTTGTCTTCTTCTATTATCTGACCAAGTACTTCCACCATTTTCTCATTATCATCTGCAATTGCCACATTTAATTTTTCCATAAATTTCACTCCTCCCCCATTTTTCAATAAATCTCTTTTCTTTTTCGGTTCATCACATATTATAGAGGAATGCTTACGGAAAAATCAAGACACAGAGGGAAATTTGTCCTATTTTATGTCGACAGCTTTGGTGATTCTTTTTTCTTTATTTTCATTTTTCACAGGCATCTGATATATTTCGACAATAATCAGATTTTTGTTTCATAATCCTGATCATCCATTAAAAGAGTCTTTCTGTATTTTCAGCATATTTTCAATAAAGATTCCATATCCGCTGGAAGCATCCTGAACAAATACATGAGTTACCGCACCAATGATTTTTCCATTCTGGATAACCGGGCTTCCGCTGACCTATGTGTCAATATATTGACAACATTTTTTCTTTATTTTTGGAATTTTTTTTTAAAGAGTTATAAGATTGTGAGAAGTATTGGCTTTTTTCACCAACACTTTCTTCACTTTAGACTTTCAGAAAATGTTTCGTTTTGCTGGAATTAATTCCATATTCTTTATACATCTGTTTTCGTATTTCTGCATTTGTTACTACAGACTGGATCTCTGTACTTCTTCCATCCAGTATCAGACGATTAATCAAAACACTCAAACGTTCCTCACCTTTTGTTTCACCTTCTGCTTCACCTATCGCTTTGCCCTCTGCCAAAGTCGTTCAGATTCCAGTTCAAGAACTTTTCCACCCATAATCTCACCTATTCCTTTCCTGACTACTTCTTCACTCTGGCATATGTAGTCTGCTATTTTTATGATAAGTTTGTTTAAATCCATATATAAAGTTGCCTTGTCTTCCCCTGACAGTTCTTTAATCAGGTTTGATCTGATTTCTTCATATTCATTCAATAAATTCTGGAATAATTCCGGATTCTCACTCATCTCATGAATATCCTCTTCATACCTCATGATATAAAACGGCAGAAGCATCAACAGATCTTTCTCAAAAATACTGTCTTTCGTATATCCCTCCAGTTTGATGGTCGGAATCCGGTAAAGCAATGTATGCTCATCGGAAAGTGCCATTTCCACTTCCAGGAAATCCGGCGTATTGTTTCCGCTCCTTAAATATAATACGCAGGACTTTGGAAACTCTATCCTGTATCTGCGTCCCAGCTTTTGTGCATTCTCAACAGCAATTGAAAAATCATATTCTATCATCCGGATTGCCATGGTCGTATCATCTACGCTCTGACATTCAATATGATACAGTTTACCGCCAATCTTTAAGCAGGAATCCGTGATGATTTCTCCGTTTTCCTGCTGGTGCTCGTTACGAAGCTGCACGATCGGTACATCCTGCGGATATGAAGTATGAAATACTTCATTAATTAATGGAACTGCCAGGTATGGCATTTTCTCAATCATTGTACGAAATACATCATCAAATATTGTATTATTCATCTGATACCTCGTTTCTATTATAACATTTCCCTTGATGATTCTCAAACTATTAATTTTCTATATTGACTCATTTTGTTCTATCCTGATTTAATTC
>ENA-OQIC01000109-OQIC01000109.1-human-gut-metagenome-genome-assembly--contig:-NODE-109-length-35657-cov-2.305207_pt1 | contig 35657 bp, 52 predicted proteins | sample MGYA00242572_ERZ504736 | MGnify/ENA primary metagenome ERZ504736 (study PRJEB26092, sample SAMD00036201) | human gut metagenome | host: Homo sapiens | study: EMG produced TPA metagenomics assembly of...
CTAAGGATTTCATACTTCTATTGTGCCTGTGGGGGACGCCGTTTCAGGGCATTCATATAGTGTTCAGGCAGATTCAGGGTGTTCCCCGATACATGTGGCATGCGCGAGTTGCTGTAATGGAACCATGAGCAATGCAAACAATGGTCCGCTGGGCGATCGCGGCAACGCAGGGCCGCAGCCTTCTGCTGGACAACCGTATCATCGGCAGCCTGCGTACGGTTCGCCGCAACCTTCCCGCGGCGGCCGTTTCTTCGCGTGGATTCGTTCCAGCCAGGTCAAGCGTGGACATGACCGTTGGATTGGCGGCGTGTGCGATGGCATAGCACGTCGTCTTGGTTGGAATACCACGTTGGTTCGTGCGCTTATGGTGGTTGCCACACTGTTTTTCGGCGCGGGTGCCGCGTTCTATGGCCTGGCGTGGTTTGTGCTGCCGGATGAGCGCGACAATCAGATTCTTGCTGAGGATTTGATTAACAGCAAGTGGGATTGGAATTGCATTGGCGCGCTGTTGTGCTGCCTTGTTGCCATCTGTTTGCCGGGGGCAGGATGGTTTGCTTTCGCGTTGGCCGCGTTGGTGCTGTGGCTTCTGCTCAATAGGCAGATTTATGCGCCGAATGTTCCTCCAAATCAGTGGCAGCAGCCCCCGTATGGTCAGGCTCCGTACGGTCAACCGCAATATGGTCAGCCTCAATATGGAAGTCCTTCGTACGGACAGCCGGTGCCTCCTGCATCGCCGTCTCCAGCGCAATCGAATCCTTATACTCAGCCGATGCAGGCGAGCGGCGCATATAACGGGGTGGCCAACACGGCTTCGTCACCGGAATCGCAATCGCTTCAGCCTCAGCGCCCTCAGCCTCAACAGCCTCAGTATCATGCCTACCAACAGCAGGCCAATGGTCCGGCCGCTTTTGCCACGGCCAATGTTCCACCAACATTCACCGCTCCGGTAGCCCCGGTGGCGCAGACGCCTACGCAGCCAAGAAGGGGGCGCCGTAAGCCGGCTGGTCCACTGCTGGTATTGATGATGTTCGGTCTCACGATGATCGCATGCGCGCTATGCGTATGGTGCATTATGACGTACGGCGTTCAAGGCGGGCAGCGGGGCACCGAATACACGTTGCAGGCATGCGCGGCATTCGTCGGTGGCATCTGTCTGGTGACGGGAATCGTTATTGTCGCGCTCGGATTCGCGGGCAGAAGAACGGGAGGATTGCATCCTCTGACATGGATATCCGTATTCATGTCGTTGGTCATGGTGATGGCTTTGGCGGGTTATTCGCTGTTCAGCTATCGGATTGACACGAGCATTCCCTCATCCTACAAAAGGGTCAATGTGTCGGGAATGACCACCATGGGCTCCACCGCCAGTGAAATGAGCGAATACGAGCAGGGCATCGTCGCGCAAGGCGATGATTACGCCACCGACGTGCTGCATATCGACTTAAGCGATTACGCGAAAAACAACGGTCCGCACAAAGTGGATCTTCAGGATGGCACACAGGGCACGACTTCCTGCCCTACAGGAACGTTGAATGTGGTGGCCTCAAGCGCACAGGTCGTGGTGACCTTGCCGAACGGCTGCTGGTGGGCGTTCGGGTCTGACGGTAATTTCTACAACATCACCGATTTCGTCGGCAGTTCGGACGGGCTCACGTTGGATTCCGGCAATATCTATGTCTCGCTTATGGGCAACGATTCCACGAAATCGGTAGTGAAAAAGCGTGCGCTGGGAACTTACGATCGGAGTTGCGGCTCGTACGGAGACGAATCCGGCATCGAGGATTTCGATGATGAGACCGATACGGAAGATGGCATGGATACCGGCGCCGATTCCACTAGGACCGATTCCCCCTTCAAAGACGGGGATGTGGACAAGGCCTACCGCGAAATCTACGACAATCATCAATATTGGCCGTGCTTCACCGATGATGGCAAGGCTCCGGTCATGCCAGCCGGACTGCGGATCAATACTATGGCAACGGTCGGCGGCAGCGTCGCGGTGCAGTATGCGTCCGACAACACATTGGGCAAAGCGGGAAAGGAGTGACCATGAGCGACGACAAGACCCAGGAAATGCCGGTCATGGCTGATGCCGGAGATATGCCTACCGAAACGTTGCATACCGTGGATGCGCAGTCCACGTATGACCAGTCGCAGCGCAGTGGGCGTGCAACGCAGGATGATAAGCCGCGCGTGGAATCCGCTCCAGCGCAAGGCGTTCCGACCTATACCGCTTCGGTAGCCGGTGCGAATGATGGGCGCAAGAATCGGCAGACTGGAGACGACATCATCAGACCTTCCGGAAGAAGCGGTTCGACCATCGCGCTCGGCGTGTTCACGTGCTTCATGGGGGTGGTGACGCTGCTTTGCGGCATACATGTGCCAATGAATCTCTGGTGGTGGGCCAGCGATCCGAAACAGTTCTTCGTATTCCTGCTCGGAGGCATCGGCGTGCTGCTTATCGCCGTCGCCGTGATCTGGGCGATAGTCAGCGCGGTGCGTTCAAACCGATCCAAGAATGGAGGCGATGCGGACAGCGACGATCCATTCGACGCTCCCCATAGCTCGGATGCCACGGCCTTTTCGACTGATTCGGATAAGTCACCGGTTTCGGAACGATCGTGAGAATCAGCTGAATAGCCCCTGATATCAGCCGCACCAACGAAATCGAGGCTGACATCGCAAACAAATACGTGACCACCATGGCATGACCAAATCCAACACTTGCTTTTCCATCTTGACGTTGGATTTTGGTCGTACCATGGTGGTCATTTTTATGGTGATGTACGGGGCTTGCTGCAGTTTTCAGTAATTGTCACGGTGTGTTTTCACTGTGTTTACTGTGCGGCCTCAGCCTGTGCCAAATCCTCAAATCCAGCCAAACGAACCGTATTGCGAATCGTCTCTTCGGTGAGATTGCGCCGCTCATGCCGCAAACGCTCCACAAAATCGTGGTACAACGCCACGGTACGGTCGGAATAGGTGCCCAATTCGCCGCGCAGATACGTTTCGAACGACGTGGTCTCTGGCGTATCTTCGACAGTGGTCAGCACACGCATCGCCTCGCCGAGATGAGGAAAACGCTCACGAAAATCACGCGCCCACGACACCTGAACTGTTATGATGCCTTCCTGCAAGACGTTGCGATTCGCGGAAATCCGGGGAATATACGGCGCAATGTTTGCACAATACTCCTGTGGATATGTGGATTGCATCATGCGACCATACTTTTCCGTCACCAAATTACGTCCAACACGGTCGGCTTCCTGCAAGTCCGACCGGTAACTGCGCAGCAATTCCTCCGGCCACGTCATGAACTGACTGGCACGCATCTGATGAAACATCGGCCAATTGCCTTGGCAGGACGCGCGGCCGCCCTCATTATTGGTTTGCTGAAACTGATTCCACTCCAGTTTGATAATGGATTCAACAAGATTTGCTGTATCGTGACCGTCTATTACATCTGAAATTACGCTGCTATTCATATGATTTCGATTCTTGATTTCGTCTGATTATTGCTCTGATTTGCAATGCTTGCGATGGATTTTTTGATTGTAGCACGTCACAGGCTGTGCAGACAACTCGCGTCGGACTTGATATGGTCCTCAACATACGGCCGCTGCCATTCCACAAACGTTTCGTGGGATTCGGTCAATCCCTCCCGCAGCAATTCATCCACAACATCACTGCAGATGCGCTCAACAGTGGCGATAATGCGCTCCGCCGCAGGCTTCGCACCCTTGCCGCCCTCACCGAAACCGACACCACCGAAACATGCGGCGGAACTCAATCGCAATATGTCTTCCAACTGTTCGCACACGCCGGCCAGCCTTGTTGCCATACGGCGGCTCAGCTTGCGCATGGCAGCAAACTGCCATTTGTAATACGGCAGATACCCAACGCTCACCGCTCATTGATCAGAAACATCAACGAAGCCGTGGCGTTCACGAACTCATGAATGCTCAACATCGCAGCAGCACCATCGCCACGTTGCAGCATGCGCGGCAGATGTATTGCCCGCCTGAGCCATCATGCCCAAACGGCGGGAAATCAAGGAAAGTCGAACATCTTCCGGCATGAACTTGAACCCCTGCCGAGTCTTGGAAAACACCCCCAACGGATCAGCGAACACCTGACCGTTTGTGGCAGTGGCCAACGTATCTTCCTGCAAACTTAGCCAAGATGCAACATCGTTCTGCGCCGGAGCCTCACGAAACAGCGTGATCCGCTCGAAAAAATCGCCGATACGAAACACGCCATCACGGCGGAACTCGCCTTGCGCACGCGGCGTAAGTGGCGATTGAGATGCGGCAAGAGCGTCGGAATTAGCCGAACCATGCCCTGCAAAATGCGGCTTGCCCTGCTCGGCAACAGTGAAATCGCGACTCAACGCATCGTAATCAGCCTGCAATTGCTCGCCAATCGCATCATAATCCTCATCGGTAAGCCACAGGCAGAAACGCGGCGCGAAATCATGATCGCGCGACAGCTCATCGTCGAAACCGAAACATTCCGAACCATAACCGACCAAACCTGCGGCAATCCGCCCCTGATATGCCGAATATGCGCCGGCAAGCAACGGTTTGCCGAGATCATTCCAGAATGCGCGAGACAAAGCAAGTCCCGAAATATGGTGAGAAATCGCAGGAATCGAAGATGCGCCGGATTCCGTCATATAGTGCGGTTCACTTGATTGCTGAGATTCGATTGATTTCGGTGAATGCTGAGATTCCAAGGATTCTTGCGATTCTTGATATTCTTGCGATTCCCGCGTTTTATGAGATGATGGCATGTGCTTATGCAACGCCTGTTTTGCCACTTCAAGATTGACTGCAGTCGTGTGATAGTAGTCGGTGTTGCGTCCGTAGCATTCCTCAATCACGCTCAACGCATGCTCATAGCCGGAAACCGCATCCTGCAGGCAGCCGGCCATATAGCAGGCCTGCGCATAGCCGGCCAGCGCCGAAGCATAATGCGCACTATGTTCCAAATGCCCGGTACGGTAGATTGTCAACGCTTTCTGGGCGTGCTGTATGGCATCGCTCGCCCAATACCGGTCCATCTGCAGGAGCAGCAATGCAAGATTGGTGTGCGTGGAGGCAACGTCGATGTCAGCGCTCGCATCGGGGGAAGATTGCTCCAACAGGTCCAGCGCCTGTTCCAGCTCGCGCTTCGCCTGATTGAGACGACCGGTTTCGCTGTACAACATGGACATATTGTTATGCAGCGCGGCCAGGCGTCGGTCGGTGGGGGAGAAGGCGGACGTGGCCGCGTCAAGCGCCTGACGGTACAGCTGTTCGGCCTCCTCGTACTGGCCTGCGGCTCGCATGCCCGTGGCCGCGTTGATCAGCGTCGTAGCCCACGCCTGCGGGTCGATTTCCTGAAGATGCAAATGATCCGCAATGCTTAACGATTCGCGGATAATCGGCAGATTGTCGGTATGGCGACCTTGCGAACGGTAAAACCCCATCGTTTCGTTCAACACCGTCAGCAAACCGGCGTCATTATGACTGTGTTCGGCTTCGGTCCGCGCCTTCTGCAGATACGGTTCAGCCTGTTCAGGAGCCTTATGCGCATCGAAAATCGCATCAAGACCACGCAAAAATCGTTGTACATCAAATGTTGCGCAACCGTCATCGCAATTATTCATATTCAGATTGACATCACTGTCTGCCATCGCAATCCCTTCATCGGTGACTTCCATCATCTCCCGAACTGCAGACGCATCGCAGACGGCGAAAACAACGAAAGATGGGGTAATTGTTGGCGAGATCGAAATGTGTGATGCCGTTGTCGAATGCGGTGAACACGATGTCACGCATAGTGGCGTACGGCGTGATATCGCCAAAATTATGCCAAAAGCCGAGCGAAACCGCTGGAAGTTTCAGGCCGCTCTCGCCACATGATTGTAGGTCATGGAATCGTATCGAGCGGGTGACGGCGTGTAGACGGTGGTCGGTTCAAGCATGGTTCCTCCTTGAAAACTCTGCGTATTCCGCTGTGCGCTGTGTTGCTTGAGTTGGCGCATGTCGTAAGTTTGTCGACGATACTATCGTCGCACTTCAAGTAAACTTGAATGCAAGTATCGTCGATAGTGTGTTTTCCGATGATCGACAATCGCAAGGAATCGCAAAATCGCTAGAAAACCTAGAAAATCGTAGAAATGAGAAGGGAAATGGCAACATATACGATTCGTGAAGTCGCGCAACGATTCCATGTGCAGACGTCAACCTTGCGCTATTACGAGGATCAGGGGCTGCTGTGCGACGTGGAGCGCGACGATGCGGGGCGACGCGTGTACACCGACTCGCATATCGGGCGGCTCGAGGCGATCGCCTGCTTCAAACATGCGGGCATGAGCATCGATGAACTCAAACGCTTCTTCGCATACGAAAAAGACGAGCGTGCGCACATTGCGGACATGCTGGAATTGTTGGAATCGCGGCATCAAGCGATTTTGAAACAGCGGGCCGCGCTGGAAGAGGCGTACATGCATGTGTTGCGCAAACTGCACTTGTACCGCGACATTCAACGCAGCATCGAAACGGGGGCGCCATACCCGGATTGGGCGAATTATGATGGCAAGGATTTCGCGCCGACGATCAGTGAAGTTCGGTGGACTGACGAAGATCAGTGAAGACTGGTTGGCGAAGGGCGGTGACGCCCAGTTGGCGAAAAAGCGGAAAATAAAAGGTGTGGAACCGCAAACTACAGTTCCACACCTTTAGAACACCTAGCAGAACGTCTAATAGAGACTGCTGCGACTCGTTTCAGCCTACTTCAGCAGAGTGGCCACGGATGGCAGCAGGGCGCGCAACGCCTTGCCGCGATGGGAGATGGCGTTCTTTTCGGCCGGTTCCATCTGCGCGGACGTGAGCTTCTCGCCGGCTTCGACGGTACGCGCCGGCTGATCGTCGGGCACGAACAGCGGTCGTAGCCGAATCCATGCTCACCTTGCGGCTCATGTAACAGCACGCCCGGCATTTCGCCGGTTTTCACGATTTCCTGAGCGATCGCATGACGACCATCGGCGCCTGCGCCTGCTTCGGTTTGCGGCACCACCAGCGCGGCCGCGCAACGGAAACGCGCGGTACGCTTGGCATCCGGAATGTCGGCGATCTGCGCGAGCAGCAGCGCGTTGTTGGCTTTGTCATCGCCATGCTTGCCCGCCCAACGTGCGGAAAGAATGCCGGGGGCATTGCCCATCACGTCCACAATCAGACCGGAATCGTCGGCGATTGCCGGGCAGCCCGTACGTGCGGCCACATCACGGGCCTTGAGCAGTGCGTTCTCTTGGAAGGTCACGCCATCTTCCACCGGATCCGGCAGATTCAGCGAACCGGCCGACACCAGCTCCACCTGATCCGCGTCCGCACCCAGGCAATCCTTCCAGAATGCGGTTGATTTCAACGAGTTTGCCCTCGTTATGCGTTGCGACGATAATTCTCACGTTCCGATTCCTTTCGTTGCTGTTCGTTGCTTCGTTGATGTCGGCTTGCCTGACGTGCGTTTGACGTGCCCTGACTTCCTAACCTACGATTGGTTTGCGAGGCCAGCCTGCGGTTGGCTTACGTCCGACTTGCAGCCTTCAGTCCTGTGCGAGCGCGGACTGCTGTGCGGCCTGCAGTTCCTTGTTGCCCTTTTCCGCCAGGTCAAGCAGCGCGTTCAACTCGGCGCGGTTGAACGGGCGGTGTTCGGCAGTGCCTGAATTTCAATGAATTCGCCGGAACCGGTCATGGCCACGTTCATATCGGTCATGGCCTTGCTGTCTTCGGTGTACGGCAGGTCAAGCATCGGTGTGCCATCGATCACGCCTACGGACACGGCGGAAACGCTGTCTTTGATCACACGCTTGGCGGACCTGATGTGCTTGTGCTTCTCGGCCCAGCGCATGGCGTCCACGAGCGCCACATATGCGCCGGTGATCGACGCTGTTCGGGTGCCGCCGTCGGCCTGCAGCACGTCGCAGTCGATCTGCACCTGGTTTTCGCCGAGTGCCTTCATATCAACCACGCCACGCAGGCAGCGACCGATCAGTCGGCTGATCTCATGCGTGCGTCCGCCGATCTTGCCGCGCACGGATTCACGATCGGTGCGGTCTGCAGTGGCTCGCGGCAGCATCGCATATTCCGCGGTGACCCAGCCAAGCCGGAGTCCTTGCGCCAACGTGGCACGCCTGCGGTGAACGTGGCCGTGCACATCACTCGCGTATTGCCGCATTCCACAAGCACGGATCCTTCCGGAACATCCGTGAAATGACGGGTGATGCGCACCGGACGCAGCTCATCCACCTTGCGTCCGTCCGTACGAATCATCGTTTCGCCCAACAAGTCTTTAATCGCTACCATCGCTGACTTCTCTGCTTTCGATTGATCACACGATCAACAATCGTTTGTATTTTCCGAAAAACAGTATCACCAGCCGAAAACCCGTCTTTCGTCTTGAACTCGCCTCTTGCTGCACCTCAATTTGCTATCCCAATTTGCGTCGTGCCCGAATTTGCGCGCATCTCACGTTTGTCTCACGTAATACAGGCATGCAAGCACGTATGATGGAACGAAAACCTGTGCTTGGCCACGGCGAGGCCTACACTTATGGTCAGTTTCACCAAAAGTCAGAAAGGCTTTGGAAATGCTGGATTATTCACCTGCACTCATGACCGACATGTACGAATACACCATGCTTGACGCGTGCCTGAGGGACGGCACCGCCAATCGCAAGTGCGTATTCGAGATTTTCACCCGTCATCTGCCGCTTGGCCGCCACTATGGGGTGGCCGCCGGCCAAGGTCGTATTCTTGACGCGCTTGAAAATTTCCATCTTGACGATAATGATCTGAAATTCCTTGCAGATCGCAAAGTAGTGGGCCCCGAAACTATCAAATGGCTTGAGAATTTCCATTTTTCCGGTTCGATCAAGGGATATCGCGAAGGTGAGATGTTCTTCCCGAATTCGCCGATTCTGCAAGTCGAAGGCACGTTCGGCGAGTGCACGCTGCTGGAAACGCTGTTGCTGAGCATTCTGAATTACGATTCCGCGGTTGCGTCGGCCGCGTCCCGCATGGTCAGCGCCGCGAAGGATCGCCCGTGCATGGATATGGGCGGCGCCGTACGAACGAGTGGGCCGCCGTTGCCGCTGCCCGTGCTGCGGTAGTGGGCGGATTCAAGGGCACGGCCAATCTGCTGGCCGCGCAAATGTATGGCTTGAATGCCATCGGCACGGCCGCGCACTGCTTCACGCTGGTGCATGATGATGAGCGCAGCGCGTTTGAATCGCAGATTGCCGCGCTCGGCAAGAACACCACACTGTTGGTTGACACGTACAACATTGAAGAGGCCGTGAAGACAGCTGTTGACGTGGCCGGACCCGAATTGGGCGGCGTGCGCATCGATTCCGGCGATCTGGCGTCGTTGGCGCAGCGCGTGCGCAACCAGCTGGATGCGTTGGGCGCTACCAACACGAAGATCACCGTTACCAACGATTTGGACGAGTATGCGCTCGCTTCGCTGCAGACCGCGCCGGTCGATTCGTATGGCGTGGGCACCATGCTCGTCACCGGATCGGGCGCTCCGACCTGTGCGATGGTGTACAAGCTGACTGAACGCGAGAATTCCGCTGGTGACATGCAGCCGGTGGCCAAGAAGTCGAAAGACAAGGCCACGGTTCCGGGCCGCAAGCTCGCCTTCCGTTCGTACGAGTATTCGCTGGCCGACTGCGAACATGTGATTTCCGGCTCCGAAGAGCAGCTGGCCGCCTATCAGCTGGAAGAAGGTGGAAGGATCTGCTGGTCGGCTACGTGAGCAACGGCGAAATCAACTCCGATTATCAGGGACACGAAGCCATCGTCAACGCGCATAATTACCGCGCCCAGGCGCTGGCCGAACTGCCGATCGGCGCGCAAAGCCTCATGAAGGCGACCCGGTAATCCCTACCGAAATCACCGTCCTTTGACTCGTGCTACCATCATGCTGGTTGCGTACGGCAATCAATCTCGTAATCAACCAGCATGAAGGGGTAGGATTACATGCGAGCATTTTCTCTGGTTACGTTGAGTCCGGAGGCGTTTGACGATTTTTCCGCACATCACGCGGACGGCAACTTCCAACAGACCTCTGCCGCAGCCGTCTGCGTGCCGGCCAAGGGATCGAAGTGGAATACCTTGGCGTTCAAGAAAACGGCACAATCGTTGCGGGAGCATTATTCGAAACGCATCGCAGCCGCCTTTCCACCTTCAGTGTGGTGCACGACGGCCCTTGTGTGACTATCGCGATCGCGAATTGACCGAATATTTCATGACCCAACTCAAGCAGCACGCGAAGGCGAAAGGTTCCGCACAGATGGAAATCGTGCCGGAAATGCCATACTGCCTGCATGACTCGCGTGGCGGCGAACTGCCAGCCGACCAAGGTGGTGCTCCTGCTGATGATGCCGTGGAAACGTTGAAAAACCTCGGCTTCATGCATGACGGCTTCACCATCGGCTACACTGCGGTGCCGCGCTGGCGTTACCTGAAAGACCTGACTGGCATTACCGACGAAAAGTCACTGCTCAAGTCGTATGACAAGCGCACGCAGTGGAGCGTGAAACGTGCCGCATCCATGGGCGTGCATGTGCGCGAGCTAGGCGAAGACGAGCTGCAGGTGTTTGCCGACATCGAGCAGGCCACCGCCGAACGCCGTAATTTCGAATATCGTGGTGAAGCTACTTCCGCAAGTTCAAGCAAGCTTACGGCAGTAAAGCGCACTTCATGGTGGCGCAGATTCACATCGGCGAATACATTGCCGACATGGAATCCAAGTGTGACGCCTTGCAGAAGAAGGTCGATGTGCTGCAGGCCAAGTACGACGAGCATCCGACCACCAAAACGGAACGCCAGCTAGGGAGGAGTCCCGAAACTTGGCGGCGGCGGAAAAACGTTTGACCGAGGCGGCCGAGTACGCCAAAGACGGTGACGTGCTTCCGGCGGCAGCATCCCTATTCGTGGAACACGCTCGTGAAACGGTGTATCTGTTCTCAGGCAGTGTGGAAAAGTACAAGCCGTTCTACGCTTCCGCGCTCATTCAGCATGATGCCATGCTGCATTTGTGTGTGGAACGCGGTGTGACCCGCTACAACTTCTACGGCATCAACGGCGTGTTCGACGATCCGGAAGATGAGGGTCGTGGCGTACTCGAATTCAAGCAAGGCTTCAACGGGTACGTCGAGGAACTCATGGGCTCATTCGTGCTTCCCGTACGCCCGCTGACCTTCAAACTCAAGACCGCCCTCCGCAAACTCCTGCGCCACTAGCTATTAGCTCACCTTCCGCTTGGAGGATTCTGGGTGGGGGCTTATAGGTGCGCGAGGGTTATGTGAACGCTGTTGACGGCGACTGTAGGCCGGACTAGGTTATCGCTTTTGGTGAAAAGGGATTTTAGCCAGTTGGGATAGTGAAAGGTAGTTACGGATCGTGATGCGCGAAGTGAATGCGAGTGAGGAACAAGAGCAAGAATCGTCTGAATGGAATGTGCGCGAGCTGAGCGGTAGTGAGTTTGATGAGCTTTCCGCCGCGAGCAGATACGGCGGATTCCAGCAGACTTCCGAAATGGCGGCATTGGCTCAGTCCGACGGCATGCAAACGCAATACGTTGGATTGGTGGATTCGCACGATGCTCCGGTGGCTGGCGCGTTGGTGGCTTTTTCGCAAGGGCGTTTCGGCGTGGAAGGCTCGTTATGGCTTGGCCCGTTGTGCAATGGGAATAACAGAGAGCAGATGACCGCGTTGACCGAAGGTTTGCGCGAGGCCGCCGAACGGGTTCACGCCATCAGCCTGACGTGCTGGCCCAACCAGGTGTATTGCGTTCGTGATTCGCAAGGCAAGGCCATGGCCGAACCCAATGATGAGATGGTGCGGGAGTACGAGCGGCTGGGTTGGAAGCATGCTGGCTTTACCCGTGGATACGATGCCTGATGAACCGTTGGAATTACGTCAAGGACTTGAGAGAGTTCTCGAACGCCGGCGAGCTGCTCGCTTCGTATGCGAAGAACACGCGTCGTAACGTCAAGATCGCGCGGAACAGCGGCGTGGAGGTTCGACGCTGAATCGCAGTGAGCTGAACGTGTTCCACGATATTTGCGAGCTGAGTAGCGAACGCCAGCATTTCGCCAACCGTAGCCTTGATTACTTCGAACGCGTATATGATGCGTTTGGAGACAAGGCCGAGTTCATGGTGGCGGAAGTGCATCTTGACCGCTATTTGCAATCCTGGGAGGAAAAGCTGGCGAAGTTCTCGAAAGACGTGGAACGCTTGGAGCGTTCGCTTGAGCATACGAAGTACCCGGATGATGTGCGCAAGAAGCTCGATACGGCTCAGAAGAATGTGGAGTCCGCACGTCGCCGTATTGAGGATGCGAACGAGCGCATCGCTCGTGATGGCGAGGTGGTGCCGGTCGCCGTAGGTCTGTTCATGTGGCATGAACGCGAGCTGGTGTATTTCTCCAGCGGATCCGACGATCGTTACGCCAAGTTCTACGCGCCCACCGCCTTACAGCATGAGATGATGTCGCGTTGCTTGGAACGCGGAGTGACGCGGTACAACTTCTATGGCATTTCGGGAGTGTTCGACGATCCGGAAGACGATGGACGCGGCGTGCTCGAGTTCAAGCAGGGCTTCAACGGCTACGTTGAGGAACTGCCGGGCGAATTCACGCTTCCGGTGAGCAAGCTGCGCTACGGCGTGAGCGATTTGGCCCACAAACTCCTGCGCCGCTAGCTTTAGGGGGTTTCAGCCATGCTTGGCGCGACGCGGATTTGCGTGGGGTGAGACTTTCTGGTACGCTTTATGTCTTGTGCGCGGATGGCGTGTGCTTCCGGGCATTGCCACTTTAGCTCAGTCGGTAGAGCGGCTCACTCGTAATGAGCAGGTCGACAGTTCGATTCTGTCAAGTGGCTCCAGCGCCCTAGATGTGAAAGCATCTAGGTTTCGCATATCAGGAGCGTTTCGCCCCGATATGGCTACTTGCGCGAGTGGCGGAATTGGTAGACGCGCAGGATTTAGGTTCCTGTGTCTTTGACGTGTGGGTTCAAGTCCCATCTCGCGCACTTTCAGAAAACGGCGGAATTCCGCCAGTTCTTGGTCATTGTAGTCCACTCAATAAGCCTTTTTGAGAACATGTTGAAAACATTTTGCCCGTTTGCGTCCCAATTCTTCCACTGACTGGAGGATTTGGGACGTTGGGGAGCTTGTTTGCGGGTGGATTCTTCCAGTAGGTGGAGGATTTGGGACGTGGGAGCTCGTTTCGCGGTGGCATTTCGTTCCACTGACTGGATAATTTGGGACGGTGGCAGGCGTTATTCGCGGGTGAATTCTTCCAGCGGGTGGAGGATTTGGGACGCTGAGGGGCGCGTGAGCGGAGTGTTTCTTCCAGTGGGTGGAAGAAACAGGACGGTGATGGGTGGCTTGGTGGCAGGGGATGCTCCTAAGATGGCTTCGGGTAGGAAGAGAAAGAGATGATTAGGGATTAGGGGAGTGTCGTGTCTGCGCTGATTCAGCCTGTTGCGCTACTGCTGATTATTCTCGCCGGATACTTGTTCAAACGTGCCGGCCTGTTCGAAGATCGCGATTACCGCATTATGCAGACCATTATTTTCAATCTGGTGCTGCCAGGCGCGATCGTCTATTCGTTTGCTACGAATCCGCATGATTCCAGCATGCTGTTGATTTCGCTGTTCGGCCTGATTGTTGCGTTCATTCCGCCGGTCGTGGTTTTCTTGACGTCCCGCCACCGACCGGTGCAGAACCGTGCGTTCATGATGTTGAATGGTTCCGGCTTCAACGTTGGCTGCTTCTGTTTCCCGGTGGTGCAGGCGTTTCTTGGCACGGGCGCGATCGTGCCCGCCGCCATGTTCGACATTGGCAATTGCGTAATGGTTGCCGCCGGTACGAATGTGATGACGCAAACGCTGCTGCACATCAAGCCTGGCATGCCGCTTACCGAACAGTATCAGGGCAATGCGCCCACGCTCCCGTATGTGAAGCCGAAAGACAAGGATGCCAAACGTCTTGCCCGCAAGGCGTTGGCCCGCAACGTGTTCAAGGGTTTCTTCGGTTCGGTTCCGTTCGACACGTACTTGGTGATGATTATTCTCACGCTCGCTAACGTGAAGATTCCTGACATTATTGCCGCGCTCGTGCAGCCGCTTTCGAACGCGAATTCGTTCTGCGCAATGCTGATGGTGGGCATGCTTATGGATTTGCCATCTGGCAAGCAGGATGTGCTTCAGTTGTTGAAGGTGATTGGCTGGCGACTGCGTTTGGTATTGCGTTTGCTACTGCGGCTTGGCTGCTGCTGCCGTTTGGCGCTGAGATTCGTGAGGCGGCTGCAATGTGTTGTTTGGCGCCGATTGCAGTGTTTTCCACGCTGTTTACCGACAAGGTGCTTGGTAATGCGAAGCTTGCTGGTTTTACGCTGTCGATTACTGCGATTATCAGTTTGCTGCTGATGACCGGCGCTCACTTCTTGTTCGTCGCGCTCGCATAAGAGCGGCAAGGAGATCTTTACCGGGTGCGGGAGATTGTTTGTGACCCCGCAGAGCACGAAGTCGTTGAATGCTTGCTTGCTGGTAGTTGCAGTGCCGTTTTCTTGTCGTTCACTGCATAATGCGATCGTTTCGTTTATTACATGTTTGGAAGTGTTACGAAGACTTGCGCCGGAACCATGCATACGATTTCAGTAATCGTCGAAAATGCGCATGTCGAAGACGGAAGGTTGTCGGAACCGCGCTATATTGCGAATCTTGGCGAATGTGTTAACTCAGGAAATATTTTTGTGTTGTTCTGTCTTCTTTTGTGAGTATCTTGTGAGGTGAAGAGATACGGAATGCGACACGCGGAAATCCGCAGGGAAGCCGCAATCGCATCCGCTTCATAGTGATGATGAAAGGACCTATACACCATGGCCATCAATCCTCCTGTTGACGCCACCAAGACCCGGAGTGGGCCGCACTGCAGAAGCACTACGATGAGCTGCAGTCCGAAGGCATCAGCCTCAAGCAGTGGTTCGCCGATGACGCCGAGCGCGTCGAGAAGCTGAGCTTCGACGCGGGCGACCTGCACTTCGACCTGTCCAAGAACCTGATCAAGCCGGAAACCCTGCAGCTGTTCGCAGACCTCGCCAAGGCCGTCAAGCTCGACGAGCGCACCAAGGCCATGTACACCGGCGTGCACATCAACAACACCGAAGACCGCGCCGTGCTGCACACCGCACTGCGCCGCCCGGCCGAAGACGAAGGCAAGTACATCGTTGACGGACAGGACACCGTCAAGGACGTGCGCGAAGTGCTCGGCCGCATCTACGCATTCGCCGACAAGGTTCGCTCCGGCGAATGGACCGGCGTTTCCGGCAAGAAGATCGAAACCGTCGTCAACATCGGCATCGGCGGTTCCGACCTGGGTCCCGTCATGGTGTACGAAGCGCTGAAGCCGTACGCTGACGCAGGCATCTCCGCACGCTACATCTCCAACATCGACCCGAACGATCTGGCCGAAAAGACCAAGGGCCTCGACCCGGAGACCACCCTGTTCATCATCGTTTCCAAGACCTTCACCACCCTGGAAACCCTGACCAACGCCCGTGAGGCCCGCACCTGGCTGCTCGAAGAGCTCAAGGCCAAGGGCGCCATCGACGTTCCGACGCCAAGAACGCCGAAGCCATCAAGAAGCACTTCGTCGCCGTCTCCACCAACCTGGAGAAGGTCGCTGAGTTCGGCATCGACCCGGCCAACGCCTTCGGCTTCTGGAACTGGGTTGGCGGCCGCTACTCCGTGGACGCAGCCGTCGGCACCTCCCTCGCCGTGGTGTTCGGACCGGAACGTTTCGAAGAGTTCCTGCACGGCTTCCATGAGATCGACGAATACTTCGCCAACACCCCGTTCGAGAAGAACGTGGTCGTGCTGCTCGGCATGCTGAACGTGTGGTACCGCAACTTCTTCAAGGTCGCATCCCACGCCGTGCTGCCGTACGACCAGTACCTGCACCGCTTCCCGGCCTACCTGCAGCAGCTGACCATGGAATCCAACGGCAAGTCCGTGCGTTGGGACGGCACCCCGGTCACCTCCGAAACCGGCGAAATCTTCTGGGGCGAGCCGGGCACCAACGGCCAGCACGCCTTCTACCAGCTGATCCATCAGGCACCCAGCTGATCCCGGCCGACTTCATCGCGTTCGTGAACACCCCGAACCCGACCAAGGACGGCGACCAGGACGTGCACGAGCTGTTCCTCGGCAACTACTTCGCACAGACCAAGGCTCTCCGCCTTCGGCAAGACCGCTGACGAAGTGCGTGCAGAGGGCACTCCGGAAGAGATCGTTCCGGCCCGCGTGTTCACCGGCAACCGCCCGACCACCTCCATCTTCGGCGTGGCACTGACCCGTTCGCACTCGGCGAGCTTATCGCCCTGTACGAGCACATCACCTTCGTTGAAGGCACCGTGTGGGGTCTGGACTCCTACGATCAGTGGGGCGTCGAACTGGGCAAGCAGCTCGCCAAGCAGATCACCCCGGCCATCTCCCAGGATGACGAAGCACTGGCCGCTCAGGACGCTTCCACTCAGTCCCTGATCCAGTTCTACCGCGCAAATCGCAAGTTCTGATTTCTAGGGAAACCGGAACGCTGCGTTCAGCGACGCGCATAGCGTCGTAGCGCAATAACTTCCAAAGGGCTCTGCATTTCGGTGCAGAGTCCTTTTTGTTACCCCTGAATCATTATTTCCAAATATCCAAGTTCTGCATTTCGTGCGAAATCAGCACCATGAAGTTCTGCATATCGTGCATGGGAGCAGTGTTTTCCGCAGAAAATAGCCATTCTTTAAATAATCAATCATCAAGAACTTTTGCGGCGAGTTTTGGATGGCATGAGGTCTGGTGGGTGGGGTATTTTTGAATATTGCTGTGCCGGGATTCAGGACGCCGCATAATCCTGATTCCCTTCGGTCCAGCCGAGAACAATCGCAAGATTGAACGGAATGTTGCACAAACGCAAGTTACCGTGATTTTCGGCGGATTGGCAATCCTTCGCAGGCAGACCTGCGGAGAACATACGAGGCAGAACGAAATTGAAAAATCGTGAAGCCCTTACCTGTGCGCTGATATGCGGCGGCGACTCGAGGAAACACAATGGTTAACGCTATTGAGGCATTTGACGCCAAGCACATGAAGCCGGCCGAGGAAATCCCGGCATTCCGTCCGGGTGACACCGTTGAAGTCAACGTGAAGATCCAGGAAGGCAACAACTCCCGTATCCAGGCCTTCACCGGCGTTGTGATCGCTCGTCAGGGCGGCGGCGTCCGTGAGACCTTCGTTGTTCGTAAGATCAGCTTCGGCACCGGTGTGGAGCGTCGCTTCCCGCTGCACTCCCCGGTCATCGACTCCATCAAGGTGGTCCGCAAGGGCCGTGTGCGTCGCGCCAAGCTGTACTACCTGCGCAACCTGCGCGGTAAGGCCGCTCGTATCGTTGAGCGCCGCGACAACTCCGAGAAGTGAGTTTCAAACGCAAATAAAGCGTGAAATTGGCCCTCAGCCTCACGGCAGGAGGGCCTTTTTCTATTCTAGACCGCTATGATAGGGGTCAGTGTGCAAACCGGACGATAAAGGAATCATGTATGAGGCATGCCAAAGAAGAAAACAATAGCGGCGACAGCTTTGGCTTGCGCGACACCTTGGTCTGGTGCGGAATTCCTATTATTATCGTGCTGCTGATACGCATTTTCCTGCTCGGATTCTACGTGATTCCCTCCGGATCCATGATGAACACCATCGAACCAGGTGACCGCGTGATCACCTCGAAACTCACCCCGAAAGTCTTCGATCTGAAACGCGGCGACGTGGTGGTGTTCAAGGATCCCGACCACTGGCTGCGGCAGGAAGACAGCAGCAAACTCGGCGGTGACTACCTCATCAAACGGCTCATTGGATTGCCAGGAGACACCGTGGCATGCGAAGGGCCAGGTAAGCCGATCACCATCAATGGTGTGGCGATTGACGAAAGCGCATACATTCGCCCCGACGTGGATCCCAGCTCATTCGCGTTCAACGTGACCGTGACCGAAGGACACGTGTTCGTTATGGGCGACAATCGCGCCAATTCCGCCGATTCACGCTATCATCAGGGTGATTCCTCACATGGACTTGTGCCTATTTCCGACGTAGTGGGTGTCGGACTCGCGAAATATTGGCCGTTGAACCGCATCGGCGGGCTCGATGCGCACCATGAAGTGTTTGCCGACGTTCCGGAAGGAGGCTCGGCGGACTGATGGCGGTTTCCGTAATTCCCACATTGGATTTGGAACGTGCTATTGCCGAACAAGGCTACGATGTGATCGTCGGCTTTGACGAAGTGGGGCGTGGATCTCTCGCAGGGCCGGTAATGTTGGTGCGGCTGCGATTTGGGCGCGTGACGTAGACGGGCCGGCTGGAGCTTCGCAAGGAGGCTCGCAAGAATCTTCGCATCTGGAAGTGCCGAAAGGCGTGGCCGACTCCAAAATGCTGACCGAACACAAGCGCGAAGCCATCTTCGACGAACTCAAATCCTGGTGCGCATCTTGGGCGGTTGGCGCCGCCAGCAACAAGGAGATTGACGAGTGGGGCATTTCCCATGCACTCGGCGTAGCCGCGTTACGTGCGTTGGCACAGGCGGAGGCGAAGCTCGGCATTGACGGCAACGGCATGCTCTCCGGCAAACCGGTGAAGGTCGGCGCGATCCTCGACGGACCGAACGATTACATCACCAAGACGCTGAACACCTTCGACGCGCCCGAAGTGCCGGTGCCGGCGAACGTTACCACCAAAGTGAAAGGCGACCGGTATTGCGCCGCCGTGGCCGCTGCCGCGGTCATCGCCAAAGTCACCCGGATCGCTCATGGTCGAACTGGGAGCACAACCCCAATATGAACCATATGAATGGGCCCACAACAAGGGTTACGGTTCGGCCGCACACCGTGACGCCATCGCTGAATTCGGGCCCAGCGACCTGCACCGCCTGTCCTGGCACCTCGTCTGACATACGGCATCTCATCCGCAGTCCGCGATTACGCTAATCCTTGCGGATGATGCATGCCGGAAGGAAACCTGTAAGTTCATCCCGCCGTCTGATGGCCGGGACCAATCCGTTTCCGTACCGTAGGAAACATGGAACACATACTTCAGGCGACCGATCTGGTCATGGATTATTCGACCCAACAGGCGACACCAAACGCCACACACATGCTGGCGCTCAATCACGTGGATTTCGGCATCCAGGCAGGCGAAAGCATCGCGGTCATGGGACCGTCCGGTTCCGGCAAATCGACGTTACTGCACGCACTCGCCGGCATCATCACCCCGACAGCGGCAATGTGATGTTTCGCGGTGCCAACCTAGCGCGGTTGAGCGACGCTGACCGCACCAAACTGCGCCGCAGCGCCTTCGGCTTCGTCTTCCAATCCGGACAACTGCTGCCGGAACTGCCGGCCATCGAAAACATCGCGTTGCCGATGATGCTGGGCGGCGCAAGCTACCAGCAGGCCACCGACATGGCCATGCTATGGCTGGAACGATTGAGATTGCGCCAGCTCGCGCAACAACGTCCCGGCGAAATGAGCGGCGGCCAGATGCAGCGCATCGCCATCGCACGTGCGCTCGCCGCGCAGCCGGCAGTCATCTTCGCCGATGAACCGACCGGCGCGCTCGACCAGACCACCGGCCACGAAATCATGAGCATTCTCATGCGGACCGCACGACAGACCGGCGCGGCCGTGGTCGTGGTGACGCACGATTCGAACGTGGCCGCATTTTGCGATGCCACCGTTACTATGCGTGATGGCAGGTTGAGCTCGCCGCAGCAATCCCAACCTACCGCCGGAGGCGCACGATGAACATGTTCCGATTATGGCGATTGTTCCACCGCTCCGGCACCCGCGGCACATCCGGCCGCACCTCTGCGCTGGCCATCGTTGCCTTCGCATCCGCCACCGCCGTCTTCCTAACCGTGCTCGGAGGCCTGCATGGCTTCATCTGGCGGGCCTCCGCCGACCACACGTTCGGTTGCATGATCGATTCCAACAGGTGCGCGCCCGGTACATACGAAACATGGTCCAAAGCCCTGGCGCACGCCGACAAGCTCGTCGCCACGGTCGGCGACGGCCATTGGACGGCCGACCAGGCACAACCGTCATGAACACCTATTCCGACGGCTATGTGCTGCTCGCCGCATTCGCTAGTCTGCTACTCATCGTGCCGTTCGTGGCGCTCGCCGGCTCGGCGGCCCGTCTCGCGGCCTCCCGCAGGGACGCACGTCTCGGCCGCACTGCGACTTGCGGGCGCCACCACCGCGCAGGTCACGAAACTCACCGCGCTCGATGCGGGTGGCCAGGCTCTGCTTGCGCGCTGGTCGGCATGGCCGGCTACTTCGCGCTGATACCGGCGATCATGCTGCTCGACTTCCAAAACCAGCATTTCACCTTCGAACAGTTGTGGGTGGGACTGCCTGCCTGGCGGCTGTGACCGTCGGAGTCACGCTGCTTGCCTTGGTCTCCGCGCTGGCCGCCCTACGCTGCGTGGCCTTCACCCCGCTTGGCGTGACGCAACGTACCGGACAACCCATGCCGTCCGCATGGCGCGCACTGATTTTCCTTGCCGTGTTGGCCGTAGGCTACCTGCTGCTCAACAGCATCTCCGCATTCGCGCACTTGGGTCAGATGGTGGTCTACGCATCATCTTCGGCGTCTTCTTCCTCGGCTTCGCATGGTGAACGTCGTCGGTACCTGGGTGGTGGCGATGCGCGCCAGATCGCGTGCGAAACACCCGAAGGACGCGGCCACTATGATTGCCATGCGCCGTATCCTCGACAATCCCAAGCGTGCTTGGCGCAACGTGTCCGGCGTGGCGCTCGCTGTGTTCATCGCGGGGATGACGTCGGTGTGCGGATTGCTCGCCACCGGAATCGGAGGCAACCACGACCCGTTCGACCCATCTATGCTGTACATGCGCGATATAGCATGGGTGGTTTCCTGACGCTCGCCTTTGCCGCGGTGCTCGCCGCCGTCAGTTCCGGCGTGATGCAGACGAGCAACGTCTACGACCAGGCCGACGAGTACCGCATGCTTGCGTTGGAAGGCACGGATGAGGCGACGCTCGACAAGGCACGCATGATGGAAGTGATCACCCCGCTCAACACGGTGATGGCCGTTTCATTAGGGTGCTCGGTGTTGTTGCTGTTTCCGATTCTGGCAACGTCGTTGCTCAATCCGGCTTCGTTGCTTACGTTGGCCGCGGGAATCGGCTTGTGTTATGCGCTGATGGTGCTCGGAGGGTGTGCCGCGAATCATGGCGGCGCACGGGCTCGGTCATGCCGGCTACCGTACGGACGATTGATGGTCTCGCCGCGGCGGTCGTGGATACCGCGGCGAGGACTGGCGAGGTCAGCCGAGCAGCACCGCGATGATTGCGATGAAGATCGGTGAGGTCAGTGTCGAGAAGAGAATGCCGTCGCGTGCGAACGAGAGACCCACGTTGTACCGCGCCGCGTAGTTGTAGACGTTCTGCCCGGTCGGTAGGGCGGCGAGCACCACGCACGCGTACAATGTGGCGCCGCGGAAGCCCATCACGAAATACGACAGCAGGAACGCGATAATTGGCATCACGATGTTCTTCAATACCGCCACCGTGAACACCGCGGGAATATTCGACTTGTCCTGCAGCGGCTTCGTGCCGTGCAACGACATGCCGAATGCCATCAAAATCATTGGCACTGCGGAATCGCCGATCATGTCGATCGGATCGTAAATACAGTCCGGCACCACGAAATGACCGGTTTTTGCGGAAATCGCGGATACGGCGATGCCCAGCAGCGAACCGATAAGCAGCGGCTGATGCAGCGGCTGCTTCAGAATCTCCCTCGTGGAGACCTTGCCTTTGGTGGTCACATCGAGCACGGTCAGGCCGATCGGTGTGAACACCGCCTGTTGCATGACCAGAATCGGCGCGACCAAAGCGGGATTGCCCAGAATGTACGTGGCGATCGGCAGACCGATGTTGTTGGAGTTCAGATACAGCGAATTCAACGCGCCGATGGTGGCATCCGCCGCCTTCAGATGGAAGAACAGCCTATTGAGGATCAGAAACACCAATCCGACCAGCACGGCCGAGAAGAACGCCACAACAATGGAGGAGTGGAATATCTCGAAGATTCTCTCCTTGGACAGGATGGCAAACATCAGGCACGGGCTCGATACGAAAAAGCTGAACCTGTTGAGCACCATCTGCGCGGTAGGTCCGCCTATGCGCATGCGCGCGGCCACGTAACCGGTGCCGATGACGATGCCAATGACGCAGAAGCCTTCCAATGCGCTTAACAGACCAGGCATGACACTCTTCCTTTCGCTCTCGGCCGTTGGTTTGGCCGCTATCCAGTGTTGCACCATGCATATGGATAACATCCGATCCGTCTCAAAAGCGTTGTCGAACGGCGATGTCGGTTCCGGTGGTGCTGGATAATGGGCGGTATGAACGAACTTGAGATTGGATTTTCCGCTTCCGCCACCAGGCAGGAGCAGCTGAACGAGCTGATGACCCAGATCATGGGAACCTATTCCGTGAGCGACGACGAAGGGCCGTTGACCGACGCGGTCGAAGCGTTTTTGAATAAACAGCAGCATCTGACAGTGCGCAGGCATGGCGATACGCTGGTCGCATCCACGAATTTTGGGCGTGAGCGTCGCGTGATCCTCGCCGGGCATCTCGACACGGTGCCGGTGATCGACAATTTCCCGCCGCGTTGGCTGGAACCGGGCGATCCGCTGATTCGCGAGGATGTTGCCGCCGGCCATGGGCGGGAGCGCGTGATATGGGGGCGCGGTGCCACCGATATGAAGGGCTCCGACGCGGTGATGATGTATTTGGCGGCCGCGTTGACGGATGCGAAATACGATCTGACATACGTGTTCTACGACCACGAAGAGGTTGCCGCCGAAAAGAACGGCCTACGCAAGGTGGTCGAGGCGCATCCTGATTGGATTTCCGGCGATTTTGCGATTATCGGGGAGCCAACCGATTGCGGTATTGAAGGCGGCTGCAATGGCACGATGCGTTTCGACGTGATCACGCACGGCATTGCGGCGCATTCGGCGCGTGCGTGGATGGGTAGGAACGCCATCCACGCGGCCGCTGAGATTCTGAGCCGACTGAACGCTTATGAAAATCGTGCGATTGAAGTGGATGGCCTGACGTATCAGGAAGGCTGAATGCCACGCTGATTTCGGGCGGCAAGGGCACGAATGTGATCCCCGACGAATGCCGCGTGCATGTCAACTACCGTTTTGCCCCCGACAAGTCGTTGGCTGAGGCGAAGGCGCTGATGATTGGCACGGATGCCGGTGCGGAATTGGGCAATGGCGAGCATGTTGCCACAGGTGGCGTATTCGAAGGCTTCGGCATTGAAATGAAGGACGAGTCGCCTTCCGCACGTCCGGGGTTGACGTCGCCGCTCGCGCAGTCGCTGGTGGAATTGGTGCGCGAGCGCACGGGGCGTGAGCCTCTGGCCAAGCTTGGCTGGACGGATGTGGCGCGATTCTCGATGCTGGGCATTCCCGCGGTGAATCTGGGTGCGGGCAGTCCGTTGCTGGCGCACAAGCATGACGAGCAGCTGCCGGAATCGGATCTGCTGCTGATGGCCAACTTGCTTGAAGACTGGCTGAAGTAGCTGTCTGCTGCCTTTTTCTGCCTCCTGTTTCTGCCTGCTATCGGCTGTTTGTTGTTTTCCGTCTTCTGTCTGCACGAGTCGGATCGGCTGTCTGCACGAGTCGTAATCTGTGTCTGCATTTCTCGCGAATCGTGATTTCTTTCGACTTGTGCAGACGGAGCAACGACTTGTGTAGACGGGGCCTGGGATTTGCGGGCGGGGAAAGCAGGCGGTGAGTTGCAGGATCCGGAAAATTTCCCGTCATGTCACGTTCCGTTGTTTTTTGTGTCATACTTATAGACGGTGGTTCTGCAAATCACCAATGCATCCGATGGCGTTGATCCCCTCGCGTGAAGTTCATGTGTGTCCGCGAGCGCTGGTGTCCGCCGTCGCATGATGAGGACTTTTGACGGAAGTTGCTTCCTACGGGCGCCATGATGCGCGGCCACGGTGAGAGCGTGGTGTGAGAACCGTATGAGGCCTAAGCGTGGGCGGCGCGATTGCAGCGTGTCGTCGAGGAGCCATTGTGCCTAATACCAGTGAGGGCTTCGATCAGGTCGAAGCTTCGGCATCGCCTGAGCATGCCGTGAATGTTGTGAAATTCGAGTCGGTCCAGTCCGATCCTGCCCCGCGTCGCCGTCGTGGCGGTCGTCGCGTGGTGCGTGGCGTGGGAGCTGCCGGTGCGTCCCTGGAGTTGAAGGTCGAGGAGCATGCTTCGGCTCCGCTGTTCGAGGAGCCGAAGTTGCCGGTTGCGCAACTGCGCATGATACCGGTGATTCCGCCGATTCCGAGGGTATGACCCGTTCGACCCGTCGTCGTCGTCGTCCGGTCCAGTCCGATGATGATGTTCGTGAGATTGCGACGAACGGCCGACGCGTTCTCGTCGCCGTCGTTCGGTGCAGGTTGAGGATGAGCAGGACGAGGATCGTCCGTCGCGTCGTCGCAGCCGTTTCGCCGATGATGCGGATGAGTACGATGAGATGCCGCGTCGTCGCGCTTCCGTCGATGATTCCCATGATGAGGAGTCGTCTGTGGAGCGTGCCTTGGATGCCGTCGATATGTTGCCGGAAGGCCATGAGGTCCGCCACAATCCGCGTCCGATGATGTCTCTGCTTTTCCAGGAGCCGGTTTTGCCGTCCGTTGCGGATTCCCGAGACAGGGCAGACGACGATCGCGACGATTCCCGTAATGACCGCGGCGAGCGTAATGATCGCAATGCGCAGGACCATGACGATGAGCAGGATGAGGATCGTCCGTCACGTCGCCGTCGCCGTCGCAATCGCGACGTTGCGACGAAGAGCGTTCCGAAGACAATCGCAATGAACGCGATAATCGGGATAATCGCAATGATGATGCGGACAATGATGAGGAAGGCGGATCTCGCAAGTCGCGTCGTTCCCGTCGTTTGAACGCGCAGGAGCGTCGTGCCGCAGCTGAAGTCGAACAGATCGAAGAGGATTTGATCCTCGACGATATTACGTATGCGCCGATTGATGACGAAACCCGCAATCGTAATGACGATGATGACGACGAGCAGCCGACGCGCACCCGTCGTCGCCGTCGCAGCCGCGGCAATCGTGAGGAAGCCGACGAACAGCAGCGGGATAGCGATGAAGGCGAGTCCCGTCGTCGCCGTGAGGACGATGAGAGGATGAAGGCACGGTGACCCGTCGCCGTCGTCGCCGTCGTGGCGGTGCGAAGACGGATGAGGCGGAAGAGCCGCTCGTGCGTCGTTCCCGCAAGCAGCAGTACATCGACGAGATCACCGACGTCGAAGGTTCCACCCGACTTGAGGCCAAGAAGCAGCGTCGCCGTGACAATCGCCGTGAGCGCAGCCGTCAAAGCCAGCTCATGGAGCAGGACTTCCTGGCTCGCCGCGAGCATGTCGACCGCCTGATGGTGGTGCGCGAACGCGAACGCCACACGCAGATTTCCGTGATCGAAGACAATGTGCTCGTCGAACATTACGTGTCCGACATTCAGGAAGTCGCCACTGTGGGCAACATCTATCTGGGCCGCGTGCAGAACGTGCTGCCGAGCATGGAAGCCGCGTTCGTCGACATTGGTCAGGCGCGTAACGGCGTGCTCTATGCGGGTGAGGTGAACTGGGATTCCGCACGGTTGGAAGGCCAGCCTCGCCGCATCGAACTCGCGTTCAAGTCGGGGGACCCGGTGCTCGTGCAGGTCACCAAGGATCGATCGGACATAAGGGTGCGCGACTGACCTCGCAGGTCACCCTTGCGGGCCGTTTCCTGGTGCTCGTGCCATCCGGTGGCATGACGGGCGTGAGCCGCAAGCTCAGCGAGCGTGAACGTTCCCGCCTGAAGAACATCGTGTCGAAGGTCGCGCCGAAAGACATGGGCGTGATCATTCGTACCGCAGCGGAAGGCGCCTCCGAAGAGGCGATCACCAAGGATCTTGAAAGCCTGGTGCGCCAGTGGGAACGCATCACCTCCAAGCGAGACGAATTCCTGCACGGCAAGCGTCCGAAGCTGCTGCAAGGCGAGCCGGACGTGGCGATCCGCGTGGTGCGAGACATCTTCAACGACGACTTCTCCAAGATGATCGTTGAAGGTGACCGCGTGTACGGCCGTATCGAGGAATACCTCGACACCATGGCTCCCGACTTGAAAGACAAGCTCGAAAAGTGGGATCCGGCCGAACATGAAGGCAAAGACGTGTTCGACAAGTGGCAGATCGACTCCCAGCTGCGCAAGGGCATGGAACGTCAGGTCTACCTGCCGTCGGGCGGCTCGATCGTGATCGACCGCACCGAAGCCATGACCACCATCGACGTGAATACCGGCCGTTTCATCGGCCGCGGCAAGAGTCTTGAGGAGACGGTGACCCGCTGCAACCTCGAAGCTTCCGAAGAGATCGCACGTCAGCTGCGCCTGCGTGACATCGGCGGCATGGTGATGATCGACTTCGTCGACATGGTCATGCCAGCAACCGTGATCTGGTGCTGCGCAGACTGGTGGAATGCCTGGCCCGCGACCGCACCAAGCATCAGGTGGCCGAAGTCACCTCGCTTGGCTTGGTGCAGATGACGCGAAAGCGCATCGGACAGGGCTTGGTGGAGGCTTTCTCCGAGGAATGCCCGACCTGCAAAGGCCGTGGATTCATTCTTCACGACGAGCCGACCGTGTCCGCGGATTATGACGATCCGTACGCCCTGAAGGGCGGCGACCCGTTCGTCAAAACCAACAAGCATGGTCACGGCACGGACGTGCAGGTGCCGAAAGGCTCCTCGCCGGACGTGAAGGCCAAACTCGCACAGATCGCGGCGGCTGCCGTGGCCGCCAACAATGCGGAACTGGGCGAGGAAGCATAGAAGAATAAATGATTATTCCGGTCTGTCAACCTGACACGCCGGAAACAGACTTGCGGTTGTACGCGGGTATGTGTAGATTAGATTGCTGGTGTCTGGCCGCGAGGCTCGAACGTGCCGGGCAGTAAGCTTTCCAAGTTAATAAAGGAACGGATATGTACGCGATTGTGAAGGCCGGCGGCCATCAGGAAAAGGTTGAGGTCGGTGACGTCATCTACGTCAACCGTCTCGAGGCTAAGAAGGGCGAAACCGTGGAATTCCCGGTTGCTCTCGTTGTGGACGGCTCCAAGGTTGTCCTCGGTGCCAAGGATCTCGCCAACGTCAGCGTCAAGGCTGAGGTTGTCAACGATGAGCCAAGGGTCCGAAGATCAGCATCATGAAGTATAAGAACAAGACCGGCGTTGCTCGTCGCAAGGGCCATCGCCAGCAGCTGACCGCTGTCAAGATCACGCTATCGCCTGATTGGCGCAGGGTTAGAGTCAAGGACCGAAAGGAACAGACATGGCACATAAGAAGGGCGCGTCCAGCTCGCGCAACGGTCGCGATTCAAACGCGCAATACCTCGGTGTGAAGAAGTTCGGCGGCGAAGCCGTCGTGGCCGGCAACATCATCGTTCGTCAGCGTGGCACCAAGTTCCACCCGGGTGAGAACGTCGGCATGGGCAAGGACCACACCCTGTTCGCCCTCAAGGACGGCAGCGTGAAGTTCGGCGTGCGTCGTGACCGCAAGGTCGTCGACGTGATTGCCGCCTGAAATACGCGCAATTAACGCTTACAAGATAAAGCCGCGCCCGTTATGGACGCGGCTTTTCTTTATTTTGATGATTGCTGAGGATTGGTTTCCTTCAGCCCGTCCCAAACGTCACGTAACGTTGCATACAGTTGCATAAGACATATCAAACGGACAATAATCGGACCGTTTCGAACAAACGATTAAGGTAGATACATGAGTGATTTCGTCGATCGCGTGACCGTCCATGTGAAGGGCGGCGACGGCGGCAACGGTTCCGCCGGCATCCGTAGGGAAAAATACAAGCCGTTGGCGGGACCGAACGGTGGCAACGGCGGTGATGGCGGTTCCGTGATCTTCATGGCCGACCAGAACGCAACAGCCTGTTGGATTACCGTTTCATGCCCCACCGCGAGGCTGGAAGCGGCACCATGGGCTTGGGAGACACCAAAGACGGTTCGAAAGGTGCCGATCTGATCCTGCCCGTTCCTGTGGGCACCGTGATTTTCGAAGCCAAAGGGCCGCAAGGCAAGCCTAAGCATCCGGGCGAGCAGCTCGCCGATCTTCGCCATGCCGGAGACAAGTTCGTGGTGGCGGCCGGCGGCAACGGCGGTCTTGGCAACGCCGCATTGGCCAACCGCACCCGTCGCGCTCCGGGATTCGCGTTGCTTGGCGAACCAGGCGAGGAACGTGACGTCATTCTCGAACTCAAATCCATCGCCGACGTGGCCTTGGTGGGCTTCCCCTCCGCAGGCAAATCCAGCCTGATCGCAGCCATGAGCTCCGCCAAGCCGAAAATCGCCGACTATCCGTTCACCACGCTCGTGCCGAACCTCGGCGTGGTTATGGCCGGAGACATGCGGTACACCATCGCCGACGTGCCGGGCTGATTCCGGGCGCATCCCAAGGCAAGGGCCTCGGCCTTGAATTCCTGCGCCACATCGAACGCACCGAAATCATCGCCCACGTCATCGACTGTGCCACGCTGGAACCTGACCGTGATCCGATGAGCGACTACAAGGCGCTCGAACATGAGCTTGCCGAATATGCCGACAAGCTGGAACTGCCGTTGGGCGCAATCCCAATCCCCGAACGCCCCCGAATCATCATCCTCAACAAGGTCGATATGCCGGAAGCCAAGGAATTGGCCGAATTCGTCAAACCGGAATTCGAAAAACTCGGTCTCAATGTGTATGTCATCTCCACCGCATCCCACGAGGTTGAAGGAACTCAACTGGGCGTTGGCGGCCATGGTCGCGACATGCGCAAGGAAGTCGCCGAACGCGAACAGGCCGAAGAAGAAGCGCGCGTGGTCATCAAGCCGCTCGAAGAGCCGCGCAACCGCCGTCGCCGCAACGACGAAGGCGGCACCGCGCTTGACTTCACCGTGGAACGCAAGGAAGCCGGCAACGGCGACGTCTGGTACGAAGTGCTCGGCACCAAGCCGGAACGTTGGGTCATGCAAACCAACTTCGACAACGACGAAGCAGTCGGCTACCTGGCCGACCGCCTCGCCAAACTCGGTGTCGAAGACGAGCTGCGCAACAAGGGAGCCAACCTGGCGACGAAGTACGCATCGGCAAGGGTGCGCGAGCCGTGGAATTCGATTGGGATCCGACCATTGCTGCGGGCGCGGAAATGCTCGACGGCGCCCAGCTTGCGCACGAGGCGTCGACCTGCGACTGCAGGAACAGGACGGCCGTTCGCAGCGCCGCACCAACGCGGAACGCCGTCGCCAGTACCACGAAATGATGGATGCGCGCCAAGCCGTGCGTGAAGCCATGATGGCCGAACGCAAGGCCGGACACTGGGCCGATCCTTCCGTGGACGACGACCGCCATGACGAAACCAGCCTCTTCGGACGCGGTGAAACCACCGATTCCGAAACGTGGAACAATAGAAGCAGCAAAACGCCCGCTGATGTGCCGATTGGCATGTCGGCGGGTTTCTTTCGGCCATTCGAACGCCTGGAGGAACCATGAACACGCCATCGCAAGCCCAAGTGCGCCGCGCCATCGCCGAAGCGCAAACCATCGTGGTGAAAGTGGGATCCAGCTCGTTGACCAAACCAAGCGGCCACCTCGATCCGGAACGACTCAACGCGCTCGTGGCGGCCCTCGCACGCGTGCGACTCATGGGCGGGCGCGTGGTGCTCGTCTCCTCCGGCGCCATCGCAGCCGGATTCGGCTCCCTCGCTTCGACTCACGCCCCAACCGACGTGGCTGACCAGCAGGCGTGCGCGGCCGTCGGACAAGGCCTGCTCATGGCCCAGTACGAGAACGCTTTCTCACAATACGGACTGCGCGTCGGGCAAATCCTCATCACCGTGTCCGACACCATCGCACCACAGCAATACCGCAACGTGCGACGCACCCTCGACCGGCTGCTCGACCTCGGCGCGGTGCCGATCATCAACGAAAACGATTCCCTCGCGTCCAACGAAATCCGTTTCGGAGACAACGACCGACTCTCCGCATTGATCGCCAACATCGTAGTCGCCGACGCTTTGGTGCTCCTCACCGACGTGGACGCGCTCTACACGGCACCCCCAAGCGAACCCGGATCGCGACGCATCAGCTACGTGCCGAACGTGGAGGACGCGCTCGCCAAAGTGCAGGTCGGCGGCACCGGATCAAACGTGGGTACCGGCGGCATGGTCACCAAAATGGAAGCGGCGCGTGTTGCGGCGGTCTCCGGCATTCCCGCAGTGCTCACCTGCGCGGCAAACGCAGGCCCGGCCATGATGGGCGACCCAGTCGGCACCGCATTCGCCCCATCAACGACCGTGGATCATCACGCCGCCTATGGATCGGGTTCGCAGCACACCCGCAAGGCACGCTCGTGGCCGATGCCGGCGCTTCCAATGCGGTACGCGGAGGGGCCGCCAGCCTGCTTGCCGCCGGCGTACTCGAAGTGCGGGGCGATTTTGCCGCCGGAGACGCGGTGTGGATCGACGATGAAGCGGGCAATCACCTCGCAAAAGGCCTCGTAGGATTCGATTCCGAAGAAATCCCGCAAATGCTCGGCCGCAATACCGCCCAGCTCAAGCGTTTCCTCGGCGAAGAATACGCCCACCCCCTAGTCCACCGCGACAACCTCGTCTTGGTTTAATCCCTTTCCCTCTTTTGTTCGGTGCCCTGTAAATAGCAATATGCCGCCCCTACCGGTCAACAGGGAAAAGGAATTCCAAAATGTGCTAAAAGGCTGTTGTTTTTCGGGCGGGAGGGATAGCATGGCAAACATGACTATGGCTGACTGGCAGACTCTTTCCGAACGTATTAACCGCGTGGCTCCGAGCGCTACTCTGCCGTTGATTCCAAAGCGAAAGCGATGAAAGCTGAAGGAATCGACGTCATTGGATTTGGTGCGGGCGAACCGAACTTTCCGACTCCGGCTGCGATCGTCGCGGCTGCGGCCGAAGCGGTGCAGGATCCGAAGAACTATCGTTACACTCCGACGGCAGGTTTGCCGGAATTGCGCAAGGCGATCGCAGACAAAACGTTGCGCGACTCGGGGTATGGAGTCGATCCGAATCAGGTGATCGTGACCAATGGCGGCAAGCAGGCCGTATACGAATCCTTTCAAATCCTGCTCAATGATGGCGACGAAGTCATCATTCCGACGCCGTATTGGACGAGCTATCCGGAAGCCGTGAAACTGGCTGGAGCGTGCCTGTCGAAGTGTTCGCGGGAGCTGACCGCAATTTCGAGCCAAGCTTGGAAGACCTGGAAGCGGCACGTACCGAACGTACGAAGGCATCATCGTGAATACGCCGAACAATCCGACGGGTGCCGTGTGGAATCCGGAAACCGTCAAGGCGATCGGCGAATGGGCTGTGGAACACCATGTGTGGGTGATCTCCGACGAAATCTACGAGCATCTGAACTACGATGGTGCAAAAACCACGTATATCGGCGCTGCAGTGCCTGCAGTGCGTGATCAGCTGCTGGTGCTCAACGGCGTGGCCAAAACCTACGCTATGCCCGGCTGGCGTGTCGGCTGGATGATCGCTCCGCTCGACGTGGCGAAGGCCGCATCCAAGCTGCAGGGGCATATGACGTCGAACGTGAACAATATCTCCCAGCGTGCCGCGATCGCAGCCGTGTCCGGATCTCTTGACGCCGTGTACGAGATGCGTGAGGCGTTCGACAAGCGCCGTCAGACCATCGTCGCCGCGTTGAACGATATCGAAGGTGTGAACTGCCCGACGCCGACCGGCGCATTCTATGCGTTCGCCGACGTGAGCGCACTGCTGAACAAGCCGCTCGGCACCAGCAAAACCGCTTATGCGAGCACGTCCGAACTGGCTGCGGCACTGCTTGACGAAGGTCATGTGGCGGCCGTTCCAGGCGAAGCGTTCGGCGCTCCCGGCTACTTGCGATTCTCGTACGCGCTTGCCGACGACGACCTCGTTGAGGGCATGAAGCGTATGAAGCAGTGGTCGAGGACTGATACTGGCCTGACTGAGACTTTTCACACGATTCGCACCGCGGTGACATGCCGGGTGCGAATCTTTTTTTCGTTGAAAAATAGCGGTTTTGGGACATTTCTTGAAAAACCGGTTGGACTAAGTCGCAAATACCCGCTATTATTTCGACTTGGCGGTTTTGCCGCTTACTTCTTGCGTGGTTTTTCGCACAAAATCCTCGCCAGCAAGTAGAAACGGCAGAGTACACCTAGGGAAGTGGCGCAATTGGTAGCGCAACGGTCTCCAAAACCGTAGGTTGTGGGTTCGAGTCCCGCCTTCCCTGCCAAGCTTCTTACAACAAGCTCAGCGGAGGATTATTATGGCGAAGGCAAAAAATAGCGAAAAGGCCGTTAAGCCGAACATCTTCATGCGTCTTGGCTTGTTCATCAAACAGATTATCGACGAACTCCGCAAGGTCGTGACCCCGACCAGCAAAGAGCTGTTCTTCTGGGCACTCGCCGTGTTCATCTTCGTGCTGCTCCTGATGGCACTGGTCACCGGCATGGACTTCGGTCTGGGCAAGCTGACCCTGTGGATCTTCGGCTGATCAACGACTTGAAGGTGAAACTGCATGACTGACGAAGTGTTTTCCGACAACCTCGACGAAGCTCCAGAAGCTGATCTCGAGGCCGTAGCTGCCGTTGAGGAGCTGCAGGCCGAGGGTGAAAGCGTTCCGGAAGTCGCTGAGGCCGAGCCGACTGCTGAAGCTGCTTCCGAAGAGTCCGCGGAGGACGAGGGCGGCGAAGAGCTGGATGCTGGCGCCAAGGCCGTCGAAGACTTCTCCAACAGCCTGCGCACCCTCGAAGGCAAGTGGTACGTGCTGCACACCTACTCCGGTTATGAGAAGCGTGTGAAGACCAACGTTGAATCCCGTGTGGCAAGCTTCGGCATGGAAGATAAGATCTTCCAGATTGAAGTTCCGATGGAAGAAGTCGAAAAGCACACCGAAAAGGGCAAGAAGGTCATCACCCGCGTGCGTGTTCCCGGCTATGTGCTGATTCGCATGCTTCCGGATGAGAACGCCCGTCGTATTGTGCGTGAAACCGAAGCGTTACCGGCTTCGTCGGTCCGACCAAGGAACCGGCGCCGCTGAGCCGCAAGGAAGTCGTCTCCATGATGGCTCCGATGATCGCTTCCGAAGCGCTCAAGAAGCTGGTGACAAGCCGGCCGCCAACAAGAAGCGCGTCCTTGAAGTCTCCTACGCCGTTGGCGATCAGGTCACCGTCACCGACGGTCCGTTCACCACCATGGCAGCTGTCGTCTCCGACGTTGAGCCCACCACCCAGAAGCTCACGGTGCTCGTGTCCATCTTCGGTCGCGACACGCCAGTGGAGTTGGGCTTCAACCAGGTAGAAAAACTGTCCTGATAAGTCTTTGAAAGACCCCGCGCATTGCGGGGTCTTTTTTTGTCTGGGGGAGTGGGCACAATAGGAAAGCTTGTGTCTGGAGGGTTTGGCGTGCCTGAATGAGGGTACGGAATCCGCTAGCACAGCACAGCAATATACGTTGCGGAAGGAACCGGACGCGGGAAACCTACTCCGGTGCCGCTACCACCGCTTCTACAGAAAGAAGAACCATACAATGGCTCCTAAGAAGAAAGTCTCGGCGCTTCTCAAGCTCCAGATTCAGGCTGGCAAGGCCAACCCGGCCCCGCCGCTGGGCCCGGCACTGGGTTCCCATGGCGTGAACATCATGGACTTCTGCAAGCAGTACAACGCTGCCACGCAGGACAAGATGGGCCAGGTCATCCCTGTTGAGATCACCGTTTTCGAAGATCGTTCCTTCACCTTCATTCTGAAGACCCCGCCGGCGGCAGCTCTGCTGAAGAAGGCCGCGGGCATCCAGAAGGGTACCGAAAACCCGCTGACCCACAAGGTCGGCTCCGTCACCAAGGCTCAGGTCCGTGAGATCGCCGAAATCAAGATGGCTGATCTGTCCGCACGCGACGTCGAAGCCGGCATGAAGATCATCGAGGGCACCGCCCGCTCGATGGGTATCACGGTTACCGACTGAGAGGAGAGGGACAAATGGTAAAGCGTTCCAAGAAGTACCGCGAAGCTTCTGAGAAGATCGATCGCAACAATCTTTACACCGCCAACGAAGCCATCGCTCTCGTCAAGAGCATGCCGGAGTACAAGTTCGATCAGACCGTTGAGGCCGTGCTGCGCCTGAACGTGGATCCGCGTAAGGCCGACCAGCTGGTCCGCGGTTCCGTCAACCTGCCGAACGGCACCGGTAAGACCGCCAAGGTCCTCGTGTTCGCCCGTGGCCCGAGGCCACCGAGGCTCTCGAGGCTGGCGCCGACATCGTCGGTGACGACGATCTCGTGCAGAAGGTTGCCGACGGCTTCCTGGACTTCGATTCCGTGGTGGCTACCCCGGACATGATGGGCAAGGTCGGCCGCCTCGGCCGCGTGCTCGGTCCGCGTGCCTCATGCCGAACCCGAAGACCGGCACCGTGACCATGGATGTCACCAAGGCCATCAAGGACATCAAGGGCGGCAAGGTCGACTTCCGTGTTGACAAGAACGGCAACCTGAGCTTCCTCATCGGCAAGCTCTCCTTCACCGAGCAGGCTCTCGACGAGAACTTCAAGGCTGTTGCCGACGAATCAAGCGTCTGAAGCCGTCCACCGTGAAGGGCCGCTACGTCACCAAGGCGACCATCACCTCCACGATGAACCCGGGCGTCCCGTTGATCCGACGGTCATCGCCTGAGCAATATAGCTTGCAGATAGCTTCTATATAGCTTGCAAAAGACCCGCATCCTGCCCCAACGCGAGATGCGGGTCTTTTCATATATATCTTGCGATTATCTATCTCATTTAATAAATAATGATCCTGCAATCGTCTGACTATCAAAGAATCTCAATGAAACCAGATATCAGATAGATATTAAAACAGAGAAGTGATGTTCAACGATCGCGCATACGGCCAATCGCAAGCGCCGTCGTCAACACGTATGCGTCACGCGGGTCGGTCGCATCCCAACCGGTCGTTTCCGCGGCACGCTTCAAACGATAACGCACCGTATTCGGATGCACATTCAATTCCTTCGCCGTGTTTTCCAACGAACTGCCGTTGCGCAAAAACGTGGAAACCGTCACAAACGTCGGATCGTCGGGATTCTCGCCATGAAGCACCTGATACACGTTCTGATACAACTCTTCACGAGCGTAATCATCGCCCAACAGCGCCCGTTCCGGCAGCAACTCATCGGCACGCAACGGGCGGGACGGCGACGCCAAAGCGGGAGCCGCCTGCAAGGAAAACAGGGTTTCACGCAACACGTGCGAAGCGCCGGCGACACCGGAACGCACCGGACTCAAATACACCGATTCGTCATCTTTGAAAGCGGGCATAATCGACGTGCAGGTCACTTCGGCAGTGGCGGCGCCACTCTGACAGACAAGCGCCAGCAGCAAAACTGCCGTATGTGCC
>ENA-OQIC01000110-OQIC01000110.1-human-gut-metagenome-genome-assembly--contig:-NODE-110-length-35599-cov-2.454866_pt1 | contig 35599 bp, 37 predicted proteins | sample MGYA00242572_ERZ504736 | MGnify/ENA primary metagenome ERZ504736 (study PRJEB26092, sample SAMD00036201) | human gut metagenome | host: Homo sapiens | study: EMG produced TPA metagenomics assembly of...
GGTATTACCCTCTATTCTCCCCGAATAATAGCACCATACAACAGCCAAGTCTTTTATCTCGCTTGAGTAAAGTTCCGACAGTTTAGCCAAAGGGCTTTCAAGAATGAATGTTGCTTTTTGGCATTGTTCCTTATTGAAGATATGTTTCATATATCCTATCTATTGCTTAAAAGAGAGATTTTATTTCTCGATTTCATTATTATGCAAAACTACTAAAAAGTACTTAGATACAGCACACTTCCATTATAAAAGTTCTATTCTTAACACCCACCTCTAAGTTTTTGGCACACGCCACATCCTTGTCTATATAATCAGTAAAAATCTTTCCCCATCTTAACGCATAATAACACACGGCCTTTATATCCGGGAATTGCTTGAACAGAATTCCAGCCCTCCGTTTTTGGCTGTCCGTCCACTTGCCCGGTACCTTGAACAGTAGATACCGGCTTCTAGCCAACAATTGCCTAAGAGTATCCTCAAGGAAGAGGATGAAGCAAGTTGCTCAGGAGACATGATTGACTAAATCAAAGTAAGCGAGTATGCCTGAAGGGAGGAACATAGTCAAGATTTTTACGGTGAGCCCCTTCTAATCCTAAAAAGAAAAAACTCTTGTAACATATACTGAAATTCAGTTAGTTACAAGAGTTTTTTTAAGAGGTTCCTGCGGATTCGAACCGCCGTACACGGTTTTGCAGACCGCTGACTAAGCCACTCATCCAAGGAACCTTGTTTCTCGTTTGCGGTTGCAAAGGTAGTACAAATTTTGAAACTACCAAACTATCTGCAACAATTTTTCTTTGTATTCTTTTTCTTGGACGAGCACTCCTTCTGCTTCTTTTCCATCATATCCTTTAATTCACAGCCACTTGCACAACTCGCACAAGGGTTATCACTTTCCTTCACACGACGAAAAAAAGATAAATACCATAAAGAATACGGGCTACGCACAATACAATCAGTAGCCCGACTACCCATTCCTGCCAATTCATAAAAACATTCCTCCTATCTGATAGACGGCAAATGAAACAAGCCATGCCAACGCCGTGGTATATCCTGCCGTGAAGATAGCCCACTTCCAACTACCGGATTCCTGCTTGATGGCTACCAACGTGGCAATGCACGGGAAGTAGATTAACACAAACAGCATATAGCTAAATGCCGCAAGCGGTGTAATCGGAATTCGTTCGGCCAAACTGACTACATCGGCATCGGCATCATTTGTATAGAGTACGCCAAGTGTACTTACCACCAATTCTTTGGCACCGACACCGGAGAGCAAACCGATACTCAGCTTCCAGTCGAAGCCCAACGGTTTGAGCACAGGCTCCACTGCCTGACCGATTTGACCAATATAAGAATTTTCCTGCTGTTCTGCCTGGGTAGGATAAGCATCGTGATCGGGATAATACCCCAAGAACCAGATAATGATAGAAGCAATCATGATGATTCCTCCCATCTTTTTGAGGTATTGCGCACCTTTCTCCCATGTATGGCGGAAGATGGATTTCATGGTCGGCATACGATAAGGAGGGAGCTCCATCACAAACGGAGTATCATCCCCTTTGACCAGAAAACGACTGAACAGACGCGCCATGATAACTGCCAATGCAATGCCGATAGCATAAATAGCCAATAGGACCAAGCTACCATTCTTTGGGAAAAAAGCACCGACCAATAACAAATAGATAGGCAAACGGGCACTACATGACATCAATGGATTAACAAGCATGGTAATCAAACGGCTCTTTCGGTTTTCAATAGTACGCGAAGCCATAATAGCAGGTACATTACAACCGAAACCCATAATCAAAGGAATGAACGACTTGCCATGCAACCCCATCTTGTGCATGATCTTATCCATAATAAAAGCTGCACGAGCCATATAGCCCGAATCCTCCATCAAAGAAATACAAAAATATAATATCAGGATATTAGGCAAAAAGACGATAACTCCTCCTACTCCACCAATAATACCATCAATCATCAGATCCTTCAGCGGACCTTCAGACATATTATCCCTGATCAGATTCCCCAGTGCCTCAACGAGCCATTCGATACCCATCATCGGATATTCACCGATCACAAAGGTACCTTCGAACATCAGATACATAAAAAGAAAGAAGATGGGATATCCCCAAATGCGATGGGTTACAATAGAGTCGAGCACCTTGTTGTCTGTTCCTGCTCCAGGTGGTTATCGGTAAAAGTCTCTTTCAGAGCACCACTGATAAAACCATATTTGGCATCAGTCAAAGCCGACTCACTATCTTCATTCATCGTCTCCTGAATGCGACGGGCTGCTTTATCCCGCTTCTTTTCTACTTCCACAGCATTGGGCAGAGTATGAATAAAACGTTCTATTTCCGGATCATTCTCCAATAACTTGATAGCAAGATAACGAGTAGAATACTTGTGACGGATAAACTCGTTCTTCGAAATCTCCTCTTTCACTGCATCAATGGCTTTCTCCAAATCGGGTCCATGATTGATATGAATATGGCGGAACACTTTACCCACCGGTTCTTTGCCATGGGTATAATCAGCCGGATGTTCACCATGGTCTTTAAAATTGGGTAAGGACTGGTGCCAATCCATAATTTCCTTTGCCACCTCCGGATGTATATGCCCTTTTTATCAATAAGTCGGCACCTTCATAAAGGTTGATGACTACATGAAAAAGACGGTCCACACCGATATTCCTTTTACAGACAGTAGGCACCATCGGAACTCCGAACAACTTTCCTAACAGGAGATAGTCAAGCGTATTACCACTGGCTTCCAGTTCATCATACATGTTAAGAGCCACTACCATACGTACATTCATATCAATAAGCTGGGTAGTGAGATAGAGGTTACGCTCCAGATTTGAAGAATCAACCACATTGATAATCACATCAGGTGTCTCGTCGATAATATGACGGCGCACATAAATTTCTTCGGGAGTATAGGCAGACAAAGAATAAGTACCCGGCAAATCAACTATTTTGAAGTGATAACCCTGGAAATCAAAATACCCTTCTTTAGCATCTACCGTCACACCACTATAATTACCCACATGTTCGTGAGCACCTGAAGCCAGATTGAAGAGAGACGTTTTACCGCAATTCGGGTTACCGACCAACGCCACATTAATCGTGCGTCGCTTTCCAAGAGCAACCCGTTTCAAGTCTTCCTCCTTCACATCGATATCTTCAGTAAGCCCCTGATGATAAGCAGCCTCCTGTGTTTGTGACTTTGCCTCCTGCTCGCTGATAATCTCAATCATATCAGCCTCCTGTCGTCGCAGAGAGATTTCATAACCCATTATTTTGTATTTGATCGGGTCTTTCAATGGAGCATTAAGCAATACTTCTACGGTTTTACCTTTGATAAAGCCCATCTCCACAATTCGTTTACGGAAGCCACCGTGTCCCAAAACTTTTACAATGACTCCTTTCTCACCTGTTTTAATTCGGACAATCGCATAGTGTGTGTACCTCAAAATTTTCCGCAAAGATAATTCATAACTTTGGGGCATGCAAATTATTTAGATTGTTTTTAAATAAGGAAGATTTCTTATCATTATTAGCAAAACTATTATCTTTGCAATATGATACAAAATAGAGTAGCACAATACATCGAAAAAGAGAAGCTGTTTTGTCTGAATGACAAGGTATTGGTGACATTAAGCGGAGGGGCCGACTCTGTGGCATTGCTACGTCTCCTGCTATCAATGGGGTATACCTGCGAAGCTGCTCACTGCAATTTCCATTTGCGGGATAAAGAATCGGACAGAGACGAAGCTTTTGTGCGCCGATTATGCATGAATCAGGGGTTCTTTTACACATAGAACATTTCGATACAACCCAATACGCCGCAAAGAAACATATTTCTATTGAGATGGCTGCCCGGGAATTACGTTATGAATGGTTCGAAACGCTTAGGAGACAACGTGAAGCCAGTGTTATCGCAACAGCGCATCATAAAGATGACAGTGTAGAAACCGTATTGTTGAACCTGATTCGCGGTACGGGTATCAACGGATTACTCGGAATTCGTCCACGAAACGGTAACATTGTTCGCCCTTTACTTTGCCTGAGTCGCGAAGAAATAATAGCCTATCTGCAATATATCGACCAAGATTACGTAACGGACAGCACCAATCTTTTGGATGAATATACCCGGAATAAGATTCGTTTAAACTTATTGCCCCTGATGAAAGAGATCAATCCATCGGTGAAAGAGAGTATCATCCGCACTACCAACTATCTGAATGACGCAGCAACTTTATACAATCAAAGTATAGGGGAGGCGCGTAAACGTATATTGACCCCCGAAGCATCCGGATAGAAGCCTTGCTGCAAGAACCGGTACCCGAAGCCATTTTATTCGAAGTATTACACCCGCTAGGATTCAACACGACCCAAATAGATAATATAAGGCAAACGCTCGACGGACAACCAGGAAAAACCTTCCTTGGTAAAGGATGGAGAGTCATAAAAGACCGTGACCTGTTATTAATCGAAGAAGATACAACTGCAGAAAAGTCCCAGCCACCTTTCCGGTTAGTTATGGAAGAGTACGATTATACTTCTGAATTTATAATTCCAAAAGATAAAAACACGGCTTGCTTCGATGCTGACAAAATAAATAAAACATGGGAGATACGCAAGTGGAAACCAGGAGATGTTTTTATACCTTTCGGAATGACCGGTAAAAAACATGTCAGTGACTACCTGACGGATAAAAAATTCTCTTTGAGTGAAAAAGAAAAGCAATGGATATTATGCTTTGGAGAACAAATAGCCTGGCTGATAGGAGAACGTACGGATAACCGATTTAAGGTAAACGAGAACACAAAGCGGGTAATAATAGTCCGAATCGTTTCCGAACATTCAGATTTTATTGAGGAATAACCTAAAGATACGAAGCATAAATTTGAGGGTGCAAATAGTAAACTCTTTATAGGATAAATTGTATCTTTGTGAATATAAACCTTGAAAATATATGATTGATCTGGCCTGTAAACTTCCGATAGAGATACAGATGTAATAATATCTGCGATTTGACTGACAGATGGAAGATGGTTAAAGCCTGGAGTGAAATTCAGTACAGAGTAAAGAAATATAAATCATTGGTTGACAAAATAATAATAAACTAAACGCTTATTTGCTATGAAAGGAAAAAAGAATCTTTTAATTCTATTCTCCTGTGTTCTTACAGTAATTATCGCAGGACTGTTCGCTTGCACACGCAGCGCAAAAGAAATTATTCCGTCATCGGAATATGCTCCTTATGTCAATGCTTATACAGGTGGAGTCATTTCTCAATCTTCTCCCATACGAATCGAACTGACTCAAGATCAACCAATGGTAGACCTTAACAATGAACTGAAAGACTGTCCGTTCAGTTTTACTCCATCGTTAAAAGGCAAAGCTTATTGGGTGAGTAATAACACCATCGAATTTCTTCCGGAAGAAGGAGAACTAAAGCCGGGCAAGTTATATCAAGGCTCGTTCCAACTAGGCGATTTTGTCGAAGTGGATAGCAAATTGAAAGTTTTCGATTTCTCTTTCCGGGTACAAGAAAGTAATTTCACACTGCATACCGCTCCATTGGAAATAGCCTCTTCTTCACCCGATAAGGTAACCGTAAAGGGAGAAATCCGTTTTAGTGATAAAATGACTAAAGAACAAGTTGAAAAATACTTTCCACTAACGGTACCCCTACAATCACCATAGGATCCACATCTAATCCATTAGAATATAGTTTCATTATCAGTAATATCCAAAGAAAAGAACAGGATTACGATCTTAAAATTACAGCAGACGGGGAACCTGTCGGAATGGACAGGAAACAAAGTGAGTCCATTACGATTCCTGCCAAAGACAGCTTCCGTTTCCTTTCCGCCGAACGTATCAGTCAGCCTGAGAACGGGATACAAATCGTCTTCTCTGATCCGGTTTCTGATACTCAGGATTTAAAAGGTCTAATCGAAATACCCGAGATTCCATCCTATATTTTCCAGATTACGGATAATAAGGTAAATGTTTATTTTGAAGCCGGTCATCTCAGTAAACTGACCCTGAAAATACATGAAGGAGTGAAAAACAATCAAGGCAAAGCATTGGGCGGTTCCCATTCTATCTCTTTCGGCGAACTGAACCTGAAACCTCAAGTCGAAATATCTTCTGCAGGTGCCATCATTCCCGATTCAAAAATCTTGTAATTCCTTTCCGGGCTGTCAGTCTGTATGCTGTAGACCTACGGGTTATCCGCATTTTTGAGAACAATGTGCTAATGTTTATGCAAAATAACTCACTGTCCTCGGCCAACGAACTAAGACGATCGGGAAGACTGGTTTATAAAAAGACACTGTTTTTGGGTAAAGATCCTTCAAAAGATCTCCATAAATGGGAAAACTATTCCATCGACCTGGCAGGCCTGATTCATCAGGAACCGGGTGCTATTTATCGTGTTATCCTATCCTTCAAGCAGGAATATTCGGCTTATCCCTGCGGCAGTGGTGAGAATCCGAAAATGCAATTTTCCGAAGAAACCGAATCTCTGACCAAGGTCAAATCTGATATCCTTTCGGAAGAAGATGAAGCCGTCTGGGACAAACCGGAAACATATTATTACTTCAGCGGGAATGAAAATGCCGACTGGAGCCAATATCGATGGGATGAACGGGATAATCCCTGCCATCCGTCCTATTATATGACGTCCGACCGGATAGCAGCTTGTAACGTACTGGCTTCCAATATAGGTATGATCGTAAAACGTAATTCGATGAACAAACTTTGGATAGCCGTAAGCAATATTCTGGACACCAAACCGGTAGAAAAAGCTAAAGTCATTGTCTACAATTTCCAGTTACAGCCTATCGGAGAAGCATTGACAGATGCGGAAGGTTTTGCAATAATAGAAACGAAAGGAACACCTTTTATTGTAGTGGCAGAATCGGAAAAACAGAAAGCTTATGTAAAAGTAGCCGATGGAAGAAGAGCAGTCTACCAGTCGTTTTGATGTAGGCGGCAAAGACATCCAAAAAGGCTTGAAAGGATTTGTATACGGTGAAAGAGGTGTATGGCGACCAGGAGACACCTTGCATATCTCGTTTGTTCTGGAGGACCGTAACAAACGTATTCCGGATAAACATCCCGTAACTTTGGAGCTTTACAATCCAAGAGGACAATTTTACAGCAAACAAATTTCAACCAATGGGCTGAATGGTTTCTATACATTCAAGGTCCCGACACAACCGGAAGATCCCACCGGATTATGGAACGCTTATGTAAAAGTAGGAGGTACCGCTTTCCACAAATCACTCCGTGTGGAGACCATAAAGCCGAACCGTCTGAAAATAAACCTGAAACTGCCCGGAGAGATTCTGAAAGCTGCGGATAAAGAAGTACAAGCACATCTTTCATCAGCTTGGCTGACCGGAGCAACGGCATCGCGTCTGAAAGCAAAAGTCGAAATGTCTCTGTCGAAAGTCAATACACAATTCAAGAACTACGAGACATACATCTTTAATAATCCGGCAACAGAATTCACATCAATAAGAACCGATATTTTCAACGGTACCCTGGATGAAAATGGTAATACCGGGTTCATGCTGAAACTTCCGACCTCTGAGAATGCTCCGGGAATGCTTCGTGCCAATATCACGACTCAGGTATTCGAACCGGGCGGAGATGCCAGTATCCAGACTCTGTCAGTTCCCTACTCTCCTTTCCCGTCATACGTGGGTATCAATCTGAACCAGCCACAAGGCAGATATATCGAAACAGACAAAGAGCATATTTTTGATATCGTAACGGTCAACTCCGACGGAAAGCCGGTAAATCGTTCCGGTCTGGAATACAAAATATACCGCATCAGTTGGAGTTGGTGGTGGGAAAACGACAACGAATCATTTGAAACATACATCAACAGCAGTTCCATCACCCCCGTAGCTACGGGAAGACTCAACACAACAGGTGGCAAAGGACAATTCAGTTTCAAAGTGAATTATCCGGATTGGGGACGCTATTTGGTTTACGTCAAAGACCGTGAAAGCGGACATGCTACAGGAGGTACCATCTACGTGGACTGGCCTGACTGGCGAGGGCGTTCTAATAAGAGTGACCCGAGTGGCATCAAAATGTTATCTTTTTCCATTGACAAAGACTCTTACGAACCGGGAGAAACCGTAACAGCCATATTACCGGCATCTGCCGGTGGAAGGGCCCTGGTTACGCTCGAAAACGGTTCGTCTGTAATTCAACGGGAATGGATCGAGGTATCAGGGAAAGAAGACACTAAATATCAATTTAAGGTAACCCCTGAAATGGCTCCGAATGTTTATCTCCATATCAGCTTGCTACAGCCCCATGCACAGACGGTGAACGATCTTCCTATCCGGATGTACGGCATTATGCCGGTATTCGTGACCGACAAGCAAACCGTTCTTGAACCGCAAATCAAGATGCCGGAAGTACTTCGTCCCGAACAGGCATTCAACCTTACCATAAACGAGAAGCATGGCAGGCCGATGACATATACACTTGCCATTGTAGATGACGGTCTATTAGACTTGACCAATTTCAAGACACCGGATCCCTGGAATAATTTTTATGCCCGCGAAGCATTGGGAATCCGTACGTGGGATATGTACGACGATGTATTAGGAGCCACGGCAGGAAGCTATGGATCAATGTTCAGCACAGGTGGTGACGAGACACTGAAGCCATCGGACCAAAAAGCGAATCGCTTCAAACCTGTTGTGAAATTTATCGGTCCTTTCAGTATCGGTAAGGGGAAAAGCCGTACGCACCAAATCACTTTACCCATGTATGTAGGTTCTGTCCGTGCTATGATAGTAGCAGGTCAGGACGGAGCATACGGAAATGCCGAAAAGACAGTTCCGGTACGTACCCCTTTGATGATTCTTTCAACATTGCCACGAGTTTTGAGCACCAATGAAGAGATTGAAGTACCAGTCAACGTATTTGCATTGGAAAACAATGTAAAGAACGTCAACGTATCCATACAAGCTTCCGGTGCAGGAATACAAGTGACAGGTAACAAGCAACAAACGCTTACCTTCACTCAAACGGGTGACCGCCTGATCTTTTTCAAGTTAAAGACAGGTACGAAAACCGGAAAAGCCACCATTCATCTTACTGCCAACGGAAACGGACAAAACACCAAAGAGACCATTGAGATAGAGGTTCGTAATCCGAATCCGGTGGTCACCCTGCGTGAAAGCCAATGGGTGGAAACCGGAAAGAGCGAAGAACTCAATTATCAGTTAAGCAGTGGCTCGGAAGGAAACAGTATACAGCTCGAAGTCTCACGTATTCCGTCTGTCGACATCAGCCGCCGTTTTGACTTTCTCTACAATTATCAGCACAACTGTACGGAACAATTAACCTCTAAAGCTCTTCCTTTGCTATTTATCAGCCAGTTCAAAACAGTAGACAACGAAGAATTGGAAAAGATAAAAGTCAATGTACAGGAAGCTATCCGTCAGCTATACGGACGCCAGCTACCGAACGGAGGTTTCGTTTATTGGCCGGAAATGCCTCGGCAGACGAGTGGATCACCTCCTATGCCGGTATGTTCCTGATACTGGCACAAGAAAAGGGTTATGCAGTAAACAGTAATGTACTGAACAAATGGAAACGTTTCCAACGGGCAGCAGCCCAAAACTGGCAACCCGTTGCCCAAGAACAGAGCTGGTGGTATTGGCAGGCAGATTTCCAGCAGGCCTTCCGCCTCTATACATTGGCCATGGCCGGAGCACCAGAACATGGAGCAATGAACCGCATGAAAGAACTGCCTACACTTTCGCAACAAGCCAAATGGCGTTTGGCAGCCGCTTATGCACTCAACGGTAAAGAAAAAGCAGCCGGCGAACTGGTATTCAGTGCAAAAACGACTGTAGAACCCTATTCATCGAATAATTATGTATATGGTTCATCCGACCGGGACGAAGCAATGATACTTGAAACGCTATTGCTAATGAATCGTCAGCGCGAGGCCATGGAACAAGCTAAAATCGTTTCACATAATCTGACAAGAGAGACGTGGTTCAGTACACAGTCCACCGCTTTCTCACTGATGGCAATGGGACGTCTGGCAGAAAAGTTGTCCGGCACATTGGATTTCAGTTGGACACTGAACGGAAAACAGCAACCGGCAGTAAAATCAGCAAAAGCAGTATACGAGACACTTATTTCCACTTCATCACGTGAAGGAAAGGTAATTCTGAAAAACAATGGAAAAGGAGCTTTGAATGCAGACCTGATCACACGGACCCAATTACTGAACGACACACTGCCTCCGATAGCCAATAACCTGCGGATAAGTGTAAAGTACGTTGATAATAACGGTTCACCGATAGATACGCATTCTCTGCATCAAGGGACAGATTTTATGGCAGTGGTAACTGTTGCCAATATCAGCGGTACAACCGATTATACAAATCTGGCATTAACACACATCATCTGCCGGATGGGAGATTTTCAATGAACGAATGGCAGGACAGATTACCACTTCTGCTCCTTATAGCTATCAGGATATCCGCGATGACCGGATACTGACTTACTTTAATTTGCAACAGGGACAAGCCAAAACATTTACCGTCCGGTTGCAGGCAACGTATTCCGGTGACTTTGTCATGCCGGCCATCCAGTGTGAAGCGATGTATGATGCCAATGTACAGGCAAGGACACAGGCAGGCAGAACTAAAGTTGTCAGACAAAGCATCGAATAAGAAAACTGATGAATCAGATTCTTAAGCCACACAATCTTCCCCCCTCCTTTCAAGGGAGGGGGTGGAAGATAAGTATCAAAAGTTGGTGGAAACCTGCCCTTTTCCTCCTTCTTGTCCTGTATATATTTTGCCTTCCCAGCCAATTATTCACCTCCCCTTATTCTACTGTCGTAACAGACCGGAACGGTGAACTTCTCGGTGCCCGTATCGCCACGGATGGACAATGGCGTTTTCCCCCGCGCGACAATATTCCCGAGAAAGTTGCCACTTGCTTGATTGAATTCGAGGATCGCCAGTTCTACCATCATTGGGGAGTCAATCCTTTGGCAATAGGCAGAGCCGTAGTTCAAAACCTCAAGCACAAACGTATCGTCAGCGGAGGAAGCACCCTTACCATGCAGACCATTCGGTTGGCTCGGAACAAGCCGCGTACATTCAAGGAAAAGCTGATTGAAATGGTATGGGCCACCCGTTTGGAATTTCGTAAATCTAAGAAAGAGATACTGTCACTTTACATTTCACATGCCCCCTTCGGAGGAAACGTAGTAGGACTGGATGCGGCCGCCTGGCGATACTTCGGACACTCGGCTGAAGAACTATCATGGCAGAATCGGCCATGTTGGCTGTACTCCCCAACTCACCCGCCATGATCCATCTTTCGAAAAGTCGGCAAGCACTCCTCGATAAACGGAACCGACTATTGACACACCTGCATAAAAAAGGAATTCTGGATACTTCGACATATGAACTGGCCATCAGTGAACCACTTCCGCAGGAACCTTTACCTCTTCCACACATAGCGCCTCACCTGACAGACTATTTTTATCAAACCCGAAATGGAAAATACTCCGTATCGACATCGACAGAGGTATACAGACTCAAATTGAAAGTTTGGTAGAACGATGGAACAGTGAATTCAAACGGAGTGACATCCGTATCTGGCGATTCTTGTGATTGACATCCGGACGAATCAGGCGATAGCCTATTGTGGCAATGTACATTTCGACAAAGAGCAGAGCGGCAACCAAGTAGATGTCATCCGGTCGCCACGGAGCACCGGCAGCATTCTCAAGCCTTTTCTTTATTATGCTATGCTACAAGAAGGAGAAATTCTCCCAAATACTTTGTTGCCGGACATTCCCGTCAACATCAATGGGTTCACTCCACAAAATTTTAATCTGCAATTTGAAGGAGCCGTACCGGCCTCGGAAGCCATTGCACGCTCTCTTAACATACCTTCGGTAACAATGCTGCAACGTTACGGGGTACCTAAGTTCCACAGTTTCCTGAAACAAATCGGACTGACTACCTGAACCGTCCCTCAAGCCATTACGGACTTTCTCTGATTCTGGGAGGTGCAGAAGCCACGTTATGGGATATCACTTCGGCCTATGCCAACATGGGACGCAGCCTCAACCGGTTACCTCAATTCCCGTGTACACTCCTCCTGTCGGATTCCATCTCCGTTCATCGCCCATCGTTTCAATCCGGAGCCGTCTGGCAGACTTTTGATGCAATAAAAGAAGTGAACCGACCGGAAGAAATAGACTGGCGTACCATTCCTTCCATGCAAACCATTGCCTGGAAAACCGGTACCAGTTATGGTTTCCGGGATGCCTGGGCAGTGGGTGTAACTCCTAAATATGCAGTGGGTGTATGGGTAGGGAATGCTACGGGTGAGGGAAACCCGGGTTGGTTGGTGCCCGTACGGCAGGCCCTGTCCTGTTCGATGTATTTAACCTGCTCCCTTCTTCTCCCTGGTTCGAACGTCCTCAGGGCGAACTGGTTGAAGCAGAAATTTGTCGGCAGTCCGGCCATCTGAAAGGACGATTCTGTGAAGAAACAGATACTTTGCTGATCCTTCCGGCAGGTCTCAAAACAGAAGCTTGCCTTATCATCACCCGGTCACCTTATCGGCAAATGAACGGTTCCGAATATACGAGAATTGTGCCAATAGCGAACCGGTTGTCCGCCGTAACTGGTTTACCCTTCCTCCCGTATGGGAATGGTATTATAAGCAACATCACCCGGAATATCGTCCTCTCCCTCCCTTTAAATCAGGATGTGGAGAAGACCGATTCCAACCGATGCAATTTATTTATCCGCCAATGGGAGCCCGTATCCATCTGCCAAACAGATGGATGGCAGCAAAGGGCAGTTGACTGTCGAACTGGTTCACAGTCATCCGAATACAACCATCTACTGGCATCTGGACGAGACATACCTGACGCAAACGCAGGACTTCCACAAACTTTCTCTCCGTCCGTCCCCCGGCAAACACTCCCTGACGGCAGTGGATGACGAGGGAAATACAATTTCGACAACGTTCTTTGTGGAATAGCCTCTAAAATGATAACTTTGTGCCATGAAACAGATTTTGAAAGAAAACGGCGGACTACCGGCTTCGATTCTTTGGACACTTGCTATTGTTGCAGGTATATCGGTAGCCAATCTGTACTATAACCAGCCTTTACTGAATATGATCCGCCATGAATTGGGTGTTTCGGAGTTCGAAACAAACCTGATTGCCATGGTAACGCAGATCGGATATGCCCTCGGACTATTGTTTATCGTCCCCTTAGGCGATTTATATCAGCGAAAGCGGATCATTCTCACCAGCTTCTCCATATTAATCGTTTCGTTGCTGGTGATCGCGATGGCCCCCAACATCCACGTCATCCTGTGTGCCTCGCTCCTCACCGGCATCTGTTCGGTGATGCCACAGATATTCATCCCGATAGCTTCCCAATTCTCACGTCCGGAAAACAAAGGGAGAAATGTAGGAATCGTCGTATCGGGACTACTGACCGGCATTTTGGCCTCACGTGTAGTCAGCGGGTTTATAGGAGAACTGTTTGGTTGGCGTGAGATGTATTACATCGCTGCCGGCATGATGTTGATATGTGGTATGGTAGTCATGCGGGTATTACCGGACATACGCCCGAACTTTCAGGGCAAATACAGCGACTTAATGAAGTCTTTGCTTTCACTGCTGAAGCAGTATCCCGAGCTCCGCATCTTTTCAGTCCGCGCCGCACTTGCTTTCGGTTCATTTCTGGCCATGTGGTCATGTCTGGCATTTAAAATGGGAAGTGCCCCCTTCTACGCTGACAGCCACATCATCGGTATGTTAGGATTGTGCGGCATTGCCGGCGCTTATCAGCCTCTCTTGTAGGTAAGTATGTACGGAAAGTGGGAGTCAGACGATTCAATTTCATCGGATGCGGACTGATCTTATCAGCTTGGTTGCTTCTCTTTATCGGAGAGAACTCCTATTGGGGAATCGTTGCCGGTATCATCATCATCGATATCGGCATGCAATGTATCCAATTGAGCAATCAGACCCGTATCTTCGAACTCTGTCCGAGTGCTTCGAACCGCATTAATACTATTTTTATGACAACTTACTTCATAGGAGCCTCCACCGGGACATTTCTGGCAGGAACTTTCTGGCAGGCATTCGGTTGGCATGGAGTCATAGGCACAGGAGTGGCCTTGACTACCGGCTCACTGCTGATTACCTTTTTTTCAAAACGATAATCCGAATAGTAACAAAAGTTGTTATATAAATCATGAAGTACGGAGTAAACAGACAAGTGTTATTAATCACAGCCGGCATCGTCTGGATAGTGGCGGGAGCTAATATTCTCCGGATTGGTATTGTCACCTGGCTTAATGACTCACAATATTGGCTTTTTAAGGTAGGCGAAGCCACAGTTGTTTTCCTGCTCTTTTTTGTCCTTGTCTTCCGAAAGCTCTACTACAAACACACTCGCCGGATTGAGCAAAAGAAAAAAGAGAAAAATTGCCCCTTTTCTTTCTTCGATGCAAAGGGATGGATCGTCATGTGTTTCATGATAGCAATGGGAATCACCATCCGGACATTACACCTGTTGCCCGACACTTTCATTTCGGTATTTTACACCGGACTCTCACTGGCACTTATGTTCACAGGCACATTATTTATACGCTACTGGTGGCGCAGAAGACCACATACTTAGTACCCATGCAAGAGCTCTCTCCGCTCGTTTTTCACAGAGGTCGCCCCCAGAACAGCAGGGAAAGCCGAAGGGAATAAAAGACCTAATGCCCCATAGACTACCCTCCTATAGAGAAAGCTCAAATATCAGTTAGTATTTCCGGACAGTTATTAAACTCCATACCGCCAATTACCACGTATTTCTGAACGGCTGAAATCAACAGGCTCTCAGAAAAAAGGAGCATTGCCTATTCTTAATGTGGCTAAAGAACTTTTAAATATCCCGACTCAACTTCATGAAATAAATGACATTTGCGCCATTTATTGTATCTTTGCAAAATTAAAAGTGATGAAGATGGACTTGAAGAAAGAAGTGAAGGAAGAGTTTATCCGTTTCCAACGAAATGAGAAAACCGAAAGTATCGTATACGAACGACTGGCCTCTATTGAAAAAGACGAATCGAACCGCAAAGTATTACGTCTGATCTCAGCAGAAGAAAAAGCGCACTATGCCACACTGAAGAAATATACGGAAACCGACGTTGCACCAGACAAGTTGCGTATAGCCAAATATTACTGGCTGGCAAGAATCCTGGGTATTACATTTGCCATTAAACTGATGGAGTCAAGTGAAGAGAATGCACATCATGATTATGCCAAATATACAGATTATCCGGACCTCCGGCAATTGGCCAATGAAGAAGAAGTTCATGAACAGAAATTAATCGGGCTAATCAACGAAGAACGACTTGAATATATGGGTTCGGTAGTGCTCGGTCTGAATGATGCTTTGGTGGAATTTACCGGGGCATTGGCGGGATTCACTCTGGCCTTGAGTGACTCCAGGCTGATAGCCTGACGGGAAGCATCACGGGGATTGCCGCAGCTTTATCAATGGCTTCTTCCGAATATCTCTCGACCAAATCGGAAGGAGGAGAAACGAAACATCCCATAAAGGCCGCCATCTATACGGGTATTGCTTATATCATCACGGTAGTGGCGCTGGTTGCTCCCTTCATATTGATCGAAAATGTACTGATAGCTTTGGGAGTAATGCTGGCCATGGCTTTGGTAATCATTGCATTATTTAATTATTACTATTCGGTAGCACGCGGAGAAAGTTTCCGCAAAAGATTCACCGAGATGGCAGTACTTAGTTTCAGCGTAGCCGGCATTAGCTTTCTGATAGGCTATGCACTGAAAACATTTACAGGAATAGACGCTTAAACATAAAAAAGGAAAAGAAGAATCATGAAAAAAGCCCCCTCACCTCTTGTTTCTCTGATCCCTCTGGTCGTATTGGTTATCATGCTATTTGCCACCATACGTACCTTTGGCAGCGATGCACTCAGCGGAGGTAGCCAAGTGTCCCTGCTGACTACAACAGCCGTTTGCATACTGATCGGTATGGGATTCTACAAAATAGGCTGGAAAGACTTTGAACTGGCTATCACAAACAACATTACAGGCGTATCTACCGCCCTAATCATTCTGCTGATTATCGGCGCATTGAGCGGTGCATGGATGATAAGCGGTGTGGTCCCCACATTGATTTATTACGGAGTGCAAATCATACATCCCAGTTTTTTCCTGACCTCTACCTGCATTATCTGTGCCTTGGTATCGGTTATGACCGGAAGCTCCTGGACTACGATTGCTACCATCGGAATCGCTTTAATGGGCATTGGCAAAGCACAGGGATTCGAAGAAGGCTGGATAGCCGGAGCCATTATTTCGGGCGCATACTTCGGAGATAAAATCTCTCCATTATCGGATATCGACAATATTAGCAGCCTCAGTTACCGATACTCCCCTCTTCAGACATATCCGCTATATGTTGATAACTACCGTACCTTCACTAATCATTACCTTGGTTATCTTTACAGTAGCCGGATTGTCACACAATGCCGGAAGCACAGAACATATAGCCGAATTCTCGGCCGCACTGGCAGGAAAGTTCCACATTACACCATGGCTGCTGATTGTACCGGTAGTTACAGGTGTACTGATTGCTTGGCGGGTACCTTCCGTCATCACCTTATTTCTGTCGGCGGCATTGGCAGGGGCATTCGCCGTATTCTTCCAACCCGACCTGTTACAGGAAATATCCGGTTTGCAAAATTCCGAAGGCACACAGTCCATCTTCAAAGGACTGATGATGACTCTTTATGGAGGGACCAGTCTACAGACAAGCAATGAAGCACTCACCGAACTGGTGGCTACCCGGGGTATGGCAGGCATGATGAATACGGTATGGCTTATTATCTGTGCGATGTGTTTCGGCGGGGCTATGACTGCCGGCGGCATGTTAGGAAGTATCACTTCCGTATTTGTCCGCTTCATGAAAATACAGTCAGCATGGTGGCCTCTACGGTTTGCTCTGGTATTTTCCTGAACCTCGCCACAGCCGATCAGTATATTAGCATTATCCTGACCGGAAACATGTTCCGGGATATTTATGAAAAGAAAGGTTATGAAAGCTGTTTGCTCAGTCGAACCACGGAAGATTCTGTTACAGTGACCTCCGTATTAATACCATGGAACACCTGCGGAATGACGCAAGCTACGATACTGAGTGTTCCTACACTGGTTTATCTTCCCTATTGCTTCTTCAACATTATCAGTCCGTTAATGAGCATTACGATTGCTGCCATCGGATATAAAATTGTGAGACGCAAGTGAACAATCTGAAAAGGGAGTTGTTCTTGGAATAAACGAACAACAGTTTTAAACCTAAACAAAAAAAAGTTATGAAAAAGTTTATTGCATTAGTAGCATTAGTATTAGTAAGTGCATCGACTTTAATGTATGCACAAGAGTCACAAAGAGACATACGCCGCGCTGACCGTAAAGCACAAAGAGACGCAGAAAGAGCCAGACTGAAAGCTGAGGAACAAGCTGCCGACCAAGTGGCCTATCAGCAAGCCGTACAGGCTATCAAAGACAAACAGTTTGTACTGGAAGCCGATCAGGTAATCTTCAAACGCGGCCAGACAGCTTTCGTATCGTCCAACACTAACTTTGTAATGTTGAACGGACAGAGAGCAACCGTACAGGTAGCGTTCAATACTCCGTATCCCGGCCCTAACGGAATTGGCGGTGTAACAGTGGACGGAACCACTTCGGATGTAAAAGTGACTACCGACAAACGAGGCAATGTGAACTGCAACTTCAGCGTACAAGGTATCGGTATCTCGGCACAAGTCTTTATCACATTGACAAACGGAGGCAACAACGCCACTGTGACCATTAATCCGAACTTCAACTCCAATACATTAACGTTGAGCGGCAACCTTGTTCCGCTGAACCAGTCGGATGTATTTAAAGGCCGTTCATGGTAATAAGAGTGACGAGACTCTATTTAAGCTCGTAACTAATTCACATAACTCCGCTGCAAATCGCACAAAAAGTGTACATTTGCAACGGGAGTTTTTTATGGACAGATTATGAGAGAATATATCATCGCAGATAATCAGGACATCACGAAAGCAGGAATGATGTTTCTGTTAAGCAAGCAAAAAGAGGTAAGCTTGTTGCTGGAAGCCGACAATAAGATGGAGTTGGTCCAGTTGTTGCGCATTCATCCGCAAGCGGTGGTTATTTTAGACTATACACTATTTGATTTTTCCGGTGCAGATGAATTGATCATCCTTCAGGAACGATTCAAAGAATCAGACTGGTTATTGTTTTCGGATGATTGAGCATCGGATTTCTGAGGCAGGTATTGTTCAGCAGCAATGCTTTCGGAGTCGTGCTGAAAGACAACTCCAAAGAAGAGATAATGTCGGCCCTGCAATGCGCATCACGAAAAGAGCGCTTTATCTGCAATCATGTAAGCAATCTGTTATTATCGGGAAGTGGAAATGTAAACACTGCTTCAGCCGTGCACACTTTCGTACCGCAGGAAGACCGTCTGCTCACACCGACGGAAAAAATAATCTTAAAAGAAATAGCTTCCGGCAAAACGACCAAAGAAATAGCGGCAGAGAAGCATCTGAGTTTTCATACCATCAACAGTCACCGAAAAATATATTCCGCAAACTGGGAGTGAACAATGTGCACGAGGCTACCAAATATGCCATGCGGGCAGGCATTGTGGATCTGGCGGAATATTATATCTAAAGCAGAAGAGCGTACCGAAAATCAACCCAAATACACCGATTCATACAGACCTCGAGCAGCGACCGATTATTAAGCCGCATCTCTGTACAAACCGGTGTCATCTGAAGGAGCTTTCGTTATATTCTTATCCTATTTCTCCACTCCCGAAACAAACCCGGGATTCGGCGTCATAAATCACGCCAAACTGTCCCGGTGCAATTCCCTGTAATTTTTCGGAAGAAATAATCCGGTATCCCTCTTCGTCATGTAGCAAACGGCCTTTGATAAACTCAGGTGTATGCCGGATCTTAAATGTTACTTCCTCCTCGCCTGTCGAGCCTTCCCACGGGTTATCTGTAATAAAATTGAAGTCTTTCATCCTGATTCATAACCATACTGCTGCTCGGCATCATAACCGTGGGAGACGTAAATAATGTTATCCTGAATATCCTTCTTCACAACGAACCAGGGTCCTCCTCCCAATCCCAATCCTTTTCGCTGGCCAATGGTATGAAACCAATAGCCGCGATGAGTACCAATCTTCTTACCTGTTTCAAATTCGATCACCGCCCCCTCTTTTTCTCCCAGAAAGCGACGGACAAAATCGTTATAATTTATCTTGCCCAAAAAGCAAATTCCCTGACTATCCTTCCGACGGGCACTGGGCAATCCGGCCTGCAACGCTATCTCACGCACTTCATGCTTCATCAGCCCACCTATCGGAAACAACAATTTCGAAACCTGCAAATAGTCAATCTGGGCCAGGAAATCAGTCTGATCTTTTATCGGGTCCTTGGCTGTACCCAGCCAGGTTTTCCCGCCTAGTTGCAAGGTCGTAGCATAATGTCCGGTTGCCGTAAGATCGAAATCTTTTCCGACCTGCTGCTCGAAACAGCCAAACTTAATCAGCTTGTTACACATCACATCCGGATTCGGAGTCTGCCCCTTCCGTATCTTTTCTATGGCATAAGCAGCCACATTATCCCAGTATTCCCGATGTAAATCGACAACCTCCAGTGCTAAACCGTAGCGTCGGGCTATGGCAGTAGACAGTTCTATATCCTCTTCGGCAGAACAGTCCATGTATTCCGCCCCATCCATACCTATTTTGATGTAAAACAGTGTAGGCTTGTAGCCCTGCTCACAAAGCAGATGTACAACAACCGAACTGTCCACTCCTCCCGATAATAATGCTGCTATATCCATTTTTTTAAATTTTCTCTAATGCCTGACGTAAGTCATCAATAATGTCCTCAATATGCTCCGTACCTATCGAAAGTCTGACCGTTCCGGGTTTAATCCCCTGTTCCTCCAGCTCCTGCGCATTCAACTGCGAGTGTGTGGTAGTGGCCGGATGAATCACCAGCGACTTCACATCGGCCACATTGGCCAGCAAAGAGAATATCTGCAGACTATCGATAAACTTCTGCGCTTCCTCCGTTCCTCCCTTTACCTCGAAAGTGAAGATAGAACCTGCCCCGCCAGGAAAATAACGTTGATAGATGGCATGATCCGGATGACCGGGCAATGATGGATGATTAACAGCCGCTACCTTCGGATGGTTCACCAGAAAATCAATAACCTTCAAAGCATTGGCCACATGCCGTTCTACACGCAAAGACAAAGTCTCCAACCCTTGCAGCAAGATAAAAGCATTGAACGGGCTGATGGCAGCACCCGTATCGCGCAGCAACACGGCACGTATACGGACAATGTAGGCAGCAGCCCCGGCAGCATCGACAAACCGTACCCCATGATAACTTGCATCCGGCTCGGTCAGTTGCGGGAATTTACCGGAAGCAACCCAGTCAAATTTACCGGAATCGACAATAACTCCTCCCAACGAACTGCCGTGTCCGCCAATGAATTTTGTGGCAGAATGTACCACAATGTCTGCCCCGTGCTCAATGGGACGGATAAGGTAAGGCGTACCGAAAGTATTATCCACAATCAGCGGAATCCGATATTTATGGGCAATGGCAGCTACGGCATCCATATCGATAATATTGGAATTGGGGTTTCCCAGAGTTTCAATGAATATCGCCTTTGTATTTTCACGAATCGCCCGTTCGAAATTAAAAAGATCGGACGGATCTACAAAAGTGGTCGTTACTCCATAAGCAGGCAGAGTATGCGCCAGCAAGTTATATGTGCCCCCATAAATGGTCTTGGCAGCCACAATATGATCACCGGAACGGGTGATATTCTCGATAGCATAGGTCACGGCAGCAGCTCCGGAAGCCACGGCAAGCCCACCTACTCCCCCTTCAAGTGCTGCGATGCGTTCCTCCAATACTCCCTGAGTGGAATTGGTCAGTCGTCCATAAATATTCCCAGGGTCTTGCAATCCAAATCGTGCGGCGGCATGGGCCGAATCCCGGAACACATAGGAAGTTGTCTGATAAATAGGTACGGCACGCGCATCGGTTGCCGGGTCGGGAGTCTCCTGTCCAACATGGAGTTGTAAAGTCTCAAAATGTAATTTTTTCGTTTCCATTTGCTATCTATATTTAGAGTTCATTGTCAGTGTCCAATCTTTATATGTGGCAAAGATAGAGGAATCCGGTATGGAAAGAAATCGCACATTGAAGGCATTTTTATACCACAATCGTGGTAGATAGAGCAGGTTATTAACTACATTTGCAGGCAAATAAAACATTATTGATATGAATAAACTTCTATACTGTTTCTTTTTATCATTTTCTGTCATGGCTACCTCGGCATGTACCGATGATAAGGAAGAACGGGAATTTCCTCCGGCCCCCGATTTCAGCCTGATGATCCTGAAAGAGAATCTGCACAGTAACGGAGGCGACGTATTACGCACCGATACTTATGTATACGATAACAATAAACTAACGACCCATACCACATTACAGGAGTTCTACGGGCAGAGCCTGACCCACGAAACGACTCTCTCCTACTCCGGTAACGAAGTGACATTGGCAGATGAAAACGGAAATACCGCCATTTATATCTTAGGAAGTGCGGGATATGCCACCGAATGTACTTACAAATTGTCCGACCAGGTCAGAAAGTACACCTTCACCTATTCCGGTGAATATCTTACCCGGATCGATGAAGAAATAAACAGTACGCCTTATTCTTCCGTAGAGTTGGCATACGACGACAACGGGAATTTAAGCCATATCATTGCCAATGGCTTGCAAACCAATTATCAGGCGGGAAATACGGAGAACCTGTATCAGCTCCCTTGCCTGCAAGTTTGCGAAACTTACCCCCTGTCTTTCCACAACGACGCTATTTATGCCGGACTGTTGGGCCGTCAGTCCAAACACCTGATTATCGGCAACACTCCGGAAGAAAACAAAGAGGAGTATACAAAATACACTTATGAACTGGATGAAAACGAAAAGCCAACCGGAATCATCGCTAAGACCACTTCTACAGGTACTGTGATCGACATAAACGGTGATGCATACGATGAAACAAAAACAGACACGAGAACCATCGGCATCACCATCGAATAAGGGGAACGACTTCAATCCTGCCTCCACGAAGTAGTAATGTAATGCCCCATAACATATATGTTATTTCGATTACATATATTGTTATGGGGCATTACATATATTGGCATTTTCCTTACAAACAATTCCTCCCCGGACTCACCGGCACCTCTCCGGATGCCATACGCCGAGGGAGGAACGGGACGTATAATCCCATGATGCTCCTTATCACTCGCTCTTTACTCTCCGGCAAAGAACTTGCTGAAGAAAAGAATCTGATAATCAATGGAATTATTCCAGTATTTTCCATTGTGTTCACCGGGACGGGTAATAAAATCATGATCTATCTTGCGGCCCAACAACCGATCGTGAAAGTCTTTGTTCACATTCAGAAAAAAATCATCCTCACCGCAATCTATAATTAAAGCAAGATCACCATTCTGAATCTTGTCGAGTTGATTGACTACCGTATGTTCATCCCATATTCTTTTATTTGAGGCCAGTTCACCCAACTGCTTGTTCATGCTCCAGTTTTTGGGGAAAGGACGGATATCGACACCTCCGCTGGTGCTTCCTGCCGCTCCAAACACGTCTTTATGGCGAATACCTAACCACATTGCCCCATGTCCTCCCATGCTGAGACCGGTAATGGCACGTCCCTTCCGATCAGCAATCGTTTTATAATTACGGTCAATGTAGTTCACTAACTCTGAAGAAACAAACGTTTCATATCGGTACGCCGGATTCTTGGGGCTGTCCCAGTACCAACTGTCTTTGCCATCGGGACACACAAAAATGATCCCTTTTTCATCTGCTATTTCCGGCAAGTTCGGTTTTATCTGAATCCAGGTCTTAGCATGACCGCCATACCCATGCAACAAGTAAAGTACCGGACAAGCCGCTGCATTTTTCCCAAAGCAACATCAGGGTCACTACCAACACCTGCACCTCCTTATTCATAGAGGGACTCTTCACCATCAGCGTATCTACCCTTGCGGCACTAAGCGGCAATACAAATAAAAGCAGACAAGCCAAAAATAAATTTCTTCTTTTCATTTTTAATCTATGTTTTTTAGAGTTTGTCTTTTCAATCTTTCTCTTCCAAAGCAGAAGGGTTGAATTCCGTAACCGGCTTTTCGAAAGCTTTCCCACAATGGTCGCAGATATATTCCCAATGATTGCCTCCGGGCGGGACAGTAGCCAGCATAGAAACAATGGCAGCGCTGACAGCCCTCACACGATGCTCCTTTTTAAGAACAAACTTAATCCGGTCCGAACCGCAGAAAGGACAAAACTTCTGTTCTTCGGGTATCATCTGATTCTGCCTCAGCAACTGCATGGCTGCTTCATAATCGCAATCCGCCACCAAGACATCCACTCCTGAGATGTCATGGACAAAACCCCGCAACAAGGTCGACATATTTTCATTATGTAATAGAGAATCAATACCTTCATTAGCAAGTGCTCCCTGTATAATATGAGCTTGAAAGGCATCATCGCAAGTAATCAGTTTTACGGTTTTCATCTTTTCTATTTAAAACTTTCCCACAAAAATAGCAGATAAAAACGAGAGACGAAACCATTTTTATATAACTTTGCACAGAATTCACAAAGTATATCGAACCGGGCCAATGAAGAAAAATGTTTTGCTCCTGTTGTTACTCGGCCTGCTCACCACAGTCAGTGCGCAACCGACACACCGAATAAAGGGAACTGTGATTGACAAAGCCAGTCGTCAACCGCTGGAATTTATCAATGTACTGGTCTTAGGGCTGGGACGCGGAGGAGTGACAGATGCCGAAGGGCACTTCAACATCGGAGAAGTCCCTCCGGGCATTTATCGTCTGCAGGCGTCTGCTGTAGGATACAAAACCATACTCACCCCCGAATATATCGTCTCTACTAAAGATCTCACCATCCAAATAGAAACAGAAGAAAACCTGACCGAATTAGAAGGAGTCACGGTTACTGCTTCTCCTTTCCGAAGAGACCCGGAGAGTCCTGTAGGGCTACGTATCATCGGATTGCAGGAAATCGAGAAAAGCCCCGGAGCCAACCGGGATATCTCACGTATTGTCCAATCTTATCCGGGCGTTGCCTTCTCCCCTGCCGGATATCGAAATGACCTGATCGTACGCGGAGGATCTCCTTCCGAAAACCGTTTCTATCTGGATGGAGTAGAAATTCCCAATATTAATCATTTCAGCACTCAAGGGGCCTCGGGAGGTCCGGTGGGCATCATCAACGCAGACTTGATTCGTGAAGTCAATTTCTATACGGGAGCTTTTCCGACCGACAGAGGGAATGCCATGAGTTCGGTACTCGACTTTAAGCTTCGGGACGGAGATATGGAACGCAATTCATTAAAAGCAACTTTAGGAGCCTCGGAAGTCTCGTTAGCATCGAACGGACATATAGGAAAGAAGACATCTTATCTGGTTTCGGTGCGTCAGTCATACCTCCAGTTTTTATTTGACATGTTGGGGTTACCTTTCCTGCCAACTTTCACCGACGCACAATTTAAACTGAAAACTCGCTTCAATGCCAACAACGAGTTGACAATACTCGGGCTCGGAGGAATCGATAACATGAAACTGAATACCAAGCTGGATGGAGAAAAAGCGGAATACATATTGAGTTACCTGCCCAAGATACAGCAGGAGACTTTTACACTGGGAGCCGTATACCGTCACTATGCAGGCATACATGTACAATCTGTAGTCGTCAGCCACAGTTACCTGAACAACCGCAATACCAAATATCTGAATAATGACGAAAGCAGTACGGACAACTTATCCCTGAAGTTGCGCTCAGTGGAACAGGAGACCAAATTCCGGATAGAGAACACCTCGACTTTCGGTAATTGGAAAATTAATTTCGGAGCCAATCTGGATTATTCCCAATACACCAACACCACCTTTCAACGAGTGTATATTGATGAAGGCAGGACGTTTGATTATCACACGTATCTGGGTATGTGGCGTTGGGGCATATTCGGAACCATCAACTATGCAACTACCGATGAACGATTCACTGCCTCACTCGGCGTACGGACCGATGCCAACAACTTTTCTTCCGGCATGAAAGGGATGGGCGACCAACTCTCACCCCGCCTGTCACTATCATACCGGCTGACAGACGGATTATATTTAAGTGGAAATGCAGGACTATATTATCAGCTCCCGCCTTATACCGGATTGGGATTTAAAGATAACAATGGAGCATGGGTCAACAAATACCTCCGTTACATGAGCGTCAGTCAAGAAAGTCTCGGCCTGAGTTGGCATCCGGGAAATACATTCGAACTGTCTGCCGAAGGTTTTACAAACAATATGATAAAATACCGTTCTCCATCGCAGACGGCATCCCCCTGGCTTGCAAAGGCAATGACTACGGAGTCATCGGAAACGAAGCCTTGTCCTCTACCGCCCAAGGACGTGCATACGGCATAGAAATATTAATGAAATGGTTGATAGCTAAAAAACTGAATCTGGCATCCTCGTTCACCCTGTTCAAAAGCGAATACCGCAACAACAAACAATCGGAGTACATCGCTTCCGCTTGGGACAACCGGTACATTTTCAATATGAGTGGAACTTATAACTTTCCACACAACTGGAGCCTGGGCATGAAAATCAGCTGTATAGGAGGAGCACCCTATCCCCCTTATGATGTGGAAAAATCATCTCTTGTTACGGCATGGAATGCACAGGGACGTCCATACTATGACTACACAAAGTACAATACCGGACGCTTGCCCGCCTTCGGCCAACTGGATGTACGAGTGGACAAAACATTTTATCTGAAACGCTGTATGTTGGGATTCTACATCGATTTGCAGAATGTGACAAACAGCAAATTCAAGCAACCGGATATCCTGATGAGTACAGGCGTTATCGAAAATCCATCCGCCCCCATGGCAGAACAGCGCTACAAAATGAAATACATAACCCAGAAAAGCGGAACATTAATGCCAACCTTGGGTATCACATTTGAATATTAAATCTCGAAACAACTATATTATTAACTATAAAAACTCACAAAATGAAAAAAAGAATTGTTTTTATTGCGGCACTTTTATGCGGAATGTGCTTCACGACAGCATCCGCACAGTTCAAAATCGGTGGAAAGAAAATCAATGTAGCAAAGTGGTACAAGCCGGTAGCGACGCAGCGAAAGCCATCACCTTGTCCGACGCGGACATCGCAGCCATGAGCAAAGAATACATGCAATGGATGGACACCCACAATCCGCTGACCGCAGCCGACAGCGAATACGGCAAACGCCTGGAGAAACTGACCGGACATATCAAAGAAGTAGACGGACTGAAAGTGAATTTCGGAGTATATGAGGTTGTCGACGTGAATGCTTTTGCCTGTGGTGACGGCAGTGTCCGCATCTGTGCCGGATTGATGGATATTATGACGGACGATGAAGTGATGGCAGTTGTCGGACATGAGATCGGTCACGTGATTCATACAGACTCTAAAGATGCCATGAAGAGTGCATATCTTCGTTCGGCAGTAAAGAATGCTGCAGGAGCAGCCAGCTCTACCGTTTCCAAACTGACTGATTCGGAACTGGGAGCTATGGCAGAAGCATTAGCCGGTGCCCAATATTCTCAGAAGCAAGAGAGCGAAGCCGATGATTATGGTTTCGAATTCAGCATCAAACATAACATTGATCCGTATGCAATGTACAATGCTCTGAACAAACTACTGGGACTCTCGCCGAGGCCCCCAAAGAGTCTAAATTCCAGAAAATGTTCTCTTCACACCCCGATACAGCCAAACGTGTAGCACGCGCCAAAGAAAAAGCAGACAACTATACTAAGAACAAGTAAGTTCGAGAACCACAAAACTGACTTTAACCGAGGCCGGATCCCAATATATGAGGTCCGGCTCGGTATTTTTGAAAAAATTCATTAATAATTCCGATAGTTTTTGCGTGAGTCCGTACTTTGGTGTAATTTGCGGTCATGAAACTATTCAAACTTATATGGAATTCTTAGTAATTATTCTTTTACTCGTACTGAATGGCATTTTGCCATGTACGAGATTGCCTTAGTATCCTCAAGTAAAGCACGTCTGGAAACCCTGGTCAGCAAAGGGAACAAATCTGCCCGGGGAGTATTGAAACAATTGGAAGAACCCGAAAAATTTCTTTCTACCATTCAGATTGGTATCACGCTGATCGGTATCGTATCGGGTGCTTTCGGTGGAGTAGCCATTGCCGATGATGTGACTCCGCTCTTTGCCATGATACCGGGAGCCGAAGTCTATGCAAAGGACCTGGCCATGATCACAACCGTAATCGTCATTACCTACCTGTCACTGATTATCGGTGAGCTTGTACCCAAATCCATCGCTCTCAGCAATCCCGAGCGCTATGCAACCTTGCTGAGTCCCGTCATGATTCTGCTGACCAAGATTTCATTCCCTTTTGTCTGGTTGCTCAGCATTTCCACCCGCCTGCTCAACAAACTGATCGGTCTGAAAAGCGAAGAACGCCTGATGACTCAGGAAGAACTGAAAATGATTCTTCACCAAAGCTCGGAGCAGGGTGTGATTGACAAAGAAGAAACCGAAATGCTACGTGATGTCTTTCGCTTTTCGGATAAACGTGCCAACGAACTGATGACTCACCGACGTGATCTGGTGGTGCTACATACGACTGACAGCAAAGAGAAAGTGCTTCAGATCATCGACAACGAGCATTTCAGTAAATACCTCCTGATTGATGACGACACCGACGAAATAGCAGGTGTGGTTTCTGTGAAAGATATCATACTGATGATAGGTAGCGAACAGGAATTCAACCTTAGAGAAATCGCACGTCCCGCCTTGTTTATACCCGAAAGTTTATACGCTAAAAAAGTTTTAGAGCTATTTAAGAAGAACAAAAATAAGTTCGGAGTTGTTGTAAACGAGTATGGCAGCACAGAGGGAATCATTACCCTGCATGACTTGACCGAAAGTATCTTTGGAGACATTCTGGAAGAGGACGATACGGAAGAAGAGGAAATCGTTCGCCGACAGGACGGCTCCTTGTTGGTAGAGGTCATTCAATGAATAGTCGGAGATTTATGGAAGAGATGGGAATACTCTCTTATGATGATATCGAATCGGAAGACTTTACAACTTTAGGCGGATTGGCTATGTTCCTGATAGGACGTATTCCCAAAGCCGGAGATATATTCACTTACAAAAACCTTCAGTTCGAAGTAGTGGATATGGACCGTGGAAGAGTCGATAAGCTGTTGGTTATTAAGAGAGAAGAGGAGGAATAGCAACTCACTTTTTATATTAATTTAAAGCACTTAACAATGAAAAAAGTAATTATGTTAGCAGCCGTCGTTGCTGCATTGGTATCCTGCCAATCAAAAGGAACGAAAGCTGAAGAAGCAGTCGCAGACAGTCTGGCAGTAGCTATGGAACCCACAATGGAAGAAACCCAGGTATATGAAGGTGTGCTTCCTGCTGCTGACGGTCCGGGCATCCGTTACGTGTTAACTTTGAACACACTGGCGAACGCAACCGATACAACGTATACACTGGACGTCACTTATCTGGATGCTGAAGGTAAAGGTAAAGACAAGACTTTTACTTCTAAAGGAAAGCCGGTAAAAGTGGAGAAAACCGTCAAAGATAAAAAGAAAACGGCCATCAAACTGAATCCGAGTGACGGAAGTGAACCTGTTTATTTCGTAATTGCCAATGATACTACCCTGACACTGGCTGATGACAGCCTGGAAGTATCGGAAAGCGATCTGAATTACAACATTATCCGTGTAAAGTAACGCCGAATTAGCTTAAACTTACAAAAACAAAAGCCACGCTGTACATATTGACAGTGTGGCTTTTCTTGTTTTATCGGCCCAGAAATTATCTCGTCAGTTTCTCAAAATATGGCAAACGTTCAAGGGGAACATCTATTGTCATTGTCCGCGGCCCTTTAAACACCTTGCCCCGATCATCTTTCCATCTACCTTTGGCAACATTACGGTACGGCTTGTTCCGGATGTCAGCATCGGAGCTACCAGATATTTATCCCCCAGCATAAACTGGTCTTTGCAATCGATGAATCCCTGGTGAGGATACTGATATTCCATGTGGCGAACAATGGGTTCACCGGTCTTTGACGCATGTTTTGCCAACTCCAAAATATAATCTCCCATTTGCTGGTGAAGATGGGCATACTTCGCACAAATAGCCACATTCTCTTTACTGAGAATACGCCAAGGAGCTACCGAGAATTGCATCATTGGCATCAGGGCATGCACCTGGCACGAACGTACAATAAGTTCTTCATCAAATTTCTTCACATTCAGAAAAGCTCCGAATTGTCCTCCGCCTACCATATCGGGACAAGTATAATAATGCCCCAACAATCCGGCAGCAGTCATATCGGGAATCAATAACTGAGTCGCACGCCAAGAATAATCTTTATCACCCAGCCGCTGTACCAATGCCTGGCCACCCAACTTCCAAGATGCACGCAATTCATTGTAAGGAAAACTCAAACCTATCTCAGCCCATTTTTCCATAAAAGTATTCACATTGGCATTCTTATCATGAAAAGTATACTCTCCTGTCATATAGCTACGTCTCCACCATCAAACTTAAATCCGTCGATACCATATTTTTCTTGATTGGCTTTTAACTGTTCCTTCAGATAATTCATAGCCTCCGGATTTGTGGTATCATAACAGGCACTGTAACCATTCCACCAATGAATAATGGCCGTGCGCCCGTTTTTATCTTTCAACAAATATCCTTTTGCTTCCAATTCACGGAATTCGGGACTATCGGGCGAAACATAGGGAGCCACCCACAACATCACCTTGAATCCCATCCGGTGCAACTCGTCAGTCATCCCTTTCGGATCCGGAAACCTCTCGGTTTTGAAGTCAAAGTTACCATAATATCTCTGCCAGTTATCATCTACCATAAACACCCCCTGAGGAAATCCGTTCTCCACAGCTTTATGGGCATAATTCATAATGTCTTCCTGATTTTGATCATACATCAGCTCAATCCAGGTATTATATTGCGGAAGAGAAAAGAAAGTAGGTTCCGGAATCTTTCCCGAAGGTGGAAAATGTTTAGCCGATGCAGCCAGCAAAGCCTCTTTCAGCGTAGTTCCGGCCTTCACCGGCTCTATCTTTTCCGAGTCTGAATAAATAATCAGCTGCCCATCCTTTACTTCAAAACAAAACGGATTTTCGGCCCAGATATACCTGCCCTCCGAAGAAAGCATGAACGGCACTACTTGGTTGTTCATATTATTGCGTGACATGTCTTGCATCCGCAAGTGATCATTGAATGGCATTTGATTTCCTAAAGCCACGAATCCACCCCACCATCTTTCATTTTGCAGGGGTTCGATCACTGTTTTCAATTTTTCCTGTGCGACTGCACCGAGCAGCAGCACGAATGTCACGAGAAATAGTAAAGTCGCTTTTCGTTTCATGATAGTTAGATTAATAATTAAAATTCTCAAGGGGCAAAAATAGATAAAAAAGAAAGAACAGATCATCTATCGGCAAAGAATTATTATTTCCGGACCGTAGCTTCCCGCATAAAAACAGAATCTAAATTTTCCGATTCCAAATTCTTGTCCGAATTTTGCATATTACAAGCACGCACCTGTTCAAATCTCCCTTGCCTATTTTCATCGATCGCAGCCACGGTGGTTTAGAGAAGCTTTATCTTTTCACCGGAACTTTCGGAATCCAACAGGCCTAAATAATTATTTTCGCAGTCACAATTCAGAAAAGAATAGAAAAAAGATTCTTTCATTATATTTTTTTCTATCTTTATCAGACAGTTACACATACAATCTAAAAAAAGATGGAACAAACATTTAAAGCGCGAAATCCCCAATTAGGAGTTTGGTTGTTCGCCATAGGTATAATAGCATGCATTGCGATCAGTTTCATAACTATACAAGCAATCTGGATAGGTACCGCATGTATAGGTCCCAGTGTAACCATCTATTTTCACAAACATTCTGCAAATACATTGTCAAGAAAAACGGAGATTTACAAATAGTAAATGACTTCTTCCGCCAAAAACGAACATTCAGTCATATCACCGATGTTACGTATACTCGCCATGCCTTGGGCATGCAGAAAATAAAGATCAGACACGCCACCGGGTTTGTCATGATAGATCCCCAATCACCCCGGGAACTGATAAAAGCCCTGCAAAAGACGAATCCCGATGTAAGAGTAAAGAACTTTATTTAAGACAGGACTCACAACGGAAAAACCAATCTCCCATCTAACCCAAGATACGAAATGAAAACACCTAAAATATTAAAGGTACATTTGCTATTATACCTGTTTTGCCTGAGTGTATCTGCACAAACCACGGACAGTATTGTCCAAAAACTAAGCCAATGCGCCTACCTGATCGATAATTTTTCCAAATATATCCCTCAAGAGAAGGTTTACATGCAATTTGACAATACCAGTTATTACCAAGGTGATAATATCTGGTTTAAATGTTTCCTGGTCACTTCCGACCTGCATCCGGCCACTGACCTGAGCAAGACTTTATATGTCGAATTATTAAATCCCGGTGGTGAAGTTATCGACAAACGGACATTAAAAATAGAAAACGGACAATGCCACGGAGATTTCACACTAAACCAAATCCCGTTTTATTCAGGATTTTATGAAGTTCGTGCCTACACAAAATATATGCTGAATTTTGGAGGAGATATCATTTTCTCAAGACTGTTGCCGGTTTTCGACAAACCTAAGGCAGAAGGCGACTTTACGGAAAAAGAGATGCGGAAATATGCGACAGGAAACTACCCGCTGGAGCGTCCCAAGCCGACAAAAGGTAAAAAAGTAAATTTAAAGTTCTTCCCCGAAGGTGGAAATCTGGTTCGGGGGATAGAATCCGAAGTGGCTTTTGAAGCGACAGATACCTATGGAAACCCCATTACCCTCACCGGTATTGTTATTAACGAAGAAAAACAAGAAACAGCCCGTTTCAATGTAACACATGATGGACGGGGAATTTTCAATTACACGCCCACGGGAGAGAAACAAAAAGCAATAGTCGAATTTAATGGCAAAAAACACCAGTTCAATATGCCGGAAGCCTTACCGGAAGGATATATATTACATGCCGACAATTTATCATACACAGACAGCATTGAAATAGCAGTGCAAAAGAATTCCAATACCCCCTCCGACGTATTGGGACTGGCAGTCATCAGCGGAGGCAAACTATACAAATTCTGCCTGATCGATGTCGAAGGTAATGAAACGATTCGCTTCAAAATAGATAAAAGTAAATTAGTACCCGGAGTTTCCCGAATCGCGTTATTCAACAGTAACGGAGAGGTCCTATCGGATCGTTTGATATTTACCTATCCCCAAGAGCAATTATCCGTTCAGGTACAGGCAGACAAAGAGACATACGCCCCTTACGAATTGGTAAACCTTGAATTCACCCTGACCGGAAAAGAAAAGATTCCGGTACAAACCCCATTTGCCCTATCTGTGAGAGACGGCATGAATGAAGTAGAATCAGGGCACAATATGTTGACCGATCTTTTATTAATGTCCGAAATAAAAGGATATGTCAACAATCCCCAATATTATTTCGAATCCCGGGACGATACACACCGCAAGGCAATCGATCTCTTATTAAGAGTGCAGGGATGGCGCCGCTACTCTTGGAAACAAATGACAGGAATTGAGTCTCTTGACCTTAAATACGGACCGGAGCAAGGTATCGAAACGCGAGGGCAGGTTGTCTCTTTCGTCCGGCAACTTCCCAAGCCTAACGTAGAAGTGTCCTGCTTCCTGAAGAAACGCGGGAGAATGAGGAAAACAGCAGTTTCATCGAAGCCATCACTACAGATAGTTAGGACACTTCTCACTAATATCCGATATATACGGAAAAATGGGACTTGATATTGGCAGTTACAGTCAATAGAAAAAAGAAAGATTACCGTATTTTATTGGATAGGCTATTCAGTCCTGCCCCCCGAAAATATCATTATGCGGATATGCAGGTAAGCATTGCCAATGCAGAAAAAGAGAAAGAACTTATGCCCGAAGTGGAAACCACTCCCCTACCTGAAGAGGATATCGAAGCCTTCTTTGCCGCTTACGCAGATTCGCTGGAAAAGGCAGGTAACCATGAAAAGAACTACCGTTTAAAAGAGGTAACCATCAAGGCCAAAAAGAGAACCAAAGAAAAAGAGATATATGAAAGCCGTTCGAAATCGATTGCTTATTATGATGTACATTCCGAACTGGACGACATAAAAGACAGTGGAAAATTTATTGGTGACGACATACACGAACTTATGATGAACATGAATAAAAATTTCAGTCCTGTTTCAGGACGAAATTACCTGTATTATAAAAGTAAAATGCCGCTTTTTGTAATCAACTATGAACGCACCCGGCATACAGAAATGGATTATAATAAGTACAAATATATAAGACTCGAAGCCATTAAATCGATTTATATCACTGAAAATCTATCTACGATTTGCCAGTATGCAGATCCGCGATTGACTCCGTTCGATGTATCCGACTTATATAGTTGTGCCGTACTGATCGAAACATATCCGGAAGGTAAGATACCGACAGAAGCAGGGAAAGGTGTCCGAAAAACATGGCTCGATGGTTACAGCCAAGTTAAAGAATTCTATCACCCCAATTATTCTGTGCTCCCTCCTGTCCCCGACTATCGTCGTACATTATACTGGAATCCGTCTGTCACTCCGGATAAGGAGGGAAAAGCACATATCCGGTTCTATAATAACAGTAGATGCCGGAAACTGAAAATAAGTGCAGAAACTATCACAACGAATGGATTAATCGGTACCTACGGGAATTGATAAAAAACGGGAATCTCCCGAAAGAATACAGAGAAAATACAGTTTTCATTTTTCCTTTCGCCTGTTTTTACTTTTCCCAATATGGATAGTTGCCATCATCCGTGGGGAGGACATTCAGAAGTTTACTAAAAAAGGTGGCATACGGAATAACCGCGAAGCCACCTTTCTTTTACTTTCCAGCCTATCTAGCCACTATCAACTGGACACCAATAGCAAATATAAAATAAGCTACATAGCAGAGTATGGAAACGCCAGGGAAACAAGCAGTTGTTTTATAAAAGATTTTTCCTGCCGCATATGATTATAATTGAACGTAGCACCCATGATGCCGAACAAGGCTCCAATCAACCCACCTAGAAAGACAAGTAACACAGGCAGACCGCCCACTATGTATTCGCGGATAGATAGCCGTTCCTCCAGATCGATTTTCTGTCCGCGGAACACAGCGACATGGACAAAATCAAAACCATAGACAACCTTTATTTCTTCTTTTTCCCCATTGGTGTTAATCACATAATATTTCGGATTGAATCGTCCTTGTTTTTGATCTCTCTTCCGTCTTGGTATAAACGTTGATTAAAAGGACCGTATTTCAACTTTAAATCACCTTGTACACCTTCCAATGTAAAATTCAACTCTTTTGCCATACTATTTATTTTAGAATTAAGTCTATTTACAAAGATAGACAAAAGCTTTGATTTTGATCACTCATAAATTATTTAATTTAACGTGAATACGATATAATTCATCAATCTGTTATCTTAAAAAATAGGAATACAGCAATAAAATCATTTAAGTTAGAATATTTAATCATAAGATTTAACAACTTACCACTATAATCACCGAAGATAAAGTTAGTATTCATTTCATAGCCAACACGCTATCAGCCATTACCGTTTATTGTCTTCTTTAAAAAACAACCAGTCATTGGTGTAAATTTCACAAATGACGGCAACTGAAAATCTTTTAAATAATGTCGACCTCAGGTCAATTACTGATATATAGAAAAAAGTAAAAAAGAATGTAGTATAATGAATTAGAGGATAGCAAAACGCTGAAATAAAGGAATAGCCCGACTATATATCTTACAAAAGGAATACAAAAAATAGAACCTTGCTTTGATTGATAAACTTTGATAATGTGTGTTGCTCCTTAAAAAGTAACGTTCAAGCCAACGGTCTATATAAAAGGCCTCAACTATTGCATTTACAACTAGACACCGGCGGTGTGGTAATGACATCTGCTCAAGTAGCGGAACAAATAAAATCGATTTCCCACTATTCTACATACAAGGTAGGTCCTCAAGGGTTATCATTGATCTACGTTGCTCCTCGTTCTTTATTATGCAGACTGATATGTTATATACTAAAAAGAAAGTCTTGAATTATTGAAATTCAAGGACTTATAACTTTGTTTTTGTTTTCAGCGGTAGAG
>ENA-OQIC01000111-OQIC01000111.1-human-gut-metagenome-genome-assembly--contig:-NODE-111-length-35311-cov-8.927865_pt1 | contig 35311 bp, 39 predicted proteins | sample MGYA00242572_ERZ504736 | MGnify/ENA primary metagenome ERZ504736 (study PRJEB26092, sample SAMD00036201) | human gut metagenome | host: Homo sapiens | study: EMG produced TPA metagenomics assembly of...
TATAACGAAGGAGTTACTGGTCTGCAGATTGCAGAAAGTATCAGTTCACGGCTGGCACAAGATGTTTTAGCTTGTGGCGTGAACGGTGAAACGATTGATTTATCTCGCCCTATCAATGAAGATGCAAACTTCGTTCTTTATAAATGGGAAGACGAACAGGGCAAACATGCTTTCTGGCACACTAGTGCCACTTGCTGGCCGAAGCATTGCAAGAACTTTATCCGGGCATTCAGTTTGGTATCGGTCCGGCCATTGAAAACGGTTTTTACTATGATGTAGATCCGGGTGAAGCAATCATTAAGGAAGCAGATCTACCCGCTATCGAGGCCAAGATGGCCGAGTTGGCTGCAAAGAAAGAGATATTGGTGCGTCAGAGCATCGCTAAAGAGGATGCGTTGAAGAAATTCGGTGAAAGAGGTGAGACTTATAAATGTGAATTGATTTCCGAACTGGAGGATGGACACATCACCACTTATACACAAGGTGCGTTTACCGACCTTTGCCGTGGTCCTCACTTGACCTCTACCGCTCCTATCAAAGCTATCAAGCTGCTTTCTGTAGCCGGTGCTTATTGGAGAGGACAGGAAGACCGCAAGCAGATGACACGTATTTATGGTATAACTTTCCCGAAGAAGAAAATGCTGGACGAATATCTGGTAATGCTGGAAGAAGCCAAGAAACGCGACCATCGTAAGATAGGTAAGGAAATGGATTTGTTCATGTTTACCGATATGGTGGGCAAGGGACTTCCCATGTGGTTGCCGAAAGGTACTGCCTTGCGTATCCGTTTGCAGGATTTCTTGCGCCGTATCCAGGCCCGTTATGATTATCAGGAAGTAATGTGTCCGCCTATTGGCAACAAGAACCTGTATATCACTTCCGGACACTACGCCAAGTACGGTAAGGACTCGTTCCAGCCTATTCATACACCCGAAGAAGGGGAAGAATATTTCCTGAAACCGATGAACTGTCCTCATCACTGTATGATTTATAAGAACTCTCCACGTTCTTATAAGGACCTGCCGTTGCGTATCGCGGAATTCGGAACCGTATGCCGCTACGAACAGAGTGGTGAATTGCACGGACTGACCCGTGTGCGCAGTTTTACACAAGATGATGCTCACTTGTTCTGTCGTCCCGACCAAGTGAAGGAAGAATTCCTTCGCGTGATGGATATCATCAACATTGTGTTCAAGTCTATGAATTTTGAGAATGTGGAAGCTCAGATTTCTCTTCGTGACAAGGTGAACCGCGAAAAGTACATCGGTAGCGATGAGAATTGGGAAAAAGCCGAACAGGCCATTATTGAAGCTTGCGAAGAAAAAGGCCTGACTGCGAAAGTGGAATATGGTGAGGCTGCATTCTATGGTCCTAAATTGGACTTTATGGTGAAAGACGCTATCGGTCGTCGCTGGCAATTGGGAACAATTCAGGTAGACTACAACTTGCCCGAACGCTTCCAGTTGGAATATATGGGCTCAGATAACCAAAAGCATCGTCCGGTAATGATTCACCGTGCGCCTTTCGGATCAATGGAACGTTTTGTTGCCGTATTGATTGAGCATACTGCCGGTAAATTCCCGCTGTGGCTGACTCCTGACCAGGTAGCTATTCTGCCTATTTCTGAGAAATTCAATGAGTATGCGGAACAAGTGAAAGCGGAACTGAGAAAATTCGATGTTCGTGCTATTGTGGATGACCGTAATGAAAAAATCGGCCGTAAGATTCGTGACAATGAAATGAAGCGTATTCCTTACATGTTGATTGTAGGCGAGAAAGAAGCTGAAAACGGTGAAGTTGCAGTCCGCAAGCAGGGCGAAGGCGACAAAGGAACCATGAAAATAGAAGAATTCGGAAAAAATCTTGCCGAAGAAGTTTCTAATATGATAAATAAATGGTAACTTTGCAGCCGTTTGCAAAAGAGCGCATTGTTAAACCTTTATGTATTCTTTTGCGTTAAGATAAAGAAATACTAATTAAAATAAGAAGAAACAAACAGGAACTAAAAGTTTTTTAATGAAGAATGACAGTTTAAAAGGGCAACACAGAATCAATGAACAGATTCGTGCCAAAGAAGTCCGCATAGTGGGCGACGATGTAGAATCGGCAGTTTATCCGATAGCTCAAGCTTTAAAAATGGCTGAGGATCATGAGGCTGACCTAGTTGAAATTTCACCCAATGCTGTTCCTCCAGTTTGTAGAATTATTGATTATTCTAAATTTCTTTATCAATTAAAGAAACGTCAAAAGGAACAAAAGGCTAAACAGGTAAAGGTAAACGTAAAGGAAATCCGTTTCGGACCTCAAACAGATGATCATGACTACAACTTCAAGTTGAAACATGCCATCGGATTCTTGCAGGACGGAGACAAGGTGAAAGCATATGTGTTCTTTAAAGGTCGTTCCATTCTTTTCAAAGAACAAGGCGAAGTATTGTTGCTTCGTTTTGCGAATGACTTGGAAGAATATGCAAAAGTAGAGCAGATGCCCTTGTTGGAAGGTAAAAGAATGACTATTTCTTTGGCTCCGAAGAAAGCGGGCTCTCCGAAGAAGGCAGAAACGGATACTGCTAAAAAGGAAAATCCGAAAAAGGCAGTAGAAACAAAAGAATGAAAAAAGAGTGCGTAACGCGCCGGTATAGTGCGTTACCACCATTTGAATAATAATTTAAAATTAAAAACAAGATGCCAAAGATCAAGACTAACTCCGGTTCTAAAAAAAGATTCGTTCTTACCGGAACAGGTAAAATCAAAAGAAAGCACGCTTTTCACAGTCATATTTTGACTAAGAAGACTAAAAAGCAGAAAAGAAACCTTGTACACTCAGGTCTAGTAGCTAATGCTAACTTGGATCAGGTTAAGGAATTGCTTTGCATGAAGTAATCTAAAAACAACGAAAGCGTAAACGTATTATTTAAAGTATTAACCGAATGTCTTTAGCTTTAAGTTCACCGTGTGAAACAGTGGCGCTAACATTCAAAAAGAATTAAAACTATGCCAAGATCAGTAAATCATGTTGCTTCTAGAGCAAGAAGAAAGAAAATTTTAGGTCTTACCAAAGGTTACTTTGGTGCAAGAAAGAATGTATGGACAGTAGCAAAAAACACTTGGGAAAAAGGTTTGACCTACGCATACCGTGACCGTAAGAACAAGAAACGTAATTTCCGCGCTTTGTGGATTCAGCGTATCAACGCTGCCGCTCGTCTGGAAGGAATGTCTTATTCTAAATTGATGGGTGCATTGCACAAAGCAGGTATCGAAATCAACCGTAAGGTGTTAGCTGATTTAGCTATGAACCATCCGGAAGCATTCAAAGCAATTGTTGCTAAAGCAAAAGCAGCTTAATTCTTCTGTAAACGGCGATATAAAGATTTATGAAAGAGCAATCTCTACGAGGTTGCTCTTTTTTATTGCGGATGCCTTGTGATGTTTCCTTAAGAAATGGAAACAACAATAAGCAGAATTACAGAGAGTTATTTTCTTGCTTATTATTTTTAACAAACAAATTCTGCTATACTCTTGTTTATATCATAAAAAGGACGTATATTTGTCATACGGAAAGAGATGAAAAGCGAGCCGCATTAGTTGGATTGGGAAACTCATCAAACTAATCTGAAAACCGAGACATAGCTTCATCTTCCAATGGCGGGCCACGCCTTCGGGTAGCATTTATGCCGGTGGATTACAAAGGAGGAGAGCACTCAAAACCTGTCATTCGGAGTTTCATCGCATCACTGGTGCGGCTTCATTATAAGGCGATGCTAATTCAAAAGATTAGCATCGCTTCTTTTTATAAAAATAGTACGGATATGATATTTTACTTTTCAGGTACAGGTAATTCGGCTTGGGTGGCAAGGCAGCTGGCGGAAGGACAGAATGAGGAATTGTTGTCCATAGCTATGGAAATAGACAGGAACAAAGCGTATAAGCTGAAAGAAGGGGAAAAAGTAGGTTTTGTTTTTCCTGTATATGCATGGGGCCCTCCCAAGATAGTACTTCGTTTTATTCATCAGCTAAAGTTGGATAAGCCGGGATACCTTTTCTTTGTCTGTACTTGCGGAGATGATACAGGCCGGACTGCACAAATTTTTTCTTCTGCCGTTACCCGGAAAGGTTGGCAATGTGTTGCCGGCTATTCGGTTACTATGCCGAATACGTATGTTTCTTTGCCCGGTTTTGATGTAGATGATAAAGATATAGAAACCCAGAAAGTACAGAATGCTGTTGCCCGTGTGCGTTTTATCAACGAAGAAATTACATCAAGGGCTCAAATGAAGCAATATAATTGTCATGAAGGTGCGCTTCCATTTACTAAATCCTATTTGCTGCGCCCTCTTTTCAATGCTTTTCTGATGTCTCCCAAGCCTTTTCATGCAACGGAAGCCTGCATTGGTTGTAAGAAGTGTGAGAAGGTTTGTCCTGTGGGCAATATAACAGTGACGGATCGTCCGTTTGGGGAGGTAACTGTACTCAATGTCTGGCTTGTTACCATGTTTGTCCGGTACATGCAGTGGAATATGGAAAGATGACCGGGAAAAAAGGACAATACAAAGGAAGGTTGCTGAAAGATTCTATAGATACACATTAAATAATCCATTGGGAGGGCGGACCTATAGTCCGCTCCTTTTATTTTATTTTTCGCCGGTTTAACGCTTGTTGATAGCGTCTTGCATTAGCTTGATGCTGGGCTGCTGTGACCGCGAAATTATGAGTGCCTGAGAAATCTTCTTTTGCACACATATAAATATAATGATGCTGTGTATAGTTCAGTACGCTTTCCAATCCTTGGATAGATGGGATTCGGATAGGTCCCGGAGGTAAACCTGCATGTTTGTAGGTATTATAAGGAGAATCCACTTCCAGATGTTTGAAAAGAATGCGTTTCAGTCCGAATTCCTGTAAACCAAATTTTACCGTCGGGTCTGCTTGCAACAACATCCCTTTATTCAATCTGTTAATATAAAGTCCTGCGACCATGGGCTTTTCGGGACCATTGGTCGTTTCTTCTTCCACGATAGAGGCCAGGGTGGACACTTCTTCAGGAGTAAGTCCGATATGTTGAGCCTTTTTCAGCCTGTCATTATTCCAAAAGGCAGCATGTTCTTTTTGCATCCGTTTCATGAAAGCGTCAGCACTCATATTCCAATAAACCTCGTAAGTGTTAGGAATAAAAAGGGAGGGTAGTGTCTCTTGGGTATATCCCATTTGTGCACAGTAAGCACTGTCGGAAATTAATTTGGCAATATCCAGAGAATCAATCATGAGCTGGCGCGAAACGGCCCGCACTAATCTGTCCACGGTGCGTACACTGGGTACAGTCAGATTAATGGGAGTCTGGTATCCCATGGAAAGACGCCGGAAGAGGTAGCGCATATTGTCCGATGGATTGAGAGCGTAACGTCCTGTCCGTATATTGTCGCCATACTTCTCTTTTTCTGCCAGATATTGAAAACCGAACATACTTTTAGGATGTCCGTTCCGGATTATTTTATGGTATACAGAATCCAGGTTATCATCTCTGTCTATATAAATATAGGTGGTTTTTGTAAGTTGGAATTGTTTGGCAAAGAAATAGTAATATATACTTCCTGCACCGCCTGCTCCTGTCAGGATAATGATAAGGATAATAATCCATACAATAGTACGCTTCTTTTTATTCATTTTAGTCTATCGGGCTTTTTTGTATGCAAATATAGGCAAATATCCGTTTCTTTTCTACTTTTGACGATTTTGTACCCCTAAAAATACAATTTTGTCCACTATCCGGTTGATGTAAAATGTGTAAATTTGACCAAACGAAAAACGAGAACGCAAATATAGTATAATTAATTATTTTATTTTTAATCATGAAAAATGCACTTATGGGCTTGGCATTGTTCGCTGCAATGCCGGTATTTGCCCAACAGAAAGCGACTATCAATGTACATCCGAGCAAGGGAAAGAAATCATCAGTAAACATATTTACGGGCAATTTGCAGAGCATTTGGGCACCTGTATCTATGGAGGCTTGTGGGTAGGTGAGGATTCTAAAATTCCCAATACCCAAGGCTATCGTAATGATGTGCTTCAGGCATTGAAAGATTTGAAAGTGCCGGTGCTTCGTTGGCCGGGCGGATGTTTTGCCGATGAATATCATTGGATGGATGGTATCGGTCCGAAAGAGAACCGCCCCCGAATGGTCAATAACAATTGGGGAGGTACAGTGGAAGATAATAGTTTCGGAACACATGAATTTCTGAACTTGTGTGAGCTGATAGGTTGTGAGCCTTATATCAGCGGTAATGTAGGAAGTGGGAGTGTGGAAGAATGGCGAAATGGGTGGAATACATGACTTCCGAACAAGGTAGCCCGATGGCGAAACTGCGTAAGGAGAACGGTCGTGAAAAACCATGGAAAGTGAAATTCTTTGGGGTAGGTAATGAAAGTTGGGGATGCGGAGGCAGTATGCGTCCTGAATATTATGCGGACTTGTACCGCCGTTATTCCACTTATTGTCGTGACTATGATGGCAATCACTTGTTCAAGATTGCAAGTGGTGCCAGTGATTATGACTATAACTGGACAGAAGTACTGATGAAGAATGTAGGTCACCGTATGGCCGGTGTGTCTTTACATTATTATACAGTGATGGGATGGAGTGGAAGCAAAGGATCGGCTACACAGTTCACTGATGATGATTATTATTGGACTATGGGCAAATGTCTGGAAATAGAACCGGTGTTGAAGAAGCATATGGCAATTATGGATAAATATGATCCGAAGAAGCAAATCGGTTTGATGGTGGACGAGTGGGGAACCTGGTGGGATGAAGAGCCGGGAACTGTCCGTGGACATCTGTATCAGCAGAACACGTTGCGCGATGCTTTCGTGGCCTCTTTGACACTGGATGTTTTCCATAAATATACGGATCGCATCAAGATGACAAACATTGCCCAGATTGCCAATGTGCTTCAGTCTATGATTTTGACAAAGGACGACAAGATGGTTCTGACACCGACTTACCATGTCTTTGAAATGTATAAAGTGCATCAGGATGCTACTTATCTTCCTTTGGAACTGAACTGTGAACGCAAGATTGTACGCGACGACCGTATTGTCCCGATGGTAAGTGCTACCGCTTCACGGGATGCAAACGGTTTGATTCATATTTCCTTGTCTAATGTGGATTTGCAGGAATCGCAGGAAATAGAGTTGAACTTGGGTGAGGTAAAGGCCAAGAGTGTTACCGGCCGTATTCTGACTGCTAACAATATAGGTGATTACAATAGTTTCGAGAAACCGAATGTGGTTGCCCCGAAAGAATTTACCGGAGCAAAGGTCAATAAAGGGAGCTTGAAAGTGACTCTTCCTGCCAAGTCTATCGTAGTGCTGGAAGTGAAATAAAACCCGTACGTTCGTGTACCCTCACACATACGTATGTGTGGGGGGATACATACGTATGTATCGTTTCATGCCTGCGTATGTGTGACAGACTACGGTAATTCTTGTACCAACTCCGCTTCGATTCTGTTTTCTATTTCATCCGGCAGGGCAGGGAAGAAATCGATATCCGTTCTTTTCTCTACGCTGTCTACTGTTACCATATATTTCTTCAGCGGCTTATGTCCGGCGCTGTTGGGGAAAATAAATCCTATGGCTTGCGGATTTTTCTTATCATTTATCAATATGACTTTATAGAAAGCATGAGGGACTGCCACTTTATTGTTGCCAATTCGTTTGGGGCGTTTAGTATCATATATAGGTCCGCAGGCAATATACACGGCTCCATATTTTTTTGCCCATTGGCGTGACTTTTCCTCCAGGTCATTCCAGTCGCCGCGGTTCAGATTCGGATTTTGCGGACAAATGTTGCTCATATAAAAAGATTCTTCCATGGCTTGTTTGTTCCATTTCATATCGGCGGCAGGGGCCATGTGTCCCCGGTCGTATCCTGATTTTGTATAATCTCCCGTATATGCTTTGGCTCCACGTACGTCCGGGTCGGGCAAGAATTTATTTGTTCGCCCTTCTTTTCCTTTTGTTTCTTTTTTAGTAAGTTCCCACGCCACCCATTGTGGAGTTTTGTAATCGGCATTATAAGACAGGGTATATCCTTTACGTTTCAGAATCTGGCCGCCTGTACTTGATTGTATCATCGGAATTTCCAATGCACCGCCATGTTGGGGCGAGGTCAGTATTTCTGGCTTTTCTTCATTGCTTTCGATAGTGGGGATATTTTCAAGCAGTTTCCCGTCAAACAATTGATGTTTATATGCCAAAAGTCCCAGTAATACTAAAATAATGATGACTCTTAGGGGACTATTGGATTGTTTCTTTTTCTTTGCGCTCATATTTGTTCTGTTTTAGGGGTGCAAAGATAGAATAAAATATAAAAATACATTATCTTTGTCCATTATATAGCTGTAAATTTTAATAATACTGATATGCTATCCTAACTAATCAAACCTATTATATATGAAAAAGAACCGATTATCGTTAGCGTTCCTGAGTCTGCTGATTGCAGCTTCTCCTTTACGGGCACAAGATACGCTACAGAATGAAACAGTCGAGCAGAAAGACAAGAGAATGGAATGGTTTTCACAAGCCAAGTTGGGTATCTTTATCCATTGGGGAATTTATTCCGTCAGAGGAGTGTCCGAAAGCTGGTCCTTCTTTAACAACTACCTGCCCTATGATGAATACATGGAGCAGGAAAAAGGTTTCACAGCCTCCAAGTATGATCCGAAGGCTTGGGTGGATCTGATAAAAGAAAGTGGAGCCAAATATACAGTGATAACTACCAAACATCATGACGGAGTTGCGTTATGGGATACCAAAGTAGGAGATATCAGCGTCGTGAAAAGCACTCCGGCAAAACGTGATCTCATAGCTCCCTTTGTAAAGGAAGTAAGAAAACAAGGATTGAAACTTGGCTTCTATTATTCTTTATTGGACTGGTCTCATCCTGATTACCCTAACAAAACCCGTACGGAAGTACGTTATAAAAATGATCCTGAACGTTGGGCCAGATTCAACAAGTTCAATTTCGGACAATTGGCGGAGCTGAACAAAACCTGGAAGCCGGATCTGTATTGGTTCGACGGGGATTGGGAGCAAAGTGCGGAAGCTTGGAATTCCAAAGGTATTGTAGATCTGCTCCGTTCGGATAATAAGAATGTGATTATCAATTCGCGCATACAGGGATATGGCGACTATGCTACTCCCGAACAGGGAGTGCCGGTGGTGCGTCCCGAGGATAAATATTGGGAGCTTTGTATGACCATGAATGATTCATGGGGATATCAGCATACAGACAGCAACTATAAATCACCCTATATCTTGCTTCGTACATTTGTAGACTGCCTGAGCATGGGCGGTAATCTTTTATTGGATATCGGTCCGAAAGAGGACGGTTCCATTCCTGAAGAACAGATCGCTGTGTTGAAGGAGTTCGGCCGATGGACCAAGAAGCATAAAGAAGCTATTTATGAAACTCGCGCAGGGATTCCTACCGAGCATTTCCAGGGATATACCACACTGAATAAGGCGGGGGATATTCTGTATTTATACCTCCCTTACAAACCTAACGGTCCGGTGGAAGTAAAAGGGCTGATGAACAAAGTGAACCGTATATGGGTGGTTGGTAACGGAGCTATGTTGAATTACAAGGTCTACAATAAAAATTATTGGAACTCAGTACCGGGCAATCTTTATATTGATGTACCCCAACAGGTACAGGATGAGCAGATTACCGTGCTGGCCGTGTTGCTGGATGGACCGATCAAACTCTATCGTGGAGTGGGACAAGTGCAAGATAATAACTAATCTGAATCAGAAAAATAGATGAAGAAACTTATTTATACCCTGTTGCTTCTGCTGGTTACTTTTCCGGCAATGGCACAAAGCCTTTTTGAACAATATGAACGTTTTCTGACCGAACCGCGTACCTATGTATGTTATCGTCCGGATGGAAAGTTGAAAATAGATGGTAAACTGAATGAAAGTTCCTGGAAGAAGGCGGCGCCTACCGCTCCGTTTGTAGATATAAGCGGTGAAGGATTCCCGACTCCCAAATATGAAACTACCGCCAAGATGCTGTGGGATGATGAATATTTATATGTAGGAGCTGTTCTTCAAGAAGAGGATATCAAGGCACGTCTTACCCAGCGTGATACCATCATCTATTATGACAATGACTTTGAAGTATTTATCGATCCGGATAGCGACGGACACAATTATTTTGAAATAGAAACCAATGCGCGTGGCGTGATTTTCGACCTGATGCTGGACAAACCTTATCGTTCGGGTGGAAATTTCATGGTGCAATGGGACTGCCCCGGATTGAAGACCGCCATCCATTGTGAAGGTACACTGAATAAATCAAAAGATAAAGATAAGTATTGGAGTGTGGAAATGGCCATTCCTCATCAGGCGCTGACCATGAACTTTAACAATCCGTTGAAGGCCGGCAACACCTGGCGCATCAACTTCTCGCGTGTACAGTGGCTGAAGGAGAAAGGACCTGAGGAAAACTGGGTATGGACTCCTACCGGAAGAATTGATATGCACATGCCCGACCGTTGGGGATATCTTTATTTCGTAGACAAGCAAGTGGGAACCTCGCAGGATGAGTTGGTTTATCCATACAATCAGGCTATCTATAAATTGCTGTGGGCCATGTTCTACGCACAGCAGGATAATTATAGTAAACAACATAACTACTTGCGTGCCACAGAACAATTCTTTTTGACTGATAAAGAGTTGAAAGATCTTCCGGCTGATGCCCGGATTGCGGTGGAAGCGACTCAGAACACCTATCAGATAGCTATAACCAATCCTGCTGAAGGAGTCCGTTATGTGATAAATAATGAAGGACGTTTCCGGACAGAAAAGATACCTGCCCGTGAAGTTAAAAACTGGTTGTGGATGCGTCTGAATAACCGTTCGGATGCCGAATGGAAAAAATGGTTTGCGTTGTTGAAAGAATGTGGTATTTCGGGTGTCATGTTCGAGGGATACAATGAAAATATTTATCGTCTTTGCAAAGAAGCCGGACTGGAGGCACATTATTGGAAATGGACGATGAACCGCAGGGAACTGCTGGACAAGCATCCCGACTGGTATGCCGTGAACCGTAAAGGCGAGTCTTGTCATGACAAACCGGCCTACGTGGATTATTATCGCTTCTTGTGCCCTAATCACCAAGGTGTGGCAGAGTATCTGGCAGAAGACTATGTAAAGGAAGCCCATAAGCCTTATGTGGATGGTGTTCATCTGGATTATGTCCGTATGCCGGATGTAATCTTGCCTGTCAGCCTATGGAAAAACTATGGTATAGAGCAGAAAGAAGAGTTGCCGGAATATGACTATTGTTATTGTGATGTCTGCCGTGAATTGTTTAAAGCTAAAACAGGACAGGATCCGTTGGAGTTAAAGTATCCGATGGAAAACCAGAGTTGGATCAATTTCCGTCTGGATGCCATCACTCGTGTGGTGGATGCTATTACCAAAGCGGTGAAAGCCGATCATAAAGCTATTTCTGCCGCAGTGTTCCCGGGACCGTCCATGGCTCGTAAGATGGTACGCCAAGATTGGGAGAATGGACGCTGGATGCTTATTATCCGATGATTTATAATAAATTCTATTATGAAGGTCCTGAATGGATCGGGCGTTCGGTAAGGGAAAGCGTTGAAACGGTGAATGGGCGTGCCAAGATATATGCCGGACTGATGTTTGGTGATATTAAGGACAATTTTGAAGAGGCGCTGGATGAAGCGTACAATAACGGGGCATCCGGTGTATCCTTCTTTGATGGTCCGGATGAAGAATATTTGCATAAATTCAAAGCTTATCTGGATAAGAGAGGATTTGTGGTGAAGTAACTCCGTACTGTTAGATCCTTATATTAGGGAAATAAATCTCTTTTTAGCGGTCACTTTCGATTTTTATCGTAAGTGGCCGCTTTTGCGTTTTATCATTTGTTCTTTTAATGAGTGCGGAAAAGGAATTTATGTGTTCCTTTTTGGTCTTTCTTGGATCTATCTTGAAAATGAATCTGTTAGAATAAAAAAAATGGAGTTCTCTTAGTAAGAGAACCCCATTCCGCTGCAAATGTAGCTATAATAATTCAAATACGGAAATCTTTTATTCAGGAATCAGTCTCTGATAAGGATTCTTATGATATTTGTTTGCAAATTATCCATCTCTGATTATTCGTAAATATCTTATTGTCAGTAGTATTAGTTGTCTTTTGGGGTTCTCTTACTAAGAGAACAGACATACATAAAAAGTAATGTTTTGATGGTAACAGAAAATAGTATGGAGCTTGAAAATCAAGCGTTCCTTTCAAATCAAGACATAACGGGCGAAGCGCCTAAGTTACTGCTCTGCAGTTCAATCGCTTCCGGCTCAGACCTGGGGTCAAATGAAGGAATCACGCCAATGGCGGGAATAGGAAAAGAATACCCTGAACTCGGCTGGTATTATCTGTATCTTTCCAACAAAGAACTGAAACGCTATATCAGTGTTTTCAGTGGCAGGAAAGCTGTTCGGCTTCGTACACCATCAGGTACCGTAGAAGAGAGATTTTTTTGCTTCAAGGTGTTTTCTTACACTGCCACCGATCATAGGAAACGTTTCGAGCAATGTGCTTATACCAAAGAGGAATATACCGCTCGCCGTGACTCTGCCCGGGTGGTGAAAGAGGCTTTTGCTACCGGCTCCACTCAGAAACTGAATGCGTTGACGAACGAGAAAGGGATTGAAGGCAACGGTTGGCTGTTTGTATGTGCCCCCTTGGGGCAGTTGGAATGTATTCTGTCTGCCATGCTTCCCCGCCAGTATCTGGTGACGGACTATAACACACACCGTGCGGCGGTAATTCCTCAACGTCAGATGGAGGAATTTATCTATCTGTATGAATCCATGCCTTACAATATCGAGCTGATGAACCGGCCTTTGGAGGACTATCTTCAGAAAAAGCAACGAATCCGTATTACCGGTGGTGTCTTTCGGGGGAAAGAGGGATGTATCATGCGTTTGCACCGCAATACAAGGCTGGTATTCGCTTTTGGCAATATGACGGTGGCAGTGAGCTATCTTCATGCGTTTCCGTTTGAAAAAATTGATTAGTTTAATTAAAGCCATCCATACATTCCTTGCAGGACGATGGATGCAGATAAGACTACAGACGCAACTAAGGTTGCAAGTCTATATATTCAGCTGTGACATGGAAACATGGACAGGCTTTTTGCGGATTCAAGTCATGATGGCCTACAATCAGTGCCTTGGGATAACGTTGATGCAGTTGTTCAATCAGTTTTCTCAGCGTAGCCTTTTGTGCTTCCGTCCGGGTGTCTTTCGGTGTTGTTCCGCCATCATCCAGTCCGCCTATGTAGCATATACCTATACTGTGGCTGTTGTGGTGCTTGCAATGTGCTCCAACCAACTCTTCCGGGCGTCCGGCTTCTATCGTTCCGTCTGTAGGAATCACATAGTGGTAACCACAGCACTTCCAGCCCAATGAACGATGGTAGCGGTTAATGTCCTCCGCTCGCAAGGCACTACCCGCCTTGTTGGCAGAGCAGTGCACGATAATCAACGAAACCGTTCTCATAAGCCGTTTCCAAGCGCTCCTCCGGCAGCGCCTGTAATGAGCAGCTCAATGATGCGGACGATGTACAGCAGTACATTTTTCCAGTTCTTTTTCATACGCTTTGTCTTTAAATAGATGAATAATATAAGTTCCATGACATTAAAAGATTCGTGGAGTCATTTTATATTCCATATCTGCAAATGTTTCCTTGAGTTTGCGACACGGGGCAAACACGATGTGCGCGCCCTTGATGTTTTTCTTGGAGAACAAAGCCTCCGAAGCGGCTCCTTCGCATTTCAGGGAGACACTGAATGTTCCGAGGCCGTCCAGGGTGACTCGGTCGCCTTGGGCAAGATGCTCGGACAGGCGGTTGAAGACTTCCTCCAGCACCGCTTCCATCATGCCGTGTGGGAAAAAGCGGAGATGTTCCGTCACTTCCTTTACGAGTTTCTTATGCGAAACCGTTTCGTTGGGCACACACTTTGCGTATGCTTTCTTGGGCATCGTCCTGTCGGACGCATTTCCCATCGAGAAAACGTGGTATTTTATCATAATGACGGATTGTTTTCATTCGTGGAAGCCGGGGTCTTTCCTTTGGCGGCATCCAAGTCGACTGTGCCTTTACCGGCCTTTTCGGCCTTCAGGGTGGCGGCTTGGGCTATGCGGCTTGCTACGGGATTGAAAGCGGCGCGGGAACGAAGATTTTGGAAGTCTTCTCCCGGCGTGAACACAATGTTGACGGCGGTGATGTTACTTTCTGTAAATTTCTTCAGGTCTTCCGCACCTTCCGAGCCTATAGAAATCCAGAAATTACCTAATTCTGCCAGTTGTACTTTTTTGCCTTCCAGAAGCATTTCTACAAGGCACTCGCACATATCGGCTATTACACCTTTTACCGTTCCGCGAGTGAATACGCCATTGTGGTCGGCAATGTGTTTGACAAACTGGCTGAATGGCATGATTTCAGAAACTTGAGCTTTTGCATACGCTTTTTGGGCGGCATCGACATCCATCGGGTTGCCCATCATAAATACACTGTAATCAATCATAATAAAATAAAGTTTAAAAGTTTTGTGTTTCCGGGATGTTCGTTCATCCTTCCGACACGACAAAATTAATGCGGGGAAATACCGTAAAAAATCTATTTATTATCGTTTACTAACTGTTGACTGCCGTTCACTAGCTATTGACTGACCGTTAACTACCCGTTGACGAATCATTCAAACAATAAGCTTATGGATAGTGAGACACACTTCAGCATCGTCTTCAACATTTATGGAGGCAGCAACCAGATTCTTCCCAATGCTACTTCCGCCACACAGAATTATTATGGTGATGAGGCGGAACTAGAGAAGGATGATGTAAGCAAGGACAAGGAACCTGCTTTATCTCCTGAGCTACGCGCCTTTTCTCTTATATAAATAAGGTGGAGGATTTACGTATCTATCTGGTACAGATAGCAGAATGTACCAATGCGGTGGAACTGGCCAGGGTTATAGTTAAGATGGGCGAACGGGAACCGAAGATTACTTCGGAAGAGATGGTGAAGGAGCGTTTTATCTCGTTGTTCTTGCCTCTCACACCTTTGTTCGTATCGGGCAAGACTGTCAGTAATATCCGTGCGCGTATCAATAACGCTTGGGCAAGACGACCGAGAAAGCGGTTATGACCGGAGGTGAAAAACCGGTGAAAAGTGTGGAAAAAAGTAAGATATGTTCGTGGGCAAAGTAAGTTCACTTACTTTGCGATTTAAGTCCACTTACTTTGCTCGGGAATATATCTTACTTTTTCGTTAAATAAATATTAAAAGATAATCCAATTTTTGACCCAATTTATAAGGAAACTGCTTTAATGCGGTTTTCTTTATAAATTGGGTCAAAATGAGATGCTAATCCTAATAAATCCATGTTTAATTTACAGCAATTCATTGCAGACCATGTGATTTGTCGTCCGACAAGTATGTTTGCAGCAGATATTGAAGCTAATAAAGAAACGCTTCAAGCAGAAATAAGGAATAAAAGTGTATGCGTCATAGGAGGTGCCGGTTCCATCGGTTCTTCTTTCATTAAAGCAGTCTTGCCGTTCAAGCCCTCCAAACTGATTGTAATAGACCTGAACGAGAACGGATTGGCAGAACTGACACGTGACCTGCGTTCCACATACGGCATGTATGTACCTGCGGAATATCGGGCATATACCTTGAACTTTGCCGATCCTATCTTTGAAACGATCTTCCGTGAGGAGAAAGGCTTTGACATTGTGGCGAATTTTTCAGCTCACAAGCATGTCCGTAGTGAGAAGGACAAATATTCGGTACAGGCACTCATTGAAAACAATGATATCAAGGCAAAAAGATTCCTTGACCTGTTGGCCGTTTACCCGCCTAGGCACTTCTTCTGTGTCTCCACTGACAAGGCCGCCAATCCGGTGAATATCATGGGAGCCAGCAAACGTATTATGGAAGATATGATTATGGCGTATTCTTCCAAGTTCAAGGTGACCACCGCCCGTTTTGCCAATGTAGCTTTTTCCAACGGTTCTTTGCCGGATGGCTGGATACAGCGTGTCATGAAAAAGCAGCCGTTGGCTGCACCCAATGATGTGAAACGCTACTTTGTTTCTCCGGAGGAAAGCGGCCAGATATGTATGCTTGCCTGCATACTAGGTAAGAATGGTGAAATATTCTTCCCAAAGTTGGGTGAAAGACAGATGCTCACTTTCTCTTCCATTTGTGATGAGTATATAAAAGCGGTTGGCTGCGAGAAAAAAGAGTTTGCAACGGATGAGGAAGCGAAGAAATTTGCTTCGGATATGACTTTTGATAATAAGGATTACCCAGTGGTGTATTTTAAAAGTGATACAACAGGTGAGAAGGCATACGAGGAGTTCTATGTTTCTGGTGAGAAAATTAATATGGATCGTTTTTGCAGCCTGGGGGTGATTGAGGAAGTGGTGAAACGGCCGATGACTGAGATAGATGCATTCTTTACTGAAATGGAGAATATATTTGCCGAACCGGATTTTACCAAAGAAGAGGTGGTTATGGCGATAAAGCGTTTCATCCCCAACTTTGAACATGAGGAAAAGGGGAAGAATCTGGATCAGAAAATGTAATTAAAACGATATACAGCTATGAATAACAACGCTGAAATCTGTGAATTCATTCACCATCTTTTTGGAACACAAGATTTTGTTCCTCTGAGTGCTCCCAAGTTTATCGGAAACGAGAAAAAATACCTCAACGAATGTATTGATACGACTTTCGTGTCAAGTGTCGGTGCTTTTGTTGACCGCTTTGAGCACGATATGGCTGTGTACACCGGTGCCAAGCGTACCGTAGTCTGTGTGAGTGGTACCAATGCCCTTCACATGGCCATGCTGCTAGTGGGTGTAGAACGCGATGATGAGGTGCTCACCCAAGCTCTGACCTTCATCGCTACTTGCAATGCTGTCAGTTATATCGGAGCATATCCTGTTTTTATTGATGTGGACAAAGAAACGATGGGACTTTCGCCCCGAGCTGTCAAGGCATGGCTGGAGAGGAATGCTGAACTGAAAGAAGGAGTTTGCTATAACAAGCGTACCGGTCGTCGTGTAAAAGCTTGTATTCCCATGCACACTTTCGGCCATCCCGTAAAAATAGATGAACTGGCGGATATCTGCCGTGAGTGGTATATCGAATTGGTTGAAGACGCAGCCGAAAGTATCGGCAGTTTTTATAAAGGTCGCCATACCGGTACATTCGGAAAGGTGGGTGCTATTAGCTTTAATGGAAACAAAACCATCACTACAGGTGGTGGAGGCATGTTGCTTTTCCAGGATGAAGAACTGGGCGCATACGCCAAGCACCTTACTACCCAGGCTAAGATACCTCATCGTTGGGAGTTTCGTCATGACCATATTGGTTATAATTACCGGATGCCGAATATCAATGCCGCTCTAGGTTGTGCCCAGTTGGAGAATCTAGACCGCTATGTGGCAGATAAGCGTGAAACAGCAGCCTGCTATGCTGAGTTTTTCAAGGGTAAGGAAGATATTACTTTTTTTACTGAACCTGCTGATTGCAAATCGAATTATTGGCTCAATGCGGTGGTACTAAAGGATAAGGCGGCTCAACTTGATTTTTTGGAGTACACAAATGATCATGGTGTGATGACCCGTCCCGTTTGGGAACTGATGAATCGACTGCCCATGTTCGAGCATTGCGAAACGGACGGGCTGGAGAATACCGAGTGGCTGGCTGACCGGGTGGTGAATATTCCTAGTAGTGTAAGATTAGATAAATGAAAAAAATCGCAGTTGTCACTGGTGCACGTTCAGAGTATGGACTGCTACGTTGGGTGATAGATGAGATACATCATGCTACTGAGTTACAGTTGCAGCTTATCGTTACAGGCGGACACCTGTCTCCCGAACAGGGGTTGACTTATCGTTGTATTGAGGAGGACGGATATGATATTGATGCTAAAGTCGATATGTTGTTGTCCTCGGATTGTGCTTCTGGTATAGCGAAATCTATGGGGATGTGCAGTATTGGGATGAGCGATGCTTTTCTGCATCTTCAGCCTGATATGATTGTTGTCTTAGGCGACAGATATGAGTTGCTTCCCATAGTTGGTACTGCTTTGGTGATGCGTATTCCGATAGCTCATATTTCAGGAGGTGACATCACTGAAGGAGCTATTGACAATGAAGTGCGCAATGCTGTTACAATGATGTCTACACTCCACTTTCCGGGTACTCAAACTTCTGCAGCCCGTATTGGTAGGATGATTGGAACTATGAAGAATGTTTTTGTTGTAGGTGAGACCAATTTAGATAATTTTTTACGTTTGTCGCTTTTGTCAAGGAATGAATTAGCAGAGTCTTTAAATATTGATTTAGGTAAAAAATGGATATTGATGACTTACCATCCAGTAACTAAAGAAAGCCGTGAGAAGAATCTTTTCGATGTAAATAGTTTACTCCATGTGCTCCAGTCGTTAGGTGATGACTATGAAATACTAGTTTCTAAGTCTAATACAGATTTATATGGTTCGGATATTAATCAACTTTTAAATGATTATGTATGCAATAAGCCTTGTTTTCATTTGTTTACCTCGTTAGGACAGAAGTGTTATGTCAGCCTTCTTCCTCAGTTATATTGTATGATAGGTAATTCGTCCAGTGGAGTATATGAAACGGGTTATTGGAAGTTGCCTACGATTAATATAGGACATCGTCAAGAAGGCAGATATATGACATCTAACATTATTTGTTGCGATAATTGTTCTGAGTCTATTATTCAGTCTTTAAAGAAAATTGAAACAGACGAATTTCAGCAAATGTTAAAGTATATTGATAATCCTTATGGTGATGGCAATGCTTCCAAACGTATTGTAGAACAGATAAAAATGTATTTTAATGCAGTTAAGTAATCTAAAAACACCTTGTTTTATTTTGGATTCGGATAAGTTGATATCTAATGTTTTGGAATTTAAAAGAGCTTTGAACGGTCGCTTTTCAAACCATTGCATTGGATACTCAATTAAGACGAATTCACTTCCTTATATGTTGCACATGCTTAATGAGTTGGGATGCTATGCTGAAGTAGTATCTTATACAGAGTATGCATTAGCTTTGCAAGTTGGTTTTGAGAAGAGCCATATTGTATATAATGGTCCAGCTAAAGATAAGGAGACTTTTTTAGATGCAATAAAGAATGGTGCATATGTAAATATAGATACAAAACGTGAAATAGAATGGTTGAATAATTTGAACAAACAGCATTCTTATAAGGTCGGCATTCGTGTCAATTTGAATTTAGGGAAGATTTCGCCAGAAGATGCTAAAGAGGGCGAATCGGATAGCAGATTTGGTTTTTCGTTTGAAAATGGAGAACTGGAAGAAGCAATAAATAAGATTCAATTATGCAAAAATGTAAAACTTGGAGGTTTGCATCTGCATCGTACTTCATTGACTCGTTCTTTAAATGTTTATAGGAATATTTGCAAATATGCTATTCGGATCATTAATTCATTAGGTCTAGAACTTGATTATATTGATGTTGGTGGTGGTTATTTTGGTGACAAGCCTAATGCACCTACTTATAAAGAATATGTGGACACTATCTATTCAAGTTTGTTAGAGGAAGGGATTGATGTTTCTAAAATGAAAGTCATAGTGGAACCAGGAAATGCAATAGTTGCTTCACCTTTTAGTTTTTATCGGAGATCATTGATACAAAAAAATAGGTGACTCTCAAATTATAGTAACTGATGGTTCTCGTAATGATGTGGACCCTTTTTTCCTGAAAAAAGACTATTTTAAATCTTTCATCAGAAAGCAAGAGGAAAAAGTGTTCATTGATTCACAAATGGTTGTAGGATGTAGTTGTTTGGAGTATGACAAGCTTTTTACACTTCAAAATCAGCCATTACTAAATGTCGGTGATAGAATACTTTACCAAAATGTCGGTGCATACACTATGACTTTATCACCATTGTTCATTCGATTTTTTCCTAGAGTTTATTTGAAAACTTTAAATGGTTATGAGATAATTAGAGAGGAATGGACTGTCAATGATTTAAAGCAATAACAATAAACTTTATAGTTATGAATAATATTCTGTGTTGTAATGCGGGCCGTAGAGGGCGTTTAATGATAGATATGCGTAAGACTATCGGTGATAGTGGTAATGTGGTTGCTACAGATAACTGGTCGGTAGCCCCAGCAATATTTTTCGCAAACAAGCAATATGTAGTTCCTAAAATTACACATCCAAATTATATTCAAGAAGTACTTGGTATTTGTAAGAAAGAAGATATTAAAGCTATTTTTACTTTAATCGACCCTGAAATAGATCTTTTAGCATCAAATAAAAAGAAGTTTGAAGAAATTGGTGTTCTTCCTCTTTGTCCTTCTAAGCAAACTGCTGATTTGTGCTTTGATAAGTACAGCATGTACCTGTATTTAAAAAATCATGGTGTTAATACACCGCTTACTTTCCATGAATTAGATGATTTCAAAGCTGCATACTTCAAAGGTGAAATTCAATTTCCTGTTTTCATCAAACCACGTACAGGTAGTGGTAGTGTTGGAGCGCATAAGGTCAATACCATGCAGGATTTGGAAAACTATTATGCTGAGAATGCTTTCGATTATATCATTCAGGAGTTTATGCAAGGTGATTGCGATGCAGATGCTTATATTGATTATTATTCAAAGGAAGTGGTTTCTATTTTTTCAAAAAAGAAAATTGAAACTCGTATCGGTGGGGCCAGTAAAACTATTTCATTCAAAGACCAGCGTTTGTTTGACTTCGTGCAGTCTTTTATGCATCTTTTCGACTTTGCCGGAGCAATTGATATGGATTTCTTTTTTAGAGATGGAGAGTACTATCTGTCTGAAATAAATCCTCGTTTTGGCGGAGCCTATTTGCATGCGTATGGTGCTGGAGTTGATTTCTTTAAACTGATCATCAATAACATTAATGGTGTTACCAATGAAGTTCGCATTGGTGATTATGATGAAGGTGTGCTCATGTTGATGTATGATGATGTAGTCATAACTAAGGAAGTTGACCTTTTAAGAGATTATCATGATTAATCACGTTTACATAATAGCCGAAGCCGGAGTGAATCACAATGGTCGGTTGGATTTGGCTCTTCAGCTCTGTAATGCCGCCAAAGATGCGGGAGCTGATGCCGTGAAATTTCAGACATGGAAAACAGAGAAGATTGTTACTCGGAATGCTGAATTGGCTGTTTATCAGGAGAATAACATATCCGATAAGACCAAATCACAGTTTAAGATGTTGAAAGAACTTGAATTGAGCTATGATAATTTTGAAGTAGTGAAAAATCATTGTGATGAGATAGGTATCCAGTTCCTTTCTACTCCTGATGAAATAGATAGTCTAGACTTTCTTTGTAATTTTAATTTGCCTTTCATCAAGTTGGGATCGGGAGATGTTACCAATATTCCTTTTCTTCGTCTTGTTGGTAGCAGACATATTGATGTTGTCCTTTCTACAGGAATGTCGTATCTCGGTGATGTAGAGATAGCATATCGCACCTTGATAGAAGCAGGAGCTAAAAGTGTTTCTTTACTTCATTGTACTACTAACTATCCATGTCCCATGCATGAAGTAAATCTTCGGGCTATACAAACTCTTAAGGATGCATTTCATTGTTCCGTAGGTTATTCAGACCATACAATGGGTGTGGAAGTACCTGTTGCAGCTGTAGCAATGGGAGCTGAAATCATAGAGAAACATTTTACGCTTGATAAGGAAATGGACGGTCCTGACCACAAAGCCTCCCTCAATCCCGAGGAACTCAAACAAATGGTTGTCGCCATCCGTCATATAGAACAAGCTTTAGGTGATGGCATCAAACAGCCTAATGAGAGTGAGAAACAAATTTCAGAAGTAGTGCTCAAACGTATTGTGGCAGCTACACCAATAAAGGAAGGTGAGGTGCTCTCGGCGGATAATATGACTGTGAAACGCAGTACCGTTGGTTTGAAAGCTTCTTTATGGGATTTGGTAAACGGGCGTATAGCTACCTGCAATTATGCTATAGACGAACCTATTATCATTTAAAAATAGACAATAGTAATGAATATACTTGTAATAATTCCTGCACGTGGTGGAAGTAAAGGAATACCTCACAAGAATGTTAAGGAATTAAATGGAAAACCGTTGATATGCTATAGCATTGATGCGGCTCGTCAGCTTACCACCGATGAGAATATTTGTGTTTCTACAGATGATGATGTCATTATCAAGGTTGTAGAGGATTATGGCTTGAAAGTTCATTTTAAACGCCCTGCAGAGTTGGCTACAGATTGTGCAGGAACAAATGGAGTACTGCTCCATGCTTTGGAGTTTTATGAGAAACAAGGTCGTAAATATGATGTAGTAGTTTTGTTGCAACCCACTTCTCCTTTTCGTGAGACTAAATCATTGAAGGAGGCTGTGGCTTTGTATACTTCTGACATAGATATGGTTGTTTCGGTGAAAGAAGCGGCAACTAATCCATATTATAATAGTTTTGAGGAGGATGCTGAAGGCTTATTGGTCATCAGCAAAGGGGATGGTACTATTGAACGGCGTCAGGATGCACCTAAGGTATGGGAGTTTAACGGTTCTATTTATGTGATTAATAGCACTCGCCTTAAAGAAGTAGGTTTGTCCAAACTCAATAGAATACGTAAATATGTTATGGATGATCTTCATTCAATAGATATTGATAGTATGTTTGACTGGTATATGGCGGAAAAGGTAATCAGTAGTCATCTTATTGAAAATTAATTTATATGAATTGCTCTCATATTATTCTCCAATCTTTCTCTATTATTGATGCCATTCGCTGCATCAATGAGATTCACAATGAACCACTGGTGCTCTTTGTGGTAGATGAGAACAGAAGGATGCAAGGTACCCTTACCGATGGTGATGTGCGTCGTGCCTTGATTAAAGGTATAGATGTGGATGCTCCTATTAGTGAGGCCATGCATCGTAATTTTAACTTTTTACGTCGCGGAGTGAACGATAGAGTGGAGGATATTCACCACCAACGTGATTTAAGGATGCGTTTGGTACCCATACTTGATGAAGAAAATCATATTTGCGAAATCATCAATTTGGAACATTATGTAACTAAATTGCCAATTGATGCTGTATTAATGGCCGGTGGTAAGGGGGAACGCCTTCGTCCGTTAACGGAGAAAACTCCTAAGCCCCTAATTAAGGTAGGTGACAAGTGCATCATTGATTATAATATTGATCGTTTGCTTTCATACGGTTTGAATCATATATCTGTAACGGTTAACTATCTTGGCGACCAGATTGAGGAACATTTCCGGGAGGAACGCGATGGGGTGAAGATAGTTACTGTGCGTGAACCGAAATATCTAGGTACCATTGGCAGTATCAAGTTCGTGGAAACTTTTTACAATGATACGGTGCTGGTAATGAACTCAGATCTCTTTACGAATATTGATTTTGAGGATTTTTCCTTCATTTCTGTCAGCATGATGCCGACATGAGTGTGGCAGCTGTGCCCTACGTAGTGAAGGTGCCATACGGTGTGTTCAATCTCGAAGGACGAGAAATCAAGGGCGTTACCGAGAAACCTACCATCAGTTATTATGCAAACGCCGGTATATACCTTATCAAACGCAAATTGCTTGACCTTATTCCTGATGATATCTTCTTTAATGCCACTGACTTCATGGATAAACTCATAGAACAGGGATACAAGGTGATTCGCTATCCTATTAGTGGATATTGGCTGGATATTGGTCAGCATGATGAATTGGCTAGGGCAAGGGAGATGGCAAAACACTTGAAATAGAACATGTCAAATAGAATGAAAAGAATATGAATAAGTTAATTAATATTAAAACGGGGGGGTAGAGAATCAAAATTCGAGCTCCTGAGGCTGTTGTCTATGCTAATGGTTTTAAATCTGCATAGCTTTCATGGATATGATTATGGGAGCGGTATCATGCAAGGATTGGATTGGTTTAGGGAGAGCACTTCCATTTGTGCGGTTAATGTGTTTATCATGATTTCCGGATATTTTGGTATAAAATGGAAGTTCAGGAGTTTCTTCAACCTCATCTTTCAACTACTTTTCTATAGCTTTGCCGTTTACGGAGTATGTGTAGCTTTGGGAATCTTTTCATTTGAAATGAGTTCTTTCTTAAGTTGCTTCAAAGCTACTAATAGCTCATGGGGATTCATTACATGCTATCTGGGTATTTATTTGATGGCACCATTGCTCAATACTTTTGTCCAACAATCCAGTAGTAGGGAATTATTTATATATTTGCTGTGTCTGTTTATGGGATGTAATTTTCTTATTCCTGCCTATGGCGGCATTCTTAATTATTTTCTAGTATACTTGATAGGTGGCTGGATGAAGAAATCACAGGCTGTCCAAACATTCAAGCTTCCTGCTGTTAAATGTTATTGGACTGTAACTTTGCTCATATTTGTATTGTCATATAGCCTCTATCGCTACTTACATTTTGATGCGGTTCGTATGTGTACATTCTTTTTGGGCTATAGTTATAATTCACCTTTTATTATTTTACAGGCCATGTCTCTTTTTTTAGTCTTTGGCCGCATACAGTTACAGAGCAGGTTTGTAACTGGTGCGCTGCATCCTGCTTTTCTATTTTCCTTATTCATATGCATCCGGCTATTAAGCATATAGGTTATTATCATTTTACCGAGAGCTTGTATGCCCTGCCTTTTTTAGAACATGCAGGTATTTTGATATTACTCGTAGCCGGTATATTTATGGGGTCTATCTTGATTGATAAAATACGTATATATCTATCGACTTTTGTCTATAATCTTATATGCTCATTTTATAGGCGTTTGCCGTACGGATGGGCGGATACATGCATTTTTGAAAAGTTGGAATGAAAGTGTTTAACAAAAGTAAAACAAAATAGAAAATATAAATGAATCAAAAAGTCGATTTTTTAATCCGTTATGAGCATAAAATCCGCGAGTTGGAGAGTGTGATGTTGTTAAAGCTAGAGTTAGAGCGACGAGGTTATACTGTGGGATTGGTATGTAACTACGAACATCGGCATGACTATGAGCCTAAAGTGCTAATTGTTCCGGCTGGTTATTATACAGAACATTTTATGTATGAGATGTGTAAATATAGCATACGTAAAATAGCCAATTTACAGTTGGAACAACTTTTTCAAAGCCGGAATGAGGAAAATCTGGATTCTCCTTTTAATATTTATGGCTATGGTCGTAAAATTCTTCATTTCTTATGGGGTAAGCAGGTACAGCATCGTTTGTGTTATGGTGGATTGGATGTAGCACATACTGTTATTACAGGACAGTTGAATACAGATCTTTTGCGTGGTAAGTTCAAGGATCAGTTGATAACGAAAGAGACGCTAGCTTGTAGATACAACTTGGATTTTCAGAAAAAGTGGTATCTTTTTCTTTCTTCTTTTGCTTATTGTAATATGGATGCTATTCAAGTTCATCTTACAAAAAAGGTTCTTGGTTTAGAATCTTATAATTATTTTAAACAGCTTAGTGATGAATCACGTGATAGTATACTCCGGTGGTTTCAGAACGCGCTAATGACTCATCCGGATACGATAATCATTTATCGTCCTCATCCAGATGAACTGAATGATGAACAGCTCATGCAGATGGTTCGGGATTACCCCAATTTTTATGTTATAGCTGATTTGGCTATGAAACATTGGGTCAATGCATGTGACAAAGTGTATAACTGGTATAGCACAGGGCAGGTAGATGTGGTGCTACTGCATAAGCCTTACCGTTTTTTGCGACCTTATGTGATTAAAGAAGATGTCGACTATAAACTATTTTTAGGTATGGATTCTATTAAGGATGCACAGGCATTTCAGGATGACTTTACCAATATGGAGTACAGAGACATTATAAACAAGTCATTGTTTGATTCATACTATTATATACCGCAGAACTATATTTACCAGAATATATGTGACTATCTTGAACAGATGTTACTTACCGATAAGTATGATATAAAACTGAATTTTAAAGAAAATCTATATGTGGGGTTACTGACGAACAAAATAAGATTGATAGATGCCATGAAGAAGTCTATAGGGAAAAACTTGTTCATGAATATAAAGAATATGCTAAAGCCGGTAAGGTCTATTGATATTGAGTTCCAAAAAGCAATAGCTGATAACTTTGACAAGAATGTGGCAAATCAGAAAGATATAGATGAAATAGAAGCCCGTCTCAAACCGCTTATATATGAATAAGAGCTACAGGAATCTAATAAGAAATTCACTATGGGCTTTGGCTGGTAATACGGGAAGCAAGATTCTGTCATTTTTGTTATTGCCTTTCTATACTAGATGGTTGGGTACAGCAGGGTATGGTTTGAGTGACCTTATAACCACTTATTCATCCTTTCTGTTAGGGGTGGTGACCCTCTGTGCAGCTGATGGTATTTTTATTTTCACAAAGAATCGTACACAAACCGAAAAGAGTGAATACTTCACTTCAACGCTAAAGTTTGTGTCCGTGCTTTTTGTGGGGTGGTTTCTTGTCTTTTCAGTTATTAGGTTCGTGGCATCTTATTATGATATACATAACTCTTTTACGGATAATGTTTGGCTTATTACAGCTTTTGTTCTATCTTCTTTTTTGCAGAGCTTTACGCAGCAGTTCCTTATAGGTATAGAACAAATAAAGCTATATTCGTTTACCGGTATGATTTTATGTATTTCTACGTTTATACTTTCAGTTCTGCTTATACCTGGTTGGGGAGTAAAGGGGTATGTATATTCGTTGTTTCTGGCTAATATGTTCACTTCCCTATTTTCGTTCCTGCTGTCTGGGTCATACAGATATTTCTCTATGAAAGGTTTTCAGTGGGAACGTGTGCGTGAGTTGCTGGTTTATTCTATTCCTTTGATACCAAATGCCATTATGTGGTGGATGGTGTCGGCACTGAATCGGCCGATCATGGAAGCATATCTGGGCTTTTCTGATATCGGTATCTTTGCAGTGGCTAATAAGTTTCCGGGTATAATAACGATGGTCTTTTCTGTCTTTGCAGTATCTTGGAACATATCCGTGCTGGAAGAGTATTCCAAGCCTACCTTTTCGGAGTTTTATCATAAGGTATTTAAGATTTTGTTTATGGTCTTGATGGTGGTAACACTCATGCTTATGCTCTGCTCGCAATACATTATAATGCTGTTTGCCGCTCCACAGTTTGCAGAGGCATGGCGCTATATGGTACTGCTTATTATGGGAGCGTTCTTCAGTTGTTTCTCTTCTTTTTTTGGAACAGTCTTTGGAGTGGTGAAAAAGAGCAAGTACTTTTTTTACTCCAGTGTCTATGGGGCTACTGTTTCTATTATACTAAATTTTATTCTAATTCCAGTACTGGGACTTGTAGGGGCATGTATCTCTGTGGTTTCATCATTCTTTGTATCGGCTCTGTCCCGTTATTATTATAGTAGAAGTATGTAGTTTCATCCCTGATGGGGGATGTGATGTTTTATTCCATCTTGTTGATTGCCTTTAGTTTCGTTCTTCTCAATAACCGAGTTTTGTATCTAAATATTGGTGTATTTGTACTGTGTGTGATGTTGATGGCTATACGTGAACGTAATTATGTATTTCAGATAAAATCTGTATTGGATAGAATAGGAAAATGAAAAATGTCGAGTTTTATGAGGGTAGAACGATGTCAGTAGACAATGTCTCTTTTGAATTTAGCTGAATTTGGCTTTAGGCATATGGTTATGGATGGTATGATAAATAGCTGTACTATTGTTATTGGAATTTATCCCTTTCCCATACACATTACACCATCAATCTTATATATTTCAGAAAAAAATATTCCAACGTGTTGATTCTTATTGTATTGTCCGTGTTTTGGCTATGATTTATTGCATTTATTGCTTCATTGTGTTTCAACTTCTCCATTATGAAAATCTGTTGCTGATGATTATCAGAACGTAAGTCGTCAAAAAATGGCTATTGATTGAAACCTCTATCTTCGCTGCGAACAAAAAATTTATGATTTATGTATAGCAGTGAAGATCTTGAAAGGTTTTACTTTCAATACCAGACCGAGCTTTGCCTCATGGAGAATCCCTCCAATCATTTTGTGTTAATCAGATGATTAAATCAATTATATACTTGCGGTTTTACGATTGTTTTACTATTTTTAATGCTGTAAATCAAAAGTTTAAGTGTGATCGAACTGCAAGGTATAATTAAAACAAAACGAGAGTTGTTGGGTAGGGCAACCTACTCACGCAACCCTATAAATTAAGTGCAGGTATGGCAGAGGATCAGAAAGACCGGTACATATAATACCTTGCTGGGCAGAATCAGGACCTCAGGTTGACAAGTGATGCCATGAAGCTTGTTTTGGAAGATTTTATGGCTGGGATGAAGGAACTGAAGGATCAGATGGCTTCCATGCAATCGAAACATGCCGACCTTGAGAATTGGTTATCGGAAGAGCATAAGCTTCGCAAATCGGCTGAACGTAAGATTAAGTCACTTCAAGAAAGACTTGATTATGTCAATCAGGAACGTTTTGGTAATAGACGTCAAAGGATAAAATCTAAAGCTAAAACGGGTGATTCAGACCGTAACAAGGAGAAAGATGATTATGATGGAACCGATGATACGCTTCGCACGGATTCGGTTGATCATGTTCCATCTCAAGAGTTAAAAGAGCCTTCCAAGAAAGAACGTGATTTGTCCAATCGCCCTGACGGGTATAAAACGATGGGAATAGCCGGAGAGGCGATAGAGCATCCTTCTGATTTGACAAAGGTTCCCGGTCGCCTCATTGAAAGAAGAATGGTACGGGTGTTCAGTTTCCGTACTTTCCTTACGGAAGAATGTTTTGAGATAGTTCATTATGCAGAGCCTGGTAAAAAGCCGAAGTGGGGCTATTTCCCTTCTGAAGGTCATCTGGAGATAGTAACCAATTTTGAAGGCACTAGGGCCACTCCTGAATTTCTGCAGGCTATTGCCTACGAAGTTTATGTAAAGAATGTAACTTTTGGTCTTCTTCACCAATGGCTGATAGATATGGGTATGACCATTTCTAAAAACACCTTGCGCAACTGGCTTACGAAGGGCAAGAAATACTTGGATGAGCTGGTTGGTGTATTGAAGTCTATAGCTTTGGAAAAAGACTTGATTGTGAACTGCGATGAGACCTGGTGTAAAGTGTGTAAATATGATCACTATAAGAAGTGCTACATTTGGGTGCTGGTCAACAAGGCTCGGAAAACAGCCATTTTCTTCTATGAGAATGGCTCGCGCGGTCGTGAGGTATTTACAGACTTTTTGGGCGATGCAGAGTTGAAGAGTATTATGTTCGACGGATACAATGCTTATGTATTTATCGGCAATGAGCTGAAATCAGCCCGGTTTAAAAATACTGTACACCAAGTTTGTATGTCACATGCCAAGAACAAGTTTGTCAAGGCTTCCAATCAGGGTAGTGAACCGAATGCAGAACGCTTTTCCGAAATTTTAAAGGAGTTCTTTATGAGGGAGCGTAAATACGATGATGCCGGATTAACTCCCAAGGAAAGGTTCCGAGAAAGGCAAAGCCTGGCAACGAAGGAACTTCTGATAGAGTTGCGCAGCTTGTTAGATAGTGAACTGACAAAGGATTCAGAATTTAGAAGTCAGTATTATAAAGAAGCTCTCAATTATCTGAACCGGTTCTGGAAAGAGATCTTTGCTTACTTGGATGATGGTGAATTACCAATAGACAACAACCTGGCTGAGCGAACCATTCGAAAGCTGACTACTCAACGCAACAATTCACTTCATTATGGTAGTGATGCTGGTGCTGAGATGGCGGCAACCTATCACAGTGTGATTGGAACGGTAAAGCTTCATGGTAGTTCTATCTGGAACTTCATCGGAACTTTTTTCAAAAAAATCTTTAACGGGTGCAGGGATTATGTTAACATGGTTCCTGACAAAATCACTTTGGCTGTCAGCCAATGTTAAATTCAAAACTAATTAATTAACAAAACTCGGTTTAGGGCACTGAAAAGTGCCCTTTCAAAGGGGGATGCCCTAAATTGAGGGGTTACTTAAAAACCAAAGATTTTTTAATACTATACATCAAAATTGGGCGTTAACTTATGAAAATAAAATTATTCTTAGCAAAGTGTCTTCGTATTCCTCACCGTTTCCGGATGATTTATTACATTCGTTTCAATCGCTTGAAGTTTTGGCTTTACGGTGTGTGCTTCGGTAATAATATGCAGATATATAGTAAAGTGTATTTGGCTATGGCATCGGGAAGTAGAATAATGATTGGAGATGATTTTGTCTATACTAATGGGGAGGCGTTCAATCCGTTGTCTCGTAATATTCGTGGTTGTATGTATACGGCTTTTCCGTATTCAAGCATTACGATAGGTAACGGGACAGGTATTTCATCAGCCTGTCTATGGGCTAATACAAGCATTACGATTGGTAGTCATGTAAATATAGGGGGAGATTGTCTGATAATGGATACAGATGCACACAATTTAGATTATATGATTCGTCGTTCACATGAAAAGGATGTGCATGGGTTTAGAATTGACAGTCTTTCTGCTGCTACTGCTCCTATTGTTATAGAAGATGATGTACTTATAGGTACTCGCTGTATTATATTGAAAGGTGTCACCATTGGTGCTCGTAGTATTATAGGTAGTGGAAGTGTAGTTGTAAAGACTATTCCTGCTGATTGTATTGCTGCGGGTAATCCATGTAAAGTAATAAAATATATAAATGAAGAATAATATTTTAATTTCAGTTGTGACAGTTTCCTATAATGCTGTTGCGACTATCGAACAAACGCTCCTTTCAGTCATCAATCAGACATATCCAAACATTGAATACATCATTATAGATGGAGGTAGTACGGACGGAACTGTAGATATCATTAAAAAGTATGCTGATGAAATTGTTTATTGGATAAGTGAGCCTGATAAAGGAATTTATGATGCGATGAATAAAGGGATTAAGAAAGCTAACGGGGAATGGATAAATTTCATAAATGCAGGTGATAGCTATTATGATAAAAAAAGCATAGAACAGATTGTGCTGTCTTTTCATGAGGAAGGGATTATTTACTATGGTGATGCATGGGTAAATAGTATATGTAAAAAATATTGGGGAAAATTCTCTAGGCGCAAGCTAGCAATGGGGAATATTTGTCATCAGGCTATATTCTATCCAGTAGTATTAATGAAAGCAGAATTGTTTGATTTGAATTATTGTATATTTGCGGATTATGTATTTAATCTTAAAGCATGGAAGATATACCGTTTTAAGTATATATCACAGATTGTTTGTTTCTATGACTTTGGTGGAATAAGCACAGTAAACAAAGATAAAGACTATAATTTTAAAAAAGTGAAAAGGAATCTTATTATAGATTCCTGTGGACATATTAATTATATTATTGGAGTTATTTATCGATTTTTACTCAGTACTAAAGCACTAGTAAAAAATATATCGCATCGTTTTATATATTTACATTAAAATGAATCATTTTTTTTGTAATCCTTTTTTTCTCTATTTTGCATCTTGGAGTATAGTCGTTGGATTGTATTTATTGGGATGGTCTGATATTTATCCTATAATCAGTGGAAAATTGCTGTTGTTCTTAACCGTCACTTGTATAATAAGTCTTTTATTGGCATTGTATACACATAAAAAGAAGTGGTTTGTATATTGCGCAGTGAAAGATCCCCAACGGTATTATAAATTCATTATGAGATATTCTAAATGGAGTTATTGTTTGTTGTTATGTGAATTCTTATATCAAAAGTCGATCCCTTTATTTGCATATTTGACAGGGAATGCAGACGAACATTTATATGCAAATTTTGGAATTCCAATAGTTCATATTGTTGTTATCAATGTATTTTTTTTATTATTCTATGTTTCTGCATATTGTTATTTCTCCATGAGAAAATCAATTAATATATTCTTATTTCCAGTTTTGATAAACTTTTTGCCATTTTTATTATGTGTCTCTCGTGGGTTTATATTGTATATGTTGTTTGGATTCTTTCTCATTGCTTTGATGTCCTGTAAAAAAGTAGGAAAGGTTATTTGTACTTTAATACCTATAGGCTTATTAATTTTATATCTATTTGGTTTAATGGGCAATATGAGAATAGATGATTCTGAAGGAAATATTATTTTAAATATAGGTGAGGCTAAAACAGAGTTTAGAGATTCTGGTATACCTTCTGAATTTTTTTGGGCTTATCTTTATATATCTTCTCCACTTGGTAATTTACAAAATACTATAGATAAGACAAAACGCTTTGACCCAGAAACTTCGAACTGGTTAAATTTGGTTGTAAATGAAATGTTGCCGGTAACTATATCTAAACGTATTGGATTAAGAATGACAGATAGGGGAAAGTATTTAATATCTGATGCATTGACAGTTGGGTCTACCTATATGGGACCTTATACTATTTGGGGTTGGTCAGGTATGATTCTTGTTTTTGGAGCAGTGATGTCTGTTATTGCGATTTTTTCATTGCTTGTTTCTAGGAAGTCTGTGTTGTTTGTACCCTTAGTTGTAATATTATCAATTTTGTCTTTTTTTAGCCTATTTGATAATATGTTGATATTTGTTGGCTTATATCCTCAGTTGCTCTTGATATTTTTAATGAGGAATAAATATAATATGAATTAAAAAAGATTGGATAATGATAGCAATTTTAATGGCTACGTATAATGGAGAGAAATATATAGAAACTCAGTTAAAATCTATATTATGCCAAACTATTCGGGATTGGGTACTATATATAAGAGATGATGGATCAACTGATAGGACATTATCTGTTATATCTAAATTTATTAAGAAGGATATCCGAATTAAGTTAGTATCTGATACAGTGGAACATCGGGGAGCTGATAACAGTTTTATGTGGTTATTGAACAAAGTAAATGCTGATTATTATATGTTTTGTGATCAAGATGATTATTGGTTGCCAAATAAGATAGAGAATACTATAAGCAGAATGGATTCAATAGAAAAGGAAAGGGGAGAGAGTACTCCTATCATTGTTCATAGCGATGTAAAAGTTGTAGATGCGAACTTGTCGATTATGTCAGACTCTTTGTATAAGTTTATGGGACAGTATAATAGAGTCCAAAATGCAGAAGCATTGTTGGTTGGTAATATTGCTTTAGGGTGTACTATAATGATTAATGCTACTGCAAAGAAAATAATGTTTCCTTATGAAAAATATGCTATTATGCATGATTATTGGATGGCTCTGAAAGTATATGTACATAATGGTGTCATTTCTTTTATCGAGTCGCCTACAATGTTGTATAGGCAACATGGAAAAATACATTAGGTGCAGCTCGTAATGTAAGTACGATGTATAAGTTGATTCATTGGAAGTTATATTTTTCTAGATTTAGAGAATGTTGGATTATGAGTCATAGGCTTTCAGGAGTCTCGTTTATTAGATTCTTGTATTTGAAAATCCGATATAATTATATAGAAAATAAGTGATGCTAATATTCTTATGAAAAACTTATATCTATTTGATATTTGCGGAACTATTTATCGTTCTAATACGACATTTGATTTTTTGGAGTTTTACTTGAAAGAAAATAAATGTTTTAGACTTTATAGGGCTATCTATAAATCTTTTTTGGGAAGGTTATTAATCGAGCTTTAAGGAGTTGGCTGCATTATGATTTGACAAGAATTTTGGCCCTTAGATTTTTGAAAGGAACTTCTTACAGTGAACTTAGTAAGCAAGCAAAGTTATTTACTGAAGTCTATCTTTCTCAAGTGCGTAATATTGAAATTTATAATACGATTGAACATCTTATATCAATAGATAAATCGAAAGTGCTACTAGTATCTGCTACTATTGATGTAGTAGCAGAAGCTGTTGCCGATTCATTGCATTGTGAACAATATTATAGTACTGCATTGGAATATAAAGACGGTGCTTGTACTGGCAAAATGGTGAAAGATTTATTAGGAAACAAATGCATATTTCTAAATGAAAAAGGAATTTTACACCAGATAAAAAGTTTTTTTACGGATGACTTGACTGATGCCGATCTATTGGAATATTCTGAGATAAAGAATATTGTCTGTTATCCTAAAACTCGAAAACGATGGATAAAGTTAATAGCGCAAAAGAAATGGGAAGTATCTATGCTGGAGTACTGATGTTTTATGTACCTGTATTGTATGCTATAAGAACACGTTTCTTAAAAAGGACAAAACTGGGAATATTTTTTTGGCTTGCTGAATATCTGTTTCCCGTATTATTGTCATTCTTGTTGGCAAATATTGAACCGATATCTATTTCTCAAATGCTTTTGTCAGTTGTCTGTGTATATTGTTTTTATGAAATCGGGTATATTCAAAATGATTGTGAAACAATAAAAAAAGAGGAGAATCCAACTTTGCGGTTATCTGAAGATGAATTGAAAATATATGAGCGAAATAAGTGGAATATATATATGACAAGAGGCGTATTAGGTATTCTTTTTTCAATGTATTATATTCAGCAAGGCATTCCTAGTTGCATTTTATTACCTGTATTGTGGGGGATCATTCCATTATATCTTTTATATAATAGTATGAGAAACAGACTTAATCAGTATTTGGTTCTTTTTTTAATGATCTATAGATATGGTGTTCCTTTTCTCTTATATACTCATTTTAGTTGGAACTGTTATTTATTACTTTTGATAATTATATCTTATCCTATTCCGACTTTTATTCAAATATGTGCTAAAGAGAAACGAGGGAGATGTGAAAAATGGGCTTTATTCTTTGTTGGGAGTTATAATAAGAGAGAGCTCTTTAGATTAAAGTTTTATTTGCTTTTAATAGTTGGGGTAGGTGTATTGGCTTTTTTGAATCAGGTACATTTATATTATGTAATCTTACCGATATATTTCTTTCTGTTTAGATTGGTTCTTATTCAATGAGAAAAATATTATAATACTATGTGAATATTACATCTCGCGCTTAGCGTGTATCGGCTAGTGCAGGAGGTCTTTGTTGCTTATTTATAATTGCATATAATACAATGATAACAGTTTCTATCGTCACCTACAAGACGAATCTAGGAGAACTGTCCAAATGCTTGCAGTCACTAATCTCTTCTCTTGTTTCCCAAATTTATATTGTCGATAATTCCAACGAGCGGTATATTG
>ENA-OQIC01000112-OQIC01000112.1-human-gut-metagenome-genome-assembly--contig:-NODE-112-length-34788-cov-2.675485_pt1 | contig 34788 bp, 31 predicted proteins | sample MGYA00242572_ERZ504736 | MGnify/ENA primary metagenome ERZ504736 (study PRJEB26092, sample SAMD00036201) | human gut metagenome | host: Homo sapiens | study: EMG produced TPA metagenomics assembly of...
ATATCTTCCGTCAAAAGCGCCTCGAAGGGCTGGTAACCGCCAAATCCGTCATGGTCTACCTCATAACGACCAAATTCCATAAACACATAGTCATTGCAGCGTATTTCCGGATTTTTCACTTTCTCAAAGATACTTCTTCCCTCAAACATCTTTGGAATTGGCACGCCAAACATATCAAAAATCGTAGGCGCTAAGTTAATATGAGACACTGGATTTTTATCCACACCTTTTCCAAAGCCTTTAATCATCAGCGGAATATGTGTAATTTCTTCATATAAAGCAGGTCCTTTTCCTGTAAGGGAATGTCCGTACATCATATCTCCGTGGTCGGAAGTATAAATAATAATCAGTTCTTCCTCATACTGCGCCGCTGCATCCAAAACCCTGCCGATTTCATAATCCGCAAAGGTATTGCAGCCTAAAAATTCTTTTGGACTGAGCTTAAAGTCTTCACGACATGCCTTTAAGTATTGGTCTCCTGCCCAAATTCTGTGGTGCTCCGGTTTATCCTCCAGCGTATCCTTCATATTTTCTTTTACCGGTATCTCGTAGTCCTTATACAAATCCACATATTTTTTCGGACAGATATAAGGACCGTGAGGCTCGTCTAAAGACATAACCAGAAAATAATCTTCGTCTTTGTGTTTTTCAATAAAATCCACGGCTCTGTCTGCACAGCGGTGTCCGTAAGTCATATCTTCGGTAATGTTGTATTTTTCAATGCTTTCTATCTGGCGGATACGATATCTTTCTTCCGGTGTCAATTCATCCAAGAAGCATTTCATATCATACCAGTAATCTTCGTCCCATCCCTTTGGACATCTGCCCAGTCCGAAATAATCTCCGCCGTCCAGATGCCATTTGCCTACATAAGCAGTGTGAATTCCTGCATCGCTTAAGCGCTGTCCAATGCTTTGTACATTATCGGAAAGTCCCATACAGTTCGACCATCCGGCACAGGAATGAGGATAGCTTCCTGTAAAAATCGCAGATCTCGCAGGCTGACATACAGGCTGTGTGGTATAGGCTTTATCGTATCGTATCCCCTCTGCCGCAAGTCTGTCCAGATTTGGTGTAAGCATTGCAGAATTTCCGTAATACCCCAGCATATCCGTACGCTGGGTATCTGCCATAATAAAAATAACCTATCACCTTTCCATAATCTTCCTCTTGATTTTCAAATACGTTGATACAAGCGAGAGGCTATTGCCTAAGCAACAGCCTCTCGCTTTTACATAAGAAATGGATCTTGTTGCATATCCAAATATTCCCGCAGACGTTTTTCATAATCTGCTGCAAGTTCCTCGTTCAGCTCCGTAATCATAATGGGATTTTGCTGATAAGGATCTTCTTCATTATTATACAACATTTTCACCTGTTTTTCCCCCGGCTCATATCCATTATTTATTACAAAAGTATATGTATGTGTCCGAAGCCCTCGCCAACCATAACACTTACTGTTCAGCCTTGTTTTTCAAAGGCTGCCACCATTTCCGGCATTCCCGGATAAGAACATAAAAACGCATCTTGTGGCGCATCATTTTCCTGTCCCAGTATTCCTGGTGCATGATTAAAGCCCTGACAAGTATCCGGTACAGGAATATTCAGAAGTCCTAAAATTGTAGGCATGTGATCTGGACTTGCTACTAACTCCTTATATTTTACAGGAACAAGACGCCCTTTCTGACGAATATACAGCGGAATGTGGATAGACTCCTCATACCATACATTTTTGCCCATGTGTCCATGTGAACCTAACATTTCTCCATGATCTGCAGAAAGTACAACAATCGTATCTTCTTCCATTCCATTTTCTTTCAAAAACTCTAAAAGTCTTCCAAACTGTTCATCTACACCGGTAACTGCTGCAAAATACTGTCTGGTAATAGTTTCCATATCCGGAGTCCGTTTTTCCTCAGGCACATTTTCTCTGAAATACACCGGCATATCCTTGTACTGTTCATAATATTTATCCGGTACCAATTCATGCGGAAGATGAGGTGGATTGTAAGAGACAAACAATGCAAAGGGCTCCGCCTGATTTTTCTTTTCTTCCATATATTCCAATGCCTTATCCGTCTCAAATTCCGGCGACCAGCAACCCGGCTTAATCTGTTCCGGTGTATCCGCCCAATAATGGGGATCTAAATGTTCATCACAAGCACCATAAGACAGCCAATAATCAAAACCTTGTCTTCTTTCCCCCGGTGGTGTATAAGCATCCCAGTGACTTGCCCCGGAAATCGGATTTTTCTCAAAGTTCTGTTCGGAAGCATCTAAATGCCATTTTCCAATATAACCTGTATGGTAGCCTGTATCCTTTAATACATTTCCAATACAGGTTTCCTGCGGTTTTAACATTAAGACTTCACTCAATCCTATTTTACAGTTGGTCCACATTCCTACACTAAAAGGATATTTTCCCGTAAACAGAGATGCACGATGAGGAGAACAAAGTGGAAAGGTACTGACCGCTTCGGTGCAGTCTAAGCTTTCCCTTGCAAAGCTGTCCATGTGTGGCGTACACACTTCATCTGATTTTGCATACCCCATTGCCTAGATATCTCCAACTGATACCAGAAAAACATTATAATAAATTTGGTTCTTTTCTTCATGATTTTCCTCCTTACCAGTAAGGGTTCCATGCTCCACATCTTCTTCTAAGAGCTTCTAAATAGAAATAATCCCCCATGTATTACACTCATCCACACCTCTATCCGTACAGGTATTTTCTTTGGTGTCTCTTGCATAAGTGCCATGCAACAGAAGTCCATTCGACTGTTCAATGGATTTTACCGCACAGCTCTCAATCAAAGCACACAACATTTTATCGGCTGCCATACAGTATTTTTCTGCTTCCTCTTTTTCCAGATACGGAAGCATTTCATAAATACCACAAATCGCAATAGGAGAGGAAGAAGAATCTCTTGGTTCTGTGCTCCCTGTGTCAAAGTCAAAATCCCAATATGGAATTAAATCATCCGGTAAATGCTCAATAAAGTAGTCGGTTACATCACGGAACATCTGAATATATTCTGGATTTTTTGATAGCGATAGCTCAAAGCCACACCATAAACACCCCATGCCTGCCCTCTTGCCCATGCAGAGCCGTTTCGATTTCCCTGATGCGTTACGCCATGAGAAGGCTTTCCAGTTTCCGGATCAATATAGTAGGTGTGATAAGTAGAATGATCCTCCCTTAACACGCACTGCATTGCTGTATGAATATGCTTGCATGCCTTTTCAGCATATTCCGGATTTCCTGTTGCCTCTGTTGCCCAGTATAATAAGGAAGATTTAACAGACAATCAATAATTAGGCGATAATCCTTTGGATTTCCTACATTTCCCCATGCCTGAATAAACTCTCCGTTTTCTCTGTATCTGGTAAGCAGGTGATCGGCTGCTAATATTGCCGCCTCTTTTCCCTTTTCATTTCCGCAAAGTTTATATGCCGCAACACTGGAAAGACTATACAGAAATCCCATATCATGATTATTCACATCGATTTTTTTCTGAATACGATTTAAGAAGCTGTCTACGTGAACTTCTCCTGTTTTCTTAAATTCATCATCTTTTGTAAGCTCATAAGCCAGCCACACCACACCGGTCCAGAAACCTGTAGTCCATTCTACGTTTTCTGTCTGCCAATAAAATCCCTGCTTCGTATTTGGTGACTGAAAAAAATCTGTAAAATCCTTTAAATTTCCTTTTACAATATCTGTTGCCTGACAAACTGCCTGTTCAATCAACTCCTGACTACACCCTTGATATTTTTCAAGGGTTTCAAATGTCTGTGCCATAATTTTCTCCTCTTTCGCCATGATCATACTATTTTTCACAATAATACGTATCTGTTTTTTCTGAATAAATGCCGGCTCGACACATTTGTCCCAATCCGGTGACACTCTCTTTTACCCCATCTACCTTTTCATCTGCATACTTATTAAACCATTCATTTAACCTTGTTCTCATTTCGACTACCATTTTTTCATATTCCGGTTGTCCGTATAAATTTTCTTTTTCCTCCGGATCCTCCGTTAAATAATATAGCTCATGAGGACCATACGGATATCGGTGAATATATTTCCAGTCTTGATTGCGAATCATACGCACCGGACCATATTCATCAAACACCACGATTTCTTCGTCCCTCTTCTTCTGTTCCTTTTCCCATCGAAGAAGATATGCAAAGCTTCTGCCCGGCAATTTCTCACATTCCTTTCTATCGAGCTTACAAAGCTCTAAAAGTGTGGGAAAAATGTCGTATGCGCTAAGAATAGTTTCTTCTCTTTTTCCTTGAGGAATTACCCCCGGTAAAGACATAAGAAATGGTACTTTTACAGATGTTTCGTACATATTGAAAGGAAACGTTCCATTTCCTTTTCCCCATACACCATGATGTCCCATACTCATACCATTATCTGCTGTATAAACAACAAGAGTATTTTCTCTTAACCCGTTTGCTTCAAGGGTATCTAAAATCCTTCCGATTTGCTCATCCATTGCACTGATTGCCGCAAAGTAACCTCTGAGATTTTCTTTTCTCTTTTCAGTTCCAAATACCGGTCCTGTAGTTAAATCCGGGTGATCCGCCTCATCAGGAATACTTTGGAAATCACAATTTTCATAGTAATCCATCCATTTTTTAGGATGTTGTCCTTCTCCCCATGGAGAATGAGGTGCTGTAAAATGCACAGAAAGATAAAAGGGTTCTTCTTGATGCTGAAACTCGTTTAAGTATTCTATCGCTTTATTTGCAATTACTTCTGTAACATACTGCTCATGCAGAACTTTTATATTTCCATTTTCCACAATATCCGGATGAAAATAATCACATCCGCCTAATCCGATGGTATACCATTTGGAAAAACCATGTTGAGGGCAAACGCTGTCACCTAAATGCCATTTACCTGCCAGAGCACATCTATAACCATTTTCATTTAACACATCTGTGTATGTAGTTTTTCCTTCTAAATAAGAAATAGGTTTGTCTTCACAAGAATACCCATTCCAGTACGGATTTTCTCTGCCTGCCTCTTCAAACTTATCTTTATCAATATTTCCACTTCGTATCCAATCGTGTACACCATGAGAAGAAGGAATATCGCCGGTAAGTACAGAGGCTCTTGCCGGAGAGCAGACCGGTGATACACAATAAAAATTTTGAAACTGCATTCCGCTTTCTGCTATTCGATTTAAATTAGGTGTACACAATTCTTTTGTGCCCCCACAGTTCATTGCCCATGAGCCTTGATCATCTGCCATGATGAATAAAATATTCATGCGCTATCTCCTCCCTCCACTCTAAATGCAAGTCGGTATCTGATGAAAATGTCAGGGGCAAGAGTACATATTCTGACTGGAAATATGCTTCCCCACAGCCACCCCAACGGTCTCCCAGATACCAGTATTGTGTTGTATTCAACGCCGGATTATAAGTTTTAATAACACCTGTAGGCTGAGATTGATAAGTAGTTTCATCTCCCAGCTCAAAACGATTAGACCATCCATGGTCAATACAACGGGAATATGCGTAAGACGACTGATTTGGCTGCCAGCCTGTACACCCACTGGTCAAAAGGTAATAATATCCATTTCTCTTAAACATTACCGGCGCTTCTCTTAATTCTCCCGGCCATAAAGTACACACCTTACTCTCGATTGATAAATAATCCTCTGTCAAACGATAAATATGCAAATCCTGATTATCTCTTGCAGCAGATATAAAATATGCACACTTATCATCATCTACAAAAAGGGTACAATCTCGTGACATATATCCCATTGGATTAAAGCTTCCAAGATATGTATAATCCCCATCAATGGTATCACACACAGCCACTGCACATCTGGCAAGTTTATAGTCTGCCGGCATCTCCCAATGTGCCCACATCACATATTGTTGCGTTTTTTCATTGTAAATCACCTTAGGACGCTCTATATTACATCCTATTCCAATAGAAGCCTTTTGCTCCGGTATATCCAATCGCAAATCTCTGCCTAAAAATCTGTCCTCCACCTGTGAGTCCAAAGTTAAAATATGATTACAAAATTCCCAATTTAAAAAGTCCTTGGATTTATAGCAGGAAACTTTATTCCTCTGTGTTCTGTTTTCTCCAATCCAGTAATAAATACCGTTTTCTACTAAAATCTGCCCTCCATGAGCATGTAAGATTTCTCCATGATTATCTTTTGGAAGAAACACACTTTTCATTTTAATTCCCGTCCTTTTCTTCAACTGTCCATACTTCCTTTGGCAAAAATTTCTTTGGTGTACCGATTTCTTCAAAATGCCGCTTCAATTTTTCTGTCAACATTTTCTGTACTTTGGCATACTCCGGCTTTCCAAATACATTTGTCATCTGGAGAGGATCTTTTCTCATATCAAACAAAATATGGTCATGGAATTCTTCCTCACACCATCCCTTTCCCACATAAGCAAGTTCAAATTCCGGTGTAAGAATTCCTGCTCTCGGTACATCACTAGGATGAATATAAAGAACCTGCTCTGTTTCTCTATTTTCTAAAAGATGTGTTGACAAGTCTTTCCCCTGTACCTTAAATGGATAAGGAATTCCCAGCATTCCGGCTAATGTAGGAGCAAAATCCACCACATTTATCCATGTATTGCAGCGTCTTTCCTGAATTTTTTTCCACGGCATGGAAATCACGCAAGGAATATGGTATACACTTTCATAGAGATTATTTTTCTCCATAAGTCCATGTTCCCCCATATATTCGCCATGATCTGTGGTAAAAATAACCATCGTATTTTCCCACAATCCAGTGTCCTTCAAGCATTGGATAATCCTTCCAACGTTATCATCAATACATTTTACAGCTCCAAGATATTGCGCTTTCAATCTACGCAAATGTCCTTCTCTTTCAAAAAGTCCATAAGGATAGTAGTGCAGTCTTCCCCATGTATCTCTTTCTGCCCAATCCGGTATTTCTTTTTCCCAGAAGCTTTCCGGTATTTCTACTTTTAATGGGTCAAACATGGTATCATAAGGCGGTCTGACTTCAAACGGTTGATGGGGATCCGGTATACTCACTGTAAACAAAAAAGGCTGCGTGCTTTTAAGCTGATTATTTAAAAATCTAATTGTCTCATCCGTAAGCCAGTCTGTCGTATAGCTTTTGTCATTTCCTACTTCTCTTTTCGGTCTTACTTTTCCGTTTTCATAAGCAACCGATTTACAATGTCCAAATTCTACTTTATAATCCCAAGCCTCAAATCCCAGAGGATTATATTCCCCTAAGTCATCTCCTCTTTCCTTATGATCTGCTAAATGCCATTTCCCAGATATCCTGTATGATATCCCGCTTTTGCAAAGACCTCTGCAAATCCATGAGCATCCCGCTTTACCGGAATTCCATTTCTGTAAGCTCCGTTTTCATGAGGGTAATTTCCCGTAAAAAAACACCCCCTTGAGGGGGTGCAGACAGCACTTGGTGTATAAAAATTTTCTAACAGAACTCCATTCTCCGCCAGAAAATCAATATTCGGCGTCTGCACTTCCTTTCCTCCATAACAGCTTAATACATCTCGTCTAAGCTGATCCACATGTATAATCAATACATTTTCCATGAAATATCATCAACCTTTCACTGAACCAATCATAACACCTTTTACAAAATGTTTCTGTACAAAAGGATATAACACTAATACCGGTAAAGAAGATACAATAATTACACCATATTGGATTGTTCTTGCGATTTGTTTCATCAGTTCCAAAGACTCTGGATCCACTGTGGCAGGATCGACAGATTGCCCTGTAATCAAAATATCTCTTAAAATCAACTGTAACGGATATAAATCACTGTCTGTTACATAAATCAATCCATTAAAGAATGAATTCCAGTGACCTACTGCATAGTAAAGTACCATAATTGCAATAATAGATTTTGATAACGGAATGACTATCTTCATAAAATACTGAAAAATACCACAACCATCAATCTCTGCTGCTTCCTGCAGTTCAATTGGCATTGTGTTCAAGAAATATGTTCTGCACAAAATCAGATTAAATACAGAAAATGAGCCTAAAATCATTAATACATAAGGAGTATTTACAAGTCCAAGCCATTTTACTACCAAGTAAGTAGGAATTAAACCACCGGAAAAATATTTTGTAACAATCAGGAGTTTCATAATAATTCCACGTCCCATCATATCCGTTCTGGACAACGCATATCCTGCCGGAATCGTAATAAATAATGCCAACATAGTTCCTACAACTGTATAACGAATGGTATTGTAATATCCTGACCAAATTCTAGGATCTCTAAAAATATACTTGAAGCCTTCAAAAGTTATTCCCTTGGGCAAAAGAAGAACTTCTCCTGTGGCAACTAAATTCGGATCACTAATTGATGCAATAATGACAAACCACAATGGGTATAAAATAATAACTGAAATCAGAATAACCGTAGCATAAACAATAAAAAGAAATACGATATCTGATTTACTCATTTTTTTAACTTTTTCATTGCCTGCTCCTTCCTACCAAAGACTTACATCTGAAACACGTTTCGCAATTTTATTTACCACAACTAACAGCAACAGATTAATTACATTATTAAACAAACCAATAGCTGCTGAATAACTGAATTGTCCGTTTTGAATACCGATTTTATATACATAAGTTGAAATAATCTCTGAATATTCAAGGTTAATGCTGTTCTGTAATAAGAACGCTTTTTCAAATCCTAAGTCCATGATTTCTCCGGCTCTCATAATTAACATAATTACCATAGTCGGCATAATAGAAGGAATATCGATGTAAAGCAGTCTCTGGAAACGGCTGGCTCCGTCTACAGTAGCAGCTTCGTGAAGCTCTGGTCCAACAGAGGTCAATACAGAAATATACATAATTGATCCCCAACCAATACCCTGTAATACTCCGGACCATACATAAATGTGTCTGAAATTTTCCGGATTGGATAAAAATCCTACCGGATCAACACCGAAAATCATTAAAAGCTGGTTTACAACACCATCACTGGATAAGAAAATTAAAATCATACCACAATATACTACCATGGAGATAAAGTGTGGTGCATAAGTAATCATCTGCGCCGCTTTTTTCAAGCGTTTCTTAGTAATGTAATTTAAGAATAAAGCGAAAATAATCGGCATCGGGAAGCCTGCAATCAAAGAGTAAAAACTTAATGATAACGTATTCCACAACAAATCTTTAAACTGAAAAGATTCAAAAAAAGTTTTAAAATGTTCTAATCCAACCCAAGCACTGCCCCAAATTCCATCTGTAGGACGATAATCTTTAAAGGCTAACTGTATGCCATACATTGGAACATAACTGAATAATATTACATAAATGACCATTGGAACGATAAACAAATAAAGCACCCATGTTCTTTTTAAGTGTCGAAGAAACTTTCCGTTTCTTTTTCCTTTTGTTGTATTTGACATATTTCCCTCCATAAATACAATCTGGTACAGCACTGCACTCACACAAGCACTGTACCAGACTGTACTTCTTTGCTATTTATCTGTTTCTAAAGAATCAACAAATTCTTGACAAAGTTTTGTATATTCTTCAACTTTAAGGGATTTCAACGTTTTCTGATGTTCTTCCCATTTTCCTTCATCAATACCATTGATAACTGAATCTGCAATGAATTTCTTCAGATAGTTATCAATATCAGCTAATAAAATTGTTCTTCTTTCTGAATTTTCCAGATCAGATGTTCCGGAAGGAAGTTCCATAACTCCATACTGCATCTGCTCATTTACAGCATCTAATTTATAGTCTGGTGGACAATTTTCATCATTTACTACTTTCTGTGCATATTCGTATTTCCAAAGAGAAGGTGTATCACCTGAGAAACTTTCTGCGTTTCTATATTCTGCTTTAGACTGATATCCACCGTTTTCTTTTAAGATTGTCTCATCCATTGTAATAACTGTGGAATTTGTTCTCCGTCCTGTTCCAAAATTCTCCATGTTACATCTTCTTCTCCACGTCCCCACTCAAGCGCTAATTCCAGACTCGAATTAATATAATCATACCAGCGAACTAAAGCTTCTGGATTTTTACAGTTTTTACTGATTACAAAACCGCCTGTTTTTGTTACATTGTTTATACCAACCATCTGTGTGCCGTCTTGTCCTTTTAATACAGGAACTGCACGATAATCTGCTTCGTTAACAACACCCGCTTCATTTGCACGATATCCTGCAACAACACCTAAATTATCGCCTGAGGCACCTCTTGACGCATACTGGTCTCCACTCAGTGTAAAAGCTTCTTTATCAATTAAACCTTCTTTATATAATCCGTTCATCCATGTCAACGCATCATAATATCCCTGCTCTGCTGCACTAAAAGTAACTTTTCCGTCTCTTGTAAATACGTGAGTAGCTGTTTCTAACACACCAAAAGGTCCAAAAAGGTTTTCGATTGTTCCGCCCCAGCCCCATGCATCCCGAAATGTAAACGGAATTTCATCTGCTTTTCCATTTCCATTTGGATCTTTGTCACGAAATGCAATCAATACTTCTTTAAACTCATCAACAGTTGTCGGCATCTGTAAGCCTAAATTATCAAGCCATTTCTGGTTAATCCAAAGCTGAGAGTCAATAATATTATGGATTGCTTCATCACCTGTTGGTAATGTATGAATTTTTCCATCCGGTGAATATAAACCTGTTGGATAATCATCTCTTGTTTCAAAGAATGCTGTTGTGTTTGGCGCATATTCTTTTAACATATCGTCCAATTCTGCTAACTGCTCATAATTTTTAGCCATATCTACAGCACCGATAATCGCATCTGGTAAACTGTCTGTATTGAACATAATGTTGATTTTTTCTTTCCAACCGGAAGCTGGAATTTCTACCCACTCAATATGAACATTTGTAGCTTCTTCAGCAGCCTTTACACATTCCTTTTCTGCCGCTGATTTTAATGTACTTTTCTGTGGCACTGCAATCGTGAATGTTTCCTTCTCCTTTAAAATCGGCAGTCCCTCTTTATTTAAATTATCGGATACCTCTTTCTTTTCGTCCTTGGAGTCTTCTTTCTTATCTCCACTAGCACCACCACAACCAGTCAATAACATAGTACCCACTAAAGTCATACTAACAATACGAGCCCACTTACTTCTCATTTTAATCCTCCTTAGCTTTAACATATTGCTTCTTCTTTTTTTCATCATTTATGCCGGCCAGCATTTTCTTGATGTCTATATTGTAAATAAAAGACTTGTATCTGTATATCTCATATTCTTGAATACTATATCATTTTCTTGTATATTTTAGCTTTTTCCCCCTTTTTATATCGTTTTTTTGCATTTTTGAACTATTTATTCAACAAATAAATATCTAAATAGAATGTATTGGAAGTTCTGCCAGACATGATCTGCCATTTTTCCCGCCATACGGAAGATTAAAACAGTATCCTTTCCCAGCATAATCCGAATTTCTCCCTGGTTTTTCATAGTAGGATCAGAAACAGAAATCTTCAATGTTCCCTTTGCGGTTTCCTGCAACATAACCGAAGCAGCTTTATCACTTGTTATTCCGCCTATGCTTCCCCCTTGCTCCTGCCAAAAGTTTATTCCAGTAATCCCAAGCTTTCTGTGATACACAGCCTGCACTTTACTGCTATTTTCCAAAATTGTTATCTTGGGCTCTCTTACATAATTTTCTGTTTCTTCCACGCTTGTTTCCGGAAGCAGCACATAGCTATAAGATGCATTATCCGGATTTTTCCCATGATCTACCCACATCTCCAAATAATTTTCCGTACTTTCCCCTTCAAACATTCCTATATCTTTCCAGTTTCCTGTTGTCTCTCCCCTGCAAACCTGGATTTCTGTATTTTCTTCCGGAAAATAATATCCGGTTCCGGTTGAATGATTTCCCTCTAAATGTGCCCAACGCACCTGTTCAAAGCTTGTACCCGACATATTCTTGCTACGATTTACCAATTCCTTTATATCAGCCTTTCTCAATAAAACATCGGGACTCTCTCCATTTATCAGAAATTGGTTGCTTCCATCTTTTCTAAGCTTCTTATTCTCAATAATCGTTTCCACCGGAATTTCCATATTTTTATTTGTAATTCCCGCACCCAGACAGACGATTTCCTTTTCAAACATAAACCATGACTTTTCCCTTTTAAATCCGGTGCATAAGAAACAGCCGGATCTCCTGAAACGGTTTGCACCTTTCCTGAAAAAGCCATTCCACTAATTCCGAAATTTTCAATCCCAGTGCCTCCTACCCAGCTTTCCTTTGAGCAAAAATCCCCTCCCTGCACATAACCCGAACTATCCGGTTTTCCATTTCCTATATTCACCGGCACAACAGTAGTTCCAGAAAGCCTGAAAGGATTCACTGTATTCCAATAATTTTCTGTATACTGATTATCTGCATCATAAAGATAAGTCATACCATTATTCTGATGCCAGCCAAAGCGATTTTCATGGTTCATAATCTCTGTATTCTGAATACGTTCTGAATACATGGATACTGCAAAAAGATATTTTTTTCTTCTATGAATAACTCTATCCATAAGAGGATACAATTTATGTACCGAAGGAACCTCACTCCTAACAGACGTATCGCTTAACAGTTTCTTTGCTCTGTCTTTTATGTCTATATCTTCCACATTTTTCAAGCTATCTAAAAAGCCCTTATCCTCCTCAATCCATTCCTTTAACATGGGAAGTACTGTTTTTCTCCCATTTTCTCCCAAAAATCTAACAATCTGACACTGATTTTCATAGCTTCTCGCCCTATATCCCGATTGCTCCACGTAGGTCTTGATACAGAACGTCCTTTCAGGCAGTCCAACATGCATCCCTTGTATATAGCATTTCCGAACCCATGAATAATATAAGTTTCTAAATTTTTCCATACATAGTCCGGATATTTCCATGGGGTTTTATAAAGTAAATAAGGGATTTTTGCAGCTCCCTTCATAAATTCAATTCCATAAGCACCTAAATATGGAACCTTTACATGATCTAAATAAGAGCCATCTGCATAAAATCCACTTTCATATCCTTTTTTAGAAATTTCACTGCTCTCTTTCACATTTTTAATAACAAAGGTTTCCGCAGATGCCAGCATGCCCAAATATACCAGCTCATTATCCTCTCTTAAAGCACCTAATCCCACTGCGATTGTAGAACAGTCAATAATATTTGCACCCTGACCCCTGCGGTACCCCTGTCCGTGAGTACTGGCAGTCCCAATTACTCCCTCATGGAAAGGATCCGGTTGAAAAAAGGAAATCCCCTCTGTGTATCTCCATATCTGTTCTTTTGTAAGGCTCTCAAAAAGAATAATTAAAGAAGGGATTAATTCCTTTGGGATACCGATTTCCCACATCCACCAATTATTTGTCTGAGTCTTCGGCACATAGCACTGATTACATAAAAAGTCTAATATATGAATAATATCCCGCCACAATTCTTCATTTTTATAAAGCAGTCCACCTTCTGCTCCATATGCTTTACATAAAATCTGAACCTTTCGGAAAGCTGATGCAAACTGTATCGCATCATCTACGTAAGGAATTTCTGTTTCTTCCTGCAAGATTTCCTTCCATGGGATACTCTTACATGTCTCCTGACCTTTATAGAAGTATTGCTTCCATACATTTTCTGCTTCTTTATTTATCTTTCCTAGGAGTTTTCTTCCCTCCTCTGTATTTTTTAACTCTTTTCCGGTCAATAATTGTTTCCATCTGAAACGAATTTCTCTAAAATCATCTTTTGACACATCTGGTAGATTTTTGGGATTTTCATGCAGAATTTCCACATTCCATTTCTTTTCTTTTCCAGTGTGATCCTTAAGGACAACCGCAACCTTTCCTTTATTTTTTGCTCTTATGCATATCTCTTGAGCAGATACCTTCTCTATTTCCAAAAGATGCTCTGCTTTTGTTTCCTCTGATTTTCGTTCTCCTTCCTCCTCTCCTACTCTTAACTCTCTCTTAATTTTATAATACCCTGCATTTTTCAAAAATTTCCGTCATATCTTAAAAACCCGTACTCCCAAATACCTTATCTGAAAAATTTTCCGGTTTTCTTAATTGTACTGTTTGTCCTTTAATAAGTCTGATACTTTCCATCTTTCTTTTTCCTTTTATATTGGCCAATGCAAACCTCTTTGATTAGAAAATGTGTAATCTCCCCGTTCCTTATATGCCGGTGCTTCAACTCCTACAAGCTTTCCATTCCTTATCCATTCTTTCCTATCTTTTCCATATAAAGAAGCACATAATCGAGCCAACATTTCTTCCTTTATACTTTTAAATTCCTCTTTCTTTGATAAATCATGTAATTCATTTTTATCTTGAAGAATATCAAAAATCTGTACTTTATTTCCATAGGGATAATAAATTAATTTATAATTCCCCATACGAATCATTCGTGTTGCTCTATATCCCTCACTGATTTCTCCATATAAAAATCCCGTCTTTCTTTTTCAAATAAGGATTGCCCTTCTACAGAAGACGGTATTTCAATCTTGCATAATTCTAATAATGTTGGCATAATATCTTCCAAGCAGGCAATTCTGTCATCTACTTTGCCTCTCAGTTCAGAAACAGGATTTCCGGAAAAGATTAGAGGTATATGTGCAGAATTCTCATAAAAAGTACGTTTTCCCACCATACCATGATCAAAAAGCATTTCACCATGGTCACTGGTAAATACAAGAATGGTATCGTCTAAAATACCTTCCTCCTTCAGCGCTCCGATAACCAGCCGAATTTGGTTATCAATATGGGTGCACTGTGCATAATAAGCTCTTTTTGCCCTTATCATCTCTTTATGAGAATAATATCTTGCCGCTTCTGTCAATTCTTTAAAAATAAAACTTTCGTCTTCCCAGTCTCCGTATTCCGGCTCCTGTATATCCTGTTCAGAATACATATCCCAATATTCTGACAGCGGAACCAGCGGTGGATGAGGAAAAGTATAGGAAAGATAGAAAAATGCCGGTTTTTCCGGATCTCTCCTTTTTATTTGCTTTATCATCTGCCCGGTAGCCCATGTAGTAGGATGGGCAGTTTCACTTAATGGCCAGGTTCTCGTATAATAAGTATTGTTTCCCATTCCATGAAGAAACTCTTGTCCTATATAGCCATTTTCTCCCAGCCATATCTGATAATCATCTGTCCTCCAAATTCATATCGTCCTTCCTCCTGTAAAACAACATCTTGAAATCCAATGCGATTTCTTTGAGGATATACATGAAGTTTCCCAACCGCCATAGTATGATAACCCGCCTGATAAAATGCTTCTGCTAACGTTGTAACTGCAGGCATTTTCATTCTGTCACTATAAACTCGGTCTTTATGCGTTTTGGGAAATAATCCGGTCATAAGACTCCTTCGCGCCGGTATACACACCGGACAAGTGCTGTAGCAATTGGAATACATCACTCCATCTCTCGCCAGCTGATGAATTGTAGGTGTCATAATCGTATTATTTCCTGTAAAATCCAGAAATTTTTCACCCCACTGATCTACTTGAATAAATAAAACATGATATCGCTTCTTTTCCATACTTTTCTTAATTCCTTACTCCTCTTTATCGCTGTCATCTCTGTATACCCCCGGTGTTACGCCTTCATACTTTTTAAACATTTCAATAAATACTGTACTGTTAGCATAACGCAGAGTTTCTGCAATTTCAGAAATTTTCTTATCACTGCTTTGCAACATTTCTTTTGCTCTTTCCAGCTTAATCTGTTCTACATACTGTGAAATTGTAATCTCCATATTCTTTTTAAAGAAATGGCTTAGATTAGATACAGAAGTTTCAAAATAAGCAGACATCCCTTTTACGCTGAAATTATCATCTAATAATGCTCATGAACATAACTCAATACATCTACAATATCTCGTTTTCTATATCCTGATGCTTTTTCCTGAATAGGCTTAGGCGCTAGCTCTACCTTTTTCTTCATATCTTCTAAAAATTGTTTGCAGAAATCATTAATAGCGATATTTGCCCGCCCTTTTTCTCCCAACACTTTGTTTCTGTCAATGCCAAAAATCCGGGATACATCCCATAAAATACCCGTTACTATTGTGACATCTGTATCTTTCATATAATCTGAGATTTCATCAAGCAACAAGATTGCCCTTGTACTGTCGCCGTCTTTAACTGCTTCCTTCAAAGACATAAGTTCTCTTTCCGGATATGAATTTCTTCCTTTATTTCCAGGCAATTTATTCCGTCTTTCCTTTGCCTGCTGATAAGACTGCCGCAATTTACTGACATCAGTAGTCAAATCCCCTATACCAACCTGTACATTTCCTTTCGCCAGTGTTGCAATCTTCTTTTCCAGTTCTCTTGCCGGTTCATCTGTACAAACAAGATAAATTAACATATCCTCAACAATTTCAATCTGATATGCTGTGGAAATGCTGTATTTATTCATTTGCTGACCAAACCATTCATAATACCCTTTATTTTCAGGAATATGATCCGGCAGAACCACAAAAAATTTATATTTTCGATTTATATAAATCTTGCTTTCCAGACACTTATTCCATAACTCATCTTGAGGCTGTACCTCTTTTTGCAAAAGCTCATATAAGCAACTCTCTGTTCGTAATTCATTTCTTTCTTCTTCCAGTTTCTCATTATGTAGGATTAGCTTTTTATAACTCTCATATCTTATCTTCGAAAGAAAGCATGCCAGCATAACACCAATGGTAAGACTGCATAATACCCATATTGCATAACCTCGCAAATAAATATTCAAGCTATTCGTAATTCTTTCCTTTGAATCATTCGAATATATTTAAATCCGCATTCCATTTCCTTTTGCCATGTATAATAATTCTTATCTGAAAGTGCTTTTTTTAAGCCCTTTTCCCAATCACTTTCTTCATTCCAATCTTCTGTCGTATAAAGTACATTACCTTGATCGGTGAGAAAAATCTTATCTTCTTCTGTTTCTGCAAACTGAAAATTGATTTTCTGATTTCTCACAGGAAAAAGCAAATATTTTATTTCCTCACCCTGAGGTGTCCACGTTCTGATTGCAGTGACAAATAAAATTCCATCTTTATTTTCTCCCTGTACAGTTGCTCTACAGGCAGTTACCTCCCCTCTTAGCTTTTCGGCTCTTTCAAAAATTTCTGTTTTAGTTTGACATATCTTATCAAAAAAGAGTTCCTCCGAAAATACGCCTACTGAAGACAAAACAATTTCATTTTCCTTATCATATAAATAAATTCCGTCCACAAAAGGAATTTTATCTTCCTGCTCTTTTAAATCATCTTCTATATCCAAATATACATTTGGCGTATCCCAATACAGTTCATTATAAATCTTATTAAACCTACATTCATCTGAAAAGTTTCTGATTACAGACATCTGCTGTTTTAAAAAATCATCTTGCCTTTCAAAAGTCATCTTTGCTTCGTCTGTCACCTTTTCATATTGATGCTTCTTAAATAAATTAAATGTACAAATATTGATAATAAGAAACGGTATTAACAAAATTAAATTATACGTTATGACAAATCGTAGATATTGCGCCTTTTTCTTCACTATTTTCCCCTCAAATCGTTTTTTTCAACAAAAGTATAGCATCTTAACACATGTATTTCAACAAATCATGCTTTATTTGGTTAAATAGCTAAAAATTCTTTCCTTTGTTTCAGCACATTTTTTTATCTAATTTTATTTTTTCGTCATAATTCCTATTTTATTTCAGATTATTGGTACAACTGTCTATATGCTATAAAACAGATACTTTAATCTTTTACCACATGTGCATAAAGTGCTGCATAGTAAGAGTAACTGCCGTAATTCCTACCCAACATGCCATCCCCAGCAAAATCGGTTTTCCGCCGCTTTTTACCAGCTTTACAATATCCGTATGAAATCCGATAGCCCCCATTGCCATAACAATAAAGAACTTGGAAAGCTCTTTTAAAGGCTGAAAGCTTTCAATGGGAACGCCTGCCGCTACCGCTACGGTGGTAATCACACTTGCTCCGATAAAGAACAGAATAAAGAATGGGAAAACTTTTTTCAGTGATACCTTTTCTCCGTTCTGATTTTCTGCTTTTTTTGCTCGGCGAACTGCCAATACTAAGGTAATTGGAATAATCGCCAATGTTCTAGTAAGCTTTACCGTTACCGCCTTATCTAAAGTCTGACTGCCCAAATGGTACATGCTGTCCCATGTAGAAGCCGCCGCTGTCACAGAAGATGTGTCATTTACCGCAGTTCCTGCGAAAACACCGAAAGCATCTCCTGATGTAGTGGAAAATCCTATGGCTGCTCCCAGTGCAGGAAAAATCAACGCCGCCAGAATATTAAACAGAAAGATAACGGAAATTGCCTGTGCAACTTCTTCTTCATCTGCATCAATTACCGGAGCAGTTGCTGCGATTGCAGAGCCTCCGCAAATAGATGAGCCTACTCCCACCAGCGTAGAAATTTTCTCAGGAATGTTCATTGCCCGATGAAGTACAAAAGCGATTACCAGTGAAGTGGTAATGGTACATATTATAATAGGAAGAGATTGCTTTCCTGTTTCCATAACCACTTCTAAATTCATTCCAAATCCCAATAATACAACTGCATACTGAAGAATTTTTTTCGAAGTAAATTTTACACCGCCTTCAAATGGCTCTTTCTTTTTCACTACAAGTGCGAGAACCATTCCTATGAGAATGGCAAATACCGGACCTCCGATAACAGGAAACATTTTTCCTAAAATACAAGAGGGAATTGCCAGTCCCAGACATAATAATAATCCTTTTCCGTTTTTTGATAGAAATTTCATCCTTTTCCTCCTTACATAGCTGCGTGAATTGCTGCGATTGTTCCATCTGCCACTGCCGTAGATACCTGACGAATATTTTTCACACGAATATCTCCCGCTGCATAAACCCCTGCAATCTCTGTTTCCATATTTTCATCTACCAGTATAAAACCATTTTCCAAACTTAACTCTGTATATAACTGCGTATTTGGAATTGTCCCCGCATAGACGAAAATACCGCATCCCGGAGCTGCAATGGTCTCAATCGCTCCTGTTTTCTCATCGGAGAGTTCTAAAGACTCTACTCTTTCTACGCCGTATACTCCGTGAAGTCTTGTATTTAAACGTACTTTTATATTTGGTGTTTTTACAACCTTTTCCCTAAACTCTGCAATACATCCCAGCTTTTCTTCAAAATGTATAATGGTTACCTGTGCCGCATATTTTGCCAGATATAAGCTTCTTTCACTGCGCCGTCAGCCCCGCCGATTACATATACGTTTTTCCCCTGATATTTTGCGGCATCCTTGGCAGCATTCATACGCATCCCCTTTCCTGTCAGCTGCTTCTCTCCTTCAATGTTTAACATTCTGGGAGAAGTTCCATTGGCAAGAATAACTTTTTTTGCCTGATATTCTTGATTTGTTGTCCGAATTTTTTTGATTTCACCTTTTAATTCTACTTCGATTACGTCTTCTTTTCTGATTTCTACTCCTGCATTTTCCGCCTGTGTTTTCAGCTTCTCTGCAAAGATATATCCTGTTTCCCCCTGAGATACTCCCACATAATGTGTCACTGTGGAAACTTTTCCGATTAAGCCTCCTACTTCATTCTTTTCTAAAATCAATGCTTTCATTCCTCTGCTCACTGCATAAATTCCTGCACTGATACCTGCCGGTCCTGCCCCGATAATGATGATGTCATACATATTTTTCTCCTCCATATTCTCTGTTTTCTATACTCTTACTATATTTCATATTTATCATTTTGTAAAATTATAAATATTGATATAATCATAATTTTTTGTTATGATTAGTGCTATGAACTACTCATTCTTGGAGGTATTTTCAATGTTAGATTTTCGAATGGAAACATTTTTAACAGTCTGTGAATATATGAATTTTACCCATGCTGCGGAGAAATTAAACCTGACGCAGCCTGCTGTATCTCAACATATAAAATATTTGGAAAAGGAATACGACTCGCCTTTGTTTGTCCGTGATAAGAAAAAGCTTCGCCTTACACCTGCGGGAGAAATTCTCCGTTCAGCTCTTGAAGCTATGAGAAATGATGAAAACACTTTAAAAAAGCGTATGAAAGAAAGCTTAACACAAAAAAGAGTTTTAACCTTTGGAGTGACTATGACTATCGGAGAATATGCCATTGTGCCTGCTCTGGCAAAATTTATTCAGGCACACCCTGATACGGATTTTCATATTCGGTATGGAAACACCCAGAAATTGCTTTCTCTTTTATGTGACGCTGCATTGATTTTGCCATTGTAGAGGGATATTTTAAAGGGGATAATTACCAAACCCGTATTTTTCAGTCAGAAGAATATATTGCCGTTGCATCAAAAGACCATGTTTTTCAAAAGCCCGTCACTGCCTTACGTGATCTGACCTCGGAACGTCTGCTCCTTCGTGAACACGGTTCCGGTACAAGAGCCATTCTTACCAAAACTCTTGCCTTAAAAAATATGTCCATTTATGACTTTCCTCATATTATAGAGGTGGAAAATATTCACACCATTGTGTCTCTGCTGTGTGAAGACTGTGGTATCTCCTTCCTCTACAAAGCGGCGGTAGAAAAAGAAATCCGTCAGGGAATTTTAAAACAAATTCCATTATCCGATTTTATGGTCATGCACGACTTTACTTTTATCTGGAATAAAGACAGCATCTTTTCAGAAGAGTATGAAGGAATATTTCAGGAACTCCTTCGGCTTTCAAACAGAAATAAATAAGAGACTACCTCATTATCAAAAAGACTTCGAGATATTTATACATTTTTAGCGAATTTATCGAGTATGCTTTGAAATTACACCCCCAAAGCGAGCACAGACTGAGCGCAAAATGTATAAATATTTTTGGTATTTTCTGAATGAAATAGTCTCAATTTTTAAATCTTATTAGCAGGTTGCTCCGCCTTTTAAATGTTTCTGAGCTTTGATATTTTCTTCTTTTCTGCTCAGTAATTCATCACCCAAAAGCTGTTCCTGCACATTTTCAAATCCAATTCTTGCAACAGTATCTGCAAAGCGTTCTCCTGTAATTCCCTGTTCTCTGAATAAGAGAATTGCCTTTTCTACAACAGATAACACTTCTTCTTTATCTGTAAATACTTTTTCCAGATAACGTCCCTGTGCAACCTTCTTGCCCCAGCGTCCGCCAATGTAAATACGATAGCCGTTTGTATAATCTTCAAAAGCGTTAAATGGACATTTTCCGATACAGCGTCCGCAGTGATTACATGAATTTTCATCAATAACAATTTTTCCGTCTACTACTTTTGCTACATTGATTGGACAATTCTTTTCTACACGGCAGATTTTACATCCACGGCATTTTTCCATATCTACCTGTGGAATTCTCTGTCCGATAATCCCCAAGTCATTTAAGTCCGGTTTTACACAGTTATTTGGACATCCGCCAACAGCGATTTTGAATTTATGAGGTAACTTCACATCAGAATATCCATGGAAAAATCTTTCATGAATTTCCTCTGACAATCCAAAAGTATCAATCAATCCGTACTGACAGGTTGTACCCTTACAGGAAACTACCGGACGAACCTTAGAACCTGTTCCGCCTGTTTCCAGTCCTGCCTGCATCAAATATTCACGCAGCGGCTCAATGTTGTCAAATGGAACTCCCTGAATTTCCATTGTCAGACGTGATGTCATGGTAACTTCTCCGCTTCCGAACATCTCCGCTGCCTCTGCAATGGTTCTGGCTTCATCTGCTGTAATTTTTCCGTTTCTTGTAATAACACGTCCGTTGAATTTATCTAAGGTTGTCTTATCTCTTAAAAATCCAAGGGCTTTTACTCTGGTTGCTTCCTCAGGAGATACTGCGTTTTCTGTATTCTGTACCTTTACGTCATTAAAGAACTGTGCGCCCTCCAGTACCACGGTATTTTTATATCCGTAAGAGCGTAATCTGTTCTGTAAGAAATATCCACGTTTTCCTTTTGCACATACAAGAAGAAGCTTTTCCTCTTTATCCAGACCTTCGATTTCTCCGTTTACCTGAGAAAGATTTACATAAACTGCCCCACGAATAGACGGCGTAAGTCCTACGTCTACCACCTTGTAATCCTTTGCTTTTCCTGCCGCATATTCTGCCGGTGTCATGCTCACAAGATTTCCGTTAATCTTATTCAGTAAAATGTAAACAGCCTGTACAAATGGATGAATAGCAGTAGAAAATGGCGGTGCATAAGCAAAATCCGCATTTTCAAAGTCTTCCAGAACAGCTCCCATGTTGATACCCATAACAGCAATATCTACCATTTTATCAACTGCGCCGTTTCCCAGCACCTGCACACCTAAAAGCTTATGGCTTTCTCTGTCTGCAATCAGCTTTGTAATGAAAAATCCTGCATCCGGATAATAATGGGCTTTGTCATCCGTAGGCGCTACAACTGTCACAACATCGTATCCGGCATTTTTGCCTGTTCCTCTGTAAGACCGGTACGTCCGATATTCAGATTTGGCAATTTTACAACGCCTGTTCCCAGCACACCCGGATATTCTTTTTTTGTACCGGTCAAAACCTGTGCCAGTGTTCTGCCTTCCAGATTTGCAGAAGAGCCCATTGGAGACCACTGCGGTTTTCCTGTAATGCGGTTGGTAACCATTACACAGTCACCGGCTGCATAGACATCCTCTAAATTTGTTTTCATGGTCTTGTCTACAAGAATTGTGCCCTTGAACATCTCCAAACCGGAGTCCTGAAGAAAGTCTGTATTTGGACGAATACCTGCTGCCATAATCAAAAGCTCACATCTTAACAAGCCTGCGGATGTTTTACTCCTGTTACATGGTCATTCCCCATGATTGCGTCTGCTTTTGTACCTGTAATAACACGAATACCTTCTTTTAACAGATGCTTTTTCGCATAAACAGCCACTTCCGCATCCACAATATTCGGTAAAATCTGTGATGCAAAATCAATAACCGTCACCTGAACGCCTTTTGCCTTTAAATTCTCCGCAACCTCCAGACCGATAAAGCCCGCTCCGATTACAACTGCTTTTTTCACCTGATTTTCTTCCACATAGGAACGAATATTTTCTGCATCATCCGGTGTGCGCATCTGAAATACGCCGGAAAGGTCTGTGCCCTCTATCGGTAGCTTTGCAGGAGAAGCGCCTACTGTTAAAACCAGCTTATCATAACCGTAGGCTTCTTCCGCTCCTGTTTCAACATCTTTTACAATTACCTCTTTTTTATCTACGCAAAGAGCAATGGCTTCTTTTCCTGTTTTTACCTCTACGCCTGTAAGTCCTGCATATTTTGCCGGAGTATTTACAATCAGCTCTTCACGGTTTTCAATCAAACCGCCTACATAATAAGGAAGTCCACAGCCCGCATAGGAAATATCTCTATCCTTTGTGATTACGGTAACTTCTGCACTTCTGTCTTCTCTTTTTAATTTTGCTGCTGTTTTTGTTCCCGCAGCAACACCACCTATAATTAATATTTTCATAGTCTTCTCTCCCATTTTTTTGTTCCTATCTGTGACAACAATATTTCTTTCCTGCACATTCCGGACGCATTTTTTCACATACGGTAACGTCACCTCCGCTGATTGTCAGCCGTTGTCCATTTACCAGCACATCTGCAATTTTCTGTCTTGCCTCGTTGTAAATGCGGGTTACTGTGGGACGGGAAATGTTCATTTTTTCTGCACATTGCTCCTGTGTCAGTTTTATATAGTCCAAAAGGCGAATAACCTCATATTCGTCATAAGTGAGGTTAATATTTCCACTTCCCGGACATCCCTCCGGTATTAAACCTGTCACTTTGGGCTTTGAACAAATGCATCTGAGTTTCTGCGGTCTGGCCATGGTGTCCTCCTCTCTTGTATGGCGTTGAATTTTTTCTTCTTTGCGCTTTTAAAATACTCCAGTTTTGAACTTATGTCAATATCTTTTTTGAAAACATTTTGTGAACTTTATTAACAAATGTTCAAAATGCCATTATAACACTACGGATTTTTAAAAAAATAAGGCAAAGCCTACGGACAAAAATCCGTTAGCTTTACCTTGTCTTTTGTAGTATAAACATTCACTTTAAGCCCTGCAAAAATTGTTATAATTTTTCATCTAAACTCGGCAATTTTCCCGCTTTCGATGCAAGCTTTTTTTCTTGAGATTTAACTCTTCTTTCCAATTTTTTAATATCTTCTGACGGTGGCAAATTTTCAGGCTTAATTCCTCTTTGACCAAGCATATCTCTAATTGTAGAGTTATTTTGAACATGTTCATCCGTGATTGCTTTTTCACCTTGTAAGTCTTTTTCTTCAACATTGTAATTTGTCATTTCAGTTGCCAAATTCTTAGCTGCAATGGTAAGTGTAGGAAGAAAATCTGCAAGTGGTCTGTTCTCTTTTACTCCAAGCTTGCTTTTCATTTCCTGCGTAGAATATCCGCCAAATAATGCTCTATCACCTTTAGAACGAATACGTCCAAAACCCAGCCATCATCAACACCACGCTCATAAATATTTTGTGATAATCTCTTTTCCGCTTCTTTTAATCTTCCTCTTGCTTGTGTTCTTTCTATCAAAGAAATACGCTCCTCAATAAGCTCTTGCTTTCTTGTCTGAACCGCAAAGTAACTTTGAGCAAAAGCAATTTCTTCCTTTTTAGGATCACCGTTTTGGGCAATAAGATAGCAAGCATAACGAGTAAGCATATAGTCTTTAACTTTTCTTTTTCCACCTTTACCTATTGTTATCATTTTCGTGACCTCACGAAAATGATCCGATACCTCTATTCCCGATGTCTTACAAGACTCTATTGCACGACCAACCGCTTTGTCAAAATTCTCCCAACGGTCATATCCCAGCAAACTCATAAGCTCTCTTGCATACCAAAATTCAACATCTGCTTCCTCGTTGATATGTATAACCAAATCATATTTTTGACGAATTTGTTCCATTTTTCTTTTATCCATTTTTGTTAAAGCTCCTTTCGCTCAACAACTTCTAACTATCCTCAATAATGTAACTAAAATCCGTAGAAATCTTTCTATATGTTCCATTGAAATTAATTGGTTTATTATCTGGTAATAATATTCACATTGATATTGACTCTTTGATTATATCATAAAGCCGTGAATTATAGATTACTATTTTTTTGCGGAAAACTCACCTTCACCCAGAACTCATTTCCGGAAAGTTCCGCATGAATTTCCCCCTTCATTCTAAGAACAAATTCCTGTGCAATGGAAAGCCCCAATCCGCTGGAATTTTTACTCCTTGCCCCATCTGCTTTATAAAATCTCTGAAATACTTTGGATACGTCGATTTCTTCCGGATTTGTCACCTCATTGCAAATCCAGAGACAAATCTTTTCTTCTTTTTCAAAAAGCTGCACCTTTATCTTTTCCTGCCCATGATCCATACCATTTTTAATAATATTCTGAAGCACCCGCTTTAATCCGGCTTCGTTCCCCTCCATATAAAGCTGTTTTTCAGGCAAGCTGATTTCAGGCAAAATCCCCCTCCCTGACCAGTCATCGTAATAAGAAAAAATGGTATTCTTTAAAATGCGGTTGATGCAACAGGTTTTTAATTCTAAAACAAAGCTGTCATTCTTCAGCTTTGTAAACATAAATAATTCTTCCAGCATTTCCTTTAAGCTTTCAATTCTCTCCTGTATTACCTTCATGTAATGCTTCTGTTCTTCCGCACTTGCACTTTCCATGAGCTGAAAATAACCGTTAAGAGAAGTCAGGGGCGTGCGAATATCATGGGATAAATTTGTATAGGTATCCGCAATCATCTGTTCCTTTTCCTTAAATTCCCGTTGTTCTTTTCTTCGCATTTGAAACAACTCGTTTAAAAGCCTTACTAATTTTTCAAAACCGCCTGTTTTCATATTTGCGGTAATCAGCATATTGCTGTCATGCTTCATCAGAAACGCAAGCTGGCGGCAGATATCCCGTATCTGCCGCTGCATTTTTACTAAAAAATATGTTTGCAATAAAATAATAAAAATTAAAATTCCAATCCAGAATTTCATCTATATATCTCTCCTTCGAAATACCAAAACCGTCAGAAAAATCGCCAAAATTCCAAATACTCCGGCTATTCCCAGTGCGTTTACGCATTCAGAAGCTTTCGGCGTCATAGAAAGCAGAGAAATCTTTCCGCTGACTGTATGCTCAATAAAGCTGAAGTTTTTCACTCCCATATCATGTAAGACCTTATCTACAAGACTGTATACCAAAATAAGTACATTCAGACACATACAGACAGATAAGGTCATACTAAGCATATTACTTTTTAAAATAATTGCCATTGCCATGCAAAGTAAAACCAAACTATAATGAAGAACCGTTTCTGTCCCGAAATATCTCCAGAACATCTCCATATTTCCCCATTTTGACGCTCCGAATACTGCGTACTGACAAACTGCCTGTATACCAAGGTATAAAAATAATGTCAAGACTGTATAAAGCAACAATACAATCGCCTTTGAAAGAATAAGACTCCCTCTATCCTTTACCTGTCCTCCAATGTTCTTAATATATCCGCTTGTAAGATCCGCTGTGGAAAACAATACAGTAAAAATCACCAGAAACAGGGCAATAAATTTGACTGCATATTGGCAAAAATCTGGTCAAAGATTGTTACTTTTTCTTCTGGCTTTGTAGGTAGCGAAACACTTAATCCAAAATTCAGCGTTCCTTCCTCTGACACGGTTTCTAATTGTCCCTTTGCCGCTTCCTCTTGCATATATTGATGGTCTTCCTTTGACATCGTAGTTGAAAAAATAACAGCTGCCCCAAGAATAATCCAAATAATATAAAAAGCCTTTGTATGAAACATTCGATATAAATCCATTTTAATCAGTTTAAGCATGCTGAGCACCTCCTGTCAGGTTTAAAAAATAGCTTTCCAAATCTTCACTGGTAATTGCAATTCCTCTTACGAAAATCCCCGCTTTTGCCAGCTCCATATTTAAAAGAGCGCTTTCTTCCAATCGTTCAAAAATATAAATACGATGCTTGTCCATGACCTGATAGTTGGTAAATCCCATTTTATCTAAGATAGGAAGCGCCTGTTCCGGATAATCCAATTCCAGCTCCATACGTTCGGAGCAGCGTTTTATCAATTCTTCCTGACTGAGTTCCTGCAATAAGCTTCCATTATGAATAATTCCGTAATGGGTTGCCAGCTTTGAAAGCTCCTCTAATACATGACTGGAAATTAAAATAGTCATATTTCTCTCATCACGAAGCTTCTGTATGGTGTCCCGAACTTCCACAATTCCCTGTGGATCAAGGCCGTTAATAGGCTCATCTAAAACCAGCAAATCCGGTTCTCCCACCAGCGCCAGCCCAATGCCTAAACGCTGTTTCATTCCCAGTGAAAAATGTTTTGTTTTTTTCTTCCTGTTTTTTTCCATTCCTACGGTTTTCAAGATATCTTCTACATATCCTTTTTTGTTAATTCCCAGCATTTCGCATTTTATTTTCAGATTTTGATAAGCTGTCATATTGCCGTATAATCCGGGCATCTCAATTAAACAACCAATTCTGGAACGAACGTCTTTCAATTCCTTCCCTGAATAACCAAAAAATTCAATCTCACCTGCGGTAGGACGTGAAAGTCCGCTTACCATTTTCAGACAGGTACTCTTTCCTGCTCCGTTTCTTCCTATAAATCCATAAATTGCACCCTTTTTCACGTGGATATCCACATTTTCCACTGCTTTATGACGCCCATATTGTTTTGTCAGACCTCTGGTTTGTAACAAATATTCACTCATAACAGTCTCTCCTTTCCTTATCTGCTCTTATCATATCTCTTCAATCCTAAAAAATCGCAAATCAAAAGTAAAAAAAGAGTAAAGTATGAGCGGCATAATTCTTTACTGTTGTAAGCGATATCCAATTCCCCATACTGTTTCAATATATTCTTCCTTTGTAACTTCTTTTATCTTTTTCCGAATATTGTCTGATGTGCACATCTAAAGTTTTTGTTTCTCCCATATATGGCTCTTCCCAAGCATATTCAAAGATATCTTCTTTGCTGAATACCTGTTTCGGATGCTTTAACAACAGCTCTAATATAGAAAATTCCTGCTTTGTAATTTTCCCCATCAGTTGTCCCTCTACTTTTATCTGAAATTTTTCTCTGTCCAGCACCATTTGTTTATGAGAAAGCACGTTGCTGTTTCCCTCTTGAACACTGCGGCGAAGCTGCACCTGAACCCTTGCCAATACCTCCTGTATTTCAAAAGGCTTTGTAATATAATCATCCGCTCCCGCAATTAAAAGGTTTACCTTATCGTCAAGTGTGTCCTTTGCCGTCAAAATAATTACTGCGCTGTTTCCCTGCTCTTTTATAAATTCCAAAACTTCCTCTCCCGATATGCCCGGCAGCATTAAATCTAACAATATCAATGCAAAATTTTCCATCTTCAGCAGCATTTTTGCTTCCGTTCCGGAAAACGCCTGTGTGGCAGTGTATCCCTGCTTCTTTAGAGCTGTAAAAAGCAGATTATTAATATCTGTATCATCTTCTACAATTAAGATTTTCTTTTCTTCTTTCATCACTTTTCTCCTAAAATTTACCATACAGAAAAGGAGAAATACCAAAAACGGTATTTCTCCCTAATATGTACTATGTAATTAATTACTGAACAATTCTTCTAACTGCAATGTAATCTCTGTATAATGCGTTTGCAGTATATTTAATACCACCCTTTGGATATGGAGCGCTGTTGGAAGCATGTACAATTCCGCCGTCTCCTGTAAGGATTGCCACATGTCCGGGATATACAATTAAATCTCCTGCACGATGCTGGGAATAATCAATTCTTACACCGGAGCTTGCCTGTGCACCACTTGTACGTGGAAGGCTGTATCCGAAGTGTCCGTAAATCTGCTGTGTAAATCCGGAGCAGTCAATACCATTTGTTAAGCTGTTTCCGCCGTATACATAAGGATTTCCGATAAACTGTTTTGCATAGGCTACAACTGCTGCACCTGTTGAACCATTATAAGATGGTGTGGATGGTTTCTCTGTTTCTGGTTTAGATGATGGTTTCTGGCTCTCTGGCTTTGAGTTTCCTCCACCATTGCTCGGCTTATTACTGCTTGTTTATTATTATTTGTATTACTACTGTTATTATTTGATGGTTTATTACTATTGCTGTTATTGTTACTACTGTTATTATTATTCTGCTGAGCCTGCTGCTGTTTTTCCTGTTCTTTTCTTGCCGCTTCTTCCTGTGCCTGAATTTGTTCAAGCTCTGCTGTCTGCTGTGCAATCAGGTTTTTATACTGTTCAGCCTGTGCTTTACATTTGCAATCTGTGCTTCATAGTCAGTTGCATTTGTTTTAAGTCGTCAATCTTAGTCTGAAGAGCGCCTTTCATGCCTTCCTGTTCTTCTTTGGCAGTTTCTAATTCAGATTTTCATTTTCTAATTTTGTTTCTAAATCTTTAACTTCCTGAACAGCTTCTTTCATTTCTTTCAGCTCTGCTCTGTCATAAGCATACATCTTTTCTGTGTTTTCCACTTTGGATAACATAGATGCAATACTATCAGACTCTAATAAAATCTGTGCCCAAGCATCGCTTCCGCCATTTTCGTACATGTACTGAATTCTTTTCTTCATTGCTTCGTACTGTTCGTCTCTTTCCTGCTCTGCCTGTACAAGATCTTCTTTTGTTTTTTCAATTTCTGCTTCTTTATCTGTAATTTCTCCGGCAAGAATATCAATCTGAGAAAGAACGTCTACTAATTCCTGTTCAGAGGAACTAATCTGTCCCATAATAGCGCCCTTCTGCTCTTCAAGACTATTTGCTCTTGCTTCTGCTTCTGAAAGTTTATTCTGAGTTTCTGATTTCTGAGCCTGTACATCATCTTTTCTTGCAGCGGAAACTGGAAGAATTTGTGTAGCTGCCATAGCAAAAATCAATGACAGACATGCTAATCTTTTTTTCATATTTCTATGTACCTCTCCAATAACAATTTTATACTTACTTTTTTAATATCTGTAACATTTCTGAAACATTTTTCAAACTTCCTGTATATAATAGCATAATTTTTTTTCCTTGGCAAGTGTGAAGTTGGGATTTTTTAAATTTGTATTACAAATTATTTCCCGTTTTTTCAATCTTTTCTTCGGTTTTTCGGGGATTTATGATATGATAAAATCATGGAATTGTTACAAATTTTTAAAGAACAAAATTACGATATGAAAGGAGAACCATGAAACGAAAACTAAATGAAATTATCTATACCATATCCAGATACACGGAAATCGTTTTATCTGCGGTAATGCTTCTGGTAATTATTACATTAATTATTCCCATGCTTTATAATTTTATCCGTATTCCGCTTTTGGATATCAGTCCGGAACAATTTACCGAATTTTTAGGAAATGCGCTGACACTTCTCATTGGCGTAGAATTCGTAAAGATGCTGGCAAAGCATACGGCTGAAAATCTTCTGGAGGTTTTAATGTTTGCCATTGCAAGGCAAATGGTAGTCGAACACCTTAATATGGTAGAAACACTTATCGGCGTTGTCGCTATTGCCGTTATCTTTGCAATTCGTAAATATTTGCTTTTAAAAGCTCCGGAAAATAAGGAAAAAACTTACGATAAACTTTAGAAAGAGCTGTCACATTAAGAGCAATCAGAGATATCTATACATTTTTAGCGAATTTGTCGAGCACGCTTTGAGATTACAAGCTCAAAGTGAGCGCAGACTGAGCGCAAAATGTATAGATATTCTCGATGCGACTTAAAATGACAGCTTCTTTACATTAACAGAATAATTTTGTTGCCGCTTTAATCAGATACTCGGTATCTTTTACTCCCACTGTTTCATAAGGAGAGTGCATTGCAAGCTGTGGAAGTCCGATATCCACTGCATTTAAAGCAACCTTTGTGTTGGAAATATTTCCAAGTGTAGAGCCGCCTAAAATATCAGAGCGATTTGTAAATGTCTGGAAAGGTACTTCCGCTTCATTACATAAATCTTTAAACATTGCTGCTGAAACACCGTCTGTACAATATTTCTGATTTGCGCTGTGCTTAATTACAATTCCTTCATTTAAGTATGGGCGATTTACAGGGTCTGCCTTTTCTGTATAGTTTGGATGAACTGCATGAGCATTGTCAGCAGAAACCATAAAGCTGTTGGCAAGATATCTTAAATAATCTTCATAATCCTGTCCCAGAGCCTGATTTGCACGAACCAGCACATCATATAAGAAAGTAGACGCCGCACCCTGTTTTGTACCGCTTCCCACTTCTTCATTGTCAAGTACACAATGTACTGCAATGTATTCTTTCTTTTCTCCTGCCAGAAAACCTTTCAAGGATGAAAATGCACACTGCAAATCATCTAATCTTCCGATAGAAACATATTCTTCATTTGCTCCCCACACAGAACCTTTTTCTCTGTTGTAGAGGAATAAGTCATGGCCTAAGATATTTTCTTCTTTTACATCTGCTGCTTCGGCAATAGTTTTCATGAAGGTATCTTTTGCAGCAATATCACCAAATAACGGAAGTAAATCCTTCTGTGCATTGTATTTGTATCCGTCATTTACTTCTCTGTTCATGTGAATGGCAAGATTTGGAATCATCAGTAAATCTCTGTCTACGTCAACCAGCTTTGTCACCAGTTTTCCGTCTTCTTTGACAATTACACGGCCTGCTACGGAAAGCGGACGGTCAAACCAAGGAGCACAAATCATACCGCCGTAACGCTCTACGTTTAATTTCACGTATTTGTTGTCCACTGTCATTTCCGGATTTTCTTTAATTTTAAAGCATGGAGAGTCGCTGTGACTTGCCATAATGCGGAAGCCTTTTGCTTCTCCTTCCGGTACGGAAAATGCAATCAGAGAAGAGTCGTTTCTTGTCACATAATAATTTCCGCCCTTTTTAATTTCCCATTTATCAGCTTCTTTTAATTCTGTATAACCTTCTTTTTCCAGCATTTCTTTCATGGAAGCCACTGCATGAAAACAAGTTGGGCTGTTTTCGATAAACTGAATAAGTTCTTTTGCTGTTTCCTGATACATATTTTTTCCTCCTTATCTTATATACAGAGTGCCCGTACTCCTCAGAGCCGGGCACTGTTGTTCTTATTTGTTTTTAGAACGTTTTGCAATAATTGGCATGATAAATCCAAGTCCGATTAATACGAATGGAGTTACAATGTTCATTACTAACTGGAATGGATCTTCTGAGTAAATACCTGTGATACAAGCAAATGCTGTAAACGCAAAGCACCATACACCAAAGATAATACCAACTGTTTTATTCTTAACAAAACGATATTCTGCATGGAATTTATCTCCTGCTTTTTCAGTGCAATATATGCAACGAATACCCAGAGGTAACGCAGAGGCATACATACAGAGTTTACTTTTACAAGCCATTTTACCAACACGTCTACACTTTCGATACCGAATGCAGGAACAATAATCAGTAAGGATACGATAACCATAACTAATTTATGTCCGTTTGTATATGTGCCGTGTTTGTTCTGTTTAAACAGAGCTTTTGGAATGTAATTTTCATCAGCGCTGTCTAAGAGCATACGCAGAGGTGCGTCAATAGACAGAATTAATACGGCAAACTGTCCGATTAAGTTTGTCAACGCATAAACTACTACGAAGAAATCACCTACATGGTAATATTCACCTAATTTCTGGAATGCGTAGTAAGCGCCGTTTGTCATAAGGTCCGGTGGGATATTGTTGGAGTCAAACATCATTCCTAATGAGATTGTTCCCAATACCGCACATACAGTAACCATGATGGCAAGTGTAATCATACCTCTTGAGAAGTCCTTTGCAGGATTTTTCATCTTATTTACATAAGGTGAAATCTTCTCACATCCGCCTACGGCAAATACCAGAATAGACAGGTTCAGGAAGAACTTACTGTCAAATGTAGGCATGAAGGTTTCTACTGACCATTCAATGTCCATTACGTCTGCTCCTGTAATTGCAGGTGCAGCAATCATCATAATGATGAAAAGAATAGACATGATAAACATTGTAGAGCCTGCAAGAGATGTCAGTTTGTTTAAAACGCCAATTCCCTTAGATGCAACCCACACAGCAAACAGGAATAATGCAAGACAGATAACTGCCATTAACTTTACATCCATCTGACTGATACGTGCATCTCTGAAGATTGCCCAGCTTGTTGCAATAACTGCGCCGTTTGGCTTCTGTGAAATATATGGCATATGCACAATCCAGTAGGTCCATCCTGCCAGATAAGCCATTCTAGGTCCGATTGTTTCCAAAATCCAGGAGCTTACACCGCCGCCTGCTTCTTTGAAAGCACTCCCCATTTCACCAACCATTAACGCATATGGTACAAAATAAATGGCAAAAATTAATGCCCATGAAACAATTGCTTTTAATCCGCCGTATTCAGAAAAGCCGTTAATAACATTTCCAAATCCCCATACTGTTGAAAAGGCCATAAAAGCAAGGCTGTACCACATGATTTTCTTTTCGCTTTTGTGGTTATTCATCACTTCTTCTCCTTGTTTCTAATAATTTTTTAGCGATTTCTCATTATACCTTTAAAAGCGTCAAATTTTTGTCAAATTTTATTTTCTAATAATCCCATGGCTATTTTCTCAGGAGTAATGGGCGTTTCTTTTATGCGGAGTCCCACAGCATTGTAAACTGCATTGGCAATAGCCGGACACGGAGTATTGATAACGATTTCTCCTATGGATTTTGCCCCGAACGGATGTGATTTTTCATAGCTTGGAGCAAATTCCACACGAATTTTCTTTACATCCTGTCGACATGGAATTTTATACTGCATAAAGGAATTATTTCGCATCTGTCCTTTTTCGTTATACTGGATATCTTCGTATAAAGCCATTCCAATCCCCTGTGCAAGACCGCCCTCTGTCTGTACTCTGGCAAGATTTGGATTGACAGGTGTTCCGCAGTCTACCACTACCACGTAGTCTACCACTTCAATGCTTCCTGTCTCTTTATCAATCTCTACCTCTGCCATACCTGCCATAAACGGCGGCGGAGAAATTTTGGAGGAGCGGTTGACTGTTACATGAAGGGACTGATTATTTCCGCAAGTTCCTTTTACCGCAATCTCCTCTTTGGAAACTTCTCTTTCTCCATCCAGCGTATAAACTCTCTGTCCGTCAAATTCTGTTTCCTGTACGGGAACGCCTAAAATCTCTGCTCCGATTTCCTTGATTTTCTCACGAAGCTCTTTGCAGGCGTCTGCCACTGCCATTCCTGTAACATAGGTGGTTGCAGAAGCATAGGAGCCGGAGTCGTAAGGAGAAATATCTGTATCAACACCGAATACCACGATATTTTCCAGCTTTGTCTCTAAAATATCAGCCGCCATCTGTGCCAGAATGGTATCGCAGCCTGTTCCCATGTCCGTAGCTCCAAGGCTTAAGGTATAGGAAGCATCCTCTCCCAGCTTAATGGTTGCACCGCCTACGTCAACGCCTGCAATGGCTGAACCCTGCATAGCAAGAGCCGCCCCTACGCCACGGATTTTTCCGTCCCTTGTCTCATAGCAGGGATATTTTTTGTCCCAGCCTATCATCTCTTTTGCTTTTTCAATACATTTATCCAAGGTACAGCTTGTAACCACAGGACTTCCGTCATATCCTACAAAAGCGTCTCCTTCTCTTGACACGTTTAACTCTCGAAAGCAATGGGTTCATGCCAATTTTTTCTGCCAGCTCGTCAATGGCTGACTCTACCGCAAAAATCCCCTGTGTTGCACCGTAT
>ENA-OQIC01000113-OQIC01000113.1-human-gut-metagenome-genome-assembly--contig:-NODE-113-length-34625-cov-2.373152_pt1 | contig 34625 bp, 35 predicted proteins | sample MGYA00242572_ERZ504736 | MGnify/ENA primary metagenome ERZ504736 (study PRJEB26092, sample SAMD00036201) | human gut metagenome | host: Homo sapiens | study: EMG produced TPA metagenomics assembly of...
CTGCAAATAATTTGTTAGTTAAAGTTAGGAGCAAATTCTTCGAATGATGAGAGCAGATAAAATTGCTCGGAATGCACTCTGAAAGCAAACAAACGAAAAGAAAGAAACAGAGTGCAAATAGAAAAATAAGAAATCACTTTAATTCCTATTTTTGTTCCTTATTTGTTTCTCTATTAAAACTACACACCTTATAATATATTGATTATAAAATATTTAAGTGTGCATTTTTAAAAGAGTTAAGAATATTTCCAAGTAAGTGTGAAGTGTCGAATTTTTAATTTTTATTCCTATAAGGTGCATCACAAGTTTTTTCGACACTACAGAATTTCCTAACATAATGGATAAATGGGAGCAGATACTCCAGAAAGGAATAGGAATTATAAGATTATTGTATAAACCAAGAATATTCATTTTCTCCATACAGAGCCTTATTTAGCCCTTCTGTAAGCTGTGTGGCATTGAGTGACCTATCCAAGAAATTATCTATATAGCTGCTTTTGTTGGCTCCAGTGAGCAAATTATATACATTCCACATGGATATGGCACTCTGATTCTCAGGAAGAGCAAAGTTATCATCATTATAATATGCCTTAGCTACAAGTCCTATCTGAGTATCAGTCATCAGCATTTGAGGAAGTCTTTTCTTCTGTTCAACTGGCAGATATTGGTATAATCTACTCTTTCCCAAGAACTGGGCAAATTGGCTTTCAGTTATATAACTATCCTTTAAGGCTCCCATATAATAAAGATGCTTTGATATGTTATACTCTTGGAATAACTTCATAGAGGAAGCCAGCAAGTCATTAATGCTCATCACCTTTAACTCCGACTTGTAGCCATCAGTAGATACACACATATTGCAGCACACAAGGTTCTTAAAGCCTATAAATACTTTGAACTTTTCTACACCTTTCTTACTATACAAGTTTTCATGATTATAGCTTCTTACCCCACCAATAGTAAGATTCAGCCTATTGCCTTCAATATCTTCATTGATAGTGGGAATTTCAAAACAAAACATCATTCTTTCATAGTAAATGGTCTTGTCTGATTCAAGTAAATCCTTCACTGGTTTATGAATAGCTTCGGGTGTTCTGCCTTTAATGACATGGCTTACCCTGATAGCTGGTTCTTCAATCCTTTCATTTGGGAATATCTGATTGGCAGCTTCCCAAACCATTTCAATAAATGAAGGGTGACTGATAGTTATCTCATTATCCTTACTGAATACTGGCACTACACATTCTTCCCTTAGATGCTGTATAGTGACTTCTTTAGTATTGGCTTCTATAAAGGGCAGTCTTTTGTTTTCCCTTCTGGAGCTGATAATTTCAGCCTCTATAGTTTCAACTGGGGTTTCAATCTCAAACTTTGGTTGATTGAATGTTTGTATCAACATATTAGTTCTGTGTACTGGCATTAACTGCATTGCTTCCATAATGTATAAAATTAGGATTATAGTTGATAATAGGTTTGTTATTCTCTTCTTGTAACTGCATCTTCTTCTGCATGAAATCTGATGTAAGTTGCTGATACCATTCAGGGTATTGGTGATAAATGGAGGTAAGTTCTTCAATGGTTTTAGCCTGATTTATCTTTTGCTTTATCATATCCAAGTTTACTCCATTATTGCACCAATCCAGTATTATTTGCCCAGTAGTTGGTGTAATAATAAAATCTGGTTTACCCATGAATAGACTTGTTCTATCCTTTGATGCAATGGCTTGATGCTTCATATTAATATCAAGGACTATAGTAAATTCATAGTCTATTCCATCCCTCATGACAGCCTTTAAGCCCACTTTCTCAGGAATCATCTTGCCATTTTTTTCACTAAGAACATAATCCTGCTTGCACCTCATGGTACAAATAACATGGCTTGGAGATTGTAGAATCTTCTGCATGAAGGCATTCATTCTTGGTGTAATCTTCTGCCAGTTAGTGAATGAATTACCTTGTAGGTTAGCATGATACTCCAGAAGGTTATCCCAACATTGAGAGATACTGTCAATGATTATCACCTCCATTTTAGCATCCTCACACACCTTTATAGCTTCAATATAGGTTTCAGGTGTGAAGTTGTCTTGAAGGGGTAATACATTGTAATTTCCCAAGTGTGCATATAAATCAGCACTCCCATTTTCACTGTCAATGATGGCAATTTTGGTCCAGTCATTTGTCAGACCATAGGCTAATAATAGTGCAGAATAGGTCTTCCCAGAGCCTGCACAGCCTTGTAGAGCAAGTTTTATTTTAGCCTGCTTCTTTGATGATACTCTTAAATTTAACATGACTATATTCTATTAATGATTAACTACTTAGAAAAAAAGGCAGTCAGACTATTAATCCAACTGCCCTTCTGGAGCATTTTCATTAGTTCCTATAGAGTTGCCAATGTAGTAGCCCCTCCTTCCCCTTTCTGATGTAACAAAAGGAATATATCTCCAGTTTCAGCAGAGCATACTTCTGAAATGACTGGTATTGTCAGCTCTCCACTCTCCACCTTCCTTGAACAAGCTCCAGTTTCAAAGCCATAGACAAAAAACACTTGCCAGTGTGTTCATTTCTTTTCACTTCAATTTTTCCACATTGTGCTGTGCTTTAAATTCAGCCACACTCATTGTCTTTAAGAACTTCAAGTTTCTTTCCATAATTGTAAATTTATTATTGTTGTAGGGGGGACTATCCCCACCTGAGTGATGGGGAGGGTGATATGGTTGGAGTGCATAACACTCATGGCTCCAGAAGAAAAAAAATAATTTTGGATAGTTCTTTTAGGTCAGTAAAAACAGTTATACTATTACAATGCGATATATATACTCCCCCCTGCTCTTTGGGTAAAAATTGAGATTTGTGGAAATAGCTAAGTTTATGCAGACCTATACATCTCAAAAAATAGTAGTCTATCTTCTTCTTCAGGTACATTATTTTCAAGTATATCTAAATAAGTAACATATCCCAAATGTGGATACATAAGTATTGTACCATGAAAAAATTAAAATTGATTAAAGCTATGTATGATTCTCCAAGTGTTTTTAAAATACCTTTGCTAATCAGACTATTTTTATACTTAGTATATGTGTTCTTCACCATACCTAAAGTCTCATAAATAGTTTTATCAGGCAAGTTTAATCTAAATGTATTATTTACACAGATACAATATAGCCCAATCATAAAGCCTTTCTCTTCTGGAGACAGAGAATTATCACTGAATAATTCAGTCCAAATAACTCTGTAGTTTTCAGATGGATTAGGCAAATAATATCTATTCCTTTTAATTTTATAACTTTCTTGTATAGTGTCAACTCTATATCCTTTCTCCTTTAGTTTAGGGATAAATGAATCCTTTATATAATCAATGCTTACTCCAGTTGTATCAGATAACTGTCTAAATGTAGTATCAGTAATCATATATTCAGCTCCTATCTTATAGGGAGCATTAATATATAGACCTGCTAAAAGATAGAGGTCTTTAAGTTTGAATTGTTCACAAGCTTCTATTGGAATAATAGTATATTGTTTCAATGATTTCATATCCTTGTTTTTTTTTATATGGTCAAAAATCACCCTATACTAACTACCTACTATAATAATTTAATGATAGGATTGAGTAGGTAATTAGTATGGGGTGAATTTTGACCATGGGGTTAGAAATAAAAGCAGCTTCAAAGAGAGATAACTATATCTCTTTGATTTTCAGGTATAAAGATATGAAAAAATACAGATAAAAGCAAATATTTTAACGCTTTATTTGATTGATAATCAGCGACTAAACTGTAAAATAACTTAACAAATTATTATCTTCTGGAGCAATTCTATCCTTATGTTCTTTTAATTGTAGAGGATTTTCCCCTCTAATAACATATTGATTCCTTGGTCTATCAGTCTTATACATGCTTTTAAAGAGGCTTATATACTTTCTGGGCATTAGTACCTTGTGCAGATGATATTTGACTATAGGAACTAATATAGCTTGTATTTCAGGGGAAGATAATGTTTGATTTACAGAAAAAGACTCTCTTATAGCTTTTTTAAAAGGATGTTCTTCTGCTAAAGCCCAATACATTACAGCATTATTGAGATTTTTAAAGGCTGCATCATTGTCAGTTCTAATCTCCCAAAGTTGGTTTAATAGGCTATCCAAATCAACATATTTATATAGCCTACTGAATCTTTCAAGAAATATTCTCTTATTTCTTTTACTCTGCCTAATACATGTCTTTAAAGTATTATCATTTAAACTGCCTATTACAGCCAATGTATTAATTTCAGTAATAGCCTCTTGTATGTAACTATCTGCAAGTTCTCCTTGTATGGCTTTGTTTTCATCTTCAAGAGCCATTTGTTGTTGGCTTATATCATAATTTATAGAGCTATATTGGGTAATGTTGGTGCATTTATCTAAAGTTTCTTTCATCTTCTCAGGCAGGAAATATAGCCCTCTATATAACTCCATTCTCTCAACTAAATAATCTATATTCAGATAGGCAGGCACATACTCACCATATATGTTTTTCCTAATTAAATTTATAGGTTCATCATTGCTTATCCTCTCTTGTGCTTTATCCTTTATAGCCTCTTTTACAATAGAGAATAGGTTTGTAAGTGTATAGTCTCCTTGGCTAATGTCATCAGCAGCAGTAATAAGACTTAAAACTTTATTAGCTTTTCTTACAAGAGAATTTGGATAGGTTCTCATATCTTCCACCAATGCATAATCTTTGGTATTATAAATAATAGTGTCACTTAGTATCTTATACTCACCTCTACATCTTCCATGTATCTGTGTCATTCTATCTAAGGTTAACATAGAATAATCCCTTCTGGAGTCTGATATTGTTATTAGATGGTAGTTGTCTGATATGTCTATTCCAGTAAAGTAGCAACAAGTGGCAAAATTAATTCTATTTGGCAATACATCATTACTGTCTAATTTGGCAGCATAATATTCTCCAGCTTCTTTAATAGATGCCTCACTGCATAGTATTGCACATTCTTTTCTCATTTCTTCCTCAAGAGAAGATATGATATTTTGAATCTGTAGGATGGAGTTATATGCAATGAATATTTTCTCATTTGGGTGAGATTTAATCTCATTTACCACTACTTGGATAATGTTATTGGTATGAAGTAGTTTAATGTTCCTTTTCTTTTCCCATTGCCATGAAATAGGAAATAGACATTCCTTCTTTAAAAGGGGATTGGTAAACTCTTTCATGGTGGCTGTAACCATACATCTGTTTTTGAGAGGGAATAATAGATAATAATCAATCACATCTTCCAGTTGAGGTCTGTAGTTACTATCAGATTGAAGGACATCTATTTCATCAATCATTAGAAAGTAGTCCTTATAGTTCTCCTCTTTTATTAATTTCAATAACCTGCCTAAACTATCTGCTACTACCAACAGCTTCTTATATCCTTCCTTCTGGAGATACTCTATTATCTCTTGGTCTGTTGTCCTTTCCTTTTCATCCTTTATTTCACTTCCTATATATAAAGTATTGGGGTGCTTTTTACATTTGGAGAAAGCCAGTGCTTTTGTAGGAAGGACTATAATTGAGTTTCTATTTGCATTTATTTCAAGGGTAGTAGCACCTACTCCCGGAATTTGTTTGTTTACTATGCCATGTGGCATCTTATCAATGTAAAAAGATAGATTAAAGTTACATTGAATCTCTTCATACTTTGAAAAATCTCCATATAATAATCCTTCAAGACTATCAATTCTTGTATCTGGTGATATTTCTTTGATTTCTTCGGAATTTCCATCTATTGAATATACAATCTGTGGAGCATCATATAAATCTCCATAAGTATTATACAATGGGGTAGTATTTTCCATATCTCACTTAGTTTAAGTTTATAATATAATAACAAAGTGAGCAAAAATAGTAAAGAATCTCCATAATCCAATAAACCATAGAGATTCTTTTAAACCTATTTCAAATCTTCATCTCCCCCAAATACACAAGCAATCACTTTCTCATTCAGCATACTAATTGGAGAATAATCTTTTTTAATATACCCCTCTGTCACCCTTATGAGCAGATGAATGATTTAAGGCAAAACCCACCTCTGCTGTACTTGCACCACAATTATTCTGAGCTATTGTAGCCCATGAATGCCTAAAATTATAGATGCAAATTTTAGGTAATCCATTATAATTGCAATATGGTTTCAAACCACTATTTACATTTATATTAAAACAATTACTATCCTGATACCTTTCTGCAAAGTTTAATAAATAGTCATTATTTGATTTATATTTCTCAAATAAAGGCAGTAATCTTGTTGGTATCTTCACTTCCAAGTAAGCCCCATCTCTCCTGAATTTCTTGGTTTCTGCCTATGATAACACAACACCTCCCCTTTTAAGTTCCCCTTTCTCAATTCAAACAAATCAGCAGTATTCATACCTGCCAAGCAAAACACCATCTCTGCTACATCTCTACTAAGTTCTGGTAAAGAAGCCTTCAACTTAGTTTCAGGAATAGCACCATAAAAGAACTTTTGAAGTATAGGGATGTCCAATGCTCTCTTTTCAGGTACATCAGCCTTAGGTATTTCAATCTTTCTAAATGGCTGTAGTTTAATCCTTATGATATTTTTATCATAATCATTATACTCTTCAAGAGCCGCATTATAAATCATCCTGATACAAGTTGGGTACATTTCTTTGGCTCGATTAGTTCCAGATAAGGAATTCATCCAATCTTGAATAAACTTAGATGTCAACTTGGAAAACAAAATATTATTTGTCCCTGCAAATCTCTCTAATGATTGATAAGCCCATCTATAATTTTTGGCATTTCTCACCATATTTCTGATTGTAGCCATCTCAAAAACATACTTTCTTGCATATTGAGAGAAAGATATATCTTCATCGATGCTTTGCAAATAAAACATAACTTCATGTATATCCCAAGTTGATATTTCCACAGCATTCAGCCTATCATTATATCCCCTAATCAGATTAGAACAATAAGAAAGAATATCAGGGTCTTTAATTTCACCTTTTCTTAACTTTGATTTATCTACTACTTTATCAGTCTTAATATACCCAATTCTTCTATTATGAGTAATTCTGATGTAAACAGAGAACAACTTATCACTTCTCTGGTTTCTAACGCACACTTTAAAATTTGCCATAATCTTCTAATAATCAATACTTAATAGTTGTATTTTTAGTGTAAACATTTTCTTGATTTAGTGTAAACATACAGTAAACAAGATGGTAAAATAACAGACATTGTAACAGAAAAAAAGGGATTCACTCCTCAGAGCAAATCCCTTTAACTTATTGATTATTAATTATAAATCGTATGCTACTATCCTTCGATGGCTGCCTGTGCCGCTGCCAGACGTGCGATAGGCACACGGAACGGAGAACAGCTAACGTAATTCAAACCTACTTTATGGCAGAACTTAACAGATGAAGGCTCACCGCCATGTTCACCACAGATACCGCATTTCAGGTCCGGACGGATGGCACGGCCTTTTTCGGTTGCCATACGTACCAACTGGCCTACACCATTTTGGTCGAGTACCTGGAACGGATCTACTTTCAGAATCTTCTTCTCCAGATAAACCGGAAGGAAAGAAGCTATATCGTCACGAGAGTAACCGAAAGTCATCTGAGTCAAGTCGTTGGTTCCGAACGAGAAGAACTCGGCAGACGAAGCGATACGGTCGGCAGTCAGAGCTGCACGGGGAATTTCGATCATGGTTCCGACTTTGAAGTCGATGCGGTCTCCCACCTCTTCAAAGAGCTTGTCTGCTTCGGCACGAATCACACTTTCCTGCTGCTGGAACTCGTAAAGAATACCTGTCAGCGGCACCATAATTTCGGGATGTGTCTCTATTCCTTCTTTCTTCAGTTCAAGAGCGGCACCCAGAATGGCACGAGTCTGCATCTGTGTGATTTCGGGATACGTATTTCCCAAACGGCAACCACGGTGACCCAACATCGGGTTGTGTTCGCAGAGCGATTCGACACGCTGCTGGATATATTGCAGGCTTACTCCCATTGTATCGGCCATCTCCTGCTGTCCTTTCAGATCGTGAGGAACAAATTCATGCAAAGGAGGATCGAGCAGACGTACAGTCACCGGACAACCGGCCATTGCCTTGAAGATTCCCTTGAAGTCGGCTTGCTGATATGGCAAGATCTTGGCAAGAGCTTTGCGGCGTCCCTCAGCATTTTCTGCCAGAATCATCTCACGCATGGCTTTGATCTTTTCACCTTCGAAGAACATGTGTTCCGTACGGCAAAGACCGATACCTACCGCACCGAAATTACGGGCAACTTCGGCATCATGCGGAGTGTCGGCATTGGTGCGAACCTGCAGACGGGTATATTTATCAGCCAACTTCATCAGATCGGCAAAGTCGCCTGACAGTTCGGCTGCTTTCGTTTCTACTTTACCCTGATAAACCTCACCGGTACTACCGTTCAAGGAGATGAAATCTCCCTCTTTCAGCAATACACCATCCACTTCCACTGTACGGGCCTTGTAGTCGATATTCAATGCACCGGCTCCCGAAACACAGCATTTACCCATACCACGGGCAACCACGGCTGCATGTGAGGTCATACCTCCACGGGCGGTCAGGATACCTTCGGCAACTGCCATACCGGCCAAATCTTCGGGTGAAGTCTCGATACGAACCATCACAACGCGTTTTCCGGCAGCATGCCATTCGGCTGCATCGTCAGCAAAGAATACGATCTGACCGGTAGCAGCACCCGGAGAAGCCGGCAAACCGCGAGTCAGCACTTTAGCCTGTTTCAAAGCAGACTTATCGAATACCGGATGAAGTAATTCATCCAGTTTATTGGGTTCTACACGCATCAGCGCGGTCTTTTCGTCGATCATGCCCTGGCGGAGCAGGTCCATGGCGATTTTTACCATGGCAGCACCGGTACGTTTACCGTTACGTGTCTGAAGGAACCAAAGTTTGCCTTCCTGAACGGTGAACTCCATATCCTGCATGTCTTTGTAGTGATTTTCAAGCTTGGTCTGCAATTCATCCAACTGCTTGTAGATTTCCGGCATAGCCTCTTCCATAGAAGGATATTTTGATGCACGTTCCTCTTCGCTCACACCGGCAAGCTGAGCCCAACGCTGGGAACCGATCTTAGTGATCTGCTGCGGAGTACGGATACCCGCCACCACGTCTTCACCTTGTGCATTGATCAGATATTCACCATTGAAGAGGTCCTCGCCCGTAGCGGCATCACGGGAGAAGCATACACCTGTTGCGGAAGTATCGCCCATGTTACCGAACACCATTGCCTGAACACTTACGGCAGTACCCCATTCATCGGGAATTCCTTCCATCTTACGGTACAGGATGGCACGTTCGTTCATCCATGAATTGAACACGGCGCAGATAGCTCCCCAAAGCTGTTCGTATGCACAAGTCGGGAAGTCCTTGCCTGTTTGTGCCTTTACGGCAGCTTTAAATTTCTTCACGAGTTCCTTGAGATCTTCCACCTCGAGCTCGTTGTCCAGCTTCACGCCTTTGGCATGTTTCACTTCTTCAATGATCGCCTCAAACGGATCCTGGTCTTCTTTGTTAACAGGTTTCATACCCAATACTACGTCACCGTACATCTGTACGAAACGGCGGTAAGAATCCCATGCAAAACGAGCGTTTCCGGTCTTACGGGTCAGACCTTCAACCACTTCATCATTCAAACCCAGGTTCAGGATCGTATCCATCATACCCGGCATGGATGCACGTGCACCCGAACGCACAGAAACCAGCAACGGATTCTCTACGTCACCAAATTTTGAACGCATCAGGTTCTCAATATTTGCAATAGCTTTTTCTACTTCTTCTTTCAGGAGAGATACGACCTTTTCCTGTCCCATCTCGTAATATTCGGTACAAACGTCAGTTGTAATTGTGAAGCCCGGAGGTACGGGGACACCGATCAGATTCATTTCGGCAAGGTTCGCACCTTTGCCCCCAAGTAAGTTTCGCATACCGGCCTTTCCTTCTGCCAGTCCATTACCAAAGGTATAAACTCTTTTTTTGTCCATAATACGATTTTAAAGTTATTAGTTGTGATTCTTTTCTGTTCGCAAATCTAAGGATATTTCGCAAACCAGAAAACTTTTATATGAAAAACTTTCTATCAGAATGCAATTTCGACATTGCAATCTGCATTATTTCACTTCATATAGAGAAATACGAAAAAAATACCTACTTTTGCGAAAGATTTTATTAATATGGCGTAGAATGGTGATTTAATAGATTCACGCTTTATACTCAAAGAAATCATTTTAATATAATTCAAGGAGTACTGTGGCTAGAAAGAAAAAAGAACTTCCTCTGCTGGAGAAGGTGACAATAACGGATGTGGCTGCCGAAGGAAAAGCCATCGCAAAAGTAGATGACCTGGTCGTTTTTGTACCTTACGTAGTGCCGGGCGACGTGGTAGATTTGCAGGTAAAAAGAAAAAGAATAAATACGCCGAAGCTGAAGCGGTGAAGTTTCACGAACTCTCACCGGTACGTGCCGTTCCTTTTTGCCAGCACTATGGCGTATGCGGCGGGTGTAAATGGCAGGTATTGCCCTACGCAGAACAAATCAAATACAAACAGAAACAGGTGGAAGACAACCTCCGCCGTATCGGAAAGATCGAATTGCCGGAAATCTCTCCTATCCTGGGATCTGCTAAAACAGAGTTTTACCGGAACAAACTGGAGTTCACCTTCTCGAACAAACGCTGGCTGACAGCGGAAGAAGTGAAACAGGACGTCAAATATGACCAGATGAACGCGGTGGGATTCCACATTCCGGGAGCATTCGACAAGGTGCTCGCCATCGAAAAGTGCTGGTTGCAGGATGATATCTCTAACCGTATCCGCAATACGATCCGCGATTACGCCTACGAGCACAACTACTCTTTCATCAATCTCCGTTCGCAGGAAGGAATGCTCCGCAACATGATTGTACGTACCTCGAGTACCGGCGAACTGATGGTGATTCTGATTTGCAAGATAACGGAAGAGCATGAAATGGATCTCTTCAAGCAGTTATTGCAATATGTTGCCGACCAATTCCCGGAAATAACCTCTCTCCTATACATTATTAATAATAAATGTAACGACACGATCAATGACCTCGATGTACACGTATTCCGTGGCAATGATCACATCTTCGAGGAGATGGAGGGACTTCGTTTCAAGGTGGGACCGAAATCGTTCTATCAGACCAACTCGGAACAGGCATACAATCTTTATAAGGTGGCACGCGACTTTGCCGGACTGACAGGTGACGAACTGGTATATGACCTCTATACGGGTACCGGAACCATCGCCAACTTTGTGTCACGCCAGGCACGAAAAGTGATCGGCATCGAATATGTTCCCGAAGCCATAGAAGATGCAAAAGTGAATGCCGAGATCAATGGAATAGAGAACACCCTGTTCTTTGCCGGAGACATGAAGGATATCCTGACACAGGATTTCATCAATCAGTACGGGCGTCCGGATGTAATCATCACCGACCCTCCCCGGGCGGGAATGCATCAGGATGTGGTAGACGTAATCTTATTTGCCGAACCCAAACGGATCGTATATGTTAGTTGTAATCCGGCTACACAAGCGCGTGACCTCCAGTTGCTGGATGTCAAATATCGTGTGAAAGCAGTGCAACCGGTAGATATGTTCCCCCACACCCATCACGTGGAAAACGTAGTGCTGCTTGAACTTAAATAAAAAAATGAATATGAAGAGAATCAAACGAACTCCGGCCGAGAAGGCCCGTGCACAATATACCGGCTATCTGGTGAAAGAACCGATGGAATTAATGGATTTCCTTGCGGCCAAAATGCCCGATGCCAGCCGTACCAAGCTAAAGTCTCTGTTGAGCAAACGAATCGTGCTGGTTGACAATGTGATCACGACACAATTCAACTTTCCTCTGCAACCGGGCATGAAGGTGCTTATCAGCAAGGACAAGAACAAGAAAGAATTCCGCCATCCGCTACTGAAGATAGTCTACGAGGACGCCTATATCATCGTAGTGGAGAAAAGGAGGATTGCTTTCCGTTGGCACAGAGCGCAGAAAGAACGTACTGCCCAGCATATTTTAAGCGAATATGTAGGTCGTTCGGGACGCGGAAACCGCATCTACGTGGTTCATCGCCTGGACCGAGATACTTCGGGATTAATGATGTTTGCCAAAGACGAAAAGACACAATACACGTTGCGTGACCATTGGCACGACATCGTGACGGACCGTCGCTATGTAGCGGTGGTTACCGGCGAGATGGAGAAAGACAGCGACACGGTAGTGTCCTGGCTGACAGACCGTACCTTGTACGTCAGCTCAAGCAGCTATGATGATGGCGGTTCCAAATCGATCACCCACTATCGCACCATCAAACGTGCCAATGGCTACTCGCTGGTAGAATTGCGATTGGAAACCGGACGTAAGAATCAGATACGTGTACACATGCAGGATCTGGGGCATCCTCTGATCGGAGACGGACGTTATGGGATAGACGGTGGGCCCAATCCTCTCGGGCGCCTGGCTTTGCATGCTTTCAAACTTTGTTTCTATCATCCGGTGACAGATCAGCTAATGGAGTTTGAAACCCCTTACCCTCCTACATTCAAGAAGCTATTTCTGAAGAAATAATATAAATAGGGATGTATCAAAACTCGTATTTACCACAGATTACACAGATTTACACAGATAAATAGTATTGGTTATCAGTAAATTAAAAATCGTTCTGTGTAAATCTGTGTAATCTGTGGTGAGTTATGAAACACCTTCATTTAATATTTGCCGGATATAAGTTTATTCCATTCTTAATTCAAAGTTAAATCCCCGGGCATCGTCCGAAAGATAAAAGGCACCGGTTATCCGATCTCCGTATATCCTTACGTCGTCCATATAAGAGATACCGTTCTTACCGTAATTCAATACTAAATTACGATTATAAGAATCTTCCCAATACCACTGAAAGCGAAACTGATCATACAAAAGACCGTCTGAAGCATAGAACTGGGTCTCCACTCCAAAACCGTCGTTCCCGAACTCAAAGGTACTGAACAGGGGTTCACCATTATGGGCATTCATCCCTACATCGCCGGTCCATGCCCGCCCGGTAATGACATATTCAATCTCTCCCTGATCGTCCTCGCAAGACGCGAACCCGACAGCGAGCATCAGTATCAGTAAAATCTTCCAATAGCCTTTCATTTCTTCCTATCTCCTTCTCTAATTAGTTTCTGTTATATTTTGAATCGACAAATACAACTACCTTTCCGTTCAGCTTCCCGGACATATTATGCTCACGTACCCACACGTTATCGAAATAAGTCACCCCGTTCACTCCATAGTCAAAAACAATACCTTCCATCGTATCGTCTATCCACGACCAGGTCAGATTATTGGTCTCCGTGCGGTAAGGCTGACTTTCATTTACATGATAATAGCATAAGTCTCTGCCAGCCGGCCGTTATCATCAAACTTCAATGTATGCCGAACCCACTCGTCTACATCATTCTTCTCCGAATCATTCACCCAGGTTTTGCCACAGAGCTTTGCATTGCTATTTCGTAGATAATCATCTGAATAATACTTGTCACCACAAGAGCTTAGGCCTACTATAGCTACCAATAAGAATAGCGTTTTCATAAAATTCAATGTCTTCATAAGTGTCATTTGTCATTAAATTAATAATACACGGACAAATATAAGGATTGTTTTCTAATAAAAAGGAAATAGGATAAATAAAAACATTTCAGACAAACAAAACCATACGATGTGCATCGAAAGTATTCCATGTGGCTTACTGTGAATTTCAAAAAGTAACTTTAAAAAAGAAATTGACTACAGATTGCTTTATTTACAGATAAATTGCTAACTCTATTCAGATACAAAAGTTATCGGATAGAACTTTTATTTAAAGCAAAATGAATAAAAAGAGAAATAACATGCAGTTTCAGTGCTGTCTGAAGATAAATATGCAAAAACACTCGGACGTTTATTAATATCGTTTAGGTCTTTTGTTAACTTCCTCCAAGTCTTTTATTAACTTCGTTCAAGTCTTTTGTCAACTTCGTCCAAGTCTTTTGTTAACTCCATGACAAGAGAAGAGATATATGGCTGCATAAAAGCACTTTTCCCATTTATTGGTACTAAGAGAAGCAACCGAAAGAAGATGGCAGATACATGCAAAATCGTTAAAACAGACAGCACTATAATATAAGCAGAAACGATAAACGATCCATATCACAAAAAAACGTATAATCGGCATCATCTTGAATCGCCCTAATGCTCCTATTTAGCGTTTTTTTCCGCAAGAGTGGATACGGAGCTTAAAGAATCAAATCTGAGCAGCATTAAAATACAAAATGACAAAATGACTAATTAGCCTTTATTACTTTTCTTCACCTCTGATTCCCCGAAATTATCTTTCCTAAAATACCGCATTCCCCTTTTTATTCCCTACATTTGTACTACGAATAAAAAATCAAGATAGTAAAATGAAAAAATTTATCAAAGGAGTCCGGTTTACTCCTTCCAATTATCCGGATGAAATAGAAGATAAAATACAGAAATACAGAAAACAAGGTTACAAACTTCCTCCACGCAAGGTATTGCGCACACCGGAACAAATTGAAGGTATCCGTGAAAGTGCAAAGATCAACACAGCTCTGCTGAACCACATTGCAGAAAATATTCGTGAGGGAATGTCCACCGAAGAGATCGATCGTTTGGTCTACGATTTCACCACGTCCCATGGGGCTATTCCGGCTCCTCTAAACTATGAAGGATTTCCTAAAGCGTCTGCACCAGCATCAACGATGTAGTGTGCCACGGAATCCCCAGTTCAACCGAAATTCTAAAAAGCGGAGATATTATCAACGTAGATGTTTCTACCATTTACAATGGTTATTTCTCTGACGCATCACGCATGTTTATGATCGGCGAAGTCAGCCCTGAAAAACAGAGATTGGTACAGGTCACTAAAGAATGTATGGAAATCGGCATAGCTGCCGCACAGCCTTGGGCCCGTTTAGGTGACGTAGGTGCGGCTATTCAGGAACATGCCGAAAAGAACGGTTATAGTGTGGTACGCGACTTATGCGGACATGGAGTGGGAATCAAATTCCATGAGGAACCCGACGTAGAGCACTTCGGACGCCGCGGTACCGGTATGTTGATTCTTCCGGGAATGACTTTTACCATCGAACCGATGATCAACATGGGAACGTATGAGGTCTTTGTCGACTCTGCTGATGACTGGACAGTCTGCACAGACGACGGATTGCCGTCTGCACAATGGGAAAATATGATTCTGATTAATGAAACCGGAAACGAAATACTGACTTATTAAATGGAACTGACTCTCCTCTTGATTATTGCAGCCTTACTGGTTGCCCTGCTCGCATTGACACTTACCCGCAACAATCGCGCACAAAGCGAAGAGATGCAACGGGCATTGCGCCAACAAATGCAGGAAAACCGGGAAGAGTTGAATCGCAGTATTCGCGAGTTACGCATGGAAATGACGCAAACCCTGAATCAGGGTTTGCAACAGCTGCAAGATGCCATGCATAAGAACATGATGACCACCGGAGAACTGCAACGCCAAAAGTTCGACGCAATGGCACGCCAGCAGGAAACGCTGATACAGTCCACCGAGAAGCGTCTGGACGACATGCGCGTGATGGTTGAAGAGAAATTACAAAAGACTCTCAACGAACGCATCGGACAATCTTTCGAGATAGTCCGTTCGCAACTTGAAAATGTGCAAAAGGGCCTGGGCGAAATGAAGTCGCTCGCACAAGACGTAGGCGGTCTCAAGAAGGTTCTGAGTAACGTGAAAATGCGCGGAACGTTCGGTGAGGTCCAGCTAGGCGCACTTCTGGAACAGATGATGAGTCCGGAACAGTATGAAGCGAATGTCAAGACCAAGAAAAGCGGAACCGAATTTGTGGAGTTCGCCATCAAACTTCCGGGAAAAGATGATGCCAACAGCACTGTTTATCTGCCAATCGACGCCAAATTCCCCAAAGATGTTTACGAACAATACTACGATGCTTTCGAAGCCGGAGATGCCGCATTGATGGAATCGTGCGGACGCCAACTGGAGACAACCATCAAAAAATGGCGAAGGATATCCAACGACAAGTATGTCGATCCTCCGTTTACAACGGACTTCGCTATCTTATTTCTCCCCTTCGAAAGCATCTATGCAGAAGTGATCCGCCGGACAAGCTTAGTTGAAACGCTACAAAAGGATTACAAGATTGTAGTAACCGGACCGACTACTTTGGGAGCTATCCTGAATAGTTTGCAAATGGGATTCCGGACACTCGCCATACAGAAACGCACAGGCGAGGTATGGACCGTACTGGGAGCTGTAAAAACCGAATTCGGAAAATTCGGAGGACTGCTTGAGAAGGTCCAGAAGAATCTGCAAAGCGCAGGTGACCAGTTGGAAGAAGTGATGGGAAAACGTACGCGCGCCATCGAACGCAAACTCCGTCAGGTCGAAGAACTCCCCCACGAGGAAAGCCGGAGAATATTACCGATAGACGATGGCGGAGAAGATGACTGACCGATAAAAACAAAGAAGCATACAGCCATGGAAATAACACTTAAAAATCAGTTCATTACTTTGTGGAATACTTATTTTCCACAAGCCGGACTTCCGATAACATTCCAATACTCGGCAGATACACAAAATCTCCCGATAGTGGAAGCTCCGAAAGGACATCGGTGCATCATTGCACAGTTGACCCAGGTACAGCGTGGAAAACTCTCTGCATACAGGCGGATTCTGTGGGATGCCGAGGTGGAAAACGGTACACAAACTTCACGGACAAGATGTTTCCCGGATTCGAATGTTTCCTTTCACACAATGAACAGGGCGAAGGAGAACGATACAAGCAGACTCCGGAGCTGGCAGCTGCCGCTCTGGCACAGTTGCCTGCACTTCCTGTCAAGGGAGAAAACCTGATCTTCAAACGTTGGGATAAGCTGGAAGCGGAAGACATGCCGGAAGTTGTTATCTTTTTTGTATCTGCCGACATCCTCTCCGGTCTGTTCACATTGGCTTGTTTTGACAATGTAGCTCCTGATGCAGTGATCGCTCCCTTTGGTGCAAGCTGTGCTTCTATTATCTATCATCCGTACCGGGAACAACTGGACGGAACCAATCGGGCGGTATTGGGATCATTCGATCCTTCTGCACGCAAATGTATGAAACCCGATCTCTTGTCTTTTGCCATTCCGTTTAACAAGTTCAAGAGTATGGTGTCACAAATGGAAGAAAGTTTCCTAAAGACAGCAACGTGGGATGTAATCAAAAAGAGAATGGGTTCGTCATAATACTCCGGAAGTTCGCGGACAAACATCGCACCTTCCTTCCAGAATATCGCATGATTTCTATTAAAAGGTTCGGGATACCGCAAAGACAATAAATCATTTAGAACAAACAACTAACACTATTAGTTATTCAACTAACAGCATAAATTATTTACCTAATTTTAGCAGGAGATTAGAAAACGGACCTTATTACAGGTGAAAGTTATCTTCTTTTGGGCAAGACCCAATGCAAAACCAGGTATCCCAAGATACCCGCCATTACCGTACCGGATAAAACACCGAGTTTGGCCTGGTTCAATAATACAGGATGGGCGGAGCCGAACGAAAGATTGGCGATGAAAAGCGATACCGTAAAGCCTATCCCACCCAGTAACGCCACTCCGGATATATTCTTCCAGTTCATCCCCAAAGGCATCGGAGTAAGACCGCTTTTGACAGCCAGCCAGGTAAAAGAATAAATCCCCAGAAATTTGCCTGCCAATAATCCCAAAGCAACCGCAAGGGTAACCCCGCCAATAACTTCACCTTCGCCACTAAACATCACACCTGCATTGACAAAAGCGAACAACGGAAGGACAAGATAATTCACTGCACCATGCAGGTTATCCTCAAGCGACTGAAGGGGACTGATGACACGGTCGGAAGCCGACTCAACCTCTTTCAGCTTGGCTATCTGTTGATTGGTCAGTACGATGTTGTTTGCTCCCATTTCGGGGAATGTACTGATAATGCGTCGGATACGCTCAATATATGTACCGACGTTCAACTGTGGTTTGGCCGGAATGACAAAGGCCAGAATAACACCGGAAATCGTACTATGGATACCCGATTGCAGGAAAAGATACCAGATAACCACACCGACAACTAAAAAGAAAATCTTATTGGTAGCTCCCTTCTTACCTATAAAATATAACAGAACGTAAAGCAGCGCCGCCCATAACAAATATTCATAAGCCACGTGTGAACTGTAGAAAATGGCAATCACCAATATACCGCTATATCATCGACTACCGCAAACGCTGTAAGGAAGATTTCAGACTCAACGGAACACGCTTGCCCAACAGGCTGAGCACTCCCAAAGAAAAGGCAATATCGGTTGCCATAGGGATAGCCAGTCCTTGCCCGCCTTCAGTGCCCGGAGCACAAACCATGGAATAGATGACAACAGGCACTACCATTCCGCCACATGCGGCAATGAATGGCAGTGCAGCTTTACGGAACGAGGAAAGCTCGCCTACCAGTAACTCTCGCTTAATCTCCAGTCCGACCATTAAGAAGAAAATCGTCATCAGACCGTCATTAATGAACTCAATCATCGTCAGATTGTGTCCCGCATGCGAAAGTAAATTAAAGCCTCCGATGCGAAAATGAAGTTCATGCGACAAAAACTCCTGATACACCGATGCTGCCGGAGAGTTAGCGATTACCGCAGCGGCAATCGCTGTGACAAACAATAGAATACTCGCCGTAATATTCATCGACGAGAAATCCTTCATCGAACGTAAAACTGTCATAATAGGTATATATAATATTAGATTTAAGCAATTCTATGACACGGCTAAGTTGTATAGCTTCGCAATGCCAACTTCTTCACCCATAGTACAAAGATACCGGTCAGAATCAAATTCAATACAATGGTCAGCACTGAAATAACCAATGCAGGACCACCCAAATTGTATCCGAGGGCAATAAAGATGACTCCGGCTCCTACTTCACCACGGGTAAACATACCGATAGAAAGCGCCAGGCGTTCGCTGAACTTCCTATCCCGGTAAAAGAACACAGGAAACAGCTTACCGATATTTGAAAGCAGTGAAACAATCAATACGTGAAGTGCTATCATTCCCCACGACATCATTTCCTGCGAACCTGTCACCGAATGGGTTCCGGCATGTGTCTCGGCAAAGTTCACCCCAATGAAATGCGGCATGCTCATACCTACCAAGAACATAAACAGGAACGAAACCCCTGTTGAAACTTTATGCTCGACAGGAGTATCTATTTCTTTGTGTTTCATGATCATACCCAGCACAAAAGCCGGCAACAACACCTCAATGTGAATACTCCCCTCTTCGCCATAGAGCTGCTTGCTAAAATAGTAAACGGCTTGGGTAGCAACAAATACAAGCACCGAATAGCCCATTATCGCTTTCCAGTCCTGACGCCAGTTATACCTTCCCAACTGTTTCCAACCCAATGAAAGCAATAAGAAGACAATAAAGACAACCACGATCAGCTGCCAGCGCAAACCAATCATCATTATCTGCAGGGGAATCATTAACAAAATGGTATCGAGGTCATCAAAAATTGCCAGGACCTGAATCTTTTTATAAATCCAACTTGATTTAAGTCCGATGGCGGCGAGCATCGTGAAAAGAATACCGGCCGATGTAGGAGCTGCGAAACGGCTTAACAGCAGATTCTCTTTCCAAGCCTCCCAACTGTTCCAGAATTCTGGCGGCAAAAGCACAAATACATAATAGATAGCAATCAGGAACCAAGGCATGGCGGCAGTAGCATCGCAATGAAGTAGTCTCCGGCATAACTTCGCCAACGGGTCTTATCAACTTCAAACTCACGCCCTACGTTAATCATAATAAAACTCAGGCAGATGTAAAGAAGAATGTTAGATACAATTTTTACGGTAGCATATCCTTCACCTGCCAATAACGGCAAGTATTGTGATAGCAAAAGGCCAATAATCAAAAAGGCCGAAAAAGACAGAACTTTTCTCATTTTTATTGTTTATCGTTGTTTAAAGGCAATTGCCAGGGAAAGCTCTGCGGACAGATGACAATTGCCTGGTATATTAGAAACTGGCTGCAACAAAATTTGTTCAGAAAGATTCCTGTTTTTTTATTACGTTGCAGCCTTTATTTCCTAATCCAGTTTAAGCACGGCAAGGAATGCCTTCTGCGGCACTTCCACATTACCGATCTGCTTCATACGTTTTTTTCCTTTTTTCTGCTTCTCAAGCAGCTTACGTTTACGGCTGATATCACCTCCGTAACATTTTGCCGTAACGTCTTTACGCACCGCTTTGATCGTTTCACGAGCTATAATCTTAGCACCGATAGCGGCCTGAATAGCTATTTCAAACTGTTGTCTCGGAATGAGTTCTTTCAACTTCTCACACATCCGACGCCCCATATCGTAAGCATTATCGAAGTGAGTCAGGTAGAAAGCGCATCAACCGATTCACCGTTTAACAAAATATCCAGTTTCACCAATTTGGACGGACGGAAACCATCCGGATGATAATCGAACGAAGCATAACCTTTCGAAATACTCTTCAGTCTGTCGTAGAAGTCGATCACAATTTCACCCAACGGCATATTATAGAACAACTCGACGCGGTTTCCCGAGATATATTCCTGCTTCAACAATTCGCCCCGCTTACCGAGACAAAGCGTCATGATAGGTCCGATATAATCGGTCGTTGTTATAATAGAAGCTTTGATATAAGGCTCTTCTATATGGTCGATCATAGTCGGATCGGGCATACCGCCGGGGTTATGCACCTCCGTCATATTACCTTGTTTGTCGTAAATATGATAAGATACGTTAGGAACTGTGGTGATGACATTCATATCGAACTCACGATCCAGACGCTCCTGTACAATTTCCATGTGAAGCAATCCCAGGAAGCCACAACGGAAACCGAAGCCTAAGGCCAACGATGATTCCGGTTGGAACGTCAGTGAGGCATCATTCAGCTGCAACTTCTCAAGTGAAGCTCGCAGATCTTCAAATTCTTCGGCTTCGATGGGATAAACTCCGGCAAACACCATCGGCTTCACCTCTTCGAATCCCGCAATCGCTTTATCGCAAGGGCGGGCTACGTGAGTGATCGTATCTCCCACTTCACCTCTTTCGAAGTCTTAATTCCCGAAATGATATAGCCTACATCTCCCGTCCGGAGTTCCTTGCGTGGAACCATTTCCATCTTCAACACTCCGATTTCGTCTGCAACATACTCTTTTCCGGTATTGAAGAACTTAACCTTATCACCAGCACGGATGACTCCGTTCGTTATCTTAAAATAAGCGATGATTCCACGGAATGAGTTGAATACGGAGTCGAATATCAAAGCTTGCAACGGCGCACTTTCATCACCTTGAGGATGAGGTATACGCTCGATGACCGCTGCCAGTATCTCTTCCACACCCATACCGGTCTTACCGGATGCACGGATAATTTCATCCCGCTTACATCCCAGCAGCTCTACGATCTCGTCTTCCACCTCTTCGGGCATGGCACTTGCCATGTCGCACTTGTTAATGATCGGAATGATTTCAAGATCGTGCTCAATAGCCATATAAAGATTCGAGATGGTCTGTGCCTGGACTCCTTGCGACGCATCCACAATGAGTAACGCACCTTCGCAGGCAGCTATCGAGCGGGATACTTCGTATGAAAAGTCAACATGCCCCGGAGTATCAATCAGGTTCAGAATATACTTCTCTCCCTTATAAGTGTACTCCATCTGTATGGCATGACTTTTAATCGTAATCCCCCTCTCCTTTTCCAGGTCCATATCATCAAGCATCTGCCCTTCTGTCACCTGAATGGTATTAGTGAACTCCAACAAACGGTCCGCCAATGTTGATTTACCATGGTCAATATGAGCAATGATGCAAAAATTTCTGATTTTATCCATCTGATACTATTATCTTAATTTAATTTGGTGCGCAAATATACACAAATGCCAGAACATAAAAAATGCGCTGATAACATATCATAATGTATCAACGCATTTTTTTATTGGGGAAGTAATTCACTCCTTAGTTCAATGTAACGAAGAGTTCACCTTCGATTTCCTGAGTAGAGATCTTATCTTCTCTCAACAGCCATCCGAGGCCAAGGAACAAATCTTTATCCACCAATTTAGTTGCTTTCTTAATCTGCTTGGCAGTCAGTCCTTCTGTTCCATTCAGTGCATTCCAGATTTTACCTGCAATTTCACCTGCTTTTTCTTTCAACATTTGCTTTAGAAATTTAAGTTAGACATGAGTTAAAACCCGAACAATTCAGGTTTTATTTCGACTGCAAATATAGTTATAATTATGTTATATAACAGATTATTAGTAACTTTTTTCTCTTTCTTGTAATGAAAACATCAATTTGAAGACTATTTCTTCTCTTTTTCGAGATATTCTGCCCAAATTCTGGCTGCCTCCTCTACCATTTTCGAACAAGGTCTTTTGGCATAATACTGTTCTGTCCGGGCTTCCGGCTCGAACGACACCGGTGCTTTCTTCTTTAAGCCAAGCAGTTCGCCACAATTCAACGAACCATTCCGTTTCTTGAATTCGGCCGCAAGCTCTTGCACCAAAGCATAATTGGCAGCCTTTCCCTCACGATCGGCTCCGTCAATTGCCCCCTTCTCCAGTCCGGCAAGCAGAAACATGCCACAGGCAGCGCCACACGTTTCACGCATGCGCCCGATACCTCCGCCAAACGAAGCTGCCATACGCAGCGCCTGCTCTTCAGTAAATCCATACATATCGGCAAATGCAGCTACTACAGACTGCGAACAATTATAACCGCTCTTGAAAAACTCAGTAGCACGGCTTATCCTTTCTTCCTTTGTCATTTTATATTTTTTTATTTCTTGCAAAAATATTAAAAAAGTATCTTTGTCGGCAACTAATCAATGATTTTATGGCAACAACCTTTGACATACAATTGCCACACTATCCACGTGGCTTCCATCTGATCACCTGTGACATCCTTTCTCTCCTTCCGGACCTGCCGGAAAACGGACTGCTGGTTGTGTTCATCAAGCATACCTCAGCAGGCATCACTATCAACGAAAATGCCGATCCGGACGTGCGTCATGACTTCAATACGTTTTTCAACAAACTCGTACCCGACGGTGCCCCTTATTTCGTCCACACCCTTGAAGGCCCGGACGATATGAGCGCACACATTAAGGCTTCACTAATCGGAACCTCAGTCAGTATCCCCATCCGGAATCACCGTCTGAACCTCGGAACCTGGCAAGGGATCTACTTGTGTGAATTCCGGGACGGGGGCGACAAACGCAAACTGAGTATTACCATTTGGAGTAAATCAGCCGATCTCCAACGCCATCGGACAATGATCGGAGTGAACGGCGTTGTTCAGAATAACGGCTTCTTTCAGCAAAGAGCGTACCGGCTCGCTGACCATACAATAATCGATTCTCCACCTTTGTTCTTGGCACGCGAATTGAAACGGTAACTCCACCAAGTATACTCTTGCTTTTGAGGATAAAGCGTACGGAAAGAATCAATGAAGCCCGCCGACAGGAAACGGGTCATCCATTCCCGTTCTTCGGGCAAGAAACCACTGTTGGTAGCATTACGAACCGGATCGTGAATATCGATCGGTTCATGGCAAATGTTATAATCCCCACAAAGAATCAGATTGGGACGTGATTTACGCAATTCCGTCACATACTTCTGGAATGCTTCCAGCCAGACCATCTTAAAAGCCTGGCGTTCGTCTCCGCTAGTGCCCGAAGGATGGTAAACGCTCACCACAGACAAATCACCAAAATCCGCACGAATAAAACGCCCTTCGTTATCATATTCTTCAATTCCCATGCCATATTCTATGTGATCGGGCTCTACTTTGGTCAAGATGGCTACTCCGCTATATCCTTTTTTCTGTGCCGAATAGAGATATGCTTATATCCAAGTGCCTCAAAAGCCTCTGCCGGATATTGTTCGGGTTGCAGTTTGGTTTCCTGCAGACAAAGCACATCGGGATTTTCCTCGGCCAACCACTCGGGCAGCCCCTTGTTTACTGCGGCACGAAGTCCGTTCACATTATAAGTTATAATTTTCATCTTTTATATTTTACGAGAACAACAACATTATATTCAACACTGTCACTATCACGGCAATGGTATAAAGCACAAACGTGCTCCATTTACTATTGACATAATCGCCCATCACCTTACGCGAGGAGGTCAGACCGACCTGCAAAAAACCGTAAACGGCAACTGGATACTCAGCACCATCTGAGAGATGATCAGACCCTTAAACGGATCACCGATAAGAAAATCAGCAGCAATGCAATGCCCAACGACAGGATAACCCCTACCTGAGAGTGACTATCCTTAATGTGGTATGATTCGCCAAAGATACCGGCGAAAATAGATCCGGCCGCCATCCCGCTGGTAATCGTAGACGAGATACCCGCCATAAGCAGGGCTAAAGCAAAAACAATAGCCGCATTACTTCCCAACAGGGTTCGAGCAATGATTTCGCCTGCTGCAGCTCTTCAACCTGAATGCCACTTTTAAAGAAGGTAGCGGCTGCCAACAGAATCATGGCACTGTTGATGGCCCATCCTATAATCATTGAAAAGAGCGTATCAAACAATTCGTACTTCAACACTTTCTTTATGGACGCTGTATCCTGCTTATTGTATTCGTGGCTCTGAATCACCTCCGAATGCAGGAAAAGATTGTGAGGCATCACCACAGCACCCAGCACACTCATAATAATGAGCATGCTCCCCTTAGGTATAGCCGGCGTCACCCACCCTTCTACTGCCATAGGCCAGTCAATATCCACCAAAAAGAGTTCATAGATGAACGACAAGCCGATCACCGACACAAAAGCAATGATGGAGCGCTCTATTTTCTTATATGAATTTGTAAAAAGCATGATGGAAACAAAAACGGTAGTCAGAACGGCCCCCCAGACAATAGGAATGTCGAGCAACATTTCCAGTGCTATGGCCCCTCCCAGAATCTCGGCCAGTGATGTAGAGATGGAAGCAAGTACGGCTGTCCCCAGTATGGGACGCGATACCCACTTGGGCGTATACTGCGTTGCCGCCTCCGAAAGGCAAAGCCCTGTCACGATTCCCAAGTGAGCAACATTGTGTTGCAATATGATCAGCATGATGGTGGACAGCGTAACCACCCATAACAGTGAGTAACCAAATTCTGAACCTGCCGCAAAATTAGAAGCCCAATTGCCCGGATCAATAAAACCTACAGTAACCAATAAACCGGGACCAATATATCTGAAGACGTCCAAACCTCCCAGATAGTCGTTTGTGGTACTTTACTTTTTAAATTCTTTAAAAATATTTTCATAAGGATGTCATGTCTCTTGTTTTTCTTCTAATTCATAAAATCTATCTACAAAGATAGTTATTAATAACAAGCGAGAACCTTGTTCGGTTCACTTTTAACAACTATCTTTGCCCAATATTCACACATTAAAAAGATTAAGCAAATGAAAAAAATTATTCTCGGAGCATGCGCTGTTCTTTTCACGCTTGCTTCTTGCCAACAGGCCAAACAAAAAGTTTTCGAACTGGCTGCCGAACAAGTAAACAAACAATGCCCCATCACTGTCGATGAAATGACAAGAATGGACAGCACCACTTATTCAGGTAAGGACAATACATTTACCTATTTCTATACCTTAAGCGGCCAAGCTGACGATCCTACCATGTCAGAACAACTGAAGAAATCATTGGAAGAAACCCTGCCGGAAACAATAAAGAACACTGAAGAGATGAAAGTGTACAGAGAATCGGATGTGACCATTAAATACATCTATCTGTCAGGCAAAACAAAGGAAGAGCTGATTCAAGTAACAGTTACTCCTGATATGTATAAATAAGAAATCGGTTTATATAAAATAAGAGAGGCGGTCAACTTTGAGTTGCCGCCTCTCTTATTTTTATATACAGCCTCTAAATGATGTTTACAGAAGCTTTGTTACTCCGTAACAGAGTCTGCGTTGACATCAAATACAGCCTTTATTTTTCTTAGAAACCCATCTCGTGCAAAGCACGGCATAGTTGGTCGGGACATGAAGTAGAGCGAGCCCCACACCGGATCCCTTCAAGCTTCGTAATGACATCCGACACAGGCATTCCGGTCACCAGACGTGAAATTCCTTGCAGATTACCGTTACATCCACCCCAAAAAGCTACTTCCTTCACAATATTATTCTCCACCTCCAATTCGATGTTTGTGCTGCAAGTACCCTGGGTTTTATAAACGTATTTCATTACTCTTCGCCTTCGTTATCTGCAGGCTTCATGTTAGTGTACACATTCTGTACATCCTCGTCTTCTTCCAGGCGTTCTACCATCTTATCAATGGTGGCACGTTGTTCCGGTGTCAGATCTTTTTCGTCATTCGGAATACGGGTAAACTCAGCACCTTTCACCTCGAAGCCATTCTCTTCAAGATATTTCTGAATCTGGGCAAACGACTTCGGATCACCGTAAAGCGTGATTTCATCTTCGTCTTCATCATACTCTTCCTCTACCCCGTAATCGATCAGTTCCAGAATCAGATCGTCCATATCCACGCCTTCTTTCTTTGTAATGGTGAACATTGACTTCCAGCTGAACATAAAATCAAGACTGCCTGAAGTACCCAGTGTTCCGCCAAACTTATTGAAAACGCTACGAACATTGGCAACAGTACGGGTTGTGTTATCTGTAGCCGTTTCTACAAATACCGCAATACCGAAAGGACCATAACCTTCATAATTCATTTCCTTATAGTCCTTCTGGTCTTTACCCATGGCATTCTTGATAGCGCGTTCCACGTTATCCTTCGGCATGTTCTCACGTTTTGCAGTAGCGACAACTGCACGCAGATGCGGGTTGTTTTCGGGATCAGGACCACCGGCTTTTACAGCGATAGCAATTTGTTTACCGATTCTCGTAAATGTACGGGCCATGTTGCCCCATCTTTTCAGCTTGGTAGCTTTTCTATATTCGAACGCTCTTCCCATTGGTTTAAAATATTTGCCTCACCCCGCTTCTAATTCAGAGAAGAAGCGGGCATGAGTTTTATTAATTATTTAATTGTTGTTTCTATATTATATGTTTATCTGAGTTTGGCTCCCAGTTTGTCTTCCAGGTTCTTCACCAGTTTCGACATGATCTTATCAATCATCTTATCGTTTAGAGTCTGGCTTTCATCCTGAAGCAAGAAGCTGACAGCATAAGATTTCTTTCCGGCTTCAAGATTCTTGCCTTCGTAAACATCAAACAAAGAAACCTCTTTCAAGAGTTTCTTCTCTGTTTCATAAGCGATCTTTTCAATCTCGCAAACTGTACCTTCTTATCCAGCAACAGAGCCAAGTCACGTTTCACAGCCGGGAACTTAGAAATCTCTTTATAGCTTACTTTTACTGAACGAATCGCTTTCATCAGCTCTTTCCAGTTTAAGTCAGCGTAATAGACTTCATTATCAACATCAAAAGCTTTCAGCATCTTCTTGGTAACGACACCGAATGTACCAGTCTCTTGCCACCTTTAGTATTTACCGTCAAGGCCGTAGAATAAATATCATCACTCAGGTTGCCCACTACCAGAGAGTGCAAATCCAATCCTAAACGTTTGAAAATATTCTCCACATAAGCCTTCAATTCGTAGACAGAAGTGTTTTCATCTGCGTGTGCCCATGAATTTGATACCATTTTACCGGTCACCCACAGTCCCAAATGATAATCCTCTGAGTAAGGAGCCAAAACCTTCTCAGGATTCTTCTTCTCCGCGTCAAAGTGATAACAGTTACCGAATTCAAAGAATTTCAAATCCGCGTTCTTACGGTTAGCATTATGGGCAATGCTTTCCAATCCACCGAACAACAGTGTCTGTCGCATACAATTCAAATCTGCACTTAGCGGATTCAGCAACATAACCAGATTCTTGGAAGGATAGCTTTCCAAACCATCGTAATAAGCGGCACGAGTCAAAGAGTTATTCAGAATCTCGTTGAAACCACAACCTACCAACTGTTCAGCCACCAGGTTCTGCAACTTATTCGACTTGTCACAATCTCCTTTTGTAGTCAGGCTCGACTTCAGTGTCGATGGAATTTCCACATTATTATATCCGTAAATACGCAGGATATCTTCAATCACGTCGCAGTCACGCTGTACATCCACACGGTATGGAGGTACGGCCAATGTCAGCCCTTCGGCCGTCTCGTCCATGATTTTCATTTCAAGACTGGTAACAATGCTCTTTATCGTCTCTACCGGAATCACTTTACCAATCAGGCTGTGTACCTTCTCGTAAGTCAACTCGACAATAAAATCCTGTGCAGGAGCAGCACAGACATCTTTAATCTCCGAAGAAATGGTACCTCCGGCAAGTTCCTTTACCATCATAGCCGCCAATTTCAGGCAGTAGATCGTGATATTAGGATCAATACCTCTCTCAAAACGGAAAGAAGCATCTGTATTCAAGCCATGACGACGGGCCGTCTTACGCACCCATGTCGGATGGAAATATGCACTTTCGAGAAACACATCCGTTGTGGCCTCTGTAGAACCGGAATCAAGACCTCCGAAAACACCGGCAATACACATAGCGTCTTCTTTGTTACAGATCATCAGATCACGTTCATTCAACTTACGTTCAACGCCATCCAGCGTGACAAACGTTGTGCCTTCCGGCATTGTTTTCACAATCACCTCGCCCCCTTTTATTTTGTTTGCGTCAAAGCAATGAAGCGGTTGCCCGAAAGCATGCACAATGTAATTTGTGATATCCACTACATTATTAATAGGACGCAAACCGATGATGCGAAGTTTATTTTGCAACCATTCCGGACTCTCTTTAACAGTAACCCCTTTCACAGTAACACCTGCATAACGTGGACATGCCTCACTGTTTTCTACAGTTACCTTGATGTCCAGATCATGATTTTCGACAGCAAAAGCATCGACAGACGGTCTGGTCAGTGCAGCCTGTTTGCCATTCTGTACCAGATAAGCATACAAGTCGCGTGCCACCCCATAGTGTGAACAAGCGTCAGCACGGTTCGGAGTAATATCTACTTCAAGTACATAGTCGCTCTTTACATTATAATAATCTTTCGCAAGAGTACCCGGTACGGCATCTTCCGGCAATACGATGATGCGTCATGTGAAGTTCCGATCCCGATTTCATCTTCAGCACATATCATACCGATCGACTCCACGCCGCGAATCTTTGATTTCTTAATAGTAAAACATTCGTCACCATCATAGAGCTTCGTGCCCAAAGTGGCAACAACGACTTTCTGTCCGGCAGCTACGTTTGGAGCTCCGCACACAATCTGAGTAGGTTCGCCGTTACCCAAATTTACGGTTGTGATGTGTAAATGGTCTGAATTGGGATGTTCCACGCAAGTCAGCACCTCGCCAATCACGAGACCTTCCAACCCGCCTTTAATCGTTTGAACTTCTTCTACTCCACCTGTTTCCAGTCCGATAGAAGTCAGCGCAGCCGCCACTTCATCGGGCGTCAGATCGAAATTGACATACTCTTTCAGCCAATTATAAGAGATATTCATATCATTAAGTTTTTTATGTTTTCAAAAGTGACCCGCAAAGTTAATAAGATTTTTTGGTTGATGGGGAATGAATGGTTATAAAAAAACTCCCGGTCAGCTTTAAAAAAGATGGCCGGGAGGCATTTTCTATCAGAGTCGATATCGTGATATCATTTCATAGCCGGATGCAAATGGAAATATTTCTTCATAAATAAGATATACACTATACTTAATATGACAATTGTGCCCAATAAATAACAATAATCCCAACCGGGAGTTAACAGATAACCAACAATAATTATGGCTTGTGATGTCATGTAAATCAGTGAAACCACCACATGCGGGATCTCCAGTTCATTTGCCATCAACTGATATAAGTGTTTCCGATGTGGCAAACCAATATTTTCATGTAGCATAAGCCGATGGATAATAGTCAGCACACTATCTACTCCATAAACCACAAGCAAAACAATCCAACTGAAATTCTCTGTTCGAATTATTAGTTTACCTATCAGGAAAAGAATCACAAAGGCAATACTGACCGATCCCACATCCCCGGCAAAGCATTTGGCCTTCTTGCGAAAATTGAAAAAATTAAATACCAACACAGCACAAAGCATAGTGTATATCAGATCCTCCTCCACAAAACGGACAATTTGCACATTGATAAAAGCTAAAGCAAGTAATACAACCCAAGAATACCCTCCCGTAATGCCATTAATCCCATCCATAAAGTTATAAGCATTGATAATGCCTGTACATACAATCAAGGCAACAAGGATAGTCCACCAAGGCAGACCGAATAATCCCCATTGATAAAACATCAAGGCCATTGCAGTAAAATGAAAAACTAAACGCAATCCCTGAGAGGTAGAGCGAATGTCGTCCACAAAACTAATAAAGGTTATCAAAGTCAGAGCCAGCATAAACCAAGGATACTCAAACTGATTTGTCAGAAAATAAGCCAATGCACCCAAGTAGAAAATAATACCTCCACCCCGTAGCGTGATCCGGGTATGCGAACTCCGTTCGTTCGGTTTATCGATGATATTGCATTTATCAGCAATACGGAAATAAAAAAGTTCTGCCAAGAATAGCAGAACTAAGATTATCAGATAGTACATAAGTTATTTAGTTTCTTCAAATGAACGAATGGTCTTCATCAATCCTTCTTTAGCCGTTACAGGTAATTTATCAATGCCCAAAGCGGCCTTGATCTTAGCGTTGCTTACCACATAATTTTCCGTCAGTTTACGAAGTCTTTCCGTATTCAAAGGTAAATGCATCAAAGTACCCAGGCCGGCACATCCTTCCATAACCCTTTTGTTCATCTTCCAGATATGCGGCTTTTTTCCCATTGCTTCACACATGATGCCAATCAGTTCATTCGTTGAAAGAGCTTCATCATCTCCCATATGGTAGATGCCCGTAGGCACATCCTGATTCAAAAGCCCCTCAATCACATAACAAAGGTTATCGATTGAAGTAAACGAACGGCGATTATCAAAATCGCCAAGAGGCCAAGGGATTCCTTTTTTCACTACATTATATAATAAATTCAGATTCCCTTTATTTCCCGGTCCGTGAATCATGCAGGGACGAAGAATATACACCTGTTTATTCTTGGGTATCCTCCCCTTCTCTTTCTCCAACCGCAAAGACCGATCCTCACTAATAGAAACAGTTGGAAACATAAAATGATTTTTTATATATTCTTCCGCCTTAATCTTACTCTCCCCATAAGGACCAACCGGAGTCGGAATCACGTCTTCGGTAAGCACGTCTCCTACTACACTATCGGCAGCAGCTTTCACCGAACTAAAGAAAATGAATTTCTTGGCAGAAGACTCCAAAAAGAAGTCGAATATCTTTTGAGTCAGACCGGTATTGATGTCAAAATAGGACTGAGCGGCTGATTGGTTTTTCGTATCATGGGCCTTTCCGGCAAGATGAATAATGGCATCGAATTGGGGAAGAGTTTGAAAAGGAAAAGATGTGGGTTCGATATCTAGCCAAGAAAAAGTAGTTACAACTCCCTCTTTAGCAGGAGAAACAATATCAAGCCCATAAAAGATACAATTCTCTTTTAAAGCTTCAACCAAGTTAGAACCCACAAAGCCATGAATCCCTGTTACTAATATATTCATCATTACTGTCCAATACACGTATATTCAAAACCCATATCATGCAGTTCTTTCTTATCATAAATATTCCTGCCATCGATAATCAAAGCACGATTCATCGTCTTTTTCAATACACCCCAGCTAGGCATACGAAACTCTTTCCACTCTGTAACCAGTAACAAGGCATCCGCATCAAGAACCGCATCATACATATCATTGGCATACTCTATGCTGTCCCCTATCCGCCGTTTACATTCTTCAACAGCAATAGGATCATAAGCTTTAACAAGACCGCCACAAGACAAGATCTTATCTATTAGAACCAGAGCAGGAGCCTCGCGCATGTCATCCGTTTCCGGTTTAAAAGACAGCCCCCACAACGCAATACGCTTTCCCGAAAGATTTCCATCAAAATATCTGATCAACTTATTAAAAGAATACTTTTCTGAGAATTATTAACTTCTTCAACAGCCTTAAGCACACGCATGGAATACCCATTCTTATCGGTCCGTTTTATCAGGGCTTTTACATCCTTAGGAAAACAAGAACCACCATATCCACAACCCGGATATAGGAATTTACTACCTATTCGGGAATCAGCACCGATCCCCTTACGGACCATATTTACATTTGCACCAACCAACTCACAAAGATTCGCAATATCGTTCATAAAACTAATACGAGTGGCCAACATAGAATTTGCCGCATATTTTATCATCTCGGCAGAAGGGATATCAGTAAAGATCAAACGATAATTATTCATCATGAACGGTTTATACAAACGCTCCATGATAGATTTGGCTCTCTCAGACTCAACTCCCACAACTACCCGATCCGGCTTCATGAAGTCATCAACGGCATCTCCCTCTTTCAGAAATTCAGGATTGGAGGCCACGTCAAATTCAAGATTCAAACCGCGTTTATCCAATTCACCCCGGATCGTAGCTTTCACCTGTTGCGCTGTGCCGACAGGAACAGTACTCTTCGTTACCACCAGTACATAATGGTTCATCGTTTTACCAATCGTACGGGCAACTTCAAGCACATACTTTAAATCCGCACTGCCATCTTCATCAGGAGGAGTACCAACTGCACTAAACACAACCTCAACATCATCCAAACATGAGGCTAAGGAAGTAGTGAACTTCAAACGCCCCGCATTGTAATTGCGGTGCACCATGTCTTCAAGTCCCGGCTCATAGATCGGAATTATGCCTTTTTTAAGATTATCAATTTTAGATTCAATCACATCAACGCATGTGACGTCTACTCCCATCTCAGAGAAACAGGTACCTGTAACCAAACCAACGTAACCTGTACCAACTATAGCAATCTTCATAATTATAGATTATAAAATTCTTTATACCAACTTATTGTTTCCTTAACGCCCGCCTCCAAGGACGTATTGGGTTGAAAACCAATTTCCCGCGAAAGAGAAGAAGTATCCGCATAGGTCTGATACACATCCCCGGGCTGCATCGGAAGATAGATCTTGTCAGCTTCCCTCCCGATTGACATTTCTATAGCACGTATAAAATCCATCAATTTTACAGGACGGGAATTACCAATATTATAAATCTTATAGGGAGCACAGGACATGCTTGGATCCGCAACCTCAGCATCCCAGCACTGGTTCCCTTCCGGAATAGAATCAGCCACTCTCAAGACACCTTCCACAATATCATCTATATATGTAAAATCACGAAGCATGTTGCCATTGTTAAAGACCTTGATGGGGCGACCATGCAAGATAGCATCCGCAAATAGAAAAGGAGACATATCCGGTCTACCCCAGGGACCATATACCGTGAAGAAACGAAGACCCGTAGAAGGTATATTATATAAATGGCTATAAGTATGTGCCATAAGTTCATTCGACTTCTTGGTTGCGGCATACAGACTCACCGGATGGGCTATGCCATCTTTCTCTGAAAAAGGAACCTGTCCATTCAAACCATATACACTACTGGAACTGGCATAAACCAAATGTTTCACCTGACTGTGACGACAACCCTCGAGAACATTCAGAAAACCGTCTATATTACTTTCAACATAAGCATATGGATTCTCAATGGAGTAGCGCACTCCCGCTTGTGCGGCCAAATTGATTACTACATCAAAATTTCCATTAGCAAACAGCATTTGCATAGCCTGCCTATCCTCGAGGTTCATCCGCACAAAACTAAATCGAGGATAAACATTACTCCGTGTGAACTTATACCATGACAGTTCAGATTGAGAAACACCTAAGCTCGAAAGGCGTCCATACTTTAAATTAATATCATAATACGAATTGATATTATCCAAACCCACAACTTCATCCCCACGTTGCAAAAGACGCTTACAAACATGCGAACCTATAAATCCGGCAGCACCGGTTACCAATAATTTCATTTAATATCCAAAAAAGAACGATAATTGACTAATCTTGCGAGTAATTTCAATCATTACAAATTCTAATACCACACATAAACTAAAATAAGTATGACTAATATAACTGAATTTGAAATATTCAAGTAAGAAACTAATAATGATCTTACAAAAGTTAGTGCAAAACCATTAAACAAATAAAACTGCAATGAATATTTGCCCAAATAACCAAATATTTTCCTCAATTGAACAAAATCTAACACTCTCATTGATAAGCTCCAACAGAAAAATGTACCAATAATTGGCAAGACATATTTTTTTAATAATAAGATTTTCTCTAAATCATGTATCAAAAGAATATTAGTAACTCCAAATAAGAAACACAAAGAGTAATATATACATCTTAGCTGAAGCATCGATCGATGTACAGCTACGTACGTCTGAGCATCGATCGATGTACAGCTACG